>BNJS01001427.1_pt1 | contig 106029 bp, 88 predicted proteins | sample 8540461 | NCBI WGS metagenome assembly BNJS01 (sample SAMD00202454, study PRJDB9452) | human saliva metagenome | isolation source: human saliva | place: Japan
GAAGTTACGTATTGCTGTCGACCAGGGCCAGGGCGCTCGGGTCTCGTCCTTGGTGGGTCACCAGGGCGTCCCAGCGCCCAGTGCGCCTCAGCGGGTGACGGCCAGGACCTCGACAGTTAGGTGGCGCGCCCGTGAAGACGGCGCTTGGCGGTGGACCGGGCGGTTCAGGTCTTGTCCAGGGTGGTGACGATCCGTAGAGCGGGTCGAGTAGCTGCTTGGCGGCGCCGTCGAGCACTCGTCGAGCCGGCGCAGGTCCAGGTGCTGATGACGGAGGCCGTCCGGACGGTCGTTCGGAGCCCGTGCCCATGCGCACGAGGGTGGCAGGGCGACGGCGGGCTGGCCAGGCCGGGGCTCTGGCTGCGAGCTACCGGCGTTGGTGCGGCGGTGTGAGTGAGTGCGGATGGGTTGGGGTATGCCGGCGGATACGGGCTGCGCCGTGGCTGGCGGGAGGGGAGGCAACGGCAATGAGAAACTGCGGTCATAGGAGGAAACTCACGAGGGCGGACAGCCAGTAGCTCATCCATACAATGCTCATCACGAAGGCCAGGAGTCCGAGAAGAGAGCACGGCAGCTCAGATGAAGTAGCCCCAGGCGCATCGCGGCCGCATGACGGCCAGGGTGGGAGGTAGGGGCTTGGCCGACGGAGCGCAGACGAATATGAGTGCCCGGCAGGTTGATTGAGCTGGTGGTCGCTCGATGGCGGCGGACGCGCGTGGACTGGGTGAGCTGAGCTGCGACTGGCGCATCGTGAGCCCGGAAGGCGCAGACAGTCAGCCACCTGGCGCACTGCGTCCCGTCAGAGGCCCAGGCGATGGCCGCCCAGGCCGCGTGACGCACGCCGTTCGGGATGAAGATGCGCGGCCAGGGCCAGCATGGTCAGCTCCGCGCGCGGGAGCGCACCCGGTAGGAGTCGGTGCGGCCGACGTAGGGCGATGACCGCCCAGGTCAGCGAGCGCCACAGTCCCTCGGATCGGGGTGCCTGCAGTTGGCAGCAGCGATGGCGAAATGCCAGGACGCGTGTGGCAGGATGCTCGGCCAGCTGACCGCCACTGCCGTGATCGATAGACCGGTAGGACGTGGGGCGGGGCGCTGGCCAGGGAGTGGAGCGCTGGCGCGGCCGCGCTAGCCGCAGGTGCGCTGTAGCGCCAGGCAGACCCGCAGCTGAGCGCGGGGCCGGCAGGCGCTGGAGCAGGAAGTGACGATCGGGGCGACGATCCGGTGGCACTTGCGGGCGATGATGATGCGGGCGCCACCAGCTGCTGCGGCGTCTCCCTGACCTTGAGGTGGCGGGCCCGGCGGGCTGGGCGGTGTGAGCGTCCGCGGGTGCGCGGGTGCGCGCCTGCCTCGGGACGGCGCGGGTCTGCCGCGCCAGGAGGCCCTGCGCGCAGCGTTGTCGACCAGGCCTGTGATGCGCTGGGCGCCCGCCCCGTCGATGTCCCGCAGTCCTCTGACGATGGTCGGCAGGGGGCGCACCCTGTCGAACTGCCCGACGATGAAGGCGGGCGGCCGCGCCGAGCCGGTGGTACTCTGCCCGAGTCGGAGCCGAACAGCATCGGCGTTGCCCATCCTGACGATGAGGTTCGTGCTGCGGCGGCGCAGTACGGATCGGGAGTCGATGCCGACCAGTCGCCTGTTTCTGGTCCGTCGCCGTACTCCACTCACCGTGCTCGGTCAGGGCCTGTGGGCAGGTGTCGGTTCGCGCCCGGTGCGCGAGTGGCGCAGGAGACCGGTCGCCCGCCACCGCGGTCGCGCGCGCAGTGACGTCGTCGACGCGCCGCTGGCGGCGCAGGCGGGCACGAGGCCGATGCGCGGCGCCGGCCGGGCACGAGGCCGAGGCGGCGCTGGCCGGGCGAGGACGCTGGCGTGGCGTGAAGGCAAACCCCAGGCGTTGCCCGTCGGCGTCCCTCGACGCTCGAAGTCACTGCGGCGAGGGTGAGACCAACCGGAGCTTTCGCCCGTCATGCTGTCTACGTTTCCCCTCTCAGATGCGTTCCAGGGTGCAGGAGCGGCCCGTCTGGGCGGTCCGGTCTGCCGACTCGTCGCAAACTCGCGAACGGGGTGGTCTGTGGAACTCCTGTGACGCGGTATGCGCAGTTCTGTCGGTCCGTGGCGGCGTGCGGCCGTCGGAGCGCCCGACTGCTGACTGCCAGCCGGCCGCCCTATCGCGGCGCCGTACCGCGCTTTTCCCGTCAGCGGCCGATGGTGACGGCGAATGACCGGTGGCAGTGCCGACGCCGTCAGGAGTCCAGCAGGCGGCGCACTCGCCGAGGTGGCGAAGCCGGCGAAGACCGTCCCCACCCAGTCCCCGGGCGACGGGCGCGTGCAGGTGCAGCGGAGATGCGAGAGCGGCGCTGCGTGCCTCCATGGTGGTAGCGCGGCAGCGGCCGCGGCCCCAGGCGTCGGCCTCATCCGAGGTTGCTGTCGGTACACCGAGTACGATGGCGCCGGCGCAAGTGAACCTTCTGCACTCGCCATGCCTCCTGCTGATCCCTCAGCCTGCGCGTGGCGGACGAGGCTCGACGCCGTCGAGCCGTGCACCCGGCAGATGCCCGGCTCTGGCGCCCGCGCGGGCGTGGTGAGGGAGGACGATGGGCTCCAGGGAAAGCAGGACGCACTGCGTCCTGGCTTAGGTGCCCGGCACAGTCGTCGGCCAGGGCGTCGCGCACATGGCCACAGGAGGGCCTGGCCTCGAGCGGCCTCGGTGCCGTAGCGGTCGACGACGAGCGGCAAGCTCGCTGGGTCGCAGGCTGTAGGGTCAGGCCTGCTGGGGAGCGCGCGCGTCCGGCACTTCCGTGCAGTCCAGCGGCGGGCGGGTGGCGGCGCGGCCGTCAGCTCGGAGGTTTCCAGTTCGCGGGCGTGTGTCCGATCCGGTGGAGGAGCCGGCGATTGTGCTCGCGCAGCGTCTGAAGTCGTGTACGCACGGCGGCCTCCCAGGTCGACGACGATGTGCAGGCCGCCGGCTCCCGCCGGCTGTCGGTGCCCATGCCTCGCGATGCGCTGCCTGTCCCAGCGGGCGCGGCGCGCAGCGGCACTCCCAGAGCGTCGAGCGACGAGGCGGATGACCTCGAAGCGAGCAGCCGCAGTCCTGGACCGCGATGCAGCAGGGCGAAGCTGAGAAGCACTTTGCGTCACCGGTCCACGCTGCCGGTCAGGACGATCCGGCGCGACGCCGTCGGGCAGGCCTGTGCGCGCGCGTCCGCCGCTTGAGGCGCGGGACTGATGAGGCTCAGGCGTGGTCGCGCCTCGATGTAGACGGTGCCTGCCGGCCGCCGCCCGGCCGCCCCTTCGCCCTGGCGTGGCGCACGGCTCGCGCTCGACGGGCAATGAGGTGACGGTGGCGGTCGACTGAACCGACAGCTGCCGGCGGCGGTCCAGCTGCGCGCAGCCTTGGCGCTCTGGCGGGCTCTCGAGCGGCTCGGCCCGCCCGGGCCGCGCCTGGCGCGAGCGGTTCGGCGCACGCCGACCGTCAGCGCCAGGACGCATGGTACCGGCTGGGTGGGGCGCGACGCTGCCCGATGGAGCCAGCCACCGGCGAGCGCGGGTGCGCGACGGGCCAGGGGCTGGCCGAGGCGCTCGCAGGTCGGCGGGCGGCAGGGGGTGCGCGCAGTACTGGCCGGTCGCGGAACTGCCGCGCCAGCTGCGCAGGTGGAGGGTTTGTAGTTGCTGTTGCGGCCCTTGAGTCGATTTCGGCTGAAGTCGGCGGGATGGCCACGGCTGACTGCTGGTGGCGGGCCCCACGGGGCCGATGAGCTGCCACCGGCACCGGCGGTCCTCGTCCTTCCTGCCCGGGCCACCGGAGCAGGACGGGCAGCTGGGTGGCGGACGACCGGGCGGTCGGAGTAGGTGAAGGTGGCACAGGTCCGTGCGCCGGGCGTCTGGGAAGGTGGGCGATGTGGCGGTGGCGGGCGAGGAGGGCGGCCACGGCCTGGGCGGCCACAGGCCGATGACGACGCTCGCGGGCGGGCGCAGGCCCCGGGGCGGTGTCGAGGTCAAGGCCGCTCGGCGCACGCGCAGGCCAGGCAGGGGCGAGAAGGCTGTCCACGTAGGGGCTCGACCGTCACCGCCTCTCTGCCCGGCGCGCACCCGGCAGCAGCGCGATGCCCCTCCGGCGGCAGCGTGCAGCCACCTTCCTGGGAGCGAAGCCAGCGCAGCTCGACGGTCTCGATGAGGACGGTGAGCGTGGTCTCTCTCTCGGCGCTGCGCCAGTCGAGCCGCACCTGGGCAGGGTGTGGCTCCAGGGCGGCGATCTATCTCGCGGCTAAACGCCCGGCGTCCCTGACGACGGCGACCGGGCGTATTGCGGCCAGGCGGCGGGCGGCATCGTTGCCAGGAGTCGCTGATTGCCGGTGGAGCTCGCCCAGTACGGGAGAGTGAACCGTGCCACCAAGGACGTTGGTCGCCGGGGCGGGCTCGGTGTCGCTCCCCGACGATGCCGTGCCGGTCCACAGCAGGGAGACAGGCCTCGAAGGCCGGCCCTGCTGATGCCGGTGGCCTCGCCGATCCCGTCGAGGGTGCGGGTGCCGTCGCAGGTACTGCGCAGGGGCCCGCGCCTCGCGGGTACGGCTGGCGCCGCCTGCAGGACCTGGCCCTTTGCGGGGCGCTGCTCGATGATCCAGCTGGTCTCACGGCTGCGCGCGCAGCGCCAGCCGGACGCCACGGGCCTGCGGGGGATGCGGAACTGCAGGTCGTGGCGCGGGCGGCGCGGCCGACGTCGCCGTGGCGTGCGCGACGGAGGCGCCCGGCGTCTGCGTACATTCCCAGGCCACCTCCCCATCGCCGCTCGGGCAGGAGCGCGAGCGCGGGCAGGCCGCCGCGGCCGCCCGGCGTAGCGGCCTGGAGCAGGTCTCGCAGCGGTCGACGGCCACGGGTCGCGACGAGCAGGTGGTGATGCTGGAGACGAGGTCGATGGTCCACACTGGCCGCCGATCGGCGCGACGTCGTCGGCGCCTCCGTCGGGCGCCCTGTGGGCCGAGGGCATCCAGGGTCTGGGAGAGGGCCAGGGAGATGAGGCGCCCTCAGAGCACGTGGTGGCGGCGCCGCTCCAGCGGGCCGTGCCCGGAAGCGACCTCGGGGCAGGGGCGGTGAGCGCCGCTGGCGGCGGCGCGACGGTCGTAGCAGCGGTGGCAGTGCGCTGCGCGGCTGACCATGAGCGGCCCGCAAACTGCAGCCTCAGTGCCAGCTTTCCAGGCCCAGGGAGGCGCATGCGCCCTGTAGTGAAGCGGAGAGGGCGTCGAGGTCCTCGCGCAGTCCGGACGTCGGGCCGAAGCGATGAGAAACTGCGCGGTCGGCGGTAGATGTGATAGGCGCTGACCAGCCCCTGGTCGACCGATGACGACGACGTCGCGCTGCCCGGCGCGAGGCTGCGCCATGATGGCGCGCGCGCGGAACCCGCCCTGGGGCAGGTAGGTTGTCACGGGCCCTGTAATGCAGCGCGCGCCACGCGCGGCCGGCGCGGGCGGCGTCGGCGTTCATGCCGGGCCGCCCCTGGGAGTCGGTCGGTGACGTGGCTGGCGTGCGGACGCCGCCCATGGCTCCGTGTTGAAGGGCTGGCTGATGACGGGTTGGATCCTCGTCGTGGACGGTCAGTCCCATCGCCCGGGGCAGCCTGGCAGGAGGCGTGCGCGGCGAGTGTAGCGGCGTGGTGGCTGAAGCTGATGCGGGTATGGCCTCGGGATGGAGGGCTCTGATGACGCATGCCGACCTGGCGTGGCCTCTATCGCGGTGAGGCCGACGACGATCGCCCGGCGCCGGGCCGCTCCAGGTTGGCGACGACCCGCGCGAGCAATGGGCCGACGCTCGCCACTGCCGCCGGCGGTACTGCCAGCGCGGACGGTGCCGTGGAGGGCGCTGATCCCGCCGAGGGCGTGACGTGGCCGCCCCTCCAGAGGAAGTCGCAGACGTGGCGCATGGACAGGCCTCGGCGTCGGCCAGGCGCCACTTTCGTCACGGTGAGGTCTCGTGCTGATTCTGGGCTGCGCGGGGCCGCGGGCGTGTGCTGCAGGGCGATGCGCAGTGAGGCGAGCCTCGCGGTGGATTCTGGCCAGCGCCCGCCGCGTGGTCGACAAGCCGCAGGTGGCGGCCACCACCTGGGCTGCAAGGTCACGACCGCGAGGTCTGGACGGCGTAGAGGGTGGGACGCCAGAAGCCGGTGTAAGCGCCGAACAGGTGGGTCTCCAGCCTGGTGGAGGTGCCTTCTGCAGGTACTCCGGCGGCGACTCCCGCCCAGGGTGCTGTCGACGGCGACCGCGGGCAGGCGCAGGCGCTGGAGCTGTTGTCAGCGATGGAGTCGCGCCCGGATGACCTCGAGCAGGCGCCCAGGACCGGGCCTCGCGCAGGTCGAGTGCGCGCGCAGTGCCGGTGGAGATGGCCAGGACGAACTGCTCGGAAGCGCACCGGGAAAGTTGAGGCGTGCTGCACCAGCTGGGAGGAAGACCACGGCCGCGGGTCGAGGACTCAGCCGCGCAACGCATCGCAGGGACGCGTGGGTCTCGAGAAGCGGATGAGCCCGCAGTCGGGGTCCGCGCGCGTGTGCGGCCGAGCACGCCGGCCAGCCGCGTTCCGGTCGATCGCGGCCCTCACGCCGGAGACCGGCGTGTCCTACACCAGCCCTCCTCCGTCCATGAGCAGCCTGGAGAAAGGCTCCATCGTGTCTCCACGATCGCGATGTGTCTGGCGCGATCGGCGCCGATGGCCCCGCCGGCCCGCGTCGAAGTTGCCCGCCTCGGCACGGTGATTCCAGGTGCGCCAGCACCCCCAGCGCCCCAGAGGGATTGCACGCAGTTAGACCGGTCCAGGCATCGCGAGACCGGCCTCCGGCCGCTTGCAGCTCGCGGAACGGGGAAACCAGGCCGAAAGGGAGATCTCGAGTGACGGCAGCATTTGCGCCAGTGATGCTGACGCCTCGATGAGCGGAGCGTGTACACGGACCCTCCCTTCCTGAACGACAGTGGAGTGGCTTCACTTAAAGCGCCGCTGGCTGCAAGAGCCCGCCGGAATCCGCCGCCTCGCATCGGCCTTTGATCTACTGCTCATTCGCCGTCTGGCTGGCGTCCGCTCTTGGTCGCAGCGTCTGGAGCGTTTGTTACTGCGAATCTGCTTTTTCAGGTATGTCTGGCACCATTGTCCTGCGCAGGGCCGCGCTCGACTGCGGGACCAGCAAGGGTTGCACACTCCGCCCAAGGAGACTCATGTCTCTCCAGACTTTCTCCCGACTGTGTCGGCCCGGGCCCTGGTCGACGATGCGACGCGACGGTCTCTGGCCCATCTGGAGTCCTACTTCTCCGACGTCGAGGACCCTGCGTCCCTACCGCAAATATCGCGTCACCGCGGCCGTCCTGCGGTTTCTGCAGTCTGCACCAGGGTCGACGTCCTCCACTCACCGGACGTCGCATGGAGAACATGAGGATGGCGTGGAGATGACCAGGAGGTGCTCCCGCCCTCGCCAGTCGTGACCCGGCTGGTTCTGGCGACCACGGCGGACAACCGACGCGAGGACCTCCTGCAGGGTCTGGGGCGGGCGCCAGCGGCTTCCTGCCCGGCAAGAGCGCCCCGGCCGAGGAGATCATCGCAGCGGTGGCGCGCACGGCCCCACCCGGGGCGAAGCGCCGGCCCTCGACGCAGACGACGCGTCCTGATCGACTACGCCCCGGCCTGCGGCTGCGGCGCGGACGGCAGCTGCCCACCTCCCGGAGAGAGAGAGCGCGACGTAGCTCCACCTCTCAAATGTGCGAGGGGCCTCGAACCGGCAAGATCGCCTCCTGCTGGCCATCGCCGAGGCGACGCCAAGTCCCACATCATCGGCCTGTTCCACAAGACTGGGACGGCGTCGCGCCCGGTGATCGCGTGCGCCTTCAAGCAACGGCCAGCGCCTCCAAATCAGCCCCATCACCATCCCGCCACCAGCGTCCTGGAGCGGTTTTGGACCCTGGGCTGGCCAGCTGCGCTGAGGCTCAGCCTCCGGACCCCTGACGATGGTGCCATTCCCTGGCTCCTCCTGTACGTCCTGCAGCTGCTGCAGGCCCGGACAGATGATGAAATAGGAGGAGCGTGAAGAGGACCCAGCCCACGGACCTGGCTTCAGCGTGCTGGATCAGTGAGGACGACGGGCCCTCCCTGCGGTCCGTGCGGCGAGGGCGGGTGCCTGTGGCACTCGCCCGACTCTGGCAATGAGGCGCTGGTGTTACGGGCGGCGTCAGCCTGCCGGTCGCGCTCTCGCGGCCCAGGGGCTGTCCGCCACCTGGCGAGCCGCCCTGCCGGGCCCGGCGGCTCCCGGCCCCGGCAGCGGTGTCGCGGCGAAGCCAGTCCGTGCGGCACGCGGAGCCGGTTGCGGCGGCATCGTCACCGGACGGCCGCCGGTGGGGCGGTAGTGCGCGTCGGCGAGGACCTGGGCCTGCGCGGTCGTGCGTCGAGGCGGTGCGGGCGCGACAGCGCGGTTTGGCTGTGCCCGGCTCGACGACGGCCGCCGCCTCCCTCTCCAGTGTTCCGGACTGGCTGCCGGCGTGGCCCGGCGGAGGCCCTTGGCTCAGGTCAGCCGGCGTCGTCGAAGAGCGTGAGCGCGCTGAGCGGGTCGCTGCGGATGCCGAAAGGCCGCCGCGGCTACGCCGATGTCTGGCGCTGCCCGTGCCAGCGACACGGAGTCGCTCGAACGCCGCCAGCGTCGTCAGCTGCCGCCAGAGCAGGTGCGGCCGGGCCGCTCCCGCATCGCGCTGGACGTCTGCCGCGGCCGGAGCCGGCGGAGCACCCTCCCATGCGGCTCACCCAGGCCCGCAGCCCGGGGAGCAGCCCGTTGTCCACGATGACGCCGCGCAGGTCGGGGACGGCTGCTGGCCAGCACCATGAGCCGCCCGGCGCCCGCCCTCGGGTCCTGGGGCGAGCTGGAGATCGGGGCTCGGCGGGACCAGGGAGGCATGGGCAGCGGCGGTCGCGGCACGAGCATCCCACGTCCCCTCCCCGTGTCCCGTTCCGCACCTACCAGACGGTCCCTCGCCCGCACTGGGCAGCCATCACTGACCACATACCCCTAGTACTTGACCGGTCTACCCCCCGGGGGTATGTTCGATCCTGACCGAGACAACGGAGGAGAGATGGCCGGCTACACCGGATCCAAGGAGGACTACCTCAAGCGCCTGCGCCGCATCGAGGGGCAGGTCCGGGGCATCTCCCCGCATGGTTGAGGAGGACGTCTACGCATCGACGTCCTCACCCAGATCCTGCGCCGCCTCAAGGCCCTTCGTGCCGTCAGCCCTCGGCCCGCTGGAGGACCACATGAGCCACTGCGTCCTGCACGCCGCCCAGGCCGGCGACGAGGAGGGCACCGCCAAGATCCGCGAGGCCTCCGACGCCATCGCCCGGCTCGTGCGGTCCTGAGCAGCGCGGTCCGCCCCGTGCCGGACCGTCTCGTTCCCGTTCCGATCCACCCGTTTTCCGCACACGCTTCCCAAGGAGTGAGAGATGACTGAGTTCACCGCCGACGGCATCGACCGCACCACCACCCTCAAGGTCTCCGGACTCACCTGCGGCCACTGCGTCGCCCACGTCACCGAGGAGCTCGAGGCGCTCGACGGCGTCAAGGACGTCTCCGTCCTGCTCAACAAGGGCGGGCAGTCCACCGTCACCGTGCTCTCCGACATCCGCCTGGAGGACACGGCCCTGGCCGAGGCCATTGATGAGGCCGGGGACTACACGCTCGACGCCGTCGAGCGCGACGTCCGCGAGCGCTGAGCCCGGACGTCTCACCGCCGTCGCCCGGGGTCCGGACGTCGACGGGCGGCCACGCACACCGACACGGACACGGAAGGCTCCTATGAGTACGACCAGCCGGGAACCGGGCGGGCAGCTGCGCACCGTCAGCCTCTCCATCGGGGCATGACCTGCGCCAGCTGCGTGGCCCGGGTGGAGAAGAAGCTGAACAAGCTCGACGGCGTGAGCGCCTCGGTCAACCTCGCCACCGAGTCGGCCCGCGTCACCGCCCCGAGCACGGTGAGCGTCGACGACCTCCTGGCCACGGTCGCCCGCGCTGGCTACACCGGCGCCCTCGCTGCGCCGCCTCACCGGATGAGCCGGCAGCCCTCAGAGGCGTCACCGGCCGGCGAGCCCCGCGTCGACGACGCCGGCAGCATCGGTGTCATCGGCAGCATCAGCGTCGGGGACCGTCCGCGCCCGGCTCGGCTGAAGGTCAGTCGCACCAGTGCAAGGGGCGCAGGCGGCCGCGCGACGCTGTCCATGGCGGCCGCATCGCCTGCGAGCACGCAGGGCGCCCCGCCGACAGTGACAGCGCGCCGGCACCGGCGATGCGTCCCCGCCCCACCTCCGGTCAGGGGCGCACCACTCCCTGGGCGCCTGCACATGGAGCGGGCCGCCGACCTGCGCCTGCGGCCCTCTACTGCCTCTCATCCTGTCGGTGCCGATCATGGCGATCTCCATGGTGCCGGGCCTCCAGATGCCGGGCTGGCGGTGGACGGTGGCGCTCATGGCGCCGCCGGTGGCGGTCTGGGGCGCCTGGCCCTTCCACAAGGCGGCCTTCCGGGCGCTGCGGCACGGGGCCTTCACCATGGACACGCCTGTGTCCCTCAGGGTGATCGCCGCGACCGCCTGGAGCCTGTGGGCGCTGGTGCTCGGCGGGGCCGGGCACATCGGCATGCGCATGAGCATGGAGCTGCTGCCCCGCTCCCAGGGGCACGCCGCCCACATGTACTTCGAGTCGGCCGCCTGGGTGACCACCTTCCTCCTGGCGGGCCGCTACGCGGAGGCGCGCGCCAGGGCACCGCTCCGGCGACGCCCTGCGCGCCCTGCTGGAGCTGGGCGCCAAGGAGGTGACCCGCGTGGTCCTCACCTCGCCGTCGGGCAGCCGCGACGCCGTCGACGTCCTCGATGAGGACGGCTCGCCCCGCGCGGAGGCCACGCGCACCGAGGAGCGCATCAGCATCGAGGAGCTGGCTGCCGGGGACCTGTTCCTCGTGCGGCCGGGTGAGAAGGTGGCCACCGACGGCGTCGTCGTCGAGGGCCGCTCAGCCGTGGACGCCTCACTGCTCACCGGTGAGTCCGTGCCCACCGAGGTCGAGGCCGGGCAGGCCGTCACCGGGGCGACCGTCAACACCTCCGGCGTCCTGCTGGTGCGGGCCACGGCCGTGGGCGAGGGGACGACGCTGGCGCGGATCGGCCGGATGGTGACGGCCGCGCAGGCGGGTAAGGCCCCCGTCCAGCGGCTGGCGGACCGGGTCTCGGGGGTGTTCGTGCCGGTCGTCCTGGTGCTGTCGGCCGCGACCCTGGCGGGGTGGCTACTCACCGGCCACAGCCCGCAGGCGGCCTTCACCGCGGCGGTGGCCGTGCTCGTCATCGCCTGCCCCTGCGCGCTGGGGCTGGCCACGCCGACAGCGCTGCTGGTCGGTTCGGGCCGGGCCGCCCAGCTGGGCGTGGTCACCAAAGGGCCCCGAGGTGCTGGAGTCGACGCGGGCACTGGCTACATGGTCATGGACAAGACCGGCACCGTCACCCAGGGGCGCATGAGCCTGGAGATCGATGCCTGCCGGGAGGTGGGCAGAACGGAGCCGACGTCATCGCAGGTCCCGGACTCGGCCGGCAGTGGCGAGGTTGGCGCCGGCGCAAGCGGCCAGACGGACGCCCTCGCGAGCCTGAACCCGCTCGGGGACGAGGCGCTGCGCCTGGCGGGGGCGGTCGAGTCCGCCTCGGAGCACCCGGTCGCCGCGGCCATCACGGCGGCCGCCCGCGAGCGCCTGGGCGACCTGCCGGCACCGACCGGCTTCTCCAACCATGAGGGCCGGGGCGTGTCCGCCACGGTGGAGAGGCGCCGGGTGGCGGTGGGCCGGCCGGGCTGGCTCGCCGATGAGATGAGGCGCCGAGGTTCCCGGAGGCGGTGCAGGCCGCTGTGGAGGGGCCCAGGACTCCGGGGCGACCGCCGTCGTCGTCGCAGTGCCGGCGCGGCGGATACCACTGACGCCGCTGCGAGGCTGGGGCAGACGCCGACAAGAAGCCGCTGCAGGCGGTAGCCGTTCTCGCAGTGCGGGACACGGTGCGGCCCTCCTCGCGGGCGGCGGTGGCGGCTCTGCGCGAGCTGGGGATCCGCCCGGTGCTGCTGACCGACAACGCCCGGGCCGCTGAGCACGTGGCGGCTCAGGTGGGATCGGCGCCGCCGACGTGTACGCCGAGGTGCTGCCCGCCGACAAGCGCGACGTCGTCGCCGACCCTGCAGGCCCAGGGCGCGGTGGTCGGCATGGTGGGTGACGGGGTCAACGACGCCGCCGCCCTGGCCCAGGCCGGCACGCAGGGGCTGGGTTTCGCCATGGGCCTGGGGCGGACGTGGCCATCGAGGCCGCCGACATCACCCTGGTGCGCACGGACCTGGACGCGGCGGTGGCCGCGGTGCGGGTGTCGCGGGCGACCCTGCGGATCATTCGCCAGAACCTGTTCTGGGCCTTCGCCTACAACGTGGCCGCGATCCCGCTGGCGGCCGCCGGACTGCTCAACCCGATGATCGCAGGGGCCGCCAGCTGGCCGCCTCCAGCGTCATCGTGGTCACCAACTCCCTGCGCCTGCGCCGCGCCGGTTGACCGGCCGGTTGAGAAGCCGAGGGTACATGCGAGCTCGGCGTCGAGAACCGCTGAACTCACGGTTCTCGACGCCGAGCTCTTGACCGGTCCACGACTCAGCGTCAATGGACCTCATAGGCCGCAGAACGGGGAGAGAGCCCTCAGCCCGCCTTGGTCAGGTGGGCGACGACGCCATCGATGTCCTGCTGCATCCGCTCCGGACGCACCAGGTGGCCCCCTGCGTCTTCATGGTGCTCGTGAGGGATGCCGGCGGCCTGCAGTGCCCCTGCGAAGGTTCTCTGGGTCGGCAGAACATGACGCTCATTCAGGTCGACAGTATCCGTTCCACAGGTGAGGAAGATGCGCTTGCCTCGGTAGCTCTCGACGTGCTCCATCGGGTTGTCGGCGCTCACGCGCGCCTCGTCCCAGGGCGCCCCGTAGACCATGCGGCCCCCGAGCTCGGCCATCGAGCTCAGATTCGCCCAGTGGGTGATCGTGGAGCCGTCCTTCCCGCGCAGGTCAGCGGGTCCCGAGTGGCAGGAGACGGAGGCGAAGTGCCCGTAGTACTTGGCCGTGTACTTCAGGGCCCCGAAGCCGCCCATGGAGAAGCCGGAGACGGCCCGCCCGGAGAACTCGGCGATGGTGCTGAAGGTGGAGTCCACCCAGGGGATGAGCTCGTTGATGTGGAAGGTCTCCCAGTTCCGGGGGCCGACGTTCGAGGCGACCGGGTTGCAGTACCAGCCGGCGAGTCCGCCGTCGGGCATGACGACGATGAGCTCTCGGCCCGCGGTGTAGTTTCGAATGCCCAGCTTGTCGAAGATCCGGAAGTCGTTGTCGCCACCGCCTCCGTGGAGGAGGTAGAGCACCGGGTAGTGGCGCGAGGGGTTGTAACCGTCGGGCAGCAGCACGTTGACGGCAGGGTTCCAGCCGATGGACGGAGTGGAGAACCGGTAGTACTGCATCCGGCCGCCGTCCTGGTGCTCGACGACGTTCAGGCCGGCGGCCTGGGCGGGCGCCGCAGCGGCGACGGACACTCCGGTGCCCACGGCGGCGAGGGCGGCGGCCCCACCCACTCCCTTGAGCATGCTGCGTCGGTTGATCGCCCGGCCGCGCACGGGGCGCGCCGAGCCCTGGGGCGTGAATTGATCTGATGTCTGGTTCATCGGGTGGACAGCTCCTTGTCTTGTGACGGTGCTGGAGAGGAGCGATGAATCGCTCTCGCTGAATGCGCCTCAACCAGCCGGTGGAGGCGGACAGTGTCGGCCACCGCGGCGCCACGGTGGCCGACACTGTCAGAGCATGCTACAAAAACCGTCCAGATTAAATATATGGATCGTCTTCCCCATGAGCCGATTCACTGCCGAGGCGATGCAGTGCGGGACGAGGTGGCGCCGGCTGCGGTGCTCCCGCTATGCTCACCGCCATGACGACTCTTTCGCCCCAGGCCCGCGCGATGATGGTGCGCACCCTTTGGCGAGGGTCGAATGTGCATGCGCTGACAGCGCCAGCCGTCGCTGTCTGACACGTAACGGTGAGAGTCCGAGCCGCTTGAAACCGGCTCGTCGTACTCCGCGGAGGCCCCAACGCTCCCGTGTTCATCCCTTGAGAACCCGCCACCTCGGCCGGCCCGCGCGCCGGCCGCCCCTGAGCCCGACGCCGCAGCAGCCGCCTTGCGCTCGCGAGTGTCACGCCCCCAGGGGACCCGAGAGGACCTTCTGTCATGCACGCCCGCCTCACCCCGTCTCCAGCTCCAGCGACTCCGCTGACTCCACCTGTCCGGGCCCGCCCGGACCTCCAGGCCCCTCAGGCGCCTGCCACCTCCTCCCGCCGCAGCCTTCGCCTCGGCGGACCGCTCCGTCCTCCTCACCGCCCCCCGCCGTTGACCCGGCCGCCTTCGACGCGGTCCCCGACCGCCGGCACGGCCAGCCTCAAGTGGGACTCCGCCGTCAAGCGCGGCCGCCCCTGAGGACGTCCTGCCCCTGTGGGTGGCGGACATGGACCACGCCACCGCGCCGGCGGTCACCAGCGCCCTGCTGTGGCGCACCCGACACGGCATCTTCGGCTACCTGAGCCCGACGACGCCTACCGGGCGGCCCTGACCGGCTGGTTCTCCCGCCGCTACGGCTGGCAGGTGGAGGCCGAGTGGAACACCGTGACCCCCGGCGTCGTCCCGGCCCTGGCCCTGGCGGTGCGAGCCCTGACCGCGCCGGGCGAGGCGGTCCTCATTGAGGAGCCCGTCTACTACCCCCTTCCGCGACGTCGTCGAGGTCAACGGGCGCACCGTGGCCGCCGTCCCCCTCGTGCGCGACGCCGACGGCGTCTACCGCCGCGACCTGGCCGCCCTGGAGAAGACCATCGCGGCGACCGGTGCGCGCCTGCTGCTCCTGTGCAACCCGCACAACCCGGTCGGGCCGGGTCTGGAGCCGCGACGAGCTCGCGGCCCTGGAGGAGGTCACGGCCCGCCACGGCGTCGTCGTCGTGGCCGATGAGATCCACGCCGACCTGGCCCTGCCGGGCTTCGCGACGACGCCCTTCGCCTCCCTGGGCGAGGCGGCCGCCGCACACACGATCACCTGCACCTCGCCGTCGAAGTCCTTCAACCTGGCGGGTCTGCAGGTCGCCAACATCCTCATTTCCGATGCCCGTCTGCGCAGGGCCTTCCGCCGAGAGCTGGCCACCACCGGCTACTCCCAGCCCAACACCCTGGGCCTGACGGCCTGCCGGGCCGCCTACGAGAGCGGGGACGCCTGGCTCGACGCCCTGCGCGAGCACATCGCCGCCGCCCGGGCCCACGTCGAGGCGCGCCTGGAGCGGATCGAGGGGATCGAGGCCGCCCCCTGTGAGGGCACCTACCTGCTGTGGCTGGACTGCTCGGGATTCCTTCAGGCCGCCGGGCTCGAGCCCTGAGCGGCTCGACGAGGTCATGCTGCACGAGGCCGGCCTCTGGCTCGACGACGGCCGGATCTTCGGCGCCGGCGGCGAGGGCTTCACCCGCATCAACGTCGCCTGCCCCCGCGCCACCCTCGACGCCGCCCTGGACCGGCTGGAGGCGGCAGTGGCCGCCGTGACCGCCCGCGCCGCAGAGCATGCCGGGCATGCCGGCCAGGGCCCCGCCGCCCTGTCCGCCTGAGCCGCTTCGCCCGTGCCGCGCCAAGCGGGCCGGCCCGCAGGCGTCCGGTCACCGGCCACCACCCGCGTCGCCGTCGACCGTCAGTCATCATTCCTTCCCGCCGCTCCCCCACCCATGAGGAGAAAGCACTCACTGACCAGTCCGTCCGCACCCCAGCCCGCCACTCGCCCCGAGTGTCCCGAGCCGCCGGCCGCTCGTACCTTCCCCGTTCACCACCATCCGGCGTCGTCGGCCCCGGACCCGCAGCTCCGTCTGGAGACGCTGCTGGTGCGCTCGGGCACCGGGACCGACCCGGCCACGGGCGCGATCACGACGCCGATCCATCTGTCGACCGCCTACGGCCACCCGGGCCTGGGCGAGTCGACGGGCTACGACTACACGCGCACGGCCAGCCCCACCCGCGACGTCCTGCAGGACGCCCTGGCCCGCCTGGAGGGCGGGACGGCCGCCTTCGCCCTGTCCTCGGGGATGGCGGCACTGGAGCTGGTGACCCGCACGCTGGCGCCGCACGGCAGCCGGATCGTGGCGCTGCGCGACCTGTACGGCGGCTCCTTCCGCTTCCTGGAGGTCCTGGCCGAGGAGGGGGCGGCGCGCGTCGACTTCGTCCTGGGCATCGAGGGTCTGCGCGGGGCGCTGGCCGACCCGGCCGACCTGGTCGTCATCGAGACGCCCACGAACCCGATGATGGAGGAGATCCCCATCCCCGAGACGGCCGAGCTGGCCCACGCCGCCGGGGCGAGGCTGGTGGTGGACAACACCTTCTACACCCCGGTGGTGCAGCGGCCCCTGGAGCTGGGTGCCGACGTCGTCGTCCACTCGGGCACGAAGTACCTGGGCGGGCACAACGACGTCATGGCGGGCGTGGCCGTGGTGTCCGACGACGCCCTGGCCGAGCGGCTGAGCTACCGGCTCAACACGACCGGGGCGACGCTGGGGCCCTTCGACTGCTTCCTGCTGCTGCGCGGCCTGAAGACCCTGGCCCTGCGCATGGAGCGCCACGAGGCCAACGCCACTGCGATCGCACGGTTCCTGCGTTCGAGCCCGTACGTGACGCGGGTGCTCTACCCGGGGCACTCGGGCATGGTGAGCTTCGACCTGGCCGAGTCGGTGGACGTGGCCCGATTCCTGGCCTCGGTGCGGGTGTTCACCTTCGCCGAGTCACTGGGCGGTGTGGAGTCGCTGGTGACGTGCCCGTCGGTGCAGACGCACGCGGACGTTCCGGTCGAGGTGCGTGCCTCCTACGGGTTGAGTGACCGGCTCATGCGCCTGAGCGTCGGCATCGAGCACGTCGACGACCTCATCGCGGACCTGGCCCAGGCCTTCGAGGCCGCCGGCGCCTGACCACGGACTGAGCCGGAACCCGGAACACCGAGGGCGGCCCGCCGGCAGCTACTGGTGGGCCGCGTCGTCGGGGTCGGGGAGTGCCGGACGTGGAAAACACCCCGGCTCCGACTGTTCAGCCGATGACGGGGTGTTGGTGCGCCCGAAGGGATTCGAACCCCCAACCTTCTGATCCGTAGTCAGATGCTCTATCCGTTGAGCTACAGGCGCATGTCGTTGCCGACGGGTAGAACACTACTCAGCGTCCACCCAGGGGACAAATCCGTTCCCCGTGAGGATGGGCACAGGGCCGGGGTCCCCGCCGACGACGGGGCTCCGGCTCTGTGCGCGCTGCTGGCAGCGGTGCCCACCCTCGAGCCACTGGGGCTCTATCCGACGCCAGCGCCTCCGGCACCCCCGGCGTTGATCGTCCAGCCAAGTGCACCGAGCACGACGACGAAGAGGATGCTCAGGACGGCACCGATGACCGCCCAGATGAGAGTGGCCTTGGCCCAGTTCCTCTTGCTGGCGGAGTGGCCGCTGCCGAAGGCCAGGATCAGCAGGTAGATGAGCCCGAACAACGGGATGCCCGCCAGCAGGATCGTCAGCATCCAGCTGCCGACGGAGTCCGCGCTCTCAGACTCCTCGGACCGCGCCGCTGCCAGCGCTCCGCCTCCTGCCGGACGCGCGAACGGCGAGCCCGTCGCAGGAGGAGCCATGTCGGGGAAGGACGGGGCCTGCCCGGCTGCGGCGTCGGAGGAGGGGGCTGATCCCCACTGGGGCGCCGAGCCCCTGCGACGCGAAGGCTGAGGACGACGGCGCGGACTGGGTGACCGTCTGCGTCGCGTCGGGGCGAAGCCTCCGTGGCCTGCTCGGCCTCAGCGCGCGCGGTCGCCGTGGGGACACCGAGGACATGCCGACGTCCCCGTCCTGATGGCCCCCACTGAAGGGTGCGAGTGCGGGGCGGGCTGCTGGGCGAAGGGCTGCTGGTCCCGCAGGCCTGCCGGCTGGGCCTGCGGCTGCTGCCCCTGCCAGTGCAGGGTCTCCCGACTCGCCTCGGTCCCTGGAGCCGCACCGGCGGCGGGGCCGAGGAGGTGCCCGAGGGCCGAGGGATGCCGGGGGCGGACTGGGCGAAGGGCGACGACGCGGCTGCTGCGGCTGCGACGCCGTCGTCGGCCGTGGGCCCGCCCCAGGCGGGCTGTACCGGCTGGCTGTAGGGCGCCGGCTGGGCGGCATGCTGCGCGTTCGGCTGTCCGGGCGGGAAGGGCGAGGCGGGGGCTCCGAATCCGGCACTCCCGGCCGGGTCGGGCTGGCCGAACTGTGACGGGCTGACTGGGCTGGCCCGGCTGCTGGCTCTGCCCCTCCCTGCTGGGCGAAGGAGCCGGCCTGAAGGTGAGGTCTGCCGACGCCGCACCGGGCTGGGCTGCCGCCTGTGCGGCATGTGCGGAGTAGGCGCGCGTCTGCTCCTCAGGAGGAGGTCCCGGCCGGCAGGTCGGGCTGAACGGGGCGCCACGATTCTGCCTGGGCGCCGGGCGCAGCGCCAGGGGGCGGCGCCGGGCGCCTGCCCAGTGGCCTGCTGCTCGGCGCGCGCAGCGTCGAGCAGGTCCTGGTTGATGAGGACGGTCCGGGCGTTGAACTCGTCGCCCTGATCGGGGCGGGGCGAGCCGGAGGTCGGCGGCTGGGTTGCGTCGTGATCAGACATGAGTTCCCTCTCAGTCGAGTACAGCATCACGCTATCCCGGATCGACGCATGAAGACACGCAGGCACCCCGATCGGCCAGAGGCGAACGCCCGATCGCGACCCGATTCACGGGGATCATTCAGCCACTGGGGAGCCGCCGGGGCCGCCGCGACGGGTGCCCCAGGGACGACGAGGCCCCGGCACGCCGCTGCGCACCGGGGCTCATCAGTCCAGCGGAGATGGGGAGATTCGAACTCCCGAGGGGCTTCCACCCCAACCTCCTTAGCAGGGAGGCGCACTAGGCCACTATGCGACATCTCCATCGCCTTCCCACGGCTCCACCGCGGGACGCACGGGCAGCCTACCGGGAGGATGCCGGTGCGAGCAAACCGCCGAAGACACGGTGCAGGCACCTCGACCTGCTCACCGCCGTCGGGGCGACGTGCGAGCTGCCGCCTCAACCGCCAGTCATCAGGTCCCATCGGTACGGTACCGCTCACGCATGCGGTCCACGTAGTCGAGGAGGTCCTGACGCAGGCGCTTGGGGGTGATGACGCAGGCATCCGGACCGAGCCGAAGCAGAATCGTCATGGCATGCAGGTGGTCCATGAACTCCAGCCGGAGACAGCTCCATCCGTCATCTCCGGGAGGTTCGCCGTCTGCATCGGTCGTCGCTGCGCGCAACGTCCACTCCTGCACATCGCTCCAGCGTTCATCCCGTACCCAGGCAGTGGCTGTGATCGCCTCGAACCTCTCGAGAAACTCCTCGCGCTGTTTCTGCCATGCCGCGGTCATGTCGAAGCCGGAGTCGTCAGCACACTCCTCAGCGAGTACATCGGCCTCTTCGATCCGAGAGAGCCTGGTGAAGCGAACCTCGGTGCCGTGTGAGGCGCACAGGTACCAGCTGCGACCGGCGGCAACTATTCCGTGCGGATCGACGACGTCCTGCGTCGTCGTCCTCGACTTGTGACGGAAGACCATGCGCAGCCGATGGCGCGTCAAGACCGCTTCCTGAACGGCATGGAAGACGGCGTCGGCCCGCTCACTCTCGGGCAGGGAAGCCACCCTTGAGGATCAACCACGACGCGCGAGGCAATGCCCATGGACCGGCTTCGATGGCTGTCGGGCACGGCGGCGAGCAGCTTGCGAGACGCGGAGGCGAGGGCGTCGCCAAGGCCCAGTGGCGCAGCACCCCAGCTGGTGAGACCGGCGAAGAGAGCCCGGCTCTCCTCACGGCTCAGTCCCGTCACGTCAATGCGAAAGCCGGGGTCGATTCTCACTCCGCCATGAGGTCCCCGCTCGCACCATACCGGCACTCCCGCAGCCGACAGCGCCTCAACGTCCCGCAGCACGGTGCGCCGTGAGACCTCCAGCCGCTGCGCCAGGTCCGAGGCGGACAGACGACCATGGGTACGCAGCAGCCAGATCATGGACAGCAGGCGGTCAGCACGCACCGACTCATCCTCGCACGTACGTGACACAAGGTGGCACCAATGCTCTCTAACCTCGACGCTCGTCCGCCCACCTCGTATACCCGTGAGAGTCTCAGGAGCATCACCATGACGACCTTCGTTCCCAACAGCGTCATCCTCTACGTCTCCGACGTCGAGGCGAGTACCACCTTCTACCGCCGGATTCTCGGTCATGAACCGATCAAGACCTATCCAGGATTCAGCGTCTTCGCATTGTCCGATGACGTCACTCTCGGCCTGCAGGCGGCCGATGAGATTGAACCCGCTGCTGAGCCATACGTAGGCGGGACCGAGCTGAGTCTCAGCAACGTCGAGCATGCCGACGTCGATCGTCTTCACGCGCAATGGAAGAAAGCTGGGCATTCCGATGGTTCTGGAGCCGACCGTCCTCGAATTCGGCTACACCTTTGTGGCAACCGACCCCGATGGGCACCGCCTGCGCGTGTGCGCCACCGATACCTCGAGCTTCGTCTGACTCAAGGCCCTCGGCGCCCTGCCCACCACCGGGTGCAGGCATCGATGCGCTGCAGCGCTATGAGTTCATCAAGACAGCTGCTGTCACCTGAGTACGGGTGGGAACCGCCGGCGTTGACAGACCCCGCCCACAGTGCGGAGGTCGGTCATCGAGAGAGCGCTCGGTGACCTTCCAGCCCCAACCCACGGGCGCGATGCGCCTCCAGCGCCTGCCTACCGAGATGCTCACTACCCAGCACCTCGCCGACGACGCGAACAGCCTCATCCCAGTCGATCGGCTCCAGCGCATACGCCTTGGCCAGCGCTGGATAATCTTCCAGGAGTTCTTCACGAACCCTTGAGCTGAGTGGGTTCACACGTCCCTGCGCTCGAGACAGCACCCCATTGATGGCCGCATTCAGAGCAATCCTTCGCCGTCCGGTGATACCGTGCTCGGCCTGGAAGGCCAGGTAAGTCTCTTCCTGCCGATACTGGACCGCTATAGACAAGGTGTGCAAGGCATCCTGCAACTCTTCGATGCGTTGAGACTGCTCATCAACTCGGCGACGTAATTCTTCTAACTCTGCACTGGACTCGAGCATTAACTGCACCCCCTCGCTCCTTGCGACAGAAACCTAGAATAGCGCCGGACATCGGTCAGACCTCAATCATGCAACCTCCGCGAGATACACCCTTCCATACTATGCCAGAATGCACGGCAGAACTCTGACGCGAAACCGCCTCAGTCCATTGCCGACACCAGCGATCTCGGAACGAACGAATACACGAAGAACCCAGTAAAAAACAGCAGCAATGGAACAGTCAGTACCAATGCAACGGTCGACCTCGATAGCCCCAGCGGGTCGACATCAGTAGGCGCGGCAGCGAGCGCCTGTATCAAGAGCCCGACAACGGCTCCCCTAGCACCGGACCGGCTTGGCGAAGGACGTTGAGAAGGGAGGACGCAGCACCGAACTCGTCACTCCTCAGTGCGGCCATACCTACTGTTGTCAGTGGTGCCATCAAGAAGCCATTTCCGATACCGAAAACGACGGTCGCACCCAAGAACCACATCCAGGAAGCCCCAGTCGCGGTAATCAGTATGCTCAGGGCGGTTCCCATCGCAGACGCCCCCGAAGCCGACCTGTAGAACGAGGCGGGCCTTTCCCTTCATCAACCCAGCGGCCCGCAATAGGCGCTGTGACCATAGATGCAATCGACGCCGGCGCAAGAGCAGCTCCCGCCCAGAATGCCGTTTGCCCCATCACGGACTGGATGTAGTTCGATACGAGAAACGTCAAGGCGAATACGCCAAGGGCCACAAAGAGCCCAAATACGGCGGCAGGTGAGGAACCGTGGATTCTTGCGAAGAGACTGCGGAAAAACCGCGTACGCCGGATCCACGCGGCGTTCATACCGAAAGAACGCAAACAGGCAGAACACAGCGAAACGGCAGGCAAGCAATGGTCAGCGGATCCCAGCCCGCATGGGGACCTTGCAGGCACCCATAGAGAAGTGCCACAAGACCGATGCCCGCAAGAAAGGTTCCCACGAAATCAACCCTCACGGACTGGACCACCTCGACCGGAAGACTTCGCAGACCCAGAACCACGACGAGAATCGCAATCGGAAGGTTGATGAGAAGACCCAGCGCCAACTAAGACCATCAATCAATACTCCACCTGCAAGGGGGCCGATGACGGACGCAGTTCCTGCAATTGACCCCCAGATGCCAACTGCGCGCCCACGGATATTTTCAGGGAAGGTAACGCCGATGAGCGTGAGAGTCTGCGGTACCAGCATGCCGGCACCAAGCCCCTGAAGGAACCGGCTGGCGATCACAACGAACGGAGAGGTCGCAACACCGCAGACGAGGCTGGCAGCTGCCAGGACGATCGTCCCCAGAAGGAAGAGCCGTCGGTGCCCGAATCGGTCGCCTAAACGACCTGACGGGATGATCGCCAGTGCGAGAACGAGACCATAGCTGTTGACCGCCCAGAACACCTGGGCTGTGGACGCACTTAAGTCCCGTGTCAGCGAGGGAACTGCGAGGTTAATAATTGTCAGGTCGAGGAGAGCAATGAAGTACCCGCCAGCCAACACACACAGCCCGATCCACTGCCGGGCGCTGACTGTTATGGCTAGGGAGTCTTCCGTCACGTCTTCCCCTCGTTCGTCAATTCGGTATCGCGGAAGGTGTCTCTCTTGGCTATCACGGCATAGCCACCACACTAAGGCCGAGGCTGCTTCCCATCTCTCTCGGTATTGACATAGATGTCATTGCTGAGATGGCTACCCGCAGCATCAGAACGATGCAGGACTGGCTCTCGATCTGGAGAATCATCAGGTTGCACTCGATGGCCGCCGAGCTCACCGGCAACGAGAACGCCGCCACACTCACCTGACTCAGGAAACCTTGATGAGTTTTCGTTGATATTGCGGTGTGTGAGCGGAGAGGGAGGGATTCGAACCCCCGGTGCGCTAGGCGCACAGCGGTTTTCAAGACCGCCACATTCGGCCGCTCTGTCACCTCTCCAGGCCGCACCCTCCGGGCGCGACAGGCACAGACCTTACCATCCCTGCGGGCCCGCGGTCACCGCGAGCCCACCGGCTCGAGCCCACCGGTCGTCGACGTCGCGGTCGTACCTTAGGGCTCGCGTTCGAGGGGTAGAGGGTACGAACGCGCGACCTATCCTACGAACGCGCGCCCGCCTGCCCCGACTGCCAGGCTCCGGCCTACCTCCGCGACAGGTCCTAGGACCTGCCGAAGAACCCGCGCCGGTGCGGCTTGCTGGCACGCGCCGGCAGCAGCGAGCTCGGCTCGTCGAGCCGCCCCTCGGCCAGGGCCTGCCCGATGGCCGGCCACACCGGCAGGCGCGCCATGAGGGTCGCCTGCAGGGCGTGGTAGATGTCCGGGTGCCCGGCCCAGGTGCGGGTCGAGGGCCGGTTGTCGCGGTCGAGCTCGTGGGTCCACACGCCGGGCGCCTCGATGAGGAACTCCTCGGCGTAGTCGATCCAGGCCCGGTAGCAGTGCTCGTAGTGCTCGACGTCGATCTCCCCGTGCCCGTCGTCGAGCAGGGCCTGACGGATGGCGGCCGACGCCGAGATGCCCTCGCAGACGACCCAGTGCATGCGCTCGTGGACCACCGGCCTGCCGTCGAAGTCCGTGGTGTAGACGAAGCCCGGGGCACCGTCGACGCGCCAGCCGTCGGTGCGGGCCTGATCGAAGATGTGCTCGGCGGCCTCAAGCATCCAGTCCGGCGCGCTCATGGAGCGGTTGATGAGCGCCCCACGCAGCTGCACGGTCAGGCGCGCCCACTCCAGCGCATGGCCCGGCGTGACGCCGTAGGGCCGGAAGGGGTGGGCGGGCTCGTCGCGGTTGTAGTCCAGGCGCGGTTCCCAGGAGGTGGAGTAGTGCTCGGGCAGGCGCCAGCCGTGCTCGCGGGCCTGGACGTTGACGGCGAAGTCGGCGATCCTCAGGGCCCGCTCCAGCCAGCGCGCCTCGCCGGTGACGTCGGCGGTGGCCAGATAGGCCTCCACCGTGTGCATGGCGGCGTTGATGCCGCGGTAGTCCTCGGGGCCGGTGAAGTCGGCGGCGTAGGACTCCACCGGCATCTGCTGGGCCTCGTCCCACCAGTAGCGGTCCTGGACGGCGATGGCGTCGCGCAGCAGCTCGTGGGCGCCGGGCCGGTCGGCGGCCGTCGCCGTGGCCGCGGCCAGGAGCACGAAGGCGTGCTGGTAGCACTCCTACGGGCTTCGCCGTCGATCGGGACGCCCCGCCCTCGGCGTCGGGCTCGGGGCCGATCGCCGAGTACCAGCCGCCATTGACCGGGTCGCGCAGGGGGCCGTTCAGGGCGCGCACGCCGTGGTCGGCGTAGCGGCGGCAGCCGGGGATCCCCATGAGCGCCCCCAGGGAGAAGGCGAAGGTCATGCGGCCGGTGATCCACAGCTCGACGGGATGGGAGGGGGCCACCTCACCGTTCTGACCGATCCAGCCGAATCCGGTGGGCACCTGCGCGGCGCGCGCGTAGTGCAGCAGCGCATGCGTCTCGTAGGCCAGCCAACGCTTGTGCTCGGGGGAGCCGAACCATCCCAGTCCCATGAGTCCTCCTTGATCCGCTGGGGATCCCAGGCTATCGACCCGTCTGACGCGGATCAATGCTCCGGACTGCTCTTGAGCGCCTCGCTCCCGCGCCCACTCGACGCTGCCCGCCGGGGACGGCTACTTCTGCTTCGGCCAGGCCGACTCGGCCTGCTTGAGCGCCTCCTTGGGGGTCATCGCCCCGGTCGACCACCGGCTCAGCCCGAGCCACATGGCGCTGCTGCCCACACTCACGGGCATCGAGTCCGAGGCGTCCATCTCCACAGTCGTCTGGCGCGACTGGAGCAGCCGCGTGGCGCGCCGACCGACGTCGCTGGGCGCCAGGTCCGGGTCAACGCCCTGGTTGGCGGTCGCCACCCCGCCCAGCGCCGCCCGCGTGCGGGCCCACTCATGGGAGGTCAGGTACTCCATGACCGCGGTGACCGCGTCCGAGCGGGTGAAGGCCACGAGGTAGTCGGTACCCACCAGCACGGAGTCCGAGCCGCGGTCCGCCGCCGGGGTGAGGAAGGCCGAGACCTTCGTACCCGCCGGGGCCGTCGTGCCCTTCGACGACGCCGTCACCCCGGCAGTGGCGCTCGCGGTCGGGCGGGGGGTCTGGACCGTCACCGGGTTGGCGCCGTCGGCGTCGGTGATGACGGTGCCCTCGGGAAGCGGCCTCGAAGGACGATGAGGCGTGCAGCATGAGGCAGCTGCCCTTGGTCAGGTCGGCCCCGGCCTGCACGGGGGTGCGGGAGATGACCGAGCCGCGCCCACCGGCGACGTGCCCGTCGTCCAGGACCAGGGAGTTGACGGCGGTGAGGGCCTCCACGGCGTTCGAGGAGTCGACGGGAACCCGGTGCGAGGCCCAGGTCTCGTAGACGCCGGGCCCCTGGGTGGAGAGCAGGGCGTCCTCGAGCCAGTCGGTCAGCACCCAGCCGGTCGACTCCCCGTCGGCGGCGCCCACGCACCAGGGTGTCACGGAGCCGTCGGGGTGATCGGCACGGACCTTGTTGGTGAGGGCCTCCAGCTCGGCCCAGGTGTCGGGCACCTTGTAGCCGGCCTTCTTGAAGGCGTCCGGTGAGTACCACACGAGGGACTTCACCGAGACCATGAGCGGGGCGCCGTAGGGCGCGAGGCGTGGATGCCGACCTGGATCCAGTGCCGGTCCCAGCCGGCCTCCACGTTGCTGTTGACACTGTTCGGCAGCGGGTGGACGACGCCGGTGTCCACGAGCTCGGCCACCATCGCGGGCTGAGGCACGATGGCCAGGTCGGGCAGGTTCTCGGGGTTGTCCTGGCTCGACGGCGAGGCCCCCGCGCTGGTGGACAGGGTTTGCTCCCGAGCCGTTGAGCAGCTGGGAGCGCAGCTCGGTGGTGCCAGCGTGCTCGACGTTGATGCCCGTACGCTCTCGAACTCGGCCACGGAGGCCTCGGGAAGCGCTCGGCCTCCCGGTGCCGGTCAGGCCGCTGGAGATGGTGACGGTAGCGCCCTTGTGGCCCTGGTAGGCCTGGTAGGCGGCGCAGCCGGTGGCCGACGCCGAGCCGGACCCGCCGGCTGAGCAGGCGGCGGTGGCGGCGGCCGCCAGGGTCAGGGCGCTGGCCGCGGCCAGGAGGCGGCCGCCCCGACGCAGCCGACGACTCGCGCGTCGTCGGCCAGGGGCGCTCGCCTCCGGACGGGCCGGTGGGGCGAGCGGCGTGCTCGGCGCGCCCTCGTGGATGGAGCTGTTGCGGGAGACAGGAGGGACTGTCGCATCAGAGGGTGCCTTACTCGTTCGATGAGGGGCGTCCAGGACGGCGGCGCAGCCGTCCCGCCACACGGGCTCGGTCGGGATATCGCCGCGGTCAGCGCACCCACTGCGGCGCGCTGCCCATGACGACGCCGGCTCCGGCCCACTCGATCATCTCGACGTCGTTGGAGCCGTCCCCGACCGCCAGGACGCGGGCGGAGTCGGCGCCCAGGCGGGCGAGGAGCGCCTCGAGGGCGGAGGCCTTGGTGACCCCCTCGGGGGCGACGTCGAGCCAGGCCGTCCAGCCGATGGCGTACTCCACCGAGTGCAGCCCGGAGTCGGCTACGATCTCGGAGAAGCGCTCCACGGACATGCCCGGGGCCCGCAGGACCACGCGGGTGACCGGCTGGGAGACGAGCTCGTCGAAGGTGACGACCTGCTGGTCCTCGATGAGCTCGCCGTCGGGGAAGAGCCGGGAGACCTTGAAGCCGATGCCGGGGTCCTCCACGGCGATGATCCCGTCGGGCACGGCGGCGTGCAGGGTCTCGATGGCGGTGCGCGGGTCGAAGGTGCGCGAGTCGACCACCTCGTAGCCTCCGGGGGCGTCCGGGTCGAGCCGCAGGGTCAGGGCGCCGTTGGCGCACACCATCCAGCCGGTGGACAGCCCCAGGTGGCGCACCACCGGCATGGCGGCGGCGATCCCGCGGCCGGTGGAGATGACCACGGGGACCTCGTGGGCGCGCAGGCGGGCGATGGAGGCCATGACCCGCTCCGAGACGCGCCCGTCCATGTCGAGGATGGTGCCGTCGACGTCGAGGGCGACGACGAGCCCGTGGCCGGGTGCGAGCCGGGCGCCGCCGGCGGCCTCCAGGGCGTCGAGGTCCTGCATCCGGTCCTGGACGAGGGCGTGGTACTCCTCGTGGTCCAGGGGCCGACGGCGCAGGACGCGCTCACCGGTGCCTGCGGTGTCGACGGCGCCGTCCCTCGAGGTGCCCGACGTACTCGTGGAGCCGCCCAGGTGGGTCGAGGGCTGGCCGGCGGGGCGATACCGGTGGCGGGGTTGACGGCCGGGCCGTTACCGGTGGGCCCGGAGCCCCGGGGTCACTGAGGGCGTCGGTCTCGCGGGCGGCACCCGACCTGGAGGCGGGGTGGGGTTCATGGGGCCGGCCCTCAGGCGGTGGCGCCGACGGGCCTCGATGACCTCCAGGCCGCCCAGGTGAGCGCAGGCCCGCGGGCACGCGCACCGAGCCGTCGGCCTGCTGGTGGTTCTCCAGGATGGCGACCATCCAGCGGGTGGTGGCCAGGGTCCCGTTGAGGGTGGCCACGGGGCTCGTGCCGCCTCGCGGCGCTCGCGCACGGGCCAGGCGGCGGGCCTGGCAGGTGGTGCAGTTGGAGGTGGAGGTGACCTCCATCCAGCGCTGCTGGGTGGGCAGCCAGGCCTCGCAGTCGAACTTGCGTGCGCCGAGGAGCCCAGGGTCCCCGGCGGCGGTGTCGATGACCCGGTAGGGCAGCTCGACCAGGGCCAGCATCTCCTCCTCCATGGCCAGGAGCCGGGCGTGCTCGGCCTCGGCGTCCTCGGGGCGGCAGTAGGAGAACATCTCCGCTTTGTTGAACTGGTGGACGCGGATGCATGCGGGTGTCCTTGCCGGCGGCCCCGGCCTCGCGCCGGTAGCAGGTGGACCAGCCTATGTAGGCGCTTGGGACCCGGCGGACAGGTCGAGGATCTCGTCGGCGTGGTAGCCGGCCAGGCCACCTCGGAGGTGCCGGTGAGGTAGAGGTCGTCGGAGGGCAGGGTGGTAGATCTCGTCGCTGTGGGCGCCCAGGAAGCCGGTGCCGCCCATGATCTGCGGGGTGACGAGGGTGGGGGTGGTCATCGGGGTGAAGCCGTGGGCGACGGCGGCGTCCAGGGCCGCCGTCGCGAGGGCAGCTCAGGCGCATGCCCCAGCCCTTGAGGTAGGTAGAAGCGGGCGCCGGAGACCCCTGGCGCCGCGGCGGGTGTCGATGATGTCCAGGCCTCGCCGATCGCCAGATGGTCGGCGGGCTCGAAGCCCTCGGCGGTGAAGTCGCGGGGCCTCGCCGCCCTCGTGGCGCAGGACGACGTAGTCCTCCTCGCCGCCCGAGGGCGCCCCTCGATGAGTTGGCGAACTGGCGGGCCAGGTCGTCGAGCTCGGCTGCGGCGGCCGAGGAGGCGGCCTCGGCGGCCTTGACCTGCTCGGCCAGCTCCTTGGCGCTGGCCAGGGATCGCCGGGCGCTCCTCCGGCGAGGCCTTCCCCACGGACCGGAGACCTGCTTCGCTCGGCGCGGAGGGTTCTCGAAGGCGGCCAGCGACTGACGGCGGGTCTCGTCGGCGGCGATGACGCGGTCGACGAGATCGACGTCGGCACCACGGGCCTCGCTGGCTGGCGCGGAAGGGCTCGGGGTTCTCCCTACGAAGCGCACGCAGGTCGATCATGGTCCTGAGTGTAGTCAGGACCGCGCCCCGGCAGCATTCGAGCAGCATCCCGGACGGATTCGGGCCGACGAGCGGCACGGGCGGCGGAGACGGGAAAAAGCCGGGGACGATCAAAGTCACGGGTGAGTGGCCGAGCCGACACCCGAGAGGCGGAACGGGCCCGGAATCGACGTCGATCTACCGGTGCCACCCAGCCGCCAGGATGACCCGAGGGCACTGAGATCCAGGAATTATCCGGAGATTGGGTGGTAAGGGCGCAGAGGCAGGCAGAGCCGTGATGCATCACGCCCCCTCGCCTGCACCACCTCCTGACGGCGAACGTGACCCACACCCTCTACCGACGCAATCCACCTGTGAATAGAATCTATTTCAATCGGTGCACCCTATCGTTCCCGACGGTGTTTCCGAGTCGCCGCGTTGGAGGCTCGCCGACACCTCCCACCGCACCGCTCTCCCGCTCCTCCCGGCTAGTCGTCTGTCCTCGATTTTCTGTCACTCCGTCATATCAGGCTCGCCGATCGCTGTGAATGCGGGCCCCGACCACAGGACCACAACTCATGCCGACCTCACTCATCTCCGTCCTTCTCCCAGCTGCGGGCGTTCGGCAGCGCTGTGCGACCACCAGCACTTCGGCGAGGCCGCCACCGCGCTCGGAGTCAGCCAGCCCAGCCTGTCCCAGGCCATCACCGCACTGGAGAAGCGCGTCGGCGGCGAGCTGGTGGAGCGCACCACCCGTCGCGTCCTGGTCACCTCCCTGGGCGAGGCCCTGCTGCCCTTCGCCCGGGACGCCGTCCTGGCGGCCGAGGGCCTTCAACGAGGCCGCCTCCAGCCAGGCGCCGCCCTGAGCGGCACGATGCGCCTGGGCATCATCCCCACGATTGCGCCCTACCTGGCCCCGTTCTCATCGACGGCCTGCGTGAGGCCCCTGCCCCAGATGGACCTGGACCTGCGTGAGATGGTCACCGGGGACAACCTCGACCAGCTCGCCCAGGGACGCCCTCGACGCCGCCATCATCGCCCTGGAGGACGACCTCCAGCGCACCACCGCGATCCCGATGTTCGACGAGCAGCTCGTCGTCCTCACCGCCGCGGCCACCCCTGGGCCGGCCGCACGGACGTGAGCCCCGCCGAGCCTCGACGACCAGCCCCTCCTCCCTGCTCGACGAGGGCAACTGTCTGCGCGACCAGACCCCTGGCCCTGTGCCAGCGCTACGGCTCCCAGCCCCCGGTCGCGGTGGCCACCACCCCTGTCGACGGTGACCCGCATGGTCGCCCACGGCTCCGGCGTGACGATCATCCCTGAGGGCGCCCTCCAGCTGCTGATCCTCCTCGGAGTACGGCGTCGCCCGTTTCGGCGACGAGGCGCCGGTGCGCCACATGGGCCTGGTGCACCGGGTCCCTCCTCCCGCGGCGCTGACTTCGCCCAGCTGGCCGCCCTCATCTCGCGCCTGGTGAGCGAGGCCGACCTGCCCGTCTCCTCCGCCACGGCCCCGGCTGCGGCCTGAGCCCGCCTCGGGGCGCTCCTGACCAGCGGCATGCGCTCCTGATCCCTCGCACTCGCCGGGCCTCGCGGGCCGTGACCGGGACCGCATGGGCGACTAGCCTGCCCTCTATGACGGGCGGCACCGACGGCGGCACCCGGGCGACGACGCGCACCGGGCGGCCGCTGGCCTGCGTCGTCGTCAATCCCTCCAAGCCGCGCGCCACCGCTGCGGTGCGCTCCGGCTGGAGGATGAGCTGTACGAGGCCGGTTACGCCCGGCCCGTATGGCTGGAGACGAGCGTCTCCGAGCCCGGCACGATGCAGGCGCGCCTGGCTCTGGCCGCCGGGGCCAGGCTGGGTGGCACGCCGGCGGTGACGGAACGGTGCGCTCAGTGGCGGCCGGCATGGCCGGCACCGGCGCCCAGATGGGCATCGTCCCGTTGGGCACGGCGAACCTGGCGGCCCGCAACCTCAGGTGCCGGTCGGAGACCCTGAGGGCCGCGGCCAAGGTGGTGGCCCAGGGGTTGATCTTCCCGCCGACCTGGCCTGGGTGGAGGACTGAGCCCTGGTCCGATCCCCGACGTCGACCCCTGACCTGGGCACCGGGGAGCAGCCCCAGAGGACAGGCCGGCTCTGGCACCTGACGGGCCGAGCCTCAGCAGCCCCGCTGGCACCCGCCCACCGGGCCGACTCCCAGCAGCTGTCGGGTGAGGCGGCCCGGGCCGTGCGCACGATCCAGAGGGCGACCCGCAGGCCCCGACAGTGGACCCGGCCCACGCTCGGCGACGAGCACGCCTGCATGGTCGTGGCCGGGATCGGTTTCGACGCCGGACTGGTGGCCTCCACGCGCCCGGCCCTCAAGGCGAGGGTCGGTTGGCGCTCTACGCGCTGGCGGCCATGGAGAACCTGGGCTCGCCGCGCATGGACCTGGTGCTGAGCCTTCTGGACGAGGCCGGACAGCGGCGCGTGGAGCGCCTGAGAGCCCGTAACCTGCTGGTGGCCAACGGCGGCCGCCTCCCGGCCGGCATCACCCTGCTGCCGCAGGCCCGCACCGACGACGGCCTGCTCGACGTCGCCGCCATCGACACGGTGGCGGGCCTGGCGGGCTGGAGCTCGCTGGCGCGCCAGGTGCTGCCGCCCTACGCGGCGCGCTACTCCGAGTCGGGCCGCCCCTGGGGCGGGTGGCGCTGCGGCGCGGCGGGGAGGTGGCCGTCCAGCTCTCGGCGCCGGCCCCTGGTGGAGGTCGACGGGGACCTGCTGGCGCCCACGCAGGGCATGCGGGTGCGCATCGACCCCGGGGCGCTGCTCATCCGTCGCCCGGCAGACCTGAACCCGGCTCACTCCTCCCAGAAGCCGGCGACGTCGATCGCCCCGCCGGTGGCCTCGAAGTCGGCTCGCACGGCCCGGCGCAGCTCGGCGTCGTGCAGCCAGTCCAGGCGACGGCGGCCAGCCCATAGGCGCCGTCGAGCGCGGCCGCGTCCCGGTGGGGGGCGCCGGCGGCCCCGGTCATGGCGGGGGTGTGGAGGGCGACGTCGGGCCGGTCGGTGACCTTGATGAGCGGGTGGATGCCGGGCACGCGCTGGGAGACGTTGCCGAAGTCGGTGCCGGCGGCGATCGTCTCGGGCAGGACCCCGGCGGCCAGGGGGTCGCGGCCGCGCTCGCGCTGGGAGCGCACCCAGGAGGTCAGCAGGGGGCCGTTGTCCCGGACGGGGACCTCGTTGCAGTACTCGGAGGTGAGGATCTCAACGCCGGTGCCGGTCATGAGGGCGGCGCCGTGGAGGACCTCCTCGACCCGCTCGGCGATCTCCTTGAGGGTCTCGAGGTACTTCGAGCGCACCATGATGGACAGCTCGGTGCGTTCGGGGATGATGTTGGGGACCTGGCCGCCGTCGGTGACGATGGCGTGGAGGCGGTCCATGGGGAGCATCTGCTGGCGCAGCAGGCCGATGCCGGTCAGGGCCAGAGTGGCGGCGTCCAGGGCGTTGCGGCCCATGAAGGGCTGGGAGGCGGCGTGGGCCGGCACGCCGTGGAAGATGACGCGCAGGCGGCGCACGCCCAGCCAGGTCTGGTGGGTGACGTCGTGGGCGTAGGAGTGGGTCTGGATGGCGGCGTCGACGCCGTCGAGCATGCCGCGTACGGCCAGGATCTCCTTGGCGGTCGAGTTCTCCTCGGCGGGCGTGGTCTCGCAGGACGACGCGGCCGGGCAGGGAGCCTGGGCGGGTGCGGGCCAGGGCGGCCAGGGCGAGGAAGGCACCCACGGAGTTGGCGCACATGACGTTGTGTCCCGCAGCCGTGGCCGATGCCGGGCAGCGCGTCGTACTCGGCGAGGATGGCGATGGTGCCGGCCGACTCACCGGAGCCTCCGGCCGCCGCGTCCGCGCCGCCGCCTCGGGGATCTCGGCGCGCAGGGCGGTGTCCATGCCGTAGACGCCGACCTCGGGCTCGATGCCGTGGCGGCGCAGGAGCTCGGCGACCGTGGCTACGGCGTGGTGCCCTCGTAGCCGGTCTCGGGGTGGTCGGGATGTCGGGAGAGCTCGACGATCTGCGGGGCCAGCTCGGCGACGGCCTGCCCCAGGGCGGGCGCGGGCAGTGGGGGGCTCCGGCGTCGTCGGGCAGGGGCCGGTGCCGGGCCGACGACGCCGCGGCGCTCCCTCGGTCTCGGCGGTCATGCGCTCCTGGATGGCGCCGGAGGGACGGTGGGGCGGGTCAGGTCATTCAGGTCGCGCATGGGTCCATCTTGGCCCAGCCGACCTCCCCGCGCTCAGTCGCGGGTGCGGCGAGCCGACGGGCCGCGTCGACGATCGACGGCGCGCTGTCGCTCGTGCGCCCTCCTCGTCATCGAGGGGGTCCGCACAGCATCCGCGCCACCTGGGGCACGGTGGACCACCAGCCGGTCAGCGACATGATCATGAGCATGAGCGCCCCGGGGTCGACGTCCCGGGTCAGGGCGCCGAGTCCCTGACTGCTGCGCACACCGGCGATCTTGCGCTGGTAGTGCTCCCGCCGCAGCTCCTCCTCGGGGACCTCGTCGTCGAAGGTGAGGGCCTCCCAGCAGCAGCCGGATGAGCTCGGGGCGTTGCCGGTGGTAGTCGTACAGGCGCCCGGCGTAGTCCCCCACGTCCTCCCCCGCGTCGAAGGCGGGCGGCACGGCCTCGGCCACCCTGGTCAGCTCGTCGCGCAGGACTGCGGAGAACAAGCGGTCCTTGGAGCCGAAGTAGTTGTAGACGCGCTCCTTGTTGACGCCCGCCCGCTTGGCGATCCGCTCGATGGTGGTCCCGGCGGGCCCACGGCGGGTGAACTCGGCGGTGGCGGCGTCCTGATCTTGCGCTTGGTTCCCTCGGTGTCCCAGGCCATGACACTCCGTCTCCCCGTGTCCGCGAGCGCCGGCGGCAAACTCCAACGCTACCGTTGCACTTTCTCTTCCAGTCTACTAGGGTCATTTCCAACGCTTACGTTGGAAAGGGGCTCTCGTTCCCCGCGCACCGACCCGATCAGCATCCCGACGTCACCCGCTCCCCCGAGCCGTCAGCCCGGTCGACGACCCGGGCGCTCTCCCCACCTACCCCTGCCGGCAGCGGCGCCACCGCGGCCTCGTCGTCACCGCGCTGCTCGTCCTGACCCAGCTGTACGCAGCCATCCTCTGCTCACCCCGATCTCGACCGACCTCCACGGCAGCGCCACTGTTGCCCTGTCGACGGCCTTCAGCCTCACCTACGCCATGGGCTTCCTCGTCTGGGGACCGGTCTCCGACCACTACGGCAGAGAGAAGGACGATGGCGCTCGCGCTGGGGACCCTCGTCCTCCACCGTCTGCTGCGCCCTGGCCCTGTCCCTGCCGGCGCTCGCGGCCCCTGCGCGCGATCCAGGGCCTGAGCGCCTCCGGTTTCGCACCCGTGGCGCTGGCCTACCTGTCCGAGGCGCTGGCACCGCCGAGGCGGGCCGGGGCGATCGGGGCGATGTCGACGTCGTTCCTCGTGGCGGGCATCGTCGGCCAGGTCCTGGCCTCACTGGTCGCGCTGCACCTGGGGTGGCGGTGGTTCTTCCCCTGTGCGGAGGGCTGCTGGCTGTGGCCCTGGCGGCCGTCCTCGCCGTCGTGCACGACGCCGCTTCCGGCCCGTCGGCCTCCTCCCTGCGGGGGCAGTTCGCGTCGCTGGGGCGACTCGCGCTCAGACCCGCGGTTCTGGCGCTCAGCCTGGCACGTCACGCTGCTCGCATGGTGTTCGTGGCCATGTACACGGGGATCGGCGGCCACCTGAGACGCTGGGCATGCGGCCTTCGACGGTCTATCCCTCATTCGCCTGGCGGCCCCTGCCGGCCATGTTCCTCAGTCTCATCGCGGGCCGGCTCGCGGCCAGGTGGTCCTGGGCGCGGACGGCCCGACTCGGCTTCGGAGTGTCGGCGCTGGGCATGCTCGGTGAGGCGCTGCTGGCTCAGAGCCTGGCGGGCCTGGTGGCCGGCAGCGTCGTGTACGTCGCCGGGGTCGCGCTGGCCGTACCGGCGATGATCAGCCTCATGGACAGGTCTCCGCACCCAACCGCGGCAGCGGCATGGCGCTCAACGGATTCATCCTGTCTCGTCGGCACGAGCGCCGGCCCGCTCCTGGCGACGTCGTCGCCCACCTTCCGGACGCTGGCTCCACCCTGACCGGCATCCTGGCCGTGGCGCTCCTCGCGATCACCGGTTTCAAGGCGCTGGCCGACGCCGACCACTGACCACCCACCCGCACCGCGGGAGCCGCCTTCACCCGTCCTCAGCTGAAGAGGAGGCGGCCACCATGGTGTCGCCCTCCTTGACGCCCTGGGGGATCGCGAAGAGGGCCGAGGCCTCGTGCCTGAGGTACTCCCTGGAGGGCGTCGCTCTTGGTCATGCGGTCCAGGATCGGGTAGAAGTTCGTGCGCGGGTCGCGCACGAAGGCGATGAAGAACAGGCCGGTCTGCAGCAGCCCCAGGGAGTCGGAGCCGTCGGTGTAGTTGTAGCCGCGGCGCGGCATCCGGCGCCCCTGGTTCTGCTTTCGGGTGAGACGACGGCGATATGCGCGTCGGCCGGCACTGAGCGTCTCGCCCTTGTCGTCCTGGCCTTGTAGTCCACGGCCGTGAACTCCTCGGAGGACTTCGTGGGGTTGGCGATGCTCAGCGGCGCCCCTGTAGCGCTTGTCGCGCCCCATGGTCTGCTCCTGCTCGATGAGCCGCAGGCGGTCCCAGATCTCGGCGAGCATGCGGATGCGCCGGGCCACGTAGTAGGTGCCACCGGTCATCCACTCGGCTGCGGCATCGTCGCCCCTTCTGGACCCACAGGTGCTTGCTGAGCTGGTCGGAGGAGTCCTCGGCCTTGATGTTGTTAGTACCGTCCTTGAAGCCGAACAGGTTGCGCGGCGTCTCCTGGTCCACGGAGGTCGACGACGTCCGCCCGTAACCGACCTGGCTCCACCGCAGTGCGGCGGTCCCGAAGGCGATGCGGGTGAGGTTGCGGATCGCGTGGACGCACACACCTGGGCGTCGTTGGAGCAGGCCTGGACGAGCAGGTCGCCGTCCGGACTGGGCGGCGTGGAGCTGGTCGCCGGCGAAGGAGGGCATGCCCTCCTTGAGGACGGTGGGCATCTTGGCGGCCAGGCCGAAGCGGTCCTTGCCGTCGGCGTCGACGAACAGGCCCTTGCCCACGCCGAAGGTGATGGTCAGACCGTTGGGCTTGTAGCCCCAGGCCTCGCCGGTGTCCTTGGGCGGCAGCTGCTTGTTGGAGCTGGGCTGGCCGCCGATGAGCTCGCCGGCGGCCATCTGCTCGGCGGCCACGGCCCAGTCGGACAGGAGGGTCTTGAGCTCCCCGACGTCGGTGGTGGAGACGTCGAAGGCCGCGGTGAACATGTTGTCCTGGGCGGGCGTGGTGATCCCCGCCTGGTGGTCACCCCGGAAGGGTAGGTCGTGAGATGGCGTCCTCGGGCCGGCGGGAGGCCTCCCAGGCGCGTCCGCCGGCCACACCGGCCAGGCCTGCGAGCGCGGCGCCCAGGCCCGCACCGGTGAACATGGCGCGGCGGCTGGTGCCCTTGGTGGCGGGCTTTCCCGGCCTGTCCAGGCTTCACGGGCTCATCCGCCTTCTCCGGCTTCTCCGGCTTCTGCGGCTCGTCAGCCGTGCCGGACGTGCTGGCGTCCTCAGACTGCTCCGCCGCGTCGGAGGCCGAAGAGCCGTCACCCGGGCCCTCCGACGTGGGGCCTGCGACTCCTGCTGCGCCTGCGCGGTCTCGCCCTGGGCCGCGTCGTCGGCGACCGGGGAGGTGTCCGACTCGTGGGCCAGCTTGCCACTCACTGCTGTCTCCTTCCGGGGTGTCCGGGTTGCTCTGGCGCCGATGCCTCAGAGGACGGTTCCAGTGACCTTGGACAGCGACTCGCTCAGGGCGTTGACGGCGTCGGAGAACTTGCGCTGCACGTCGGTGTAGGCGTTCTTGTCCGGGGTCTCGCCGGCGTCCTTCTGGACCGCGGCGATGGTGGAGTAGTCCGCGTAGGTGGGCTGGCCGTTGGAGGCCTTCCCGGAGGCGTGGGCCGCGATGAGCTTCTCGACCGCCGCGAACTGGGTGGTGATCTTCTCGGCGAGCTTGGCGTCCTTCTTCTTCATGAGCTCCTCGACGTTGCCGTAGGCGACCTTGGCGCCCCTCGACGTTGGCCTGAAGTCGTAGAGGTCGGTGTGGGAGAAGGTCTCCTCCTCACCGACGATCTTGCGGGCTGGCGACCTCCTCGAGGAGGCTGGAGGCGCCCTTGGCGACGTCCTCGAGCCCGAGCTCGAACTTCTTCCCGCCGGAGCCGGTGATGTTTCCGTAGACGAGGTCGTGAGCGACTTGGTGTCGGAGTTGAGCTGGTCGAGCGACCTTCTTGTGGGAGGCGTCATCGGCGAACTTGAAGGGGCTGGAGGAGTCCTGGGCCCACAGGTCGGCCTCGATGCGGTGCCATCCGGTCCACTTGGCGAGGACGTCTTGTCCGTGACGGCCTTGCCTCGCATCGGCGGCGAGGTCCTGGATGCGGGTGTCCAGGGCGGCGTCGAGGTCGCCGGCCTCCTTGAGACCGAAGGACTCGGCGGTGGGCCTGATGCGCTCGTAGTACTGGCGTGCCAGCGGGTAGAGGCTCTTGGCGGTGGCGGTGTCGCCGGAGTGTGGCGGTGACGAAGCCCTGGGTGGCGGTGAGGAGCTGGCCGGCCTGGTCACGCACGTAGGCGGTGTAGTTGGTGACGGCGGTCCTGCGCGCCTTGGCCTCGTCGGCGCTGACGTCGACGGCGGCGCCCTTGGTGATCTTCAGCTCGGTGACGCCCTTGAGCTCGCCGACCATGTTGGGCTTGCAGGCGGCGTAGTAGGTGCCCTCCCTTGAGGGAGGTGGTGAGCTTCGTGGTGGTGCCGGGGCCGATGTTCTCCTGCTCGGAGACGATCTGAAGCTTGTCCTCGGTGAGAACCTCGAACTCGTTGGGCACCGTGCCGGAGTTGGTGATGGTGAAGGTGACGACGCCCGAGGGGAAGGACGCGGACGAGAGCTTGCAGGAGTCGTCGGTGAGGGTCACCGTGATCTCCTGGGCCGCCCCGGAGCCGGAGGCGCCGCCCTTGGCATTCTTGGGGTTGTCGGCGCAGGCGGCCAGGCCCAGGCCCACAGCGGCCAGGGGGAGCAGGGTGAGGATATTGCGTCGCTTGATGATGGGCATGGTCTTTCCTTTGTGAAGAGGCGGCGTGGATAGGGGAGGGAGGGTACTCGGGTGGTCAGGAGGCCCTCGACGGCGTCGTTCGAGTCGGCGGAGTCGGCGGCATCGGCAGAGTCCTCGGTGCTCGCGGCGGCCGGGACGGCATCGACTGCACGCCCGGGTCGAGGCCATCGGCCCGTGATCTGGAGGGTGAGGAGGACCAGGGTCGGGACGATGTAGACCCACCAGCCCACGACCTGCAGGACGGTGGGTTGAGGTTGAACTGGAACATGGCCTGAAGCAGCACGTAGAGCCAGTGGAAGGGCGAGGTGCTGTCCGGCAGGTAAGAGGACAGGTTCCAGGCGTGGCTCATGATTCCCGGCAGGAGGCCGGCCTCCTGGAGGTCTCCGATGCCGTAGGCGATGATGCCGGCGGCGACGACGACGAGGAAGTAGCCGGTCACGGCGAAGAAGACGCGCAGGTTGATGCGCACCGCGCCTTGATAGATGAGGACACCCAGCACGATGGCGATGGCCAGTCCCGCAATGACGCCCACTGTCGCCTGCATGGCGGAGGTCTCGATGCTGGAGCGCACGGTGGCCCACACGAACAGGGCGGTCTCCACCCCCTCGCGCCCGACGGCGACGACGGCGATCCAGACGATGCCCCAGCCGGAGCTGCCTGCAGAGAGGGACTTGGACAGTGATCCTTCCAGCTCGCCCTTGAGCTCGCGGGCGTTCTTCCCCATCCAGAAGATCATCCAGGTCACTAGGCCGACGGCGACGAAGGACAGGGTGCCGCCGAGGATCTCCTGGCCCTGGAAGGTGAGGGTCTTGGGGCCCCAGGTCATGATGGCGCCAGCGACCAGCGGGATCAGCGCCGCCAGCCCGACCCCCAGCCACAGCTTGGGCAGGGCGTCGCGGCGACCGGATTTGACCAGGTAGGCGACGATGATGCTGACAACGAGCGCCGCCTCCAGGCCTTCCCTCAGGGCGATGAGCAGGGTTGGCGAACACTCGACCTCCAGGTCACGAAATTTGTCTCGGATCACTACAAGCAAGGTAAGCCTAGCCTGTGGTGATCTGATCACCAAGACCTCGCGATCGTCCTATCCATATTGGCTGCACCCAGGTTCCACCGATCGCAGCGGTCAGCGCCTCCTATGGTGGCTCTGTCAACTTCGATTGGCCCCATGGTGACGGTCTGTTCTGGCCCCATGTCTACCCGGAGACCGGCTTGACCGAATCTTCACATTCCCTTGCCCCGACCTCGGTGTGGGGCTTCGAGGCTTGTGGCCATGACCTCGAACGAGAACTCTTCCCGTACCGTGCCGCTGGTTGCCCTGGGTGTCGGCACCATCGCAGCTGCCGCCCTGGCCCTGGCCGCCCCTGACCTGACCTCCGGGTCGGGGATGGAGGGCATGCCGATGACCCACTACATGGGGCTGTTGGCCGTGCGTCAGCCGTGGAACCTGCTGTTGTTCATGGCGCTTCCGGTCGTGCTGGCCGAGACGCTCGCGATCACCGAGTTGGTGATGCTGTTGGCTCGTCGGGGTGAGCGTCCGGCGCCGGGATGGGTGACGAAGGTGGGCCACTGGGCCGGGTTGCTGGCCGGGCCGGTGTGGGTGTTCATCGGCCTGCACCTGCTTATCACTGCCGTGGTTCCGCTGACGGTCAATGGTGGCTGGCGTGGCCCCGCGGACGTGATCGCTGTCCTGTCGTACCTGGCCGGTGGCGTGCCGATGCTGGTGATCAGCCTGCTGGAGGCCGAGCTCTTGGGCCGCGACGAGACCGGGCGCCTGCGCCTGCACGTGGCGATGGTGGCCGTGTTCCTGGTGGTGGCCCACGTCGCGATGATCTTCGGCATGCTCGACCCTGCCGTCATGGGCTATTCGCCGAAGGCGCCGGCCTCGGTGCAGCACGACATGGGCAGCATGTCCGGCATGAACCACGACATGGGTGGCATGACGGACATGGACCACTCGACGATGATGCCCAGCTCCGCCCCGTCGAATTGATCCCCGGCCGGGTCCGTGGTGAGGTGGTGTCATGAACAGCGCTTCTGTTGCGGTTGTACCGAGTGTCCTGGTCGTCGACGACGAGCCGGTGCTGTCGGGCACGGTGAAGAACTACCTCGAGCGGGCCGGCATGTCGGCCCAGACCTGCGGGGACGGGCTGGCCGCGCTTGACCTTGTCCGGGCCACGGCCCCCGACGTGGTGGTGCTGGACCTGGGCCTGCCGGGCATGGACGGGGTGGAGGTGTGCCGCCAGCTGCGCACCTTCAGCGACTGCTACGTGTTGATGCTCACGGCCCGCGCCGACGAGGTCGACAAGCTGATCGGGTTGTCGGTCGGCGCGGACGACTACATGACCAAACCGTTCAGCCCGCGTGAGCTGGTGGCTCGCATCCAGGTGCTGCTGAGACGCCCCCGCGCCGGAAGTACGGGCGCCACGGCCGCGGTGGTGCACCGCATCGGCGCCCTCACCCTGGACCCGTCGTCGCGTCGGGTGGAGCTCGACGCGTCACCGGTGGAGCTGACCCGTACCGAGTTCGACCTGTTGCAGGCCCTGGCGGAACACCCCGGCTGGGTGCTGAACCGCCGCCAGCTCACCGACGCCGTGTGGGGCGAGGACTGGGTCGGCGACGACCACCTGGTCGACGTGCACATCGCGCACCTGCGCAAGAAGCTCGGTGACGACCCCTCCCAGCCCCGGTTCGTGCAGACGGTGCGCGGCGTCGGCTACCGGATGGGCCAAGGGCAGTGATGCCGCGCAACCCGCGCGGCAGTTGGGGACGCCGACTGCTGTGGACCCAGATGGCCGTGGTGGCGGCGATGGCCGCCACCACGGTGCTGACGGCACTGCTGGTCGGCCCGGCATGGTTCCGGATGCACATGCTCGAAGCCGGCCACGCCCAGCCCGATGTCGTCGAGCACGCTCAGCAGGCCTTCCACGACGCGGGCCTGGTGTCACTGGCCGTGGGTCTGGGCACCGCGATGCTCGCCGCCCTCGGGGTCGCCACCGTCCTCAACCGGAACCTGTCGCGCGGGGTCGAAGCCCTCGTGGACGGCGCCCAACATGTCGCCGCCGGACACTACGACCAACCCGTCATGATGACCTCGGCCAGCCCCGAGCTGGCCCAGGTCGCCGACGCCTTTAACCACATGGCCAGCCAGATCGCCCCACGGAGCAGACCCGACGACGCATGCTCACCGACCTGGGCCATGAGCTGCGCACCCCGCTGGCCGCCACCCAGGTCACCCTCGAAGGACTGCAGGACGGTGTGGTCGACTTCACCCCCGCAAACGTCGAGATCCTGCTACGGCAGAACCAGCGGCTGGCCGCCCTGGCCGCCGACATCTCTGAGGTCTCCCGCGCCGAGGAAGGCCGCATCCCACTGTCGCTGAGCCACCAGGACCTCGACCAGATCGTGACGGCCAGCGTCGCCGCAGCCCGGCACGCCTACGACGCCGCCGGGGTGACGCTGCACGCCCAGACCGTTCCCGGCCTGCGCGTCGACGTGGATGCCGCTCGCATCGGGCAAGTCCTGGACAACCTGCTGCGCAACGCCCTGCAACACACGGTGGGCGGCAACCGGGTCGAGGTCGCGATGAGACACGAGCACGACCGGGCCGTGGTCCGCGTCACCGACAACGGCGTCGGCATCCCCACCGAGGCCCTCACCCACGTCTTCGAACGCTTCTACCGCGTCGAGGACACCCGCACTCGCGACGTCGACGGTGGAACCGGTGTCGGCCTGGCGATCTCCAGGGCCATTGCCCGCGCCCACGGCGGTGACCTGACGGCCCACAGCGACGGCCCCGGCCACGGCGCAACCTTCGCGCTGACCCTGCCCACCGTGACTTCTTGACCAGATCTTGACCAACCCCTGCCGGGGGCTTCATCCGGGCCCGACAGGCTCAAGGACATGAACACACTTTCCCGCCGCCACGTCCTGTTCACCGGTCTCGGCCTGGCCTCGGCAGGGGCCTTGAGCGCCTGCGGCGCCAAGAACACCCCGGCCGCAGCACCCGCCGCGCCGAACTCCCCATTGACGATCCCCAGCCAGACCCCGCTGGTCGCAGCCCCCGGCACGAAGACCGTCAACCACGTCCTCACGCCCCGGCCGGTCACCCTCGATCTGGGCGGCGTCACGGCCAGGACTTGGGCCTACGACGAGACCCTCGACGCCCCTGTCCTGCGGGCCCGCGCCGGAGACCTGCTGCAGGTCCGCGTCGAGAACAAGCTTCCCACCAGCACCTCCGTCCACTGGCACGGCATCGCGCTGCGCCAGCCAAGCGACGGCGTGCCCGGCGTCACCCAGCAACCCATCGAGGCCGGCAGCAGCTTCACCTACCAGTTCGTCGCCCCCGACCCCGGCACCTACTTCTTCCACCCCCACACCGGGGTGCAGATCGACCGCGGCCTGTACCGGCCGCTGGTCATCGACGACCCCGCTGAACCCGGCCGCTACGACCACGAGTGGATCATCACCGACGACTGGGCCGATGGCGTGGGCACCTCACCCGATGACATCCTCGCCGCGTTCAAGGCCCAGAACGGCACCGTGTCCAGCGGCATGAACCACGACATGGGCGGCATGGACCACGGCATGTCACCCTTGGGTGACGCCGGGGACGTCACCTACCCCCACTACCTCGTCAACGGCCGCGTCCCCGCCGCGCCCCGCACCCTGACCGCCAAGCCCGGGCAGAAGGTACGACTGCGCGTCGTCAACGCCTCCTCCGACACCATCTTCAAGCTCGCCCTGCAGGGCCATCGACTCACCGTCACCCACACCGACGGGTTCCCTGTGACCCCCACCCAGGCCAGCGCCGTCTACCTCGCGATGGGAGAACGACTGGATGCGACCATCACCCTCGGCGACGGCGTGTTCGTGCTGCAGGCCGCGCCCGAGGGCAAGAAGGGCACCCCGGCCCGCGCCATCGTGCGCACCGGCTCCGGCAACGTCCCGGCCCCGGACACCCGCATCGCAGAACTCGACGGCAAGGCCCTGCTGACCACCCAGCTCAAGCCCGCCGACAGCGCCCGACTGCCCGACCGCAAGCCCGACACCACCCTCGACGTGGCACTCAACGGCCAGATGAAGCCCTACGCGTGGGGCCTCAACGGCAAACGCTTCGGCGAGGACACCCCACTGGCGCTCAGCCGCGGCCAGCGCGTGCGGCTGCGGATGACGAACATGACGATGATGGCCCACCCCATGCACACATCCACGGCCACACTTTGGGCCCTGCCCGGCAGCGACGGGCTGCGCAAGGACACCGTCCTGATCCGCCCCATGGAGACCGTCGAGGCCGACCTGCAGGCCGACAACCCCGGCACCTGGATGCTGCACTGCCACAACATCTACCACGCCGAACTCGGCATGATGACGACCCTGCGCTACTGACATCTCCCGGCCGATGTCGGCCACCCACGCTCTGCCCTGATGGCGCGGCTGCTCCCTTGCGGCAGCCCTCACCATCGCCGTCTGCAGAGCTTGACCAGACCTTCACCAAAACCTCGCGAGCTCATTGACCTCGCCCCTGTCACCGTGGAAGTGGAAGGAAAACCCTTCCCCGAGCAGACAAGGACACGCCATGTACACGAGCCCCGACCAGGCCCCCGCTCCTTCGGCGAGGGCCCCCGCCAGCCCCTGACCGGCCCAATGACCGACCAGGACCCCACCAGCACCACCCACCAGCACGGCAAGTCCCACCAGCACGGCAAGTCCCCGGCACGCAGTCCTGACGGCAACTCCCACCAGCACGGCAAGTCCCACCACTGGATGCACCTGCTGATGTGCGCGCACCGATGCTGCCTCGTGGTCGCCGGCTACCCTGTGGGCCGGACGTGCCAGCCTCGCCGCCGGCGGTGTCCTGGCTGCCCTCGTGCCCGCCATCAGCTGCATGCTCGCGATGTGGCTGATGATGCGCATGATGGACCACGGATCCCAGCACTGACCACCGCCCGCCATCCACCGGCAGCACCGTCTCGAGGACAACCCATGAACCACCCGGCAGCCACCGCCACCCACGACCACCCACCCGCTACACGTGCCCGATGCACCCCGAGGTGACCAGCGACCAGCCCGGCTGCCCCGAGTGCGGGATGTTCCTGCGATGCCGACGCTGGGACGCCACCCACCAGCACGGACACGGCCGCCGAACGGACATGCCCAGCAGCACGACACCCACGACAAGGGCACGTGGCTCTGCCCGATGCACCCCGAGGTGACCAGCGACCACCCGGGACGCTGCCCCAAGTGCGGATGTTCCCGCAACCCGCCGACGGTGGGGACGCGCCGGCCGCACAGCACCACGACCACCAGCACCCCACCGGCGAGCCGGCGGTGGTGGCCGGTGCGGTCGCTGCAGGGACTGGACCTGCCTGATGCACCCCGAGGTCCGCAGCGACGGCCCCGGTGACTGCCCGATCTGTGGCATGGCGCTGGAGCGGGTCTCGGCCGGGCTCGACGACGGCCCGAACCAGGAGCTCGTCGACATGCGTCGCCGGTTCCGGGTGGCGGCGGTGCTGAGCGTGCCGCTGGTGGCGATGGTGATGGTTCCCCTATGGTGCTGGGGCGTGCGCTGCCCGGCAGCGTCGCGCCGTGGCTCGAGCTGGCCCTGTCGACGCCGGTGGTGGGTGGGCTGGGTGGCGTTCTCGTGCGCGGCGCGAAGTCGGTGGTCAGCCGTCACCTGAACATGTTCACCCTGGTGTCGTTGGGTGTCGGTGCCGCGTGGCTGTACAGCGTGGTCGCGGTGCTGGCGCCGGGTTGTTCCCGTCCGGGATGCGGGCGATGGACGGCCGGGTCGGCACCTACTCGAGGCCGCGGCAGTCATCATCACCCTGGTGCTGCTCGGCCAGGTCCTCGAGCTGCGGGCCCGCGACCAGACCTCCGGTGCGATCCGCACCCTGCTCGACCTGTCACCGGCCACCGCGCACCGCATCGGGGCCGACGGCACCGAGACCGACGTGCCGGCCGCCGAGCTGCAGCTGGGCGATCGGTGCCGGGTGCGGCCGGGCGAGAAGGTGCCGGCCGACGGCACCGTGGTCGATGGTCACGCGTATGTGGACGAGTCGATGATCACCGGCGAGCCGGTTCCGGTCGACAAGAGCCCCGGTGACCGGGTCATCGGCGGCACGATCATCCAGGGCGGCAGCCTGGTGGTGGAGGCCACTGGCCTGGGCGCCGACTCGACCCTGGCCCGGATCGTCGACCTGGTCTCCCAGGCGCAGCGGTCCCGTGCTCCGATCCAGGGACTGGTCGACAAGATCTCGGCGGTGTTCGTGCCGGTCGTGATCGCCGTCGCCCTGGCCACCTTCGGGTTGTGGCTGGCGATCGGGCCGCAGCCGCGGCTGCCGTTCGCGATCGTGGCCGCCGTCAGCGTGCTGATCATCGCCTGCCCGTGTGCGCTGGGTCTGGCCACGCCAATGTCGATCATGGTCGGGGTCGGGCGCGGCGCCAGCGAGGCGTGCTGGTCAAGAACGCCGAGGCCCTCGAACGACTGCAGAAGGTCGACACCGTCGTCGTCGACAAGACCGGTACCCTCACCCAGGGCCGCCCCAGCCTGGTCGACCAGCAGGGCGTCGACGGCCACGAGGATGCCCGGACACTGCTGCTCGCCGCGGCTGTGGAGGCCGGCTCCGAACACCCCCTCGCCAGGGCGGTGGTCGATGCTGCCCGCCAGACGGGACGCACGGTGCCGGCGGCCAGCGATTTCGCCGCCCACCCGGGTGGCGGTGTCAGCGCCACCGTCGACGGTCAGCACGTGCTCGTCGGCAGCCCCAGCTTCCTGGGCAGCCAGCACGTCGACACCCATGCCCTGGACGCCGTGGTGGAGGCCTACCGTCGCCGTGGCGCGACCGCGATCGTCGTGGCCGTCGACGGCAGGCCCGCCAGTGTGCTGGCCATCGCCGACCCGCTCAAGGCGACCACCGCCGGCGCGATCGAGGACCTGCGTCGGCGCGGGATGAAGGTCGTCATGCTCACCGGCGACAATGCCACCACCGCCCGGGCCATCGCCGACGAGCTGCGCATCGACCAGGTCGTCGCCGACGTCCTGCCCGACCAGAAGCACGGCCACGTGCAGGCCTCTGCAGGCCCAGGGCCACACGGTCGTTATGGCCGGCGACGGCGTCAACGACGCCCCCGCCCTCGCCGTGGCCGACGTGGGTGTGGCCATGGGCACCGGCACCGACGTGGCCATCGAGAGCGCCGACGTGACCCTGCTCGGCGGTGACCTGGCCGCCCTGGTCAAGGCCCGCGACCTGTCGGTCGACACGATGCGCAACATCCGCCAGAACCTGGTCTTCGCGTTCGTGTACAACGTGGTCGGTATCCCGCTGGCCGCCGGCGCCCTCTACCCGGCCTTTGGCTGGCTGCTGTCGCCCGTCATCGCGGCCGCCGCCATGGCCCTCAGCTCGGTCAGCGTGATCACCAACTCGCTGCGGTTGCGCCGTCACCGCTGACCCCAAGAGCCCAGCCGGTCGTTGTTCACCCCATCACAGATGCCCGGGCTCGGGTGTGGGCGAGGCGGTAGGAGTTTGTGCCGGTTTCGATGATGGTGGCGTTGTAGGTGAGGCGGTCGACGATTGCTGCGCACAGGCGGGGGTCGGTGAAGGTGTCGGTCCAGGCGGAGAAGGACTGGTTGGAGGCGATCGCGATGGCGTTCTTCTCCTCTCGCTCGGTGAGGACCTGGAACAGCAGTTCGGCGCCTCGCCGGTCGAGTTCCAGGTAGCCGAGCTCGTCAATCACGAGGAGGTCGACGCGGCCGTAGCGGTTGATGGTCTTGGTGAGTTGTTTCTCGTCGGCGGCTTCGACGAGCTCGTTCACGAGCCGGGTGGCGAGGGTGTACCGGACGCGGTAGCCCTGCTCGGCGGCGGCGGTGCCGAGCGCGATGAGCAGGTGGGACTTGCCGGTGCCGGAGTCCCCGATCAGGCTACAGCGGGTCGCCGCGGCGGATCCAGTCGCCGGTGGCGAGCCGTTGATGGTGGCGGGGTTGATGTTGGGGGTTCGCGGTGAAGTCGAAGTCGGCGAGCCATTTCTCGCGGGGAAGCCGGCGCTCTTGATGCGACGCAGGGTGGAGCGGCGGTCGCGGTCGTCGACCCCGGCCAGGAGGAGTTCGGCGAGGAAGCCCTGGTAGGTGAGTTGTTCCTGGTGGCGGCTGTCACGGCGTCGTCGACGACGGCGCGGATCGTGGGCAGCCGAGCCGGCGGCAGGCTTGGTCGATCGCGGCCTGCGCGGCTTGCTCGGTGAGGCCCTGACGACGGCGAAGGCTCTCGGGACGGCTGGTGCTGGTGGTGGTCATGCGGGTTCCTGTCGGGGTGTGGTGGTGAGTCTCGGCGGGGGCCGGGCGGATCGGGTTGGCGTCGGCACAGGAGTTCGTCGTAGGCGGTGACGGTGGGCAGGGGCCGGGTGTCTTCGGGCAGGTGCGCGATGACCTGGTGCGGTTGGTGGGGCGTCGGGTGGCAGGTTCGACGACCGTCCCGCCCCTGGTCTGGCTGGCTGGGGCGGGTGTGGGTGGTGGCATGGCGGCGGGCTTCGACGGCGACGACGTCGGGGCTGATCGCGCCCACCGACAGGGCTGAGGTGATGCCGGCGATCACCGCGTCGGACGGGAGGGATCGGTGGAGCAGGAGCACGTCGATCAACGCTTGGGTCCCGGCCACGTCGCCGCTGGTCTTGCGGGCCGCGGCCCAGAACGCGTCGTGGGCCGCGGTGAATGCTCCGGCGGCGCGGGCCTGCGCGAGGGCGGTGGAGCCGGGGAACGCGCCGGGCTTGTGCCGCAGCACTTCGAGGTAGTGGTCCAGCTCGACCGGGTCACGCCACGGGTGCCGAGGCGAGGGTGGGTGGCGAGGACGGTGCGGCCCTCGAACACGACCACGCACGAGGCCCGCAGGGACACGCGGACGCGTTGGCCGATGAGGTGCGCGGGGACGGAGTACTGACCATGCGGACGGTGATCAGGGGCGGAGCGGTCGACGCGGGGTGGAGGATCAGGCCGGGGTCGAAGTCGTCGGCCGGCAACGGTGCCAGGTGGGGCAGCTCGGCGTGGTGGTCCCTGCCCTGATCGTGCTGGCGTGGCCGGTGATGCGGCGGGTGTTGTCGTCGTGCTCCCAGGCGCGGATCTTGTCGTTGAGTTCGTCCAGGGTGGCGACTTCGGGCATGGGGGTGAGGTGGTTGCGGCGGAACCATCCGACCTCGCCCTCGACGCCGCCTTTCTCGTGGGCGCCGTCGATGCCGGCTGGCGGTAGAACGCGTCGAAGCTGCAGTGGGAGCGGAACAGCACCCAGCGTTCGTTCTCGTCGCGTAGCCGGTCGCCGCCGTGGATGACCTGGACGACGGCGGAGGTGAGGTTGTCGTAGCGGATGTGGCGGGTGGGGATGCCGCCCAGGGCGTGGAAGGCCTCGATGTGTCCTTCGAGGAAGGCCTCCTGTCCGCCGGTCGGGTAGACGCGGTGGATGGCCTTGCCGGAGTGGGACAGGCGGTGAGACGAACATGTGGCACTTGGTCTTGACGCCGTCCAGGATGACGTAGACCTCGCCGAAGTCGACCTCGGCCTCCGCGCCGGGGCGTGGTCCTGCGGCACCATCGCCTCCACCCGGCGCCCGGCCTCCAGATCGATCTGCGCGCGCCTGACCCGGACGTGTCCCGCACCGTGAGTAGGACAGGTCGGTGGCGCCGTGCTCGTCGCGCAGCCGAGCCAGGATCCTGGTCGCGGTATGGCGCTGCTGCGCGGCGCGGTCAGGTCATAGGGTGAGCATCTCGTCGATCGCCGGCTTGTACGGGTCCAGGCGCGGTGCTGTGCGGACCGGTTTCTTGCGGGGTGGGGGTTCGGCTGCGGCGAGTGCCTGGCGGACGGTGCGGCGGTGGACTCCGTGTTTGCGGGCGAGCTCGCGGATGGACAGGCCATCGACTCGCGCGTCGTGGCGGATGTCGGCGTACAGCTGCACTCGTGATCCCATCTTGGCTCCCTTGCCCTCGCGACTGGTTCCCAGTGATGGGGACCAGCGTGAAGGGGTGGGGCCAGTTCAGACCGTCAACACCCCGGCAAGTCGCACGCGGGGCCAGATCAGGCCGTCACAACGGGGCCGAACCAAGCTGTCACAACCATCCTATGGCCTGACCTGCGCATTTGCCTCACCCGGGGATAGGGCCGGTGCGACTACGACGCGAGTCGGGGGCTCTACTGAGGGAGGGTCGGGTGTACTCCACGAGGTGCGGGGGTTCGCGCGGTACGCACAACCCATGGCCAGTAGATCCCGACCTTCGTGGAGTAGACCGGACAGCCAGGAGCCCCTGCCAGAGCCGGCGGCGTCGGTCAGGACGCGGATCCGCTGCGAAGAGCCATCAGCCACGAGCGGGGCGGCGCGCCGGCGGAGAAGAACGCCGCCTGCGCACCGCCCCGGGAAGGCGTGCGGGGGCGAGGGCGCACGGTCCGTGTCGCCTCAGTCTCACCCCCACCCGTGAGTCGAGCCGCTCGCGCAGCCTCAGCTCGTCGAGTCCTCGCTCTCGCCAGTGCCCGCCACGGCAGCCGGGGTCCCGACGGCGTCGCCACCATCGACAGCGTCGTCGGCCTCACCCAAAACCACGGAGCCCCGCCGGTCGCGCCGGCGCCGGCCTCCGCCTCGGCTCGCGCATCGGCCTCCTCCTTGAGCCGGGTGTTGACCTTCTCGACGTCGAGCCGCATGAGCAGGAAGAGGATGAGCGCGTTGGCCGCCAGCGGCAACCACACGTACATGATGTAGATCATCTGGATGGCGGACTCCGGCTGGACCTTGAGGTCCCCGTCGTACCCGGAGGCGCCAGCAGCCACCCGGACGGGGCCGTGCCGAGCCCGCCGCCCACCTTCACGCCGAGCGACGTGCAGGAGAACAGCAGGCCCGTCGATGCGCTTGCCGGTGCGCAGCCAGGTGTGCTCCGAGGGCCTCGGCGATGAGGGCGTTGAGCGTGCCCTGCAGCGAGCTCATGCCCAGGGCCGCGACTCCCGAGAGGATCAGCATGAGCGGGACATTGTGCATGTAGGCGGCCACGAGGCACCCGAGCCGCCCCAGGGTCGCGATGACGTAGCCGATGATGTTGATCCGGACATGCTCCCCGAAGCGACCTCACCACCAGCGGCGTGATGAGGAGCCCGATCGATGAGCGGGATGTTGATGGACCAGGCGAAGGTCTTCAGCAGGGTCCTCGTCCCCCAGGACGTACTTTCATGAAGTAGATGCCCATGTTGAGCATCGCCGTGAAGATCTGGGTGAGCAGGAAGACGATGAGGATGATGAGGTAGTACTTGTTGGACACGAGCATCTTGGCCGACTCCCCCACCGAGAGCTTGTCCTCCTGGGGCTCCTCCTCACCCTCCAGCTCCTCGGGCGACAGCTCCTTGACCGAGAGCACCGAGAGCGTGTTGACCGCCAGGCCGAGCAGCGCGTAGATGATCGCCATCGTCCGCCAGCCGACGGCGCCGCCGCCGAACAGGGCCACACCGCCCACGGTGATGCTCTGGATGAGCAGGTTCGTCCCGAAGGCGAACATGAAGCGGATGGAGCCCATCTGCACGCGCTCAGCCCCGTTGCGGGTAATGAGGGCGGTCAGCGAGGAGTAGGCGATGTTGTTGGCCGTGAAGAAGACGGCGTTGAGCAGCGTGTAGGCGATGAAGAACCAGGCGTACTTGGCGGTGTCCCCCAGGCTCGTGGGGATCGCGAAGATCGCGATGAGCATGGCGGCACAGCCCACGAACCCCCACAGCATCCACGGGCGGGCCTTGCCCATCCGCGTGTTGGTGCGGTCCAGCAGCGCCCCGAAGATGATGTCGGAGAAGCCGTCGAAGAGCCGGGAGACCATCATGAGCGTGCCGACGACGCCCGCATTCAGCCCGGCGGTGTCCGTCAGGTGAGATCCGATGACGAAGGCGGACAGGAGCACGTAGACGACGTTGCCGGCGACGTCGCCCGATCCGTAGCCCACCTTGTTGTACCACGTCAGGTACTTCCTTCTCGCTGGCCGCCTCCAGCTCCGCTTCCTGCTGTGGGGGCGCCGGTCTTCTGCCGGCGGAGTCGCTGCTCATGGCTTCACCTCGTTGTGAGTGCTGGTGGAGTGCTGGTGGGTGAGAGGGGTTGAGCAGGAGATGGGCTCCATCCCCAGCTCCTGGCTGTCGACCTGGTAGCGGGGCCGCAGGCGGGCCCCGCAGCTGTTGATCCGATGCCGGCCTGGCGGCGTCGAGGGCACGGACCGTGCTGCCCGACGGCGTCAGCTCGGTGTTGCGGCGCCGCGCGGCCAGCTCCTCCTGCGTGTAGCGGGAGGCGTTGAAGGAGAAGGGGGTCGGCCCGACGGCGGCCAGGCTCAGCCCGCCCCCGGAGACGACGACCTTGTTGCAGTCGGCGTGGCTGCCGTTCTCCTGGGGCCTGATGTAGTCCTCGTGGAGGTCGACGACGTCGGCGCTGAAGGCGCTGTGGTAGGCTGGCGCGGTGCTTGTCGACGTAGCTCTCCTGCGGGCCCAGGCCGTAGTAGTCGACCTGGCTCATGGACTCGGGCAGGAAGAGGCGCAGCCCCAGGCGCGGCAGGCTGGGGAAGCCCAGCGTCCGACGCAGTCGCAGGCTCAGGCTCAGGACGCCGTCGTCGGTGAGGGTCCACACGAGCCGTCCGCGCAGGGCGGGCTGGACCGAGGGCGCCACGAGGCCGACATCGGCGCTGATGGTGACGCACCCGCCCTCGTCGACGCGTCGACGCCGTAGAGCTGGGACCCACGACCTGGTGGTAGTGGGCGCGCTCCCACTCCAGGCGCGCATGGCGGTCGTTGTCGGTGGGCGCCCGCCAGATGTTGAGCTCCACCGGGCGCTCCAGGAGCTCGCGGCCCTCCGAGGACAGGGACACGGGCAGGCCGGTGCGGGTGTCGATGGCGCAGCTGAGCCTGTCGCTGTCGACCTCGATCCGGGTGCCCTCCCGCCTGACCGGCAGGCGGGTCTCGCCGATGGGCCGGCCGGCGAGCGCAGCGACCCAGCGGTGGCGTCTGTCGGCGTTGCGCAGGGCGATCTCGTCGAAGCCCAGGATGTGCCCGGCGGTCAGCAGCGAGTCGGGGCGCGCGAGCCGGTAGGTGACCAGCAGGTGGCAGCGCCCGGTGGGCGGGACCTTCGGTTCGCAGCGCAGCATGACGCTCGTGTGCGGCGGGACGGGCTCCACCAGGTCGAGGTCCTCGCGGTCCACGACGACGCCGTCGCAGCGCACCTCATAGGAGATGCGCAGGTACTGGGACAGGTCGGTGTGGTCGAGGTCGTTGTGGATGGTGAGCAGGCCCTCGTCCTGGTCGTACTCGACGACGCGCGCGGGGCGCTGAACGTTCTTGAGCTCGGCCAGTCCGGGGTGCGGGACGCGGTCGGGCGAGACGAGCCCGTCGACGCAGAAGTTTCCGTCGTGGACGGCCTCGTCGTGGTCGCCGCCGTAGAGCTGGATCGGCCGGCCGTCGTCGCTGGTCCCGGCGGTGACCGCGTGGTCGCACCACTCCCACACGAAGCCACCGCACATGCGCTCGTCGGCCCGGATGATCTCCCAGTAGTCCTCGAGGTCGCCGGGACTGTTGCCCATGGCGTGGCAGTACTCCACGAGGATGAAGGGCTTGTCCGGGTCGGAGTCCAGGTAGTCGCGGATCTCCTCGATGGCCGGGTACATGCGGCTGTACAGATCGATGCAGGAGTAGTCGTAGCGGCGCTTGGAGTCGCGGTAGTAGGAGCTCTCGTAGTGGGTCAGCCGCGTGGGGTCGAACTCCTTGGCCCAGAAGAGCGCCGCCTCGAGGGTGCAGCCGTAGGAGCACTCGTTGCCGGCGGACCAGGAGATGATGCTGGGGCGGTTCTTCTCGCGGTGGACGCACAGCCTCATGCGGTCGACGGTGGCCTCGGTCCACTCGGGGTTGTCGGCGATGGGCTCGTTCCAGTGCTCGACCTGGTTGTCCCAGGAGGGGTCGGCCAGGAAGCGGCTCTGGGTGCCGTGGCTCTCGTTGTCGGCCTCCGACATGACGTAGAAGCCGTGCTCGTCGCACAGCTGGTAGAAGCGCGGGTCGTTGGGGTAGTGGGAGCTGCGCACCGCGTTGATGTTGTGCTCCTTCATCAGGCGCAGGTCCCACAGCATGTGCTCCAGGTCGACGACGGGCCCGGTGGTCGGGTCGGAGTCGTGCCGGTTGACGCCGCGCAGGGTGATGGGCCGGCCGTTGAGGTGCACGACGGCGTCGCTCACCGTGACTTCGCGGATGCCCACCCGGTCGGTGATGACCTCGTCGGGCGTGGTGATGACCAGGGTGTAGGGAGGTAGGGGTCCTCGGCGCTCCACAGGGTAGCCTCAACGGTGAGGCGGGCGCGGTGGGTGTAGCCGTCGTCGCCGGCGAAGGGCTCCAGCTCGCCGGCGGCCACCACTGCGCCGTCGTGGTCGACGAGCTCGACGCAGGTGGGGACGGTCCCGCCCCGGTAGGCGCCCTGGATCCTGACGAGGGCGGTGGCCGGGCCGGCGTCGAGGCCGGTGCCCACCACCGGGCCGAGCGAGGTGGTGGTGACGTGAGTCGAACAGGGACCGCAGCCGGGCGGCTCAGGAGGTGAGACGTCGCGGAAGATGCCGCTGGTGCGGAACTTGTCCTGGTCACTCCAGGTAGGTGCCGTCGCACCACTTGAGCACCAGGACGGCCAGGCCGGTTGGCGCCGGGGCGCAGGAGCTCGGTGACGTCGAACTCCGCGGAGGCGTGGGAGACCTGGCTGTAGCCGACGTGAGGTGCCGTTGAGCCACACGTAGAAGCAGGAGTCCACGCCTCGAAGGTCAGGTAGGTGCTGGGGGCGGCGGGGTCCGGGGTGTAGTCGAGTCGCGGACGTGTGGCGCCGCAGGGTTGTCCTGGGGGACACGCGGGTCGAAGGGGATGGGGTAGCGGACGTTGGTGTACTGGTGGTGGTCGTAACCCGGTGCTGCCAGGTGCTGGGCACCTGAATCATGCTGAGACCCTCCGGGAGGCGGCGAGTCGCCTCGCCGAGCTTGTCAGCCGTCGCCATGCCGGCGGGGGCGCCCTGCTCCCAGAAGGGCCTGGCCAGCGCTCCGTGTGATGCTGGGCGGGTAGCGGAAGGCCCACTGTCCGCTGAGCAGGTGGAAGCGGTCGGAGTCCTCCCGCCTCCAGGGGCTGGTGGCGATGGGGACGGGATGCGGGCAGTGAGTGAGCGTGGCGGCAGTGTGTGCTCACGGAGGACGTCGAGGTCCTCAGCGTCTCGGAACGATCAGTTGTTCGGCTCCCCAGGGGTTGGCGAGGAACAGGGACGCGCAGCAGTGCGACGCGTGGTGACGTTAACATACCAGAGGAGACCCCTCACGTCAGGAAGATTCGCTGACGAATCTGTCTTCACCATTCCCCGAGGAGGACCCCTGTGTAACGTCATCACATCGTCAGGATGGGGATGCTGTCGCTCCTGATAACCTCGCGCCATGCCAGGGCAGAGCCAGGGGCGCAGGGAGCGCCGTCGATGGCGACGTGGCCCGCCTGGCGGCGTCTCCGCTCAGAACGGTGTCCCGCGTGGCGGCGGGATCGAGCTACGTCCGTCCCGACACCCGCGAGACGGGTCCAGCGCGCGATGAACCAGCTCGGCTATCCCCAACCGCGCGCGCCCAGGCCTGCGTCGAGGATCCTTCAAGACGATCGGCGTGCTGACTCAGCAGATCCAGCGCACCGGGGAGGCCCTGACCACCGCGGGCGTGCTGGAGGCCGCCACCGCTCGACTACGCCGTCAACCTCCGTCCGGGTGGGAGCACCCCGCCTCCGAGGAGCTGCGCGAGGCCGTCTACCGGCTCTCCCACCAGGCCATCGACGGGCTCGTCGTCGTGCAGGCCGGACGGGCGGGACGCGAGCAGCTGGCCCTGCCGCCCTCGATGCCGGTGGCGGTCTCGGACTCCACGCTCGTGGACTCACCCCTCGGCCAGCGCCGACCAGGTCGGCGGTGCGCCGACGCCGTCACGCACGCCTTCTGGAGCTGGGAGCACCGCACCGTCCACCACGTGTGCGGGCCTGAGGACCCCAGTCCGCCCTCATCCGCAAGGCCACCTGGGCCAGAACCCTGCGGGAGGCCGGCAGGGACGTCCCCGAGGCGGTGGCCGGCGACTGGGAGGCAGCAGCCGGCTATGAGGCCGGCCTGCGCCTGGCCACGGACCCGGAGGTGACGGTCGTCTTCTGCGCCAATGCACGAGCTGGCCCTGGGGCTCATCCGGGCCATGCACGAGCGAGGGCAGGCGCGTTCCGCCGACGTCTCGGTGGTCGGCTTCGACGGCCTGGCCGTGGGCGAGTACACCTTCCTGCCGTTGACCACCGTGCGCCAGGACTTCAGGCGGCACGGCCGCGAGATGGTGAGCCTGGTGCTGGAGCAGGCGACTCCGTGCCCCTGGACGGCGGCCGCAGCGTCATCATCCCCACCGAGACTCTTCGTGCGCGGCTCGACCGCCACCGGCCGCCTGAGCGCGCGGCGCAGTGACCTCGACCCGGCTCAGCCCGGCCCTCCTTCAGTCGACCTGCGGCAGGGTATCGAGGCGCCCAGGGCGAAGGGTAACTCGGTTTGAGGATGCACTGGACGACCGGCTGCGCCATCTCCAGGACGCTGTCGGCGTCGAGTCCCTCGCCGTTGGGGCCGGCCTCGGCCACGAGGTCGGTAGGGGACGTAGGTCACGAGCAGGGCCATGCCGTCCTGGTGGGTGGCGGAGTCCCAGGCGCCGCCCTCCATCTCCTGCAGGGTCCCCAGGTGGAAGCTCATGACGCCGCGGTCGTCGACCTGCGCGGGCACGGACAGGATGTGGTGCGGCTCGGGGTCGCGCGGCGCACGCAGGGTGAACAGGATGATGCCGCCGTCGCGGGCGGCGCGCAGCATGACGCGGCCGATATGGATGCCGAAGCCGACGACGTCGAAGACCCCCTCCATGGCCTCCGCGTAGCTCAGCGGCTCCTCCAGGGGATGGGGCGCCCTCACCGGGGTCATTGATGGCGCGGCGGCCCGGCGGCGTGGCTGCCTTGAGCAGCAGGAGACGGCCGGAGTCGGTGAGGACGCCGGTCTCGACGCGCTCCTGCCAACCGGCCGGGGCCTGGGCTGGGCCGGGCTCGGACTCCACCAGCCCCATCCCCAGGACGGCGGACAGGTCGGTACCGTCAGCGGGCCGGTGCCAGGTGATGGTGGCGTCGTCGTGCCAGATGGGGACGACCCCGTTGAAGGGGATGCCGAAGCGCACGTGCTCGCGGTCGCCATCGACGGGCCGGGACTCATCGACGTGACTGACACGGCCGGCGTGCCGGCCGGACCGACCCGCCGGGCCCCCGCCGTCGGCGCCGTTGCACCTGCGGTCCTGCCAGGTACTCGCTCTGCGAGGTCCACCCCTAGCTGCCGCTCGGTCGCCCCGTGCACCCGCACGGGCGGCCAGGCGCTCCTTGCGGGCGCGCTCCCACTCGTGGACCTGCCGGGCCGAGAGCGCCAGCAGGGCCAGGACCTGCAGTGCACTGGTGACGACCAGGCCAAGAGTGGCCTGCCGGACCCCGAGGCTGGAGACCTGAACCATATCAGTGACGATGCCCAGGACGAGGGTCGCCGTGAGGGGGACGATGCGGCCGCGCGGGTGCCGTCGCCAGGCCGCCACCCCAGGGCGGCGGTCAGGAGCGCCAGGCCGGGCGGAAACCGCTGGCGATGAGGGCGGACGACGGCGGTGATCGCGGGTCCTCCTCGGGGACCGGGGCGGCCTCCAGCACCTGGGTGATGTCGATGCGGGCGACGCGCATGATCTCAACCGCCACCATGAGCCCGATGAGCACCAGGGCGATGACGAGCTGCTGGGACGGCGCCGTCGGGCCTCGAGGTCGGCCAGGCGGGCCTGCTGCGGGAGAGCCCTGGAATCGAGCCGGGCACTACCTCGTTGAGGTCGAGCACGTGGAGGAGCCGTCGGTGACCACCCGTCCCCTCCCCGTTCCCTGTCGTGGTGAGGTGAGAGTCCGGCCAGATCTCCAGCTCGGCGGCCTCGTTGGCCCAGCGGACGTCGTCGACGACGTAGTTGCGCTCAATGTCGATGTCGGCGTCGATCTTGTGGGTGACCTGGAGGGTGAGGACGCTCAGCGGCCGACGGCGCGGTCGTAGGTGGCGGCGGCCAGCGAGTCCACGTGCCCGCTGCCGGGCAGCGACCAGCCGGGCGGGCGGTACCAGAAGCGGACGTGGTGGCGCTGGGCGGGTTGCCCTCGACCTCCTTCTGGTAGGCGAAGCCTGCTTGCGCCCGAAGAGCATGAGGTTGGAGACGGGGCGGCCGGGTGGGAGCAGCGCAGCAGCGAGGCGATGACGATCCTCCAGGAGGAGCGCAGGGTGATGGGGTCGGCGCGCAGCCGGCCGCGACCATCGCCTCGTGAATGTCCCTCCTCGTCTCCCTTGACGGCGAGGTTGACAGGGTCGCCCAGGAGCCCGTCGGGGTGCGGTGCGGCCGATGAAGTAGTCAGGGACGTAGAGCCAGGTGAGGACCTGGTGGAGGCGGGGCAGGGCGAGGGTGGGCCAGGACCGCCCAGAACAGCAGGGGAGTTGACCACGAGCACTGGATCGAGGTGCCAGCCCGAGCCGATGAGCAGCCAGGCCAGCCACAGCGTCGCGACGGCGGCGATGGCGAAGAAGACGGCGTCGAGGACGTCGTCGACGCTCCAGGAGCGGGCGTCGACCTCCGACATCTTGGACGGCCCGTCCCGGTAGACCGGCGGCGCCGTCGGACGGGGGCGAGTCACCTCGGATGACGTCATGGCAGCACGCTACCGAAGATGAGGGGCTCCGGAGGCCGGCCGAACCTCGCAAGCCGCACCTCACGCTGCCGCGCCCCCTCGGACCTGTGGGCACGGGGGACGCGGCAGCCGGGGAACTAGCATCGGCGGGAGTCTCAGGACCGCCGAGGGGAGAAGGTCATCTGATCTACTTCAGCACGAGGTCCTGGGTGTCGGTGTACGCCTCGTACTGCTTGCCGGACTGGATGCCCTTTCCGGCTGCGCGGTCGTAGACGATGGTGGTGGTGCCCTCGGAGAAGGGCTTCAGCTTAGCCGTCTGCCCCGCGGAGGCGAAGCCGAACCAGCCCTCCACCTTGCGAGAACCGAGGTCATCGGAACCGAGGACCTTGAGGCCGTCATCCTTCATGTCATCCTCCAGCAGGCTCCCATAATCGTCCGCCTTGAGGGAGGAGTCCCCCTTGTCCTGGAGCGACGCGGAATCTGAGAGCGTGCTGCTGTAGCCGAAGTCTCCACTGAACTCGAGCGTGCAGTGAAGCAGGTACGCCGTGCCGCTATCACTGCTACCCGTGCTCTGCTTGAACTTCGGTGCCGCGTAGTCCTCAATGGCCTTGTCACAGGTCTGCGTGAGACCGATCTGCTCGTCCTTGAAGGTCACCGGCTTGATCTCCAGGATCTTGGAGCCGGACTTGGTGGTCCCATCCTTGCCCTCGGAGCTCTTGGAGTCCTTGGACGAGGTCGAGTCCGAGGACGCCGTGGAACCCGAGTCCTCCTTGGTGGAGCTGCTTGCGGCGGCTCCGTCGGATGAGGGCTTGGCGGTGTCCTTCTCACTGCAGGCGGACAGTCCGGCGGCCATGGCGACGGCGGCGATGGTGGAGAGAACCTTGACGGTGGAGCGCATGGGAGTTCCTTTCTGGCGCGCTGCGAACACCGAAATTGTGTGCCACGCGCGCGCTCCCCCACCATGGGGAGACCACCCGGGGAAGTGCTCCCCACCTCCGCCCGGATGCGCTCAGAAGTCCCAGTCCTCGTCCTGGGTGGCCTCGGCCGTGCCCATGACGTAGGAGGATCCCGAGCCGGAGAAGAAGTCGTGGTTCTCGTCGGCGTTGGGGGACAGGGAGGCGAGGATCGCCGGGTTGACGTCGACGGCGTCGGCCGGGAAGAGCGCCTCGTAGCCGAGGTTCATGAGGGCCTTGTTGGCGTTGTAGCGCAGGAACTTCTTGACGTCCTCGGTCAGGCCGAGCTCGTCGTAGAGGTCCTCGGTGTACTGCTCCTCGTTGTCGTAGAGCTCCATGAGCAGCTCGAAGGTGTAGTCCTTGAGCTCGGCCTGACGCTCGGGCGAGGACTCGCGCACGGCCAGCTGGTACTTGTAGCCGATGTAGTAGCCGTGGACGGCCTCGTCGCGGATGATGAGGCGGATGAGGTCGGCGGTGTTGGTCAGCTTGGCGTGGCTGGACCAGTACATGGGGGCGTAGAAGCCGGAGTAGAAGAGGAAGGACTCCCAGCATGGTGGAGGCGACCTTGCGCTTCTCAGGGGTCGTCGCCGCGGTAGTAGTCAGGATGATGCGGGCCTTGCGCTGGAGGTTCTCGTTCTCCTCGCTCCAGCGGAAGGCCTCGTCGATCTCCGCCGTCGAGATGAGGGTGGAGAAGATCGAGGAGTAGGAGCGGGCGTGGACCGACTCCATGAAGGCGATGTTGGTGAGCACCGCCTCCTCGTGAGGTGCGGGCGTCCGGGATGAGGGAGACCGCGCCGACCGTGCCCTGGATCGTGTCCAGGAGGGTCAGGCCGGTGAAGACGCGGGTGGTCATGTTCTTCTCGGCCTCGTCGAGGGTGGCCCAGGACTGCACGTCGTTGGACAGCGGCACCTTCTCGGGGAGCCAGAAGTTGCCGGTGAGGCGGTCCCAGACCTCGAGGTCCTTGTCGTCGGTCAGGCGGTTCCAGTTGATGGCCTGGACGCGGTCGACCAGCTTGATGGGCTCGTGCATCAGTTCCTCCCGGGGTTTGGCTGCGCTGGCCTCATGCTACCGACGAGACCGCCGGCCGGCAGTGACGCCCGACCGATCGGGGACTGTGGTGCCCGCCGCGCTCCTGCCGTCGAGGGGCTTCCGGACGGGAGGACGACCAAGACGTTGATTGACTCACATAATGTGGTGACTAACATTTTCTGCATGAGCCCACGCGCCTCCACCGCCGACCTGCTTCGGCGCACCGCACTGCGGATGTTCACCGAGCAGGGGTTCGACGCCGTCCCGGTCACCGCGATCGCCAAGGCCGCCGGGGTCTCCCACATGACCTTCTTCCGCCACTTCCCCACCAAGGAGGCCGTGGTGGTGAGCGACCTGTTCGATCCGCTCATCGCCGAGGCGGTGCGCGCTCAGCCGCAGCGGTGGCAGCCACTGACCCGAGCCGTGCGGGGCCTCGTTGCGGCGACGAGTCAGGAGTCGGCGCGCAGGAGATGTCCTCCCAAGAGTTCCATGAACGCATTCGGCTGGCAGCCCTCACCCCGTCGCTGGCGGCCGCCGTGCGAACTCGCGGGTCAGGAGACCGAGCGCGCCATCGCCGCGGCACTTGCCGCTCCCGGGGTGGACGACGCGGCGGCGCGGGCCGCGGCCGGAGCCGTCGTGGAGCGGCGAGCAGCCTCCCTGCTCGCCTGGGCCGGTGAGAGCAATGCAGCCGACACCGGTGCGGCCGATGCGGCAGCAACCCTCAGTCGGGGCCTTCTCAGCCTGCTGGGGAAGCATGAGCGGTACAGCACCAGCGGCCCTGGAGGTTGCGGGCGTCCACGTCGCCCTGCGGGGAAGCCTGTTCTGCGCGACCTCTGCCTCTCACTCGCCGACGGCGAGTGCCCGCGCCATCGTGGGTCTCAACGGCGCCGGGAAGACCACGGCTCTGCGCGTCATCCTGGGCATGCTGCGTCCCGACGCCGCAGGGGTTCTTCTGCACGGCCGCGACATCGCCTCCTCCCCAGGGATGTCTGGCGGCGGGTGGGCCATCTGGTGAGAGGCCCTTCTCCCTACCCCGAGCTCACGGCTCGGCAGAACATCGAGGCGTCCGTCCGGCTCCACGGCGCCGATCCTGAGCGCACCGGCGGGCAGTGAAACGGATGAGTGAGGCGCTGGCGCTGACCGGTTGGCTCAATATGCCCGCACGCCGCCTGTCACTGGGTACGCGCCAGAAAGTGGGGCTCATCGGCGCCCTGGCGCATCAACCGGACGTCGTCGTCCTCGATGAGCCGACCAATGGGCTCGATCCGCTGGCGGTCGTCGGATTCAGGGATCTTCTGCGGGAGGTGACCGGGCGCGACGGAACGGTGCTGGTGACCGGCACCACTTCGATGAGCTCACGCGCATCGCGGACCGTGTCGATGTCCTGCACCGGGGCGGATCATCGACACGATCGTGCCCTGAGGAACCAGCCGCCCCGGAGCACTGATCTTGAGAGAGTCTTCTTCGACGCCGTCCTGGCGGCGGACCTGCAGCCGCAGACAGCACTGTCCTGGAGTCAGGGGCGGGGCCGGACGCCCGCACGGAGGCGAATCGCGAACGGACGGAGGTCTCCTAATGGCCATGGATCGCAGCACCGTCGGAATCGGGGTCGTGATCGGTCTCGAGACCCACAAAGCTGGCTCGAGGCACGGTCGTGCGCGTAGCGACGGCGGCCGCCCTCGTTCTGGTCATGGCGACCACGGTCGGCGGTTACGCCGCCCGATGCACGCCGGAGATACTGATCTGGGTCGAAAGGCCGCCTCAATGGTGACCTCGCCCGGCTGGGACGGCTACACGGCCCTGGGGGTGACGAGTGTGAGCGCAACGATGCTCCTGGCCGTGGGCGTGGTGATGTCATGGGTACGGGGCGGGAGTTCGTCGACGGCACCGTCGTCGGCCTGTTCGCGATTCCACCTCCCTTGGGGCATCATTGCGGCGGCGAAGATGGCGGTGGTTCTGACCTGGGCGACCATCCTGGGAGCTGTTGAAGCAGGAGCGCTCACAACGGCGGGGCTGCTGCTCGGCCTGGGACCGAAGGGAGCCGCTGGGTGCTACACGGCACTGATGCTCGTTGCCGCCCCTGCTGAGCCGCAAGTGTGCTGCCGGTCATGTGGGCGGCGACGCGGTGGCGCGGCTACCTAGCCCGGTATCGGGCTCACGCTGGTGATCTCGTCGTCGCCAATCTTGCCGCAGGGTTCGGGCTCGGTTCCCACGTCCCGTGGTCCATCCCGATCGTGGGCCTCGCACCAGACGGAGGTCAGCACGCCGTTGCTGACGACACCGGTGATGACCGCCGCGATCGGCGCCTGGGTCACCCTCCGATCCTGGGACCGGCTCCAGCTGGGCACAGACTGACCGCAATTCCCTTGGAACAACTGTTATGACGAGGAGGCGGCCGCCTGCTGGGCGGCGGCGAGGATGGGCGCCCCCTGCTCGGGCGGGTCGCCCTGGCCGACCACAGCACCGGACTTCATACCGAAGGTAACGGTCTTGGACTCGTGGCTGTCATTCATCTGCGTGCCCAGCTCGATCCGCTCAAGCGTCTGGTTGCCGAGGACCGGCGCCAGAACCGCGGCGGCGGACGCAACGTCCACACCGTCCTCATACGTCCCCAGTCCATTGACGATCAAACCGGGCCTATGGTTGACGGCATCAGCCGCATCCAGATGCACGAACGCCCCTCGGATCGCTTATCCGCGGGGACAGCATCCAGCACTCTTTTGAGCGGCACAGAAGTGAGATCGACACCGCTGGAGTGCGTGACGACACAATACAAGGAGTTCACCGTGATATCCTGCTCGGCCCTCAGTGAACCAACACCCACGATCGGAGACGTCTTCGGCAGGATGAAGCCATCTGGAAGGGTCTGCAACTCATCATAGCGAAGCGTGATGCTCTCCTCGGTGAGCCCCACGCTCTCAATGTCAGAAGAGACCACCTTCATGGCGGCTGACACCGCCTTCTCGGGGTCATTCATCGGCAGGGAGCAGGACATCGATGTCGTACCCTGAACCCATTTGACTTCAAGACTCACATCGTCACTATCAGCCAGACTCACCACTTCATTGCGGGCATCGCGAACGATCGCGAGGACTGAGTCCTGCGCAGGATCATCCTTGAGCTGCACGGTCACAGACCAGTAATCATCGGACAAGAGGTCCGGACTGATATACAGCTCAACAGACGTCACGCCATCAAGCCCGGAAAGATACTTGCGTATCTTCCGCTTCTTCTTGTTACGCGCAACAGCGAACGGCGAGCACCCGCCCACGCCGAACGCAAGAGACGCGACGCCTAACGCCAGCACCTCACGACGTCGAACACTCATCGATCTCAGTCCCCTTCCCATGTAGATGTCCGGCATATGCAATTACGGCAGGGACGCCTTCGGGGCCGTCCCATCAGGACTGGGAGGCGGCCGCCTGCTGGGCAGCGGCGAGGATGACCGCGCCCCGCTCAGGCGGGTCGCCCTGGCCGACGACGGCGCCGGACTTCATGTCGAAGGCGACCACGGTGGGCTGATTACTGTCTTTCACCGCGGTAGTCAGCTCCACCCGCTGGAGCACCTGATTACCGAGGACCGTGGCCAGAACCGCAGCGGCGGACGGACTATCCACATCCTGTCCGTACTGCCCCAGCCCCCTCACTGTCAGACGGGTCTGATGGCGGTCCCTGTCCTCCGCCTCCAGGCTCACGACCGCCCCATATCGCTTGTCGGAGGGAATGGCTTCCAGTGCACGCTTGATCGGTACGGATGCGAGGTCCTTGCCCTTAGCGTGAGAGACGAAGCAGTGCGATCGTCCGACCAGAATGCTCTGCTCGATCTTGAGTGATCCGAGGCGCAGCACCGGAGAGGTGGACGGCAGGATGAAACGATCCGGAAGACTCTCGACGTTTCGATACTCGAGGATATTTTCTCCTCTCGATCTGCACTCGTTCCATTCCGGACGACACCGCCTCCACTGTGGCGGATGCCGCCTTGTCGGCATCCTTCATCGGCAGGTAGCAGAACAGGGAGGTCTCACCCTGCGTCCAGGTGACAACCATCCTCACCTCCTTGGCCCCGGTCAGGTTCAACACCTTGGCGTAGGCGTCGCCTGCAACCGTTGCGACTGATTCCGCGGACGGATTTTCCTGTGAGCACCACATTCACGATCAATGATCCGCCGCTAAGAACTCCGGAGCACGTCCACCTGAACGGATGCGACCACATCAAGCCCGGAGAGGTACTGACGCACCTTCCGCTTCCGTCTGTGCGCGCGAGGCAATGGGCGACACCAGCACCACGCCGAAAAGCGAGAGGGGCGGTCCTAAGGCCAGGACCTCACGACGTCGAATGCTCACCAAAGTCCTGCGTCGCGGAGAGATCTTGTCGGCCTACGCGCTCCATCAGCAACGAACCGGCGTACCCGTGCGCGCCAGGGCGATGGCGGTGAGGAGAGCAGATGACGCTGCGTCGACGATGAGCGCATAGCGCCACCTTGAGGGCCTCGCCCGGCACCCGGATGGGCATCATTCCCCGTACCCCGAGCAGCTCCGACACAGTCCGTCACGCATGCTCTCCTGGCGGCACCCTCACCTTTGTCGCCGTATGCTTCCCTTGTGAGTCGAGTCGCGCATCGCAGAGATTCTGGACGGCCTGTACTTCGAGGCGAAGACGCAGCGGGGCAGGGCACGAGCTTCGAGCGCCTGGTTGCGCCAGTTCCTTCTCACGGATCCGCGCTACGCCGAGCGGCTTCGACGACGTGTGGATGTGGAGCGACTGGCGGGACGAGGTGCGCGCCCGGACCACGGTATCGACCTGGTGGCCGCGAGCGCGGACCGGCGAGCTGTGCGCCGTCCAGTGCAAGTTCTACTGACCCGCAGACGGGGGTCATCACCAGAAAGCGACGTCGACTCCTTCCTGGCGGGTCGGGGACGGGCGAGTTCACCTCCCGGCTCTTTTGTATCCACCACGGAGCGTTGGAACTTCCGGCCGCGGAGGAGACGGGTGTCCGTCAGGACCATCCCGGTCTCCCCGGGTCGGCCTGGAGGACCCTATTCAACTCCACGATCGACTGGGACTCCCTTCAGCCTGGGAGACCCCCTGGTCATGATTCGCACCGGTGGCAAGAGCCTGCGCGAGCACCAGAAGCGGGCCTTGGACGCGGTGAGCGCGGGACTGTCCACGGCAGACCGGGGCAAGCTCATCATGGCCTGCGGCACCAGGTGAAAGACCTTCACATCCCTGCGCATTGCGGAGGCCATGGCGGGCCCCGGCGGCCGAGTCCTGTTCCTCGTGCCCTCCATCGCGCTCCTGTCGCGAACTCATGGAGTGGAGCGCTGAGTCTCAGGTGCCGCTGCGCTCCTTCGCGGTCTGCTCGGATGCGAAGGTCGGCAAGAAGGCGCAAAGCGCACCAGCCCGAGCGAGGACATCTCGGTGGTGGACCTGGCGATCCCGAGCCACCACGGACGGCGAGGCACTCGCCAACCGCCTGACGCGTCGCCCCGCCCCGGTCAACGGGACGGCCCCGATGACGGTGGTCTTCTCCACCTACCAGTCGATCGACGCCGTCGCTCAGGCTCAGGAACTTGGCGCCCCCGGCTTCGACCTGGTGATCTGCGACGAAGCCCATCGCACCACCGGAGCCACCGTCTCGGGCACGGACGAGTCCGCATTCGTCCGCGTCCACAGCAACGCCTACATCCACGCATCAAGCGTCTTTACATGACAGCAGCTCCCCGCATCTGTGACGACACCACCAAGGCGCGCGCCGGTCGGAAGAACGCGATCTCGCCTCCATGGACGACATCGAGACCTACGGTAAGAGCTCTTCCGCCTGGGCTTCGGTGAGGCGGTCTCCCGTAACCTCCTAACCGACTACAAAGTCCTGGTGCTCACGGTCTCCGAGGACCAGATCGCCGATCAGATGCAGTCCTCCTGGCGCAGGACGGCACAGCTCACACTCGACGACGCCGCCCGGATCGCCGGCTGCTGGAACGCCCTGGCTAAGCGCAGCATGGACACGGCCGACTACGGCAGGGACATCCAGCCGATGCGCACGGCGGTGGCCTTCGCCCGCGACATCAAGACCTCGAAGCGCTTCGCCTCCTCCTTCAGGAACGTGGCCGATGACTACCGGCTCACACTCTGCCGATGAGCCGGAGGGCCTGGAGCTTCCCGACGACGCGGACGACGTTGACCCGATTCCCAGTTCAGATGCGGCTGGGCTCCCGTGGAGGTTCGGCACGTGGACGAGCTCCATGAACATCATGGAGCGTAACGGTCTGCTGTCCTGGCTCTCGGGCGACCTGGGCGTACCGGCGCCGCGGCGAGGCGTCGTCGAACTCGGAGTCGGAGGGCATCCGTGTCCTGCCGGATCCTGTCCAACGCCCGCTGCCTGTCCGAGTGTGGACGTCCCAGCCTGGACGCGGTCATGTTCCTGTCCCCGCGCAAGTCCCAGGTGGACATCGTCCAATCCGTGGGGCGGGTGATGCGCCTGGCGCCGGGCGAGCGAGTGCGGCTACATCATCCTGCGGTGGCGATCCGTCTGGGATGTCGCCCGAGGACGTCCTGTCTCGACAATGACACCTTCCCGCGTGGTGTGGGAGGTGCTGCGGGCACTGCGCGCTCACGATGAGCGCTTCGACGCCATGGTCAGCAAGATCGACCTCAACCAGTCAAGCCGGACAAGATCGCCATCATCGGCCCTTCGGGGCTCCGGGCGACGACGACGATTCCTCCGGCTCCGACCCCTCAGCAGGCGGCCTTCGACCTGGGGGGCGCTCGGCGTAAATGGCGAGAGGCAATCTACGCCCGCCTGGTCAGAAGGTCGGCTCACGCCGCTACTGGGAGCAGTGGGCCCAGGACGTAGCCGATGTTGCGGCCCGCCACCGCACGCGCCTGGCCAAGCGGGTACAGGACCCCGAGGTAGCCGGCGAGTTCGAGCGCTTCCTGGCGGCTCTGCGCGCCAACCTCAACGACTCGATCACCTCGGAGTCCGCCATCGACATGCTCTCCCAACACCCGGTGACCAAGCCGGTCTTCGATGCGGTCTTCGACGGCTACGAGCTTCGCGGCCGAGAACCCGGTGGCGCAGGTGATGGGCCGGATGCTCCGAGTACTGGACGGATCCAACCTGGAGGCGGAGACCGAGCAGCTGGAGGCTTCTACGAGTCGGTTCGCGAGCGCTGCGCGGGCATTGACAACGCCGCGGGCAAGCAGCGGGTCATCACCGAGCTCTACGAGAAGTTCTTCTCCCTGGCCTTCTCCAAGACGGCCAAGTCGCTGGGGATCGTCTACACGCCGGTGCAGATCGTGGACTTCATTCTGCGCAGCGTGGACTGGCTGGCACGCACCCACCTGGGGCGCGGCATCACCGATGAGGGCGTGCATGTGCTCGACCCCTTCACCGGGACAGGGACCTTCATCGTCCGGCTCCTGCAGTCCCGGCCTCATCAGCGAGGCGGATCTGGCACGCAAGTACGCGAGCGAGGCTGCACGCCAATGAGATCCTGCTGCTGGCCTACCACATTGCGGCGGCCAATATCGAGGTCACCTACGCGACCTCATACGCAGCGAGGCGCCACCGGCCAGCGGTGATGAGGACGACCCGGCGCAGGCGGGGTCACACGCCTCTCGACGGGATCGTCCGCCGACACCTTCCAGATGACCGAGGACGAGGACACGCTGGATCAGAGCGTGTTCGTGGCCAGCAACGACCAGGGCCACGGCGCCCAGCTGGAGTTGACGAGCATTCAGGTGGTCATCGGCAATCCGCCCCTACTCGGTGGGGCAGGGGTCCGCCAATGACAACAACGCCAGCCAGCACCACCCGTCCCTGGACGCCCAGATCGAGGTGACCTGCGGCCCGTTCCACTGGCACCAACAAGAACTCCCTGTACGACTCCTACCTGCGGGCCATCCGCTGGGCCTCAGACCGTGTCGGGGAGGCCGGGGTCATCGGCTTCGTCACCAACGGCGGCTTCATCGACGGAAACACGGCCGACGGCGTGCGCCTCACCCTGGCCGAGGTTCTCCCATCTCTACGTCTACAACCTGCGAGGCAACGCGCGAAGACCTCAAACAGTTGCGCCGAAAAGAGAGGCAACGTCTTCGACTCAGGTGGACGCACCACCATCGCCGTCGTTTTCCTCGTCAAGGACCCAGCCCATGAGGGGCCAGCCGCCCTGCACTATCGGGATATCGGCGACTACCTCTCCAGGGAGGATAAGCTGCGGATCGTCGAGGAGTCGCAGATCGACACCCATAACTGGGAGACCATCACCCCAAACGCCCAGGGCGACTGGATCAACCAGCGCGACCCGAACTACGAGTCCTGGCAGTCCATCGGCGAGGGGCGGGCACTGGTCTTCGCCTCATACTCTCGTGGCGCCGAAACTGGGCGAGACGCATGGGTCTACAATTTCTCGCTGCCGGGGCTGCGCGACTCGGCTCAGCGGCTCATTGAGACGTACAACGAGGGCGCGAACGCGTCCACCACACCCAAGCAGCCGACCTGAAGGCCGGGGCGAAGGTGCGTGATCTTGTCACGAACGACGAGACGCGAATCAAGTGGACTCGGGACTTCTACAAGTCTCTGGAGAAGAACCGCGTCATCACCTATAACGCGGGAGCCACCTACTGCGGCTTGTACCGCCCCTTCTGCAAACAATGGCTCCAACGCCTCCGAAGGCATCATCTACCGTCCCGCTGTTTTGCGCCGCTACTTCCCGACACCCGGGCACGACAATGTTGGTTTCTATCTTGTTGGTCAAGGCTCGGACGTTCCCTTCTCCACCGTTATGACGGATGCGGCGCCGAACCTCCATGTCACAGGCGCCGGCAGCAGGAGGCCCAGTTCTTCCCGCGCTGGACGTAGGGAGCCGGTGGGTGGTCGTCATGAGGCCGAGTCGGGCATGCTGGACCTCTCCGGTGACGAGGACGCGGAGAAGTCCAGCGACGCCGTCGGACAGGAGGGTGAGGTGCTGGGCGGTTACCGCCGGGTGGACAACATCACCGACACCACGCTGCGCAGCTACCAGGCCGCCTACGGGTCGGAGGTCGACCAAGGATGGCGTCTTCTACTACGTGTATGCCCTCTTGCACTCCCCGGAGTATCGGACGCGGTATGGCGCGGATCTGAAGAAGTCGTTGCCTCATATCCCGCTAGTGGCCAGCCGGGACGACTTCGTCGCCTTCACCACGGCTGGGCGTGGTCTCACCGACCTGCACCTGGATTACGAGGTCCGTGGAGCCCGCACCGTTGAGTCTCGTCGTGGATGGCCAGGATGTGCCCTGGGATCTGCGGGATACGATCTCAGCCGACCTGCTGTATGTGGAGAAGATGCGCTACGCCCGGGTGCGCCGGGACGGCAGGCTGGAAGACGACAAGACCTCGATCGTCTACAACGAGCATGTGACGGTCTCCGGTATTCCCACTCAGGCGCAGGACTACCTGCTGGGGTCGCGCAGCGGCGCCTGGACTGGCTACTGGACCGCTACCGCGTGAGCACTCACAAGGCCTCCGGGATCGTCAATGACCCCAACGACTGGATGGCGGAGGGCGCGGGCGGCGGCCCCACCGCCTCGGCGCAGCCCCGCTACCTCCTGGACCTCATCGCCCGCATCACCACCGTCTCCGTGCGAACCCAGGAGATCGTGAGCTCCCTACCGCCGCTTGACGTGAAGCCAACAGACACTCCTACGCAAATTGAGTTATGACAAGCCAGGACTGGGCCTCCTGGATAGGAGCAATAGGAACTACTGGGCAACACTCATCGCCACAATCACTTTGGCCCTGGAGGCACGGTGGAGGCGCAGCGACAAAAGAAAAGAGCAAGCAGCGCGCATCTGCTGCCTGGATTGTGGCAAATCAAAATTCGAGATCAAAAAGACTGAAGGCGTCATACGCATCAGCAATCAATCCCTCTCTCCCGTGTATCGCTGTGTTGCAGCCTTCGTCATTAACGAACATGACGGACGCCACTCCCAAGCGGATTATAGAAGAATGGTCACAGTTCTTCCTCCTGGCGAATGGCAGCTTGTCGCCCCCAAAGGCTGGGGAGGGATGCACTATCGCTCTGGCGTAGAGATAGCCTTACTGACGCACACGGAGTACACTGGTTACAAACGAAACGCCGTGGGGCGAGTGCATGAGCCCGATAGATGCGATCAAGCATTACGGAGTGAGGTTACCCTATTCTCCAGATCGACTAACTCCAGCAACCACATAAACCAACCTGGACGCATCTCTTCGCCAAGCAAGTCGATGCAGCGCGAAAGCCGCTTCGTCCACAACAAGCACGATCTACTCGTGGACGTGAGAGCGATCCCAGCGCGGCACCGGGGAATGTGTCACTGGCGTGCCGTACGATGACGGTGACAGCTTATGTGAAGCATGGAAGGGAGGCCATCTGTGGCGGGATCACGGTGCACACATCACAGCCATGGTTCGTAGTCACGCCTCCGGGGACGAGAACGCCTTCTACTCCGTCGCCCTGCAGGTCGCCGCTCGGGAAGCCCGTCAGGGGCACCACCGACTCGCCTCTGACATCAAGAAGGCTGTCGACTCCTCACGTCAACGAGCACGCACGCCTCTCGCCACGGTGGCCGCACTTCCGCGCCCCGAGGGTGACATCGCCGGTCTGGTTGAGATTTCTCAATACAGGGTACGGCTGCGCGATCTCGTCATCTCACCTGAGCTCCGGCGAGCAGGTCCTGCAGGTCATCCAGGAACAGCGGCAACGGTCTGTTCTGATCGAGCATGGCTTCACCCCGATGCATCGTCTGCTTCTGGAGGGCCCGCCCGGTACAGGCAAGACCATGACTGCCTCCGTCATCGCCTCTGAACTCTCACTTCCGATGTACACCGTGCGTCTGGACAGTCTGCTCAGCAAGTTCATGGGTGAGACTGCCTCCAAGCTGCGGACAGTGTTTGACGAGGTCGCCACCCACCGCGCGGTCTACCTCTTCGACGAGTTCGACGCCCTAGGCGGGGACAGGAGTGGCAACGACGTCGGCGAAGCGCGACGTATCCTCAACTCATTCCTGGTGTTCCTGGAGGAAGCAAGCCCGGAGTCGATCGTGATCGCGGCCCCAACCATCGCTCTATCTTGGATCGCGCACTCTTCCGTCGCTTCGATGCCGTTCTCACCTACTCGCTGCCGAGCGGCAGGCAAGCCCAAGCGGTTATCCGCAAGCGCCTGGGGTCACTTGCCAAAGGCGTTTCGTTCACTGGACTCTCCTCCCGCACAGAGGGACTCAGTCACGCGGATATCGTCAAGGCAGCCGAGTCAGCCGCTAAGACTGCACTCATGAGAGGAGACGCTGTGGTGACACGAGCAGATCTTGAACTGGCGCTCGCCGCACGTCGCTCCGCCAGCCTGGGGTAGGTCATGCCTGAGTCGCCCCGTCTCGATCACCTGTACGTCAATGGCTATGTTGAGTCCAGGCCACGAACAGCACGCGGCATGGGAAACACGGCTATCAGACCCGTAGATCGCCAGACTCACGGCAAGCGTCTCATCGAAGAGATTGAGGCCGCATTTGCACAGGCCCAAAAGATGCAAGATTCCCAGGATCTTGCGCCGGAACTGAAGGCCAATGGGACGTACCTCACGCTCGAGGGTGCCGAAGTCGAATTCGGCCTAAAATTGGATTCTCTGACACGAACAGCAAGGAGTCGAACTAACGCAAAAAAAGGCTCAATGGATTCTTTTGTCGACACACCCAGCCACCAAGAATTCACCAGAACGAGCAACAATATGGGTAGCCGACGAGTTTAAAAAGCAATTCCTCAAGCTTTTTCAAAGCTATCTCACTAAAAATACAAGTAAAGGCAACCCTGAGAATAGTGAGTTAGTTGCCAACATTTCACGAGTCAGATCCACTCTTCTGGAGGACCTATGGACATCTAAATTTACTCCAACTTATAGAGAGATTACCATGTGGGGAATTATGGCGATCGACACAGAGAACTCCCAGGACTCTTTGAGCGCATCACTAGAGAGCTCGGCATTGAGGCGTCTGATCAGCGAATAGTAATCGACAACTCCGTAGTCGTACGCGTTCGCGCGATTTGGAACGATTTGTTGCCACTCATTGAAACAGATCTTCCTCTGACAGAGATTCGATGCCCATCATTTATTGACACCATTGAAGACCTCGCAGATGGTGAGCAGCTGGAGTACGTTCCGATCTCCTTACGAGGATTATTCCCGCCCCACCCGCGGGCTCCGCGGTCTGTCACCTCGACTCCGGCATCTTTCGCGCACACCCTCATAGAAGGATCCTTGGCAGCGGCGACCAGCACTCGATCTTTCCCAATTCGTCTGGTCATGACCCGCATGGGCATGGCACCTCTATGGCGAGGGATTGCTCTCTATGGACAACACCTAGATCGTCTTTTGGAGGGAACGCAGGTTGTTCATTTACAGCATCGCCCTCGAGTCGGTTCGAATTATTCCCAAACAGGGAGAAGAACCTTGGAAAGATCACGCTAGCGCGACATTGACGCGATCTCTTGTTCGAGGTGAGCGCAGATCGCCAACGCACTTTCTGCATGCCCGTCAGCACAGAGTCCGATGCCGACCAGGCCAGCCAACACTCTGGTCTGCCTCTATCGACGCCCTGGCCGCGGGAAGCGACATACGTGTTCGAAACAATGAGTTCTCCCCTCATTACAGGACAAACCATAACACTAAACGTCTTATTGTAGTATCCGCAGCAAACGTAGACTCGTAGCAACATTGACCATCTTGCAAACTCAGACGTATCGCCAATTGAGGATCCCGGACAGTCATGGAATACACTGACGGTTGGGGCTTTCACCCAACTAGACCAGGCCCCACGTGACCCGAGTTATACGAACTATACTCCGGTAGCACCTGCAGGGAGACTATCCTCACAGTCGAACGTCATTGTTGTTTGGCGATCACCCTTGGTCCCATCAAACCTGAAATTTGCTAGGGGAGGCAATGTGCTCAGTGACAGTCAGGATTCTTTGAGACCCGACCTGCTGCCTTGTCACTCCGTTCCACAGGAATCAAGAACGATGTAGACCTGACATCGGCCAATGCGACGAGCGCCGCTACCGCGCAGGCCGCCCGACTCGCAGCACTCACCATGAGGCTTATTCATAGGGGTGTTTAGGGTGTTTAAAGGGGGTGTCGCTAAGTAGGGTGGCGGCTTGCTCTTCGAGAGAATCTTTGGTGCTTAAGCCAATCCAACCAAGAAACAAACCGCCATGACGAATAGTAGCACGAGAATCCCTCGGTGTGAGGTTATGGGCCTGTGCGAGGCCATTTTCGCCGAGAACCCCCGATCTGCCGGTCTTCGGGGCGCGAGGGTGCTGGGAGCCGTTCCTGTGCGTGCGCCTGACTCTGACCTGCTGGGCACAACCTGCCCCAGGAGCTGCTCGCCGAGACTCTACGGCGTCTCCCAGACCACCGTCTCCCGCGTCATCCAGCACCTCACACGCCCCTGATTGCCGCATGCCTGGAACGGCGGTGTTCCAACGGCTGGAGGACCTGGACACGGCCCAGCTGATCATCGACGGCACCCTGCTTCAGTGCTGGTCCTGGAGGACCACTCCGAGCTATACTCGCGTGTAAGCACAGACCACGGGGCTGAACGTCCAGGTGGCCTGCACCCCTGTCAGGAACCTGGCCTGGGTGTCCGACCCCCAGGACGGTGCGCACGACGCTCGAGGCGCTGCGCCGCGGCAGCCTGCTCGACGTCCCCGCCACCGACCTGCCCGACGGGGCGTCACTCACCAGCGCTATGTGGCGACAAGGGGTACATCGGACTGGGCATGATCACCCCGAAAAGAAAACCCGCAAAACTTCCCCTCCACCCAGACGACAAGGCCTACAACCGGGCCGTCAACCAGATCCGCTACAAGATCGAACGAGTCATCGCCAACATCAAGACCTGGAGGTCCTGCACACCGGCTACAGAAGACCACCGGACACCTTCCCGGAAACCATCGCAGCAGTCCTCGGACTCATATTCACCTACACCTATGAATAAGCCTCCATGAACCGTTACTCTACTGGCCAGAGAGCCTGTCCGGGCACTTCTGGTTCGCGAGGCCAGGTGGACCAGGCCGATGCAAGAACACGGATGCGTGCGGTAGAAGAAGGGCGAACTGCGAGACTCTTGCGTCGCTACGGGATGGGGGGTACCGACGGAGAAGCGGTCCTCACGTCATCACATCGCCAGTTACCATGGTGGTTCAAGACGAGTTCCACCCTTTCGACGAGACATATGCGATGCGGGAGCTTCGACTTCACTCTCTCCCTGGCCTCGCGATGTCGCTTCAGATCACTCGGTGAAGCTGACGTGCGCCTACGCATCACGCTGTCCTACTTCATCGAGCCTTCCGCTCAAGGCGAGCTGGAGAAATACACCTATGCTTCTACGGTCTCCGCTTCATGCCTCAAAAGCGACCGACATCACCGTGAAGGGCTTCCTCGCCCAGTGAATCGACAGGCTCAGGAAGAAGAGGACGAGGACTACTCGTCCACGGGCAACAACTCGGATCACTGGCTACTTGGTACACGATCACGGCACTACGGCTCACTCCACCAGGACGACTGGCAAGGCACCGGCGCCGAGCTGGCAGCATGCGACCATATCGCCGTCTACCCCGTCGGTGGCTGGTGGAAGAACAACAATCGACGCGACCGCCGTGACTTACCGTCCGGTACGCACTCCTGGAGGCTTATTCATAGGGGTGTTTAGGGTGTTTAAAGGGGGGTGTGTCGCTAAGTAGGGTGGCGGCTTGCTCTTGAGAGAATCTTTGGTGCTTAAGCCAATCCAACCAAGAAGCAAACCGCCATGACGAATAGTAGCACGAGAATCCCTCGGTGTGAGGTTATGGGCCTGTGCGAGGCCATTTTCGCCGAGAACCCCGATCTGCCGGTCTTCGGGGCGAGGGTGCTGGGGCCGTTCCTGTGCGTGCGCCTGACTCTGACCTACCTGCGGCACAACCTGCCCCAGGAGCTGCTCGCCGAGCTCTACGGCGTCTCCCAGGCCACCGTCTCCCGCGTCATCAGCACCTACACGCCCCTGATTGCCGCATGCCTGAACGGCAGTGTTCCAACGGTGGAGGACCTGGACCCCACGGCCCAGCTGATCATCGACGGCACCCTGCTTCAGTGCTGGTCCTGGAAGGACCACTCCGAGCTGTACTCCGGTAAGCACAAGACCACGGGGCTGAACGTCCAGGTGGCCTGCACCCTGTCAGGAACCCTGGCCTGGGTGTCCGACCCCCAGGACGGGTGCACGCACGACGCTCAGGCGCTGCGCCGCAGCGGCCTGCTCGACGTCCCCGCCACCGACCTGCCCGACGGGGCGTCACCACCCAGGCATATTGGCGACAAGGGGTACATCGGACTGGGCATGATCACCCCGAAAAGAAAACCCGCAAAACTTCCCCTCCACCCAGACGACAAGGCCTACAACCGGGCCGTCAACCAGATCCGCTACAAGATCGAACGAGTCATCGCCAACATCAAGACCTGGAGAGTCCTGCACACCGGCTACAGAAGACCACCGGAAACCTTCCCGGAAACCATCACCGCAGTCCTCGGACTCATATTCACCTACACCCTATGAATAAGCCTCCTGGTCTCACTGAGCACCCTCCGCTCAGGGAGCCGATCTCTACACGCCGATCGCGGCACAGCTCAGCGTCCCCCGTCACCCCCGTACCCATCGAGGTATGACAGGCTCACGCAGCTCAAACCCCAACAGTCGTTCAAAGCCCGGATCACCGCCAAATGGGGACTCATCGTCATCGGCAGAGCAGTAGGCCAATTGTCTCCTGGGTCATCGAGGAGGAGCGCTGACGCCTGCGCTCTTCACCTCCTTGTTCCAGAAGCCTACGAGGCGGGCCCCTGCTCCGACCTCAGACCGCCAGGTCCTCCATCTCCTCGAGCTCCTTGCCCTTGGTCTCAGGGCACCCGGAAGAAGACGAAGAGGAGGGACAGCAGCGAAGACGGCGTAGAAGCCGTAGGCGAAGGTCAGGCTGATGCTGGAGAAGGTCGGGAAGGTGGTGGAGATGAAGAAGTTCGCCACCCACTGGGCGGCGGCAGCCACCGCCAGCGCCCCGGCGCGGATCCGGTTGGGGAACATCTCGCCCAGCAGCACCCACACGAGCGGCCCCCAGGTCGCTCCGAAGGCCACGACGAACAGGTTCGCCGCCACCAGCGCGATAGGCGACCACGGCGCCTCCAGGGTCACCTCACCACCACTGACGTTGGCGAAGGAGAAGGCCAGCGCCATGAGCCCCAGAGAGACAGTCATGAAGAACGAGCCGGCCAGCAGCATGGGCCGGCGCCCCACCTTGTCCACCAGGAGGATCGCCAGGATCGTCACCGCGATGTTGGTGACCGACGTGATGACCGTGATGGTCAGGGCGTCGGACTCCTGGAAGCCCACGGTGCGCCACAGCGTCGTCGAGTAGTAGAAGATGACGTTGATGCCCACAAACTGCTGGAAGACGGACAGCAGGATGCCCACCCACACGATCGGCTTGAGCCCCAGAGCTGCGCCGCGCAGGTCGGACAGGGACTCGCGCTTCTCGGAGTCGATGGTCGAGCGGATCTCCTCGATCTTGAGGTTGACGTTGATGATGCCGGTGAAGTCGTAGAGCACCTGAGAGGCCTTGTCGTAGTCGCCGCGCGCCACCAGGAAGCGCGGGGACTCCGGCAACCGGAAGGCGAAGAGCCCGTAGACGAGGGCCGGCAGTCCCTCGGCGATGAACATCCACCGCCAGGCCTCCATCCCCAGCCACAGCTCATTGGCAGCCCCGCCCGCCTGGCCGGAGAACCAGGCGTCGGCCAGAAGTGAGGAGAAGATGCCGACAACGATCGCCAGCTGCTGGAGGGAGCCCAGGCGGCCGCGCACACTCGCCGGCGAGACCTCGGCGATGTAGGCCGGAGCGATGACGGAGGCCGCCCCACCCCCAGGCCGCCCACCACGCGCCACACGATGAAGTCGATGACACCGAAGGCCAGCCCCGATCCGAGCGCGGAGGCCAGGAACATGACGGCGGCGATGAGCATGACCGGCACCCGCCCCAGCCGGTTGGAGACCGGCCCGGCGAACCAGGCACCGACCGTGCAGCCGATGAGCGCCGAGGAGACGGAGAAGCCCTTGAGCGCATCGCTGAGGGCGAACTGGTCGGAGAGGGCGTCGACGGCGCCATTGATGACGGCGGTGTCGAACCCGAAGAGGAACCCGCCCAGGGCCGCGGCTACACAGATGCCGATGATCCGGGCGTTAATACGACTGACGGTCGAACCCGGATCATCCGAGGTCGAGGCGGGTGAGGATGTGGCCGGCGGCCGTGAGGCGGAGGACGGTGACGACTGGGAGGACTCTGCCATGGTGTGTTTCCTGACGTCAGAAGAGTCGCGCACGGCGCTCGCTTCATGCCGTGCGGCATGGCGGACCCCTTCAGGCTACGACCGTGCCGGGCGCCACAAGAACCGCTTCGACATTCGTTTCCGCGCCCCCGTCTCCTGTCCGATCCAACGCCGTCCGGTCAGGACCCTGGTCCTTGACACCTGAGCGATTCATCCGAGTACGAGCACCTTCGCCTCGCGCCGGGCTCCACAGCAGCCCCGGCCAGCCGTGTTCCGCTCCCCATCTCGCGCGGCTGGTGGCGAGCGATGATGCACCCGAGCCCACCTGAGTGCAGGACTCAGGTGGGCCCGGGGCATCTCCCGTGAGAGGTGGGGAACCGGTGGCCGGCATCAGGCGCGGCGACGGCTCACCAGCAGAGCACCCTCCCATCACGGCGACCACGGCGATGCGCCAGCGGCAGACCAATCCCTGACACCCGGTGCTGGCCAGCGGGCCTCCAGAGGGCTCCTGGGGCTTCGCCGGCCCGCTGGGTGCGGCAGGCGGAGTACCACTCGGCGAGGAGGGAGCGCCAGGCGTGGCAGGGTCGCTCGGCGCCGGGGTACCGCTCGGACTGGGAGACGGTGACCCACTGGGCACCGGCGTCGAGGACTCGCTCGGGTCCGGAGTCTCACCAGGCGTCGGGGTCTCGCTCGGCGTCGGTGAGGGGCTGCGGGCCGGCTCGACTGGGGGACGGAGACGGCGTCGGGGACTGCGAAGGACTCGGCGAGGGCTCCGGCGTCGGGGTCTGGCGTGGGCGTCGTGGCGCTCGGCGTCGGTGAAGGTCGGGAGGCCGGCTCAGGCGTGGGAGACTCGGCGAGGGCTCCGGCGTCGGGGTCTCGCTGGGAGTCGGCGAGGGCTCCGGCGTCGGGGACGGCGAGGGCTCCGGCTTGGGCTCAGGGGTGTAGGCGTTCGTGAAGGTCACGAGCACCGCCTGCTCCTTCTCGCTGATGGTCACCTCCTGGGAGGCGGGCGCCTCCCAGGCGTACCCCTCGACCTGAGCGGACTGAGCGTCCTCTGCGATGGTGCACTTGGTGCCCACAGGCAGCTCGGGCCCGGAGGCCACCGACCCGTCGGCCTTGACCTTCAGCGTGCCCTTGACGTTGTTGTCGCAGGTGTAGGAGAAGGCGAACTCGTTGTCCACCGACTCGACACCGGTGACGACCTTGGTCACCGAGAAGGTGCCCATGTCACGGGCGTACGTGTTGGTCATCGTCACCGCGGCCGTCTGGTCCTTGGTGATCGCCACGGTCTGCGCGGCCGGGGCGGTCAGCGTGTAGCCGTCCTGACCGGCCTTGGCGCTGTTCTCGGTGATGGTGCAGGTCGATCCGGCCTTGACCTTCTTGGACTTCTCCGAGGTCGCGGCTCCGGTCACCGTCAGCGACCCCTCGGTGCCGTCGGTGCAGGTGTAGGTGAACTCGAAGGCGGACTTGCTGAAGTCACCGTCACCGGCCAGAGCCTTGGTGACCGTGAAGTCACCCTCTTCCGCAGCGGCGGGGTCGGCGGAGTTGCGCAGCGTGACGGCCGTGGACTTCTGGTCCTCAATGGTCAGGCTGTTGGTGTTCTGGTCGCCTACTGCGAAGGTGTGGCTGCCCCAAGCGACACCGGCAGGAGTGGCCGAGGCCGTCGTCGTGTCCTCGTCGAGGGTCAGGACCGTCCCAACCGGGAAGGTGCCGTTGTACACGGCCTTCTCACCAACGGTGACGGTCATGGAGGTGGCACCACCAGTGCGAGCCTGGTTGACGGTCCCCGGAGCCTTCCATCCCGGGTAGGTGTCTACGGTGGCACCGCCGGGCAGGGTGTAGTTGATGCCCACCTCGAAGGTGGTGCCGGCCGGCACCTTGCCGGTCTCGGACCCGGTGAGGAGCTTGGTGATGTCCAGCCCACCAAATCCGGGCTTCATCTCAACATTGATGGTGAAGGACTTGCTGTAGTGCACCGAGTAGGTGTGCTCCAGGCCGATCCCCACCACAGAGGCTTTGTTCGTGTACTCCACGCCAGGTTGAACGACGCCGTCGGCCGTGGACGGAGTGGAGGAGTAATAGATGTGGTAGTTGGTCCGCGGCGCGAAGGGGCCCGTCACAGTGATGGTGGCGGTACTGCCCTGGATGGCGACATCGAGGTCGAAGTCGCCCTGACTGGTGTCCTGGTCGGCGCCGCTGGCATCCGTGACCTGACCGTAGATGTAGTTCCGCCCCTGGGCGGTTCCGATCTTCAGCTTCCAGTCGCTCTTAGTCGGCACATAGACCTGCCCCGGACCCAGCTGGTCGGAGAAGGTGATGGTCGAGCGGGTCCTACCGTCCACAGTCAGCGACTGACCGTTCTTCTCGAGAGCCTTCTTGACCTGGTCAGGCCCGAAGGTCACCTCCCAGTCCACCACCTTGGAGGTGCTGGTGATGTCAGCGGCCCACTTGCTCATCCACTGCGGCTCGTGTGCATGTCCGACATTCTCAGCAATCTTGCCGCCGGGCACGGGCACCTCGGTCTGCTTGCCGTTGGCGTCGAACGTCACATTGGCCGAGTCGCTGGCCTGAGATGCCAGCAACAGCGCAGCCCCGTCACCCCGCAGTCCAGTAAAGCCCTGGCCGACGATGGTGTCGAGAGTGCTGTTGAAGGTGCAGGTGATGGCGTGGTCGTCCATCACGCACTCGCCAATGGTGTGCTCCGCACCCTGGTGGGAGACCTTCATCGGCTCGGAGAGGCTCTCCCGGTTGCGGAACTGCTTGGGCAGCTGGATCTGGAAGGAGTCGCCACTCTTGGCGCTGGCGTTGCGGGCATCCCAGGCGAACTTCAGCTTGAGGATGTCATCGACCTTGACCGAGGTGTTGTCGGGCTCCTCGACGCCATTGGCGTTGGAGACCACGAGCGACAGGCCGGAGACGGTGATCTTCGGGTTGATGGCGGCTCGGGCCTGCGTAGGCAGGACCGTCAAGAGTGCGGCGACGAGCGCGACAAGTGCGACAAGAGCACCTACCGCGCGCTTAGGAGTACCAAGCACCCTGGGGATAGGGATGGCGGACACGGGCGACCTTTCGAGAAGATTATGAGAATTCACTTACAGTTGCCTGAATTTAGATTCTTCATGGATGTTGCTCAGTGATGCAGGACACATCGGCAGTCACAACTTTGCGGCCATCACGTCTCAAGCCGCTAAAGCACGCCACTGACCCATCACCCACGTCGCCGTCACACGTCGCCGTCAACGGCCTCCGCCTCGGCACCCCCGCCCCACAACAACATGTATGACCGCCGCGCAGCCCACCCGGGCGAGGCCGTAGGCGAGCCGACATCCGCCTACCTCTTTTTACTGCTCCACCACATCTGCTCCCCGGCGCTCGGTCTCCCAGGCATCACAATGGATACAGATGCCGCGTCCGCTCCTCAGTCAGATAGTTGACTGAGATAATAGTTCCATGAGCCCCACGGTTCGGGTGGGTGAGACCTCCACCCTTGTCAGCAACCTCGTCGACCAGCTCATGCAGCGGTTGGCGGCCGACGACACCCCAACGCCTCCTCGTCGGACTCACCGGCGCTCCCGGTTCGGGGAAGTCAACGATCGCCGCAGACCTGGAAGGCCGACTCAAGGAGGCCGGCCTCTTCGCCGGGCTCGTCGCCATGGACGGCTTCCACCTGTCCAACACCGTCCTGGACGACCTGGGGCGCCGCAACCGCAAGGGCGCCCCGGACACTTTCGACGTCGAGGGCTACCTGGCAGCCCTGGATCGGGTGCGAGCTGACGGCGCTCCTCAGGTCTTCGTCCCGGTCTACCGACGGGACCTGCACGAGTCGGTGTCGGCTGGGGGCGTCGTCTCCGGCACCGGCGTCGTCGTCACCGAGGGCAACTACCTTGCGCTCGAGACGCGCGGCTGGGGCGCAGTACGAGAGCGGATCGACCTCCTCATCCACATCGACGTGCCTGAGGAGGTGCTCGTGGTGCGGCTCATCAACCGGCACGAGGACTTCGGCAAGAACGCCCTCGACGCCGGTCACTGGGTGCGCACAGTGGACCTGCCCAACGCCCGCCTCATCGCCACGAGCGTCCACCGCTGCGACGAGGTGTGGCGCGAGCCCGAGGACGAGTCCCGAGCTCCGACGACGGCGCTGACGACGAACTCGAGTAGCGCCTCGGCGGCCCGCACCGGCGTCCGCGCAGCGACAACCTTCTGGCACGCGATCACCGGCTCCCTGCTGGCCATGCACTGGCGCCTGCACGGATTCCCGACCGGGGAGGACCCGCACGCCACCGTGCGCGAGCTGCGCCAGTGCACCAAGAGCCGAGGAACTGTCACCCACGAGCGACTGACAACGCCGCAAGGAGGGGAAGCAGCGGACGTGTGAGCCATGCGCTATTGCCAGCAATGCCGCGATTACTGGCAATAGCGGCAAGTCTGGCGTATAGTTGACGTGCCGCCGCGTTACGGCGCGGAGTGGAAGTAAGCGCCGGTGCACCCGTGTCGTCATGTGGGCCCGGCGTTCGCGCTACCTACGAGGGGTTAATCTCCTCCACTCGCACGAGATCAGCGACAAATCCCCGGTAGCCACCAGTACTCGAGATCAGCTGAATGGTCTCCCAGCACCCCAACCACCTGATCCGGAACCCACAGTCGCCTATCTTCATAGCCGAACTTATGAGACAAACGAAATCTTGGCGTCAACACCTTATTACGTTGAGCTAAAGAAATCGTGTTCTTATCCTTTTCATCTTGGCTTCGCTGTCTACGTTCAAGAACAAGTGAATGCACGTCAAAGTCGCCCTCGAGAAGCGTACATAGATAATGCAGCGCCTGCTGTCTCGCGTGCTCCTGACCCTTTCCCGCAGGAATGGGCGAAACTGCGACAACAAGATGATTCGCACCATGTTCGCCGATAGTCTTACAGACCGCTCGCTTCGTTCGAGGAACATGATCTCTCCAGTGGAGTTTCCCACCTTGGCGCACATAGACAGATAACGCATCCGCAAGATCAGATTGACCTTCATCAGCAATATATGCGCCTAGCAAGTACACCGGATCAGGAACGCCAGAGCGACGAATACTTTCATCCCCGTAGGCAACGCGGCCCACTCAAGATCCTTTCCACTTTCTTAAAGATCCCCAACATCTCCGGCTCACAGCATGCAGGAGACGCAGCCCTCGACCTCGGTGCCGGTCAGGGCGGCCTGGCGCAGGCGGATGTAGTAGAGGGTCTTGATGCCCCTTGCGCCAGGCGTAGATCTGGGCGCGGTTGACGTCGCGAGTCGTGGCCGTGTCCGGGAAGAACAGCGTGAGACTCAGCCCCTGGTCCACGTGCTGGGTGGCCACGGCGTAGGTGTCGATGATCTTCTCGGGGCCGATCTCGTAGGCGTCCCGGTAGTAGTCGAGATTGTCATTCGTCATGAAGGGCGCCGGGTAGTAGACGCGGCCGATCTTGCCCTCCTTGCGGATCTCCACCTTGGCCACGATCGGGTGGATCGAGGAGGTGGAGTTGTTGATGTAGGAGATCGAGCCGGTGGGCGGAACGGCCTGCAGGTTGCGGTTGTACAGGCCGCCCTTCTTGACCTTCTCGGCCAGCTCGGCCCAGTCCTCACGCGTGGGCACGTGCACGCTGGAGGCCGCGAAGATCTCCTTGACGCGTTCGGTGACCGGCACGAAGTCCTGGGTCACGTACTTCTCGAAGAACTCTCCCGCTGGCGTAGGTCGAGTCCTCGAAGCCCACGAAGCTCTCCCCGCGCTCCACGGCCATCTCGTTCGACGCCGTCAGGGCGGCGAACAGGACGCTGGCGAAGTAGACGTTGGTGAAGTCCAGGCCCTCCTCGGAGCCGTAGTGGATGCGCTCGCGAGCCAGGAAGCCGTGGAGGTTCATCTGTCCCAGGCCGATGGCGTGCGACTCGTGGTTGCCCCGGTCGATGGAGGGCACGCTGGGCAGGTGGGTCTGGTCGCTGACGGCGGTCAGGCCGCGCACGGCGGTGCGGATGGTGCGGGCGAAGTCCGGGGAGTCCATCGTCTTGGCGATGTTGAGGCTGCCCAGGTTGCAGGAGATGTCCTTGCCCACGTGGGCGAAGGTGAGGTCCTCGTTGAGCTCGCTGGGCTCGGAGACCTGAAGGATCTCGGAGCACAGGTTGGACATGACGACCTTGCCCTTGATGGGGTTGGCCCTGTTGACCGTGTCCTCGAACATGACGTACGGGTAGCCGGACTCGAACTGGATCTCGGCCAGGGTCTGGAAGAAGGTGCGGGCGTTGATCTTCTTCTTCTTGATGCGCCCGTCATCCACCATCTCGCGGTACTTCTCGGTGACGTTGATGTCCGCGAAGGGCATGCCGTAGACGCGCTCGACGTCGTAGGGGCTGAAGAGGTACATGTCCTCGTTGTTGCGGGCCAGCTCGAAGGTGATGTCCGGGATGACGACGCCCAGCGAGAGGGTCTTGATGCGGATCTTCTCGTCGGCGTTCTCACGCTTGGTGTCCAGGAACCGCATGATGTCGGGGTGGTGGGCGTGCAGGTACACGGCCCCCGCTCCCTGGCGGGCCCCGAGCTGGTTGGCGTAGGAGAAGGAGTCCTCCAGCAGCTTCATGACGGGGATGACGCCGCTGGACTGGTTCTCGATGCGCTTGATGGGGGCGCCCATCTCCCGCAGGTTGCTCAGCAGGAGGGCCACTCCTCCGCCGCGCTTGGACAGCTGGAGGGCGGAGTTGATGCCGCGGGCGATCGACTCCATGTTGTCCTCGATGCGCACGAGGAAGCAGGAGACGGGCTCCCCGCGCTGGGCCTTGCCCTCGTTGAGGAAGGTGGGGGTGGCCGGCTGGAAGCGGCCGGACATCATCTCGTCGACGAGGTCGAGGGTCAGCTGCTCATCGCCGTCGGCCAGGGTGAGGGCCACCATGGTGACGCGGTCCTCGAAGCGCTCCAGGTAGCGCTTCCCGTCGAAGGTCTTGAGCGTGTAGGACGTGTAGTACTGAAGGCGCCCAGGAAGGTCTCGAAGCGGAACTTGTGGGCATAGGCGGCCTTGAAGGCGGTCTTGACGAACTCCGGGGAGTACTTGTCCAGGATGTGGCCCTCGTAGTAGCCCTCCTCGACCAGGTACTCGAGCTTCTCCTCCAGGTCGTGGAAGAAGACCGTGTTCTGGTTGACGTGCTGGAGGAAGTACTGCCGGGCCGCCTCACGGTCGGCGTCGAACTGGATCCTGCCGTCCGCGTCGTAGAGGTTCAGCTTCGCGTTGAGCGCGTGGTAGTCCAGATCCGGGGAGGACACGGTCTCAGAGCCGGTGTCCGTCAGCGTGTCTGCCAAAAGTCTTCCAATCCTTCTTTGACGCGTGAGACGTCCGTGGGAGTGCCGAGCAGCTCATAGCGATACAGGAACGGCACCCCCAGCTTGCTGGCGATGATGTCACCCGCCAGGGCAATAGGCCTGGCCGAAAGTTGGTGTTGCCCGAGGCGATGACGCCTCGGCACAGGGCCCGGTTGTCCGGGTTGTTGAGGAAGGCGATGACCTGCTTGGGCACCGCCCCCTTGACGGAGCCGCCACCGTAGGTGGGCACAACCAGGACGTACTCATCGTCCACGGTCAGCGGCGGCTCCGTGCGCCTCAGGGGGATGCGCGCCGTCGGGAAGCCGAGCTTGCCCACGAATCGGTGCGTGTTCTCCGAGGTGGAGGAGAAGTAGACCAGCAGAGGCCCGCTGCTCACGGCGCGCCCCCGCGACCTCAGACCGCGACGGACTCGACGGCCAGGGCGAGGGTCTTGATCTTGTCCGGACGGAAGCCGGACCAGTGGTCCTCTCCGGCGACGACGACGGGAGCCTGGGCGTACCCCAGGGACTTGACCTGCTCGAGGGCCTGGGCGTCCAAGGAGATGTCCACCGTCTCGTAGGACAGGCCGGCCTTGTCCATGGCGCGGTAGGTGGCCGTGCACTGGACGCAGTTGGGCTTGCTGTAGATGGTGATCGCCATGTCCGTCTCTTCCTCAGGGTCGGGTGGCGGTGACTGCGGCCCGTCCCTGGGCAGGGACTGCGCCGGCGGCACCACACACTTGTCATTCACGGGAGGCCAGAACGGCCCCGCGGAGCAAGACACTACCCCTTGGGGTGACCTGGGTCCATCACCCCAAGATAGTGTGTTCAACGTGGCCCTGTGCACACCACCCCTCCCCTCTGTGGAAAACGTTCACCGCACTGTGGACGGCTGGTGGAGACAGTCCGTGGACGCCTCCTCGGCGACGCTCGCCCCCATCTCCGCAATCCGCACAACGATGGTCCTGCACAGGTGCGACATCTATTCGGGCCCCTTAACCACAGGCAGGGGTGGCCACCGTCGGCGCTCCGCCCCCAGGCCTGGGGATGAAGACGCAGAATTCACCCCTTCAGACATGCCCGTTCGGCGTGTCGCCGCTTTCAGTAAACATCCAGAAAGCAGTCGGGGCCAGAAGTGGTTGAAGGTGATTGTTCCGGTCGCCACCTTCCGCCCATGTCGTATCGCAGGGTCGACGAGAGTCCCGGAGCCACGAGGATGTACCCGGGGTATGCAGCCTCACACCGAGTAAGAGACTCACGCTCTAGCATCTTTTACACAGATCGATTTATCGTTATGATATTGTAACAATACGGTTCCCAACCCACCTCCCCCAAGGACATCCTCATGCAGCAGGTGTTGCACGATCTACCACTGACACTGGCCTACATCGGCGCCGATCTGGTCGCCCTCACGCTCCTGGTCGGAGCCCTCTACATTCCGCGGCACGGTCGCCGCGACCTCGTAGCCGCCTACATCGGCGTCAACGTGGGCGTCCTGGCCGTCACCCTGCTGCTGTCGACGAGTCAGAACGTCGGAGCGGGCCTGGGCCTGGGCCTCTTCGGCGTCCTGTCCATCATCCGCCTGCGCTCCTCCTCCCTCGCCCAGGGGGAGGTGGCCTACTTCTTCGCCGCGCTGGCCCTGGGCCTGCTGGGCGGCATCAAGAGCCACCTCGTCATCGTCGCCATCCTCATGGCCCTCATCCTCGCCTCCCTGTGGGTGGGCGACCACCCGGCACTCATGCGCCGCAACCGCAACCAGACCGTCACCCTCGACCGAGCCATCAGCAACGAGAACGAGCTCATCACCGAGCTCGAGGACCTGCTCGGCGCCCAGGTGCGCAGCGTCGACCTCAAGAGCCTGGACCTGGTCAACGACACCACCATCGTCGAGGTCCACTACCGGCTGCGTCCTTGGTCCCGCACGGTGAAACCGGCTCAGCCACAGGTCGCCCAGGTGCATCAGGAAGGCACGCCGCAGGTTCCCCATCTGGTCGAGGAGGCTCCGCCTCAGGCTCTCAGTCAGGCCCCCGCTCAGGCTCAGCCCACCAACCAGCAGCTCTGGCCCGAGGTCCCCGTGGCCGACAGCGCCGCGAGAGCGGCCACCGCCCCACCCCGGTACGACTGGATCACCGGTCACCGCCAGCAGCCCGCCTCCCAGCAGCACGCTCCGGTGAGCACCCCACCGTCCATGGTGCAGCCCCACTACAACTGACCGGCCGGCTTCACCACTCCGGCGGTGCCGCCACGTAGACATCGCGCGTGCCCACGGCGTACCCGCCACGGGCTCACGGCGTACTGACCACGCAGCCACCGCCGCCTCCCCGTCACCGCTGCCACCCAGCAGCACCGGCTTCCCCACTCTCGTGACTCCCGATCCCGGAAAGGACTGCACCGTGCTGCACACCGACGGCATCAACACGATCACCCTCGCCGAGCTCAACTCCGAGGCGAGCCTCCTGACCCGCATGGATCGCAAGTACCTGGTACCCCCCGGCGACACCCAGCACGTCATCGACCACCTGGCCCCGCGAGCGCAGGTCCTCCAGATCGACGGCCTGCGCCACTTCCGCTACGCCTCGACCTACTTCGACACCCCCGGCCTGGACGCCTACTTCCTGGCGGCCCGCAAGCGCCGTCGGCGTTACAAGATCCGCACCCGCACCTACCTGGACTCCGGACTGTGCTTCCTGGAGGTCAAGACCAACGGCTCACGCGAGTCCACGGTCAAGGACCGTTTCAAGTACGATCCCGACGACGCCGACCGCGTCACACCCGACGGTCGCCTGTTCGTCATCGAGCGCCTCGTGGAGTCCGGCACCTGCTCCCCGGACGAGGCGCGCATGATCGCCGAGGCCCTCGTCCCGGTCATGGACTCCACCTACAGCCGCACCACCCTGCACCTGCCCCACGACGAGGCCCGCGCCACCTTCGACACCCAGCTCACCTGGGACCTGTTCGGCCCCGACGGCAGGCGCCTGGGGCAGGGTGTCTCGGTGAGTCACCTCAACGTCGTCGAGACGAAGAACCCCTCCACGGCCTCCCCCACGGACCGCCTCCTGTGGCATCAGGGGCATCGGCCGGCCCGCATCTCGAAGTACGCCACCGGCATGGCGCTGCTGTACGCCAACCTGCCCACCAACCGGTGGAACCGCACCATCAAGCGGGACCTGGGGGCGCTACTGGCGTCAGGCCCAGTCGCGCCAGCTCGCTGCCTGAGCAGCAGGCGTCACGCTCCCATCCCGCCCTTTTAGCAGCGCCTTCGGAGGTCATGGGCACCGCCCGCCTCCGGAGGCGCTGTTCACCCTCATGCCGTGGCGGGACAAGTCATGCCTCCCCCATGCCCTGTTCACAGCCCGCTCATGGAATGCGCCCGTTGACTGTTTCTCACCGGACGGAGCCGCACGCCACCGCGGCGCGCTGAGGGCGCACCTCTGCCGCCCATCCCGCGGCCCGGCCCCTTCACCGGTCCGATTGACCCGACAGGAGCCTCCCGATGAGCCTGACCACCCTGACCTACATCGCCGCCGACCTGATCGCCCTCGCCGTCCTGGTCGGGGCGCTCTACGCCCCCCGCCACTCCCGCAAGGACCTGATGGCCGCCTACATCGGTGTCAACGTGGGCGTCCTGGCCGTCACGCTTCTGCTGTCGACGGCGAGCGTCGCGGCCGGCCTGGGACTGGGGCTCTTCGGCGTCCTGTCCATCATCCGCCTGCGCTCCACCGAGCTGGCCCAGCACGAGGTGGCCTACTTCTTCGCGGCCCTGGCCCTGGGCCTGCTCGGCGGGATCCAGACGGCGCCGATCGGGATGGTGGCGGCCCTCATGGGCATTGTCGTCGCAGCGCTGTGGATCGGTGACCACCCTGCGCTCATGCGCCGCAACCGCCACCAGGTGATCGTCCTCGACCACGCCATCACCAACGAGACCGCTCTCATCGCGCACCTGGAGCGCACCCTGGGCGGGCAGGTCCGCTCGGTGGAGGTCCAGCGCCTCGACCTGGTCGACGACACCACCACCGTTGACGTCCGCTTCCGGGTGCCGCGTCACACCCCCGCTGAGCTCGAGACGGCCACGGCCTCCGACGACGTCACCCCCGCCGCGCAGCCGGCCGCCGAGCCGATCCGGCGCCGTCGCCCGCGAAGCAGGCCGCTCAGCCCTGGGGCGGCACGCGCCTGAACGCCGCGCAGACCGGCTCCCGCCCCAGAGCCCGTCGAGGCCCAGCCCCTCACCATGGCGCCGGCCGCCCAGTACGTCACCCGCTCCAGCAGTCAGACGGCCTCGCCCCGCGTCCGTGGCCTCGCGCTGAGCCGCCGCCCGGACCGAAGCCGACAGGACAGAGCAGGCCAGACCAGGACAGACCAGAACAGACAAGGACACCCGATGATGACCACGACAGCAACCTCAACGGCGACCGTGAGCACCTCCCCGGCAGCCTCCTCCGCGGGGTCTCAGGCTCCGACGTCGGACTCCCTGAACGCCGACCACCTGGCCTCGACCAGCCTCGCCGAGCTCAACAGCGCCGCCGGCCTGCTCACCCGGGTGGACCGCAAGTACCTGGTACCGCTGGAACGTGCGCAAGAGCTCGTGGGCGGCCTCACCTCCGAGGCCCGGGTCCTGGACATCGATGGACGGCGCCGGTTCTCCTACGCCTCGACCTACTTCGACACCCCGGGGCTGGAGGCCTTCATGCTCGCGGCCCCGCAAGCGGCGTCGGCGCTTCAAGGTGCGCACCCGCACCTACCTGGATACCGGCCTGTGCTTCCTGGAGGTCAAGACCCGCGGCGCTGCGGCACCACCGTCAAGCGGCGCATGAGCTACCACCCCGACGACGCCTCCCGCCTCACCGGCCCGGGCCGCTCCTTCGTGGCCGTCTGCCTGGCGAGCACCGGGGTCACTGGTCCGGCCGCGGCCCGGGAGATCGCCGCCGCGCTGCGGCCGGTGCTGGCCACCACCTATGAGCGCACCACCCTGCACCTGCCGCGCGCCGAGGCCCGCGCCACCATCGACACGGCCCTGACCTGGCGACGCCTGACGCCCGGGGCCCGCACGAGGACCACCGCCGCCGGCGCCGGGCTCCGCAGGCCCTGCGCCCGGCCCACCTGACCGCAGCCATCAACGACGGCGAGCCGGTGGCGGTGGCGGATATCGCCGTCGTCGAGACGAAGAACCCGGCCACCCCCTCACCTGCGGACCGCGCTCTGTGGGACGCCGGTCACCGCCCCACCCGCATCTCGAAGTACGCCACCGGCATGGCGCTGCTCCACCCCGAGCTGCCCGCCAACCGGTGGTACCGGACCCTGACCCACGAGCTCGCCGACCTGTTCGGCACCGACCGCTCCAGCCTGGAGAGCATCGGCGCCACCCGCGCACCGCGAGCGCCGCCTGAGCGCGCGCACCCAGACCACCCACGATCCGACACCGGACCCGAAGAAGAAGAGGCCCAGAAACCATGAAGACCACCAAGACGATGACGACCAAGCCCTCAACCGATCTCCGCCGTCGCGCGACCGGAGCCGTCGCGCTCCTGGGCCGCGATCGCCCTGGCGGCCGGCTGCTCGACCTCCTCGGCCTCCGGCAACGCCAGCGCCTCGAGCTCGAGTGAGTCGGACACGACGTGGACGACGATCTCCTCAGCTGTCGCCACGGCGTCGACCGGCGCGAGCGTCTCCGACATCCTGGGCGCCAACGTCTCGGTGGAGGACGCCTCGAGCTCTGCGGACGACGCCGGGACCCCGGACACGTCGTCGGCCACCACGATCACGCTGTCGGGGTCGTCGGCCTCGGCCAGCGGGTCGGCGTCGAGCAACGTGAAGGTCGACGGGGGCACCGTCACCATCAGCGGCGGCGGCACCTACGTCATCAGCGGTGAGCTCAGCAACGGGCGGATCGTCGTCAACGCCCCCAAGGCCGATGTGCGCCTGGTCCTCAAGGGCGCGAGCATCACGAGCTCGGACGGGCCGGCCATCGACATCCAGGACGCCGGCAAGGCGATCGTGATCCTGGCCAAGGACTCCAAGAACACGCTGAGCGACGGCGAGAGCTACGCCTCGGGGCAGGAGGCCACCGCGGCCCTGTTCTCCTCCGACACCCTCACCGTCACCGGGACCGGCCAGCTGGACGTGACCGGCTCCTACAAGGACGGCATCTCCTCCAAGAACGGCCTCATCATCACCGGGAACGCCACCATCAAGGTCAAGGCCGCCGACGACGGCCTGCGCGGCAAGGACTACCTGGTGGTGGACTCCGGGACGCTGACGGTCGAGGCCGGGCGGCGACGCCCTGAAGTCCAGTGAGGGCGATGATGAGACGAAGGGCTTCATCTCCCTGGGCAAGGCGAGCATCACGCTGACCTCCACCGACGACGCGATCGCCGCGACCACGGACGTCACCGTGAAGGACACGACCCTGACGATCACGGCCGGCGGCGGCCAGGCGAACGCCACCGTTGAGGAGCAGGCCCCGCCCGGGCAGGAGTCGACGGCGGACTCCTCGACGCCCTCGCCCAAGGGCATCAACGCCGGGGTGAGCTACACGCAGGACTCCGGGAAGGTCACCGTCAACGCGGCCGACGAGGGGCTACAGGCACCGTTCGTCAACGTGGCCGGCGGGGAGCTGTCCATCGCGGCCGGCGACGACGGCATCAACGCCTCCAACGGCGACCACGTCATCGAGGGCCACGAGAATGCCGACTCCGAGTCCGACGACGGCTCGGTGCTCACGATCAGCGGCGGCGAGGTGGAGGTCTCCTACGCCTCCTCCGACGGTATCGACTCCAACGGCTCGGCCTATGTCAAGGGCGGGATCGTGGTGGTCTCGGGGCAGGCCGGCGCGATGGACGGCTCGGTGGACGCCAAACGGGAGAGCCAGCTCGTGGGGCTGACGGGCTCGCCGTCGGTGAGCGCGGGGGACACGCTCACCGTCACGGACGCCTCCGGGTCGCAGGTGGCCTCGGTCAAGGTCGACTTCACGGCTGAGGCGATCACGGTGCTGGGGCTCACCGAGGGCCAGCAGTACACGGTGGCGACGTCGTCGGGCGGCTCGGCCACGGGGACGGCCTCGGCGCTGTCGGCCGGGATGGGCGGCCCCATGGATGGTGGCCAGGGCGACCAGGGCGGTCAGCCCGGCGGCGGTCAGAGCCAGCAGTCCGGCAGCCAGAGCAACCAGAACAGCCAGTCGAACAACCAGTCCAGCACCGCCCAGAACAGCTGACCCGGGTTGAGGAACTGAGGTGGGGGCCGCAGCGTTACACTGCGGCACCCCACCCTTGCATCGTCGCAGGTCTTCGTCTCGACGTATCGACGCAGAATCCGAGGTCAACGAGCTCCGGAAAGACGCGGATGCGGCTCGTGAGCGCAGATGACATCAATCCCGTCCTCCACGCATTTCTTGAGCCAGGATCTTGATTCTCGCCACGCTCGAGCATCGGTCCGCGTCATGTGCTGGAAGGCCCTGAGCCCCAGAGGAGCACGTCCACCGAAGAGCTCTGTCTTAACGTCCATCACCGCATCGCCGGCATGAATAAGAGGAGGCTTGTTCTCCCGGTCAATGACGACTGCGCAGTGCCCCTCAATATGCCCATCAAGTGCCACCAGGCTCAGGCTGTCATTGAGCCTGAAAGAGGGGCGCGAGCGCCACGTCTCCGACAATGTGACAGGCTTCCAATGCGGTGTATGCGACCACTGAACGGGATGAAGTCTGCGCACCATATCCTTGCGCAGTGCGGGAATAATGAGGTCTATCTGAGCACGTGACACGTAGACGCTCGCCCAAGGGAAGTCTGCAATACCTCCCACATGATCGACATCGTGATGGGTCAGGACGATGCTCCTCACGTCGTGCGGATCGATGCCGAGTGCCTGAACCTGCGTGATCGCGGGTTCTGCGGGGTTGAGGGCGGGGCGGACTCTGCGCAGAAAGGTATCGCCCAAGCGATCGCGGGGGATTGCGCAGGTCGGCTGATCCCAGACCTGCATCGACAAGAGTCCAGTACTTTCCCGTCTGTACCACAAGGCAGTGACATACGAGAGTCGCAGGAGCGGTCAGACTTCCTCGACCGTTCACAAGAAGTTGGCTCGGTGGGTGGAGTGTGCCACAGTTGAGATGATGAATCGTCATGACAACCAGGCTCCCCCTTCAGGCCGACCTCAAGGCAAGCGGATCGGCGACGTGGCTCGTGAGACAGGAATCGCAGCACACGTTCTACGGCACTGGGAGGATGAGGGGATCCTGAAGCCTGCGAGAGACTCCCTCGGGCACCGTCGGTATCGCCCTGAAGAACTCAGCCGGGCCGCAGCGGTGCGACGCGCGCAGGAGGCGGGGTTCACCCTGGAACAAATCAGGCGCTTCATCCGAGCAAGCGCACAGGAGCGCAAGGCCCTGCTGAACGATCACCGGTCGGCGCTCTCCGACCAGCGCGAGCGGCTCACTCGCGCCATCGGTCTCGTCGACGGCGCCATGCGCACATCCCCCAACACCTCCTGCCCATACAGTGTGTGAAGGGGATGCAGGGTCAGAAACATGCGCACCACCCCAAGATGGCGCCAGTCAATCCCGGCGCAACGCTAGGAGCCGCATGACACGCTCAGATCATCATCGCGCGGATGCGCTTTGATATAGCGCCTTGCCGTCCCGTCAGAAGCGATCTGAACAAGTCGCTGATGAACGGCTTCATCAGTCGGATCGAACCAGCGACCGTTAGCGCCGGTGGTAGCGGGCGCTATGTCAAAGCGCGTCGCGCGATGACTCTAACGTGCCGAATGACTGGCGCCTGAGGTGAGCCATGTTCGACCTGCATCCCTTCACTGGGCGGGAAGTGAGCGAGATGTGCGCATGGCGCCGTCATTTCGATGGCGCAATGCTGCTCGCGCTGATCGTCGACCAATGATCGTGCGCTGCTCGAGATGAAACGCGAACCCACCTCTACGCGGCTCACCGCAGCAGACGACCACCGACCCGGTGCGAGAGTCTCGCAAAACCTCGAGATCTCAATGTCTCAAGACTGCGTTCTGTGCTCACGAGCCGATATGATCGCGGCACGAAGACCTGGTGTCGTGACATTCGTCGTCTCGGCAATGACGCACTCTGAGCCAATAACGTGAACGGTCTGACCGCTCACGACTTCTCGTATGTCTGCGCGTATTGGTGAGGCTGCTGGACGTGCGGGTCAGGATCAGCCACGGCTCACGATCGCGCGGGCGACACTTTCTGCGCGGGCACCCGCCTCCCGGCTTGCAGTTTCCGATAACGATTCAGGCGCGCGGTATCGTCCGCGACGAGGAAGCATCCTGACCGGCTCGCGTGTCGATCATGGTGGCCAGACGTGTCTGGCGAACCTGTTGTCCCGCGCTGCTGGTGCGCGAACCATCCCGTTAAATGATGCACACGCAACCTGTGCATGTCGGGGCGTGACGCTCGCGCCTCTTTCGGCTCGGCTGTTTAACCTGACCTGGTGACGCGATGGCGCTGTTGAGGCACTGCGATCGCGTGACGGAGGCTCTTATTCATGCCGGCTTGTTCGTGATGTTGAACATCGATGGATGCTCGGCTCGGGGCCGCTCGCGCGACGCGGACGTGGCGAGGCCTGGCTCAGCGTGGAGAGGACGGGATTGACCGTCTGGCGGCACGTCACGCCTCGACCTCGGTTCGGTCGGGCCTGCGTTGAGGTGGGGGACCGCCCCGGCGCGGCGCAGCCCCGCCCGCAGTTCCCCGGCCGGGTCGCGTTCTGGGCGATTGCTGAACTGAGCAGACTAAACTGTGATCTGTTGTCTGGATGCCGGACTGCTGGCTCTGACCTGCCGAGCTGACCTGTTAGCAGCGACACCATCCATCAGACCGTCCCGGCCGACGGCGCTCCCCGTGGCCAGCCACCGTGCTGACCTCGATGACCGCGCGGTGATCTCGGCCTGGCTCGACGGGCGGTACCTGCGACGGGCGTGATCCCCCGCGGCTCACCGACGCGTCGGCCACGGCTGGCCTCTCCGTTGCGTCCACCGAGCCGTCCATCGCCGGCTGGTTTGCCTGACTGAAACCAGTGAGTCGACCGTCGGAGGTGCGTAATAGTTCTCACCCTCGCCGCCGGCGATGAAGAACGAGCCGTCGTCGGCTCGAAATCATTTTGATTCTCGTGCCTCGTTGATCGCCGTTGAGCGACCAATACTGCGTCGTCTTCGTACGGACGCTTCCCGCCGACCCGTGTTGGTGACGGTGCAGCCTCCGTCGTGACAATGACGGAGTCTGCGTGCTCACCGGCGTGCTGGGCGAGGGCGGCTCGAGTGTAAACTCCCGGGCGGGCCTGCTCGGCCAGTGACGTTCGCCTGGCGCCGCCGGCGTGGTCGGCTCGTCGCTGCGACGTCGTGGCTGCGGCGATCTGTCGTCGTGGTCAGCAGTGATGCTCGCGCAGCCGCTAAGCCTCCATCATCGCCCTCACTGGACTCGGGGCGACCCCGGCTGACCGTCGCGCATCGGGTCCACCACCAGGTGGTCACTGCCGCGTGGGCACCGTGGTCGGCGGGCCTGACGGTGGCGTTCAGCTGATGACAGACGGTCTGGGCTCACTGAAACCGGTCGCATCCAGCTGGCCGGTGATGGCCGGAAGGCAAGCCGCGGCCTCACTGCCCGAGGCGGCAGCTGCGCAAATGCGCTCGGCGCGATGAGTCGCAGCCGGGATCTGACTCGCGCGCGGCGTCTGGATGTCGTAGCCGACGTCCTTCGTGATGCTCGCGCCAACGAGACCGAACGCATCCTTGCTGGTGGTCGACGATCACGTTATTCACCATGTTGCAAACCGCTGCGCCACGGCGACGATACCCCGTCGACCTTCACGTTATAAACCGACCGCTAACCGTTTCGGTAACGTGATCGTGATGACCGACGTGTCGAAGTCTGGCGTCGTCGCGAAGCCGGGCGTCCACCAGACGTTGGCGCCAGGTGTCGGTTTCTTCTCATTGCCGTGGCGGCTGGCAAGCGTCGTCACGTCGTGTCGACTCGCCGGCTCGAGCAGGCCGGAAATCGTAGCACCAATCGCGCTGAAGACGTCTGCGGTGTCGTCTTGATGATCTTCGTTTCTGGGCCTCTTCCTTCTCGGTCCGTAAAACAATGGTGAAGACGGCAACTCGCTTTTCGATGCTCTCCGGGCTGAACAGATGGTCGACACACTCGGTTGGCGAACGTCCGGGGTGGTGGCGCGCTGCCGACATGCCTGGATGCGGGTGGGCGATGACCGGCGTCCCCGGGCGGTCGCGAAGTGACCGGTTCTTCGTGCGTTTGACATCCTGCCGCACCGGCTCGCCGCAGTTGATGACGCGGTCCGGAAGGGCCGGGCGCGAACTGCGAACCTCGGCCGGCGACTCGTGGGCCCCCGGTCGGCGCTCGCCGAGGGCACGAACTCGGCGCGGCGGGTGGTGTTCTTTGGGTGATGACCGGCGCACCGGCCGCGGCGCGCATCTCGGGCCGCGGCCAGGCGTGAACGGTGCTCGCCGAGCGGGTGGCCTGGGCGGCGGGCCCGGCGGGCGGGAGGCAGGTCGGTTGACAACTCGTGCCGCGGGCAGTGATGCCGCGCGCGCCGCTCGACGCGAGCTGAGCCATGTCAGGCTGGTGCGGTGCTTACACTAACGCCCGACGCCGGGCCGCGGGCGCGAACCTCCGGCGAGATCAGTAGTCGGGGCCGTGGAAGGCTCGGCCATCATCTCGGGACAGACTCGAGAATGAGGGCCGCCACGGCTGTTGGCACGTTCCAGCGATTTTCCAGGCCTTGCGGTCACCAGGCCGGCGGCGGCTCGGCGGTTCAGTCGAGACCTCGTGAGTCAGGCGTCGGGCCTGGGACACGGAGACTGCAGGGGAGCCGCGGGCTCTTCGTTGGTGCGTCGTGATCGTCGCCGTCGCGGTGACCGGTCTGTTCTGGTGGCCTGCTTCTGTCTGTCGGCTCGTCGGGGCGGCGCTCGGCTTTGCGGGCGCGGCGAACCAGCTCTGGGCTGCTGGAGCAGGTGACACTGGGCGACCGGCTGCGGTGAGGGCTGGGCACTCACGACACCGAGCTCTGGGCGGCCTGCGCTTCAGGCACGTGCCGCTCCAGGGGCTGGGCGGCCTGGCTCGCGGGCGACCTGACTGCCGATCGCTCGACCGGCACTGCTGACGAGGGGAAACGGTACGGCCATCTCGGCAACGAAATAACGGCGCAGGCGCGAACGTCAACGGTGGTCGTCGATGGGCTCGGGCACTGGACCTCACCGGCGGACACCGCCCGGCTGCGCTCCAGTGCTGGGTGAGCGATGCTCGTTGATGGCGTGGTGGGGACGTCACCTGGTGGCCCGGTTGCCGGCACGCCAGGGCTCACCGCGCCGGCTGGCCTGAGGCCGCGCCATCCCGTCGGCGCCGTCTGGTCCGCCGAGCGGGCAGGGCCGCGAAAGCAAACACCGTGCTGAGCCCGCTCGGTGAGCACGGGCGGGCCAGACGGGACGCCGAGGCGCCCGGTCAGGCCGCGCGACGCTGCGCCGTCGACGGCAGCGTAACGGCTTCAGGGGTTTTGTTACCGATATGGCGGCATCAGGCTCGCCAGTAACGCCCGACCCATCGTATCGATATGGTGTCGACTCATCGGTTCCTGGCGGACAATGGGCACCGGATGGCTGGCGCGCAGGCTCTCAGCGCACCGCGCGGCGTCGGTGACGACGGGCGCATTCCATCGAGCGGTATGCGTATTCACTGCGGCAGCCGGACGGTGGTTAACGCTCGGGTGGGGCGGTGCCTCCGAAGGCATGTGAGGAGGCGGATGGGCGTGGGCGCCTGCTGTGGGGCGACGCGGTGGACCCGGCGCGGTAACTCCGCGATTTTCGGTTGAACGGGCGCGAACCCGGCGTGCGGCGGCGCTGGTACCCGATGATGCTTCGGATGTGACGGCATTCTGATGTAGGGAGGAGAACGACCGTCGAGGGAAGGCCGTGGAGGTTAACAAATATGGAGCGACGTTGGTGAACTCGCCGAGACGCCCTGCCCGGGCGCTGCTGGGCTGGGCAATCGGTGACGCGAGCCTCGTCGTGAACAGTGCAGAATGATGGCGACTGGAGTGGAATCATGACCGGACGAACGACTCATGCGCGCCTCGTCACGAGTGCCAGCTCCACGAACGCTTTCGTGTTTGAGCGAACGCCGTCGAGATGGCGTTTGCGATGGTGATCGGCGGACAACGCGAACGGTCGCCCGGCGATGACCGACCTCGAGCGCAGTCCTCGGTGGTGCGGTGCGGATGCTGACGCCGACGACCGCCGGGCTCGGCGTCCGGGCGGGTCGGTGGTCCGGGCGGCGGCAGAGGGTGGCACGGGCCGTCGTCGAGGACCTGCGCTCGCGTGGTGATCGATGACGACCGGGTAATGCGGGGCTACCGGGCTGCGCGTCCATGCAGGTCGTCGGGTTGAGCTCGACGAGAGTGATGGTGCCGTCGACAATACCGGGTCGAGTCACGGATCAGGCTACTGAACGGCGACGACGAGGAGGCACCGACCGGTTTCGTCGTCGTACGCCGTGAACATGTTGTGCGCACCGTGTTTGCGCGCATTCGTGACGTACCGCCGGGCCGATCGACGTGAGCACCACGTGAACGACGGTCCTTTCGCGACGGCTGCTGCTGGGCGAGCGCGGCGACGACACCGTGATCCCGTCATGCCGGGGTGAGACGATGGCCGCTCACGCATTCAATCGACTTCCTCGGGCAAACTGCTGGTTGATGAGCTGAGCGGCGAGCCTGACTGAGGCCGGTACAGATGAGGAGACGCGGCGTGCTGGGCGACGCAGTGACCGGGCACCGTGGCGAGGACAGGACGCGGCCGTGGTGAACTGGGCGTGGTGACGGGTCGGAGCTCTTGGTCGACGCTGCTGCGCCGAGCAGGCTCGGCCGACGGGTAACTCGTTCGTTGCTGATAATCGATCGAGCGATTTCGTCTGCGCGCATGGGCGCTGCCCACGAGGCGAGACGAGGGCCATGAGATGGCGACTGGTAACTCTTGTTGGCAGGCCCAGCGCGGCAATGAGCCACCCTGGGCGAGGAGGCACTGTTGAGCTGGTGAACCGCGAGACATGAGGCGGGCAAACCCCTCTTGGGCCTGTTTCATCATTTGCGCAACTGAGGTGTTCAGGATTTCCGGGCGACGCCGATAATATTTAACCACAGCTCGCGGCGACCGCTGCCGCGGAGCTGAGGCGACCGGGAAGCGTGGCTCCAGATCGGCGATGCGGAAGCCGACAGTGAGCGGGTGCGGCCTGCTGCGCGGACTGGCGCGGTGAGGCACGTGTCATGACGGTCGTCGATGCTGTGTGAATGCTGGGCATGATCTGGCCTCGGTGGGGCTTTGCGCTGCGGGTACGCCTGTGTTCCGGGACTCGCCTGCGGGCGTGGGCGGAAGATGGCGACCAGGCCTGTCGCAGCAGCCGCTGCGACCCGTTGCTGCAGACGTTCGCACAGTGGCGACGCGCCGAACGAGGCCAATTCTGCGTCGGCTGTCCCGGGCGGGGAGGCAGGCATGAACGGTACCCTGCCTGTGATTGAGGCCACACAACGAGACTTCGTCATTGTGCGGTTGCGGAGATGATTGACGTCGCCGGTACAGACTGTCTCCCGCCGGCCGTCCTGACAAATGACTTCCGAGGAGGGTATTGTGCCTGAGGCCACGTTGAACTGCCTTATCTTGAATTGATGGACAGGCTCTTCAGTGTCTTGCTCCACGACGTTTCTCCGGGCATGTTTGAGGCCAGTGCCGCGGCGCAGTCTGCCCGGGACGGGCCGCGGTGCGGACGCGGCGACAGCTGAGCCAGCTGCGTCGTGCGCGACCGCCGACACCCAATCTACGGATGATGAACTCTTGGACGCCGGGCCCTCGAGCAGTCAGGGGCTCCTGAGGCCCTTGAGCTCCATCGGGCGTCTTCGGGCGGTCCGGCTGTCGGACAGATCAGACCTCGCCTGGCCGCGGTCTGGCGGGGCGCTGCTGAACTGCACGCCGCACTCGGAGACGCGCCGATTCATCGCTTTCCGGCGACGCTCTGGCGACCGTCGGACGACAGTACGTCCTGGTCGTACCTACGATGACGGCTTCCGGCTCGAGGGGTGGCCCAAGCAGTGTCACCTCCTCAACCCGGACAACCGAGCCCTGTGCCGAACGTCCTTCGAACAACACTGTTTCGGCCGAACCTGACGGGTATTCATCGCCAGCGGGCGTTCCTGCCTCATCTTATGACTGCTCGACCTCACCGGACGTCTCGCGTGAGATGAGCGGCGAACGCGCGACGGACTGTTTTCTGGTTCGTGTCCTCCGGATGGTTTACCACGCGCTCGGCAGCGGCTGACCGACGCGGTTGACGGATCAATTCGACATCGACGTGGTGGCAACGTGCCTCCGGCGTCGGCAGAACGCGATGTTCACGACTGGAGGAGAAACTCGGTGCCTGATCGAGGGGCATCTGGTTCATTTCCGGGTTCTCGAGACCGCCTTCCGGAAGCCGCCTCCCTGGGGTTCCGCTTTCGGTTGTTCACAGGCGCCTTCAGTACTGCGTCGCGGGCTGCTCGACGGGCGCTACCTGGGCGCTTCGGTGCCGCGGTGACCCTACCTGGCCGACGGCGACAGTGACGACCCTCGACCTCGTCGTTGGTTGACCGCTTCCGGCCACCACAACGAACGGGCAGCGCATCTCCTGCTTCACTGAAATGCGCATCGAACGGCCGAATCACGATCGCCCGCGACTCAACCTCGCTGTCCGCGGCGAGGCCCTCCTGAGCGACCTGCGAGATGGCGCGCATCGAAGGCTGATCGGCAACGTCATCCCATCGTGAAAGATCGCTTCCGCCAACCAGCTCCGGGGCCCGCCGAGGCGGGGCCGTGTGCCCACCACGCCCCACCACCCCGACATCATGCGGTTCTGGACATGGCGACAGGCTGCCGACGAAAGATCGCATCCGCCCTCGCTGAGCGTCGTCATCCCGGACGGCGCCTTCGACTGACCCGGCTGGCACGAACGCCTCTTCGGCTTCGACGTCGACGTCTGCGGTGCCCTTCGCGGCGTCGCGTGCCGAGGATAATCAGACCAGGCGCATCGAAAGAAGAGATCGGCGCCCGCGCGCTATTCAGACTACGGCCGGTTGATCCGCTACCAGCAAATCATGTTCGAGGACACGTCAGCGAAGACTTCATCGAGGCAGATAAATCATGTCAACTGTCGAGGATCGCTCAGTCTCCGGCCAACAGCTCACTGATACCAACCGCCCACGTGAGCAGGGGCATCTCCTGCCTGAACGACCTCAGCATCGCGCCGGACAGACTCGGCTTCGCCCGCCCTCCACTGCGTAACGACGACACCAAGTCGGCGGCCGGGGCCACCTGCCAGCGTAACCTCATCGGGGCGCAACCACGCAATGCGCCATCGACCTGGGGCGAATGGTTTCCGCGGCCTCTGACTCGCGAGCGCATCCGGCCTGGTGCTAGCCGGCGTCTGATGGCCGCCCTGACGCGTCGGCAGACGGCCGTGAGCGCGAGAAACTCGTGAGCCGAGCTCGACCACCGGCGAGTTCTTCAGTGCGTGAGCGGAGACTTCGACGGTCACTGAGCGCGTCCAGACCTTCGCGACTCCGTGCGCGGCTGCTGCGAAAGGATTCAGGCCGGCTGGCTTCCGGGCGTCAAGGGCGACACTGTGCAGCCGCAACCTGCGAGCCGTTCACCACCGGCCCTGCGTAACTCACCTCCTCATTCCGATCGTAACGAAATCGGAGATCCGCGAAGAATAAACCGTGTCTGCCAGCTGTGACGGTGACGGCTCTCGACTACCGGTTTTCTGGTCGGCGGGCATCGACACCGCCGTGGCCGCCGCGACCAGGAAGCGGGCCTCACTTCTTCTTCGGACACGGCCACGACTCGCGACGTCGCTACGCCCGAATCCGCCTGGCTGGGCATCAAGACTTCCTCTGCCCCTCGCGCACCGCTGACCGGCCGGGCTGGGCTCTCGCCGCTGACCGAGATCGTGAGATGTGAAAGTGGAAAGGTGTGAGGCGGGCCGCGCATTGCTGTTCGTCGCTCTGTTCCTGTTCGGTGTGCTGGGCGCATATGTCGGCTCGATGCGAATGCGTGCTCTGTCTGTAATGCGCGGGCGAAACTTCCGCTGGGCTCATGTTCTCGGGTAACGAGCGATGTATCGGCGGTGTGAGGTAGTCTCTTGTTGTCGCCGTTCACCATTCCTGCGAAGGTCGAAACACCGCTGTTGGCGGGCGCTGCGTATCATGTGCGCTTTCTCGAAACATTTCTTGTCTCACTGTTCTTGTTTTGGCTGGCATGAGGATAGACACGTTTCTGACTCAGCGTGACAGGTGTTGACCAATTCGTTTGACTCATAAGTTCGGCTGAATGGGCGACATGGTCGGGTTGGTGCTGAGGGAACTATCTGTGGGCTCTGTTACTATTACTGAGACCCCCTCGCTGATGCGGTGAAGACGGGCGCAACGCGAACGCCGGGCCCGCATGACTTGTTTGCAGGCTCGGCGCTTCACTGCTCCGCCGCCAGCTGCAACGGCGTCGCTCACGCCCGAGCTTGCGTGCCGGTAATCGCGGCATTGCTGATAACGTGACTCTGCGTCCGCTGCTTCTGGGCGTTGTCGTCGCTCGTGGTGACGGTTCTCGTAATGATGCGCTGACGGCTCGCGCTGACGGTAGTCTCAGTCGAGAATCGGCTGCGAGCACTGATCGCGTGCGGGTACCGCTGCGGACGCTGCGCGCCGCCGAACGCTTCCTCGGTTCGTCGTCGGCGCCGTCGTCGGGCTGGACTCCTCCTCGGGCTCGCGCGCCACGCAACGACGCTAAACCGACGACGTTGAGCAGGTCACCGTATGGCACACCAATGGAGCCGAGGTGGCTTTCTCAGCTCGATATGAACTGTCATTCCATGCTGCGCGGCTCCGCGCCTCGCACAGGTGAACCTTCATTGTTTGACTATTTCGGTATGGTTTGCCCGGCGGCACCGACTCGTCGTCCGTCGATAGATGCGGACGAGGCCTGAGGGCACCGTCATCGCACCGATGGTGACCCTCGACGATCAGCTTCCGGGCGCCGCACTGCCGCCTTGATGGTGGGACGACCCAGGCTGGTGAAGCCGTCCGTGACCGGCGGCACTCACGGTCGACCTTCAGGTGCCCGTCAGACTCCCAGCGGAAGCGCCGGTGAGTCCGGGCTGCAGGCGACGGGTGTCGTCGACATAACCGCTACGTAACTGGGCGTTTCGGAGCCGCGACGGGTGGTCTCACCCGTTCGTGAACTATGAACTGTTATCGGTCGGCATCGACGAAGACGCATCCGTGTGATGCCTGGAACCAGCGCCGCGATGATGGTGCAATGGTGAGCGATCGCTTTCACTTCGACTGCGCCCGGTGAGCTGCGCGCGACGATCGCTGTGTTGGGCCCGTGAGGGCGAGGGGCTCGCCGGGCATGGCGACGGTGGCGATGGCGGCGGTTGTGCCGTGGAGGGCTGCCGATGTTGCGCTGAGCATCCGCCAGAGGATCTGGGTCAGGCCAGCTGGTGGTGTATTTCGAAGATGTACGTATCCGCCATCTATCTGATTCAACCTCCCTAGCGCGCGGTATGTCTGTCAGCTCGTCGCCACTGACGGTCACTGCTGAGCGAGCGCGGCTCCGTCTCGACTTACGGCGTCGCTCGTGATCGCGCGGTGGCGTCGGCCCGGGCTGTTTCGGGTCGATGACATCTGGCGGTTACTCGGGATGCCCGCAACGCCGGCGCCAAATGGCGACTCGGTCGCTACATTCACCAGGCTCTCGAGCCGATGACTCTCCCACCGAAGTGCAGGCCTCGACCGGCGACATGCGTGATGGACGATCATCCTGCAACAACGGCACTCTCGTTTGCCGTCTCAAACCGGGGCTTTACTGGACTTCGCGAGAATTGTTCGAGGCTTTGCGCATTTGGCGTCTTTCAGCCGGCGACTCAGCCAGTGTGACGGATTCGACAACGGCGCAAACGAACCGGTGGTGCCCGGCGGCGGGTACTGACGTTTGTGCACACGCGTGGATGACGGTGGGCCGCTGTTTATCGCCGGCGCACTCAGGCGATGGACTGGTGACCTTCGAACGACGGTCAGAGGCTCGGAAGAACCGGTCGATCTTGACAATGCCCGCTCGTTGCTCTCCGACCGGCGGGTCGGTGGTCAAACTGGAAGCGAGATCCGGAGACCGCACCAGGGGCGGAACTACGGTCGGGTCACGGATGCCGGCGGCACCGGGCAGAGACACCGGTCGGGCGACTGGGCCTCGTGTCCAGCGTCACGCCATCTGTGACGGGTCCCGCGCGCCGCCCGTGTGCTGCTGGGCTTTCCGTCACGGCCGTTCGGCCTGGCGTGAATGCGAACAAACTATACGTGATTGACCTGAGCACACCTGCTCGATGCAGGTCGCTCTCATCGGCTCGACCCAGTGGCCGGACTGACGGGCTGGACTATCGCAGCTCACCGGTCGGTTAAACAGGTAGCCGGCACCACCTTCGGTGAACTCAACTACGCGGCGCCGAACACCCGAGATGGAAAACCGAGGTCAACCAGGCGCTCACTGATGTGCCACCGCGGAAATGCGCCGATGATGAAGAACACGTATAACGGCACCTTCCCCAGACGGGGACGATCTGACCTCGACGGTACGACGACGACGCAGCCACTCCACCGGTGTCGTAGGCAACCACTGCTGCGGCGAACAGGCACCAACGGGCGTGAGACCGGGGGTGCGGCAATGCGCTGCTGTCCACCGCCACCGCTGCGGAAAACGGCTGCGTGCCAGGCTCTGACGGCGACGACTCGCGAAGTCGCTTCGGCTTACTGCACCTGCGCCGACTGGCACGCCGGGTCGCGACGGCGGGCGGGCGACTCGGAAGAAGTCAAGAAAGGTGAGCCGGATCGACTGCCATCTCGGGCTGGCGCCGGAGCCGGTCGGGTTCAACACGCTGACCACCCGGCCGCACTGAGCCGTGACGTCTGCGGGGACCGGACGACTTACGTGACGACGACAACACGCGCCCGTGAGCATGCTCGGTGACCCAGGTCGTCACCGATGACTCGATCTTCTGCGACAGCTGGCGTCGAGGCACGCTGGTCGAAAGTGGTCGACTCCAGGCTGACTGCCGTAGATGCACCATCGCGGAACTCCGGTCCGCTCCGGAATCGTGCCAGGGTGACCATCGGCGAAGGAGCAGGCGGTGCTCGTGAACGCTCACGGTACGCCACTGAGCTGACCCGAACCGCCGACCCCGACATGCTAATCTGCCGACCGGTTGCTTCATCACGACGCCGACTCAGCAGAACGCTAAATCTGGCTCTCCGTCCCCGTGGTCGGCTACGCCGCGACGCCGGCCTCGCTTCAGCGGACTGCGCCGGAGGCCTCGCCAATTCTTCGTCTGACCTCACCCGCCGACGCCGAACCCGGCGCGCCTGATGAGCTCCGGACCCGGCGGTGCCCAGTGGTCACCGTCTCCGTCGGCTGTTTCACCACGCCTGGCGCCCTCCTGACCTGATGTACTCGCCTGCCGCACAGCAGGGCGGCGCTGGCAAAGAGGCTCACTAACCGGCACCGGCTCGTCGGGCAATCGCCTGGGCTCGCCGGCAATTGCTGAGGAGGGGCTCTGCTGGTGACCGCCGCCGCTGTACTCTCACGAGGATCCCCGGGCCACCTGGGTTCACGCGCTCAGGCGGGCGTGGCTGGCAGCCGGCGACTGCTGAAGCCGAGAAAGCGACGACGGGCGCTGCAGACGGCGCGGATATGAAGGCGTTCGTCTGCCTGAGCCGCAGGTGTCGGGACCGGGTCCTGACTGAACGGCGATCGGTTTGAGCGCGGGCGTGACGAAGTGAACTACGGCGTCCGGCGTCCGTAACCTGGTCGCCGTACCACGACGTGAAGCGGTGCTGTGCTGACTCTTCAGTTTGGGCCCTGCATGTTTGAAGTCTCTGACGTCTCCTCACGCGACAGCCGGCCACATCTCGCCGCGCAATGACGATCCGGGTTTCCGTCGGCCGTATCAACGCCGGATCATCGGCCTTCTGAGATCATTCACCGCCGTCATCAACGGTGCCGTCGACGCCCTCGAGCAGGATCGCCTCTGCTCACTCGGCTCATCTGCGTCGCGCCGCGTTGCGTTCTCCGGCAGGCTCGTTCACGGCCTCACGCTCCGGATCAGGCACGACGCTGATGTCGACTTCATAAACCGTGACGCGGTGAGCGCGGTGCGGGGGCGGCCTCCGTCCTTTCCGGCCTACGTCGCGAGAATCGCCGACGTGTGCGCGGCCGCGGGCTCCCTCGGCGGCGGCGATCGTCGTCGGCATCTCTGGCCGTGCCAGCAGGCGGTGAGGCTGCCGTGAGCTGCAGCCGGCTGTGGAGGGCGGCGTGGTGTTCCGTCGCTGGCGACCCTCGCTCTGGACTCTTCACGGCCAGCGCGGGCCCGCCTGACGGCGCGCGGCGACCTGACGAACTCAGGTAACGACTTCACCGGCGTCACGAGAATGTCGCTCACCATCGACTCCCGAAACGCGGTCCTCCGGCCTGCGCGGCGGCGTAGCCGGTGTGGTGGGCATTCTGCTGTCACGTCTTCCGGTGAGCTCAGCCTGTCATCTTTACTCAGCGACGCTAACAACAACTCATCCGT
>BNJS01003625.1_pt1 | contig 105953 bp, 145 predicted proteins | sample 8540461 | NCBI WGS metagenome assembly BNJS01 (sample SAMD00202454, study PRJDB9452) | human saliva metagenome | isolation source: human saliva | place: Japan
GATATAACAGTAGATTTAAGAGAAAGATAGTGAGACTTTTGGGAAAATATGATAGCAGTTGAACTGAATGATAAAAATAAACGAATGCTATTTATACCAAGAGGTTTTGCACATGGTTTTCTTACTTTAGAAGATGATACAGAATTTATATATAAGTGTGATAATTTCTATAATCCTAAAAAGTGAAGTTGGGAATTATCTGGAATGATACAGACTTAAATATAGATTGGAATTTAGATAAAGTATAATATAAAAAGAAAAGAATTAATAATATCAGAAAAAAAGATAAAAAAATATAACTTTTAAAGAATATAGGAGAATAAAATGAAACTAATATTTGGAGCTAATGGTAAGTTAGGTACAGACTTTAAAGGAATTGTTTGACTCTATTGGAGAAAAGTATATAGCAAGTGATAAAGATGAAATAGACATAACTAATGGTGATTTTTTTAAGGGCTTATGTTCAAACTATGCATCAAAAACTATAAGGTAGATACTATAATTAACTGTGCTGCATACAACTATGTGGATAGAGCAGAAACAGAAAAAGAATTATGCTATAAGTTAAATGCAGAAGCACCAGCAACTCTAGCTAATATAGCTGCTGAAATAGGAGCAAACTATATAACATATTCAAGTGATTTTGTTTTTTAATGGACTAATAACAAATTATCTATATAATGAAAGTACTGGATATACTGAAGAAGATGAACCACATCCACTATCAACTTATGCAAAAAGCTAAGTATGAAGGAGAATTATTAGTATCACAAGTAATGAATAATCCAGAAACTAAGTTCAAAAATGTATATAGTAAGAACTTCTTGGGTATTTGGTAAAGCTACTATGAACTTTTGTTGACAAGATAATAGAGTTATCTAAAGAAAAATGAAATAAAAGTAGTAGATGATCAAAGTTTCTTCACCTACTTACTCTAAAGATTTAGCTTACTATAGCTGGGAACTATTAAAGAGTTCAGCTGAAAATGGAATATATCATTTTACAAATGATGGAATAGCTTCAAAATATGAAGAAGCAAAATATATATTAGATAAAAATTTCTTGGCAAGGGAATTTAATAGCAGTAAAAAAAGAGAAGACTTAGGATTACCCTGCAGAAAGACCAAAAATTCAGTAAATTAAGTTGTAAGAAAATAAAGGAAAAAAATTAGGAATAACTATTCCAGACTGGAAAGATGCAATAGATAGATATTTTTAAAGATAATAATAAATAAGGAGAGAAGGTATGTCAAACAAATTAGTAAAAAGTGGAAGATGAGTTTTATGAAGAAAATGAGATTAGTATCTATGATATACTTAATATCTTTTTAAAAAAATATTAAAATATTTATTCTGGTTACAATAATAGGATTAATAGTAACTTGTATATATGTAGCTAAAAAAAATAATTTTTTTGATAAAAAAATAATATTTCAAAACTTAATTATACTTTTAAATTACCAAGAACTAGAAAGTTATTTAGCGGGAAGAGTTTTTATCCTCAAGAAAGTCCAAGCGAAGTGCTATTGGAAGATGAGTATTTAGAAAAACTTTTTGAAAAATTCAGAATTAAAAAGAATTATATGAGAAAAAAATGTAAAAGAAAATAGAGAAGATATTAATACCAAAAAGAGTATTTTTTTATTAGGTGATGGAGAAAATGATAAAGAAGCAATGTTAAGAAATGTTTCAAAAGGTGAAAAATAAACCTAATTCATATACAGTAACATTAAAAGTAAATAAAAAAAGATGATCCTAATAGACAAGTATCAATTAGTATAATGAGAGCATATTTAGAAATTTTTAAAAGAATACTATGATGAAAACTATTTTTTTAAATATATCCAAAAATAGAGAAAAAAATATGTTGAGGGAAGATTACCAGAACTTAGAAAAACTTTTTAGGAGAAAAATGCTGTAGTGGGAGAAAGTGGATTAGTTAATCAATCTAGTATAGCTGAAAAATAATTTTTTTAAAATATATATATCCAATAAAAAGTTTCTAATATAGATACATACTATTCTGAATATGTGAAGTTAGAAAATGAGAATCAAGCAATTGTAGCTTTAAGTACCCTAGGATTAAATGATGTAAATAAATTTATTAAATATGATACATCTATTATCTTTGAAAAAAAGAAAAATCAGGAAATTCAATTAAATTAGCTATAGGACTAGTTTTAAGTTTATGCTTAGGTGTGTTTATGACATTTGTTAAAGAGTTTATAGAAGGATATAAGAAGAATAAAACAAATAATTAATGGAGGTTATCATGAATACCATAAGAAAACTAGTGAAATTTTTTTGATAGATATATTTCTATTGAATATATCATTAGTGGTTTCAATATTTTTTTAAAGTATGATCAACTTCAGATAACAAATAAAAAAATGTAAATTTTTTTAATTTACTTCAATCTTTTCTTTTTGTGTTATATATTTTATTTTAAAAAAATATATAACAATAGTTGGAGATTCAGTGGAACTTCAGAATATATGTCTTTAGTAGCTTTTAAGTTCTACTGTAGCAATTTTGTCGTATATTCTTAGAGCTTTTCTGAAACTAGATACCAAGAGTAGTCTTTATTTTTGAAACTTGGATAATATTTACCTTCTTACTTATAGTTTCAAGATTCTTGATGTTTTTTTAACTAGAATGAAGGGAATAGGAAGAAGTGATGCAAATTTGAAAATGTTCTAATTTATGGTGCTGGAGAAGCAGGAGTACTATTAGTTAAAGAATCTAGGATAAATCCAAATTTTTTTCATATAAAAATAGTTGGTTTTTTTAGATGACAAACCCCAATAAAAAAAGGTGGAAAAAGTATATGGTTTAAAAAGTTCTAGGTGGCTTAGAAGATGTTGAAAAAAATTGTTGAAAAAAATGATGTTTCAAAGATAATAATTTCTATGCCTTCTGTAGAGCAAAAGCAAAAATTTCTAATATATTAAAAAGAGTTAAATAAACTAAAGGATGTATCTGTTAAGATATTGCCTAATGTAGATAATTTAATTGAAGAAGGAAACTTATACACAATTAAGAAATATAAAGCTAGAAGATTTATTAGGTAGAGAAGAAATAAAAAAATTAACACTAAAGAAGTATTTGATTTTTATTCAAGATAAGATAGTATTTGTAACTGGTGGGGGAGGAAGTATAGGTTCTGAACTTATCAATCAAATAGCTAAATACAATCCTAAAAAAATCATTAATATAGAAATTAATGAAAAATGCTTCTTATCTTATGGAATTGGAGTTAAAAAAAGAAAGTATCCATATTTAGACTATAAGACAGAGATAGCAAGTGTTAGAGATTTAGATAAGTTAGATATGTTATTTAATAAGTATAAGCTAGAGATACTATTCCATGCAGCAGCATATAAGCATGTGCCACTTATGGAAAAATAATCCAGAAGAGGCTATAAAAAAATAATATATTTGGAACTAAGAATGTAGCTGAATGTTGTCTTAAATATAAATTAGAATCTGTGGTTTTAATTTCTACAGATAAGGCAGTTAATCCCTACAAATGTAATGGGAGCAACAAAAAGAGTCTGTGAGATGATATTTCAAAAAAATATTCAGAAAAAGATTCAAATACAAAAATTTATGGCAGTTAGATTTGGAAATGTTTTTAGGAAGTAATGGTTCCGTTATACCTATATTCTCAAAAATTAATAGAAGAAGGAAAAAAATTTAACTCTTACTCATAAAGATATAATAAGATACTTTATGACTATACCAGAAGCGGCTCAATTAGTTATAGAAGCAGCTACTATTGGTAAGGGTGGAGAAATATTAATATTAGATATGGGTGAGCCAGTTAAAATTTATGATCTAGCAAAAAAATATGATAAAGTTATCAGGTTCAGATGTTGGAATAGATATAGTTGGACTAAGACCTGGAGAGAAATTATTTGAAGAACTTCTATATGATGTAAATTCATCTGAGAAAAACATCAAATAACAAAAATATTTATCACTAATATGGAAAATGAAAAAGTACAGGTTGATATAGATAATTATTATACAATCTTAAAAAGATTTAATAAAGAATAATGATACTATTGGAATGAGAAGAACTTTAGCTAGTATTATTGGTACTTTTAAAGGAGAGTGGAATAAAAAAATTGTTGAAAAGGATATTTGATATTATTTCTTCATTATTTGGATTAATATTACTATCACCTTTTATGATAATAATAGCTATCTTAATAAAGCTTGATTCAAAAAGGACCAATATTTTTTTAAACAAGTAAGAGTAACAAAAAAATGGAAGAGAATTTAAAATCTTTAAATATCGTACTATGAAAAATAGGTTCAGATAAATACAGTCAAATAACTGTAGGAAAAAGATAGTAGAATAACTAAAGTTGGAGATTTTTTTAAGAAAATATAAGTTAGATGAGATACCACAATTAATAAAATGTCTTAATAGGAGATATGAGTTTAGCGAGCTGAGACCAGAGGTTCCTAAGTATGTGGCACTCTATACAGAAGAACAAAGGGAAATCTTGAAAGTAAGAGCAGGAATAACAGACTATGCTTCAATAGAGTTTTCAAATGAGAATGATATTCTAGCTAATGAGACTGATCCAGAAAAAGGCTTATATAGAAAAAAATTATGCCAAGAAAAAAATAGAATTAAATAAAAAAATATTTATCTGAAATTTCAGTAATGACAGATATAAAAAAATAATTTTTATTGACTATTAAAAAAAGATATTGAAATAAGTAAGGAGATGGGAATTATATGGAAAAGAGAAAAATTACTTTTTTTCTCCACCTGATATAACAGAGAGAGAAATAGCTGAAGTAGTAGATACATTGAAATCTGGTTGGATTACAAATATATCCAAAAAAACAAAAAAATTTGAAGATGAGATAGCAAAAATATTGTGGAACAAAAAAAGTCTGTGGCTCTTAATTCAGCAACAGCTGCAATGGAATTAGCTTTTGAGACTATTTGATATAGGTGAAGGAGATGAAGTTATAACATCAGCCTATACTTATACAGCTTCTGCCAGTGTAGTATATCATTGTGGTGCAAAAGATAATCTTAGCAGATACTAAAAAAAGGTGAATTTAATATAGATCCCTAAAAGAAATAGAAAAAAATTAATAACTCCTAGAACGAAAGCTATAATACTAGTTGATATTGCTGGACTTCCAGCTGATTATACAGAAATTTTTTTGAAGTAGTTGAGAAGAAAAAGAAATATATTTAATGCAAAAAAAGGAACTTATCAAGAAAAAAACTTGGAAGAATATTAGTTTTAGCTGATTCTGCTCACTCATTTGAAGCGACTATAAGGAAAAAGAAAAATTGGAAGTGTAGCTGATATAACTTCATTTTCGTTTCATGCAATAAAAGAATTTGACAACTGCTGAAGGAGGAGCTTTTAACTTGGAATCTTCCAGAAAATTTTGATAATGAGGAAATTTACAAAGAACTAATGTTATTAGCTTTTACATGGGCAAAATAAAGATGCCTTAGCAAAAATTAAAAGCAGGAGCTTGGAAGTATGATATAGTTATGCCAGGTTATAAATGTAATATGACAGATATTATGGCTTCTATAGGTTTAGTTCAACTTCAAAGATACGATGGAGAAATTTTTAAAGAAAAAAAGAAGAACTAGTATCTTACTATGAAAAGTATCTAGGAGACTTAACAGATAAAATAGAATTACCCATCTTTAAAAAAATGATATTAAAGAAAGTTGTAAGCACTTATATATGATAAGATTAAAGAATCAAGATGAAGAAAAAGAAATGAAGTAATTGCAAAAATTAGGAGAAAATGATATAGCAACAAATGTACATTTTCAACCATTACCACTTTTAACAGCCTATAAAAAAATTAGGTTTTAAAAATAGAAGATTATCCTAATGCATATAATCAATATAAGAATGAAATATCTTTACCACTTCATGATTTTTTTAACTGAAGATGATATAAAGTATATTTGTGAATATATAAAGGAATTAATTTAAAAAAAGAGGTGGAAAATGAGTGAAAATTTAAAAATTTTTCAGTTCTACTTTCAGTATATTCTAAAGAAAAAAAGAAAGAATTTAGAATTGTCATTAAAAAAAGCATCTATGATGATCAAATATTAAAGCCTGATGAGATAGTTTTTAGTTGAAGACAATTTTAACTGAAGAATTATATACTGAAATTAACCATCAGTTAGATAGATTAAAAAGGAATATTAAAAAATAGTTAAATTAGAAAAAAATTCAGGATTAGGAAATGCTTTTAAAAGAAGGTGTATTACATTGTACATTTGAATGGATTGCAAGAATGGATACAGATGATATAGCATATCCAGAAAGGTTTAAAAAAACAAATCGAATATATAAAGAAAAAAATTCAGACACAGATGTATTAGGAACTTTTATGACAGAGTTTATTGATGAAATAACAAATAAAATTTGTGTGAAAGACGCTCCTATAAGCAATATAGATAACTATATAAAAATACAGAGATCCAGTAAATCATCCTTCTGTTATTTTTAAGAAAAATCAAAAAGTTTTAGAAGCTGGAAACTATCAAGAAATATTTTTTTAAATGAAGATTCTTATTTGTGGGCAAGAATGTATAGCATAGGAGCTAAATTTGCAAAACATACCAGAAGAATTGGTATACTTTAGAGTAGATGATAATACTTATAAAAAGACGTGGCGGTTGGAAATATATAAAAAGCAGAATGGAAATTACAGAAAGAATATTTAAGATTAGGAATTATAAATAAAATAGGATTTTGGAAAAATGTTTGTTTAAAAAAAGTTGTGTTAGACTAATGCCAAATTTTTTTAAGAAAAATTTATATATTTAAAAGTATTAAGAAAATGACTCTAGATAGATGAAAGGAATTAATATGAATATAGCATTAATATTTGCAGGTGGAATAGGAAAGAGAATGAACACAACCGGCATACCTAAACAGTTTTTTTAAAACTATATGGAAAAAGAAATTATAGTATATACTCTTGAAATTTTTTGAAAAATAATAAAAATATAGATGGTATTGTAACTCTTGTCTAAAAAGAAAAAAATTGATGATTTAAAGAGAATAATTGAAAAAAATAACTTAAAAAAAAGTAGTGTCAATAATTCCAGGTGGAAATACAGGACAAGAATCTATATATAACGGATTAAAAGAAATTGAAAAAAAGATATTCTAAAAAAACGATATTGTTTTTAATTCATGATGGTGTAAGACCATTAATAAATGATGATACTATAAATGATAACATTAATTTAGTAAAAAGAAAAAGGAAATGCTATAACAACAGCTCCAGCTATAGAAACTATAGTTAGATTAGAAAAATAAAAAAATAATATAATAAAGGATATTTTTTTAATAGAAGTGAATGTTTTATGGCAAGAGCTCCCCAAAGTTTTTATATTGAATGACATATTAGATGCTCATGAAAAAGCAATTATGGATAAAAAAAGATGATTTTTATTGATTCAGCTTCAATCATGACTTATTATGGTCATAATTTAAATATAGTAAATCATCCATCTGAAAATATAAAGATAACAACACCTTCAGATTTCTACATATTTAAAGCAATTTTAGATATGAAGGAAAAATTTAAATATTTTTTTGGATTATAAGTTAAGGAGTGGAAATGTTTTTACTACAATGAATTTTTATCAAGAAGATTTAAAAAGAAATTTTTAAATATAGACTTACCATTTGAAAAATTTTTAAAAAAATAAAAAAATATTAATTACAGGAGCAATGGACTTATTGCATCTTGTTTAGTAGATGCTCTTGTTTATTTGAGAGAGAATAAAAGTATAAGTTTTTAGTATCTATATATTGTGTAGAAATAAAGTAAAAGCAGAAAATAGATTTAAAAAGTTTTTTTAAATAAAGATTTTTTTAAGATAATAATACAAGATGTAACAGAAGACTATAATATGGGTACAAAAATTTGACTATATAATTCATGCAGCTAGTAATGCACATCCTATAGCATTTTTCAAAAAGATCCAGTTGGGGTTATTAATGCAAATGTATTAGGGACACTGAAATTATTAGAATATGCTAGAAAAATATGGAAATGAAAAAAATTTTTTTATTTGTTTCAAGTTCTGAAGTATATGGAGAAAATGGTTTAGTGGAAACGTATTCAGAAGATGATTATGGTAAACTAAATAGTATGACTTTTTAGAAATTGTTATCCAGAAAGTAAAAAAATGGCTGAAACAATTGGAGTATCATATATGGAGGAATATGGAATAAACTTTTTATCCGCTCGTCCAGCATATATCTATGGAGCACCTATGCTTGAAGATAACTCAAGAGCAAATGAGCAATTTTTTAAGATTAGGAAGAGATAAGAAAGATATAGTAATGAAATCTGAAGGGAAACAGATAAGATCTTATTGTTATGTTGCAGATTGTGTATCTGCTTTTTCTATATATTATATTAAAAAGGAAAGAATGGAGAAGCTTTATAATATTGCTAATAAAAAAATCAAAAATATTTCAATAAGAGAGTTTGCAGAAAAAAATAGCTGAAAAAGCAAAAGTAAACTTGATATTTGATTTACCTACTGAAATTGAAAAAAAGGGATATGGTTTAATAAAAAAAATACCATTCTAGATGCAAAAGAAATTAGAAGATTTGGGATGGGAAGCAAAATATTCTTTAGATGCCTCAGTAGATAAGATATTACAGATATTAAAGCAATTATAAAGTAAAATTTATTTTTAATTTTTTTATAAAGTGAAAATATTAAGGAAAAAAATGTTAAAAAAATAAAAAAATATACAATTTTATGATTATTTCGATTTGTTTTTTTATTGCTTTTTGTGTTTGGGGATCAGCACAAAATCCAAGAATAGAAGATCAATTTTATTTAAATAATAAAGAGTTAATAGAAAAAAATAGATACAATAGTTAGATACGTACTATATATTATTTTTTTATATTTTTCTAATATATTATTAATTAAAAAAATAATATTTTTTTATACTTAATTAGTATCATTTTATTTTTTTACAATTTTTTTGATAACAAAGAATACTGATTTAATTACAGCGATAATAACATTATTTACCTTAAAAAGCACTTATAGAAAATACAAAAGTATATTAACAAAAAAAGTTAATAAAAAAATTTTTGTTATATTTATATTACTGGAATAATAATCCAATTATCACTATTTAAGTATTTTTGAAGAAGAGTTTTTAGCAGTTTTAGATCCAAACTACTCTGCATATATATTATTTTTTTATTTTTTTATACTACTGGATAAAATAAAATTATCATTTTTAAAATGGTTAGTTTTATTTATGGGTTTTTTTATGTTAAGTAGAAATTATATTTTTAGGAGTAGTAATATTTTTTTATTAAAAAAATACCTATAGTATTAAAGATTTCTAAAAAAATTCTAAAAAAATTTTTCAGAAATAATACAATAGTAATAAGTTTATTTATATTTTTTTGTAACAATATTTATTGGATATGTATTCTTGAGAATAAATCATCATTCTAATTATGAATATGGTGCCTCTAGACTTTTTGACTATAAATGATGATTCAAATTACTTGAGGTTTGAACAATATTTTTTTCATTCTTTAAAGCTCTAAAAGAATACGATATTTTAAGAAATTTTTGGGTTGACTGATATTGAGTATAGAAAAATTCCATATATAAAAAGTAAATCCACATAATCCATTATTAGTTATGATAAGAAGTATGGGAATTTATATAGGCTGTATAGTATATTTTAGTACTATTCAGTTACTTTTTTTAGAAAAATAACAAAATATATAACTTTTTGCTATCCCTTTACTAATATATCAAACTTTTTTTAGCACTATATGTGGGATTATATATAATGTTAGTTGGAGTAATTGTAAGTTTTATAAAATATGAAAATGAACTAGAAAAAAAATTGAATTTGAAAGGTTAAAAAAATGTATAAATTTACCAAAATTGAAAGCTATTCTATATCAACAATAAGAGCGATATCTGTCTTGATGATATTTTTTTGTCATATTTTACAAGGAATAGATTCTATTATGGCATGGTGGTTAAATGTTGGTGTTCAAATATTTTTTTATTTATGTCAGGTTTCTTAATTTCATCAAAAGATATAAATAACTTTTTATAAATTTATAAAAAGAAAGATTAAAAAAATATTAATCCCAATTTATTTATTCTTATTTATTTATTTGTTTATTTATCAATACTTGTATAGAGATTTATCATTTAAAAAAATATTATAACCTATATTTTTTTCAAATACAAGGGTATAATTGGAAAGTAGTTAAAACAGTTCCAGGTTTAACACATTTATGGTTTATAAGTGTGATAGTATTTTTCATATCTTGTGACATATTTTTTTACATAAATTTCTATTGAAAGTAAAATTTTATAATGAAAAAAATTTTATTTATCAGTATTTTTTTACTATTTTTTTAATTTCTTTACCATTAATAGTAGTATTTAGAACTAACTTTTTTTGGATATGGATATATATAACTGGATATTTCATAGGAGGATATTTTAGAGGGAAGTAAAAAAATAATATAGTAAAAAGTTCTATTTTTTTATAAATATTTTAGTTCTATCAATTCGAATTTATTTACAATATTTCTATAAATTAGATTCTTTTTTTATTTTTTTAAGTATATATATTCCAATTAGTCATTCATTATTAGGAATATTTTTTTGTTTTTGTTTTTTTATATAACTTTTTTTAAACAGTATTATAGAGATAAAGAGATTTTTATCAAAAAAATTACTTATTTAGATAAATATTCTTATGAAATTTATATAGTTCATCATATATTTATTTTATAATCATTATCAATTCTAAATATAAAAAAATAAAAATTTTTAGTACAATTATAATTATATTGATTACAATGGTTGCTGCATATTTATTAAAAAAAGATTGATAAGTATATTAAATAATATTTTTATTAAGAATACATAGGAGATGAGATATGATACCAAAAAAATTCATTATTGTTGGTTTGGAGGAAATCCTTTACCAGAAGATGCTCAAAAATATTTAGAAAGTTGGAAAAAGTTTTGTCCTGATTATGAAATTATAAGATGGGATGAAAAAAAGTTTTTGATGTAAATCACCTTCCTTATGTCCAAGAAGCATTCAAAGCTAAAAAAAGTGGGCATTTATAACAGATTATGTTAGACTTTATGCTTTGTATAATTATGGTGGGATATATATGGATACAGATGTAGAAGTATTAAAAATCACTAGATTCATTTTTTTAGAATTAAAGGCTTTTTTTCTGGATTTGAAAATGAAGAGAATATTCCCACAGGAATAATGGCAGCAGAAAAAGGACTGCCTATAATAAAAAGAATTAATGGATTATTATAATGATATTCATTTTATAAATGAAGATGGTACATTAAATTTAAAGACAAATGTTGAAATAATAACTGAACATTTCCAAAAAAAGGATTTGTAGGAAATAATCAAAAACAAGTAATAGATGATTTTACTATTTTTTTCCAAAAAGATTATTTTTTTGTCCAAAAGATTATAAGACTCTAAAGATAGAAATAACTTCGAATACTTGTACAATTCATCATTTTGCATCATCATGGATATCTCAAAAAAAGTAAATGGAAGAAAAATAATAAAAAAATATTAGGATCTAAATTATGTGGAATAATTGTAAAATATATTTTAAAAAAAATAAAAATGAAAAAAACAAAATCTAAAAAAATTATTCTATTTAGGGTTTTATTTAGAATATTTTATATATTTCCAATAAGAAAAGTTATATTTTTTTCAAGTTATGAAGGAAAAACAGTATTCATGTAACCCTAAGTATATATTTCAATCTATGTATTCAGATAAATTCTTTTTTTACTTATAGATATATCTGGGAAAAAAATGATGAAAACAAAATAAAAAAATTATGAAAAAGTAAAGTTAGTTAAACATAACTCATTTAGATATATATTTTCAATAATGACTTCTAAAAATTATAATAACTAATAGTGGGCTAAATCCAATTTTTTTCCATTGAGAAAAAAACAGATTCTTATAAATACTTGGCATGGTGGAGGAGCATATAAAAGAGTTGGACGTGATATAGATGAAAATACAAATGGTACTTCATACTATGGATTAAAAAAAGCATCTGAGCAAACTACTTTTTTTATTTCAAGTAGTGAATTATTTACTAATATTATGTCAAATTCGATAGGATTAGAAAAAGAAAAAGTTTTTTTAAAAAAATAGGAATGCCAAGAAATGATATTTTTTTAATAAAAAAATATGGTTAATTCTTTTTTTATTTTTAAAAATAAGAGAAAAAAATTTAATTTTTTTCAAATGATGATAAAATTGTTTTTGTATGCTCCAACATTTAGGGGAAATACAAACTCCATTAATAAAAAAAGTATTGATAATCTTGATTATGAAAAAAATTATTAAAATTGTTAAATAATAAATTTAAAGGAAATTGGAAAAATTTTATATAGAGGTCATTATTCATTGAAAGGGGAAAAATAATAATAATGAAAAATATAATCGATGCATCAAACTATCCAGATATGCAAGAACTATTATGTGCATCTGATATACTTATAACAGATTATTCTTCAAGTATTTGGGATTTCTCATTTTTAGAAAGACCATGTTTTTTTATATGTTCCAGATTTAATTGATTATAAATTGGAAAGAAATTTTTTATACGAATATCAATAGTTGACCAGCGATTTTTAATAGAAAAATAATGAGGATTTAGATAAAGTAATAAATAATTTTAATAAAGAAAAATTTAATACAAAAAAATAAAAAGAGCATTATAAAATGTTAGAAAGTTATGAAAATGGCAAAGCAACAACAGAATTGATTGATACTATAAAAAAAGGAGATTTTTAAATGGAAAGTAAAAATAAAAACTCTTTTAAACATAGTAATGTTTTTTTAATATTTCAGATGGTTTTTAATAATAAGTAATTTTATTATTCCGAGAATAATATTATTAAATTATGGTTCTGAAATAAATGGACTAGTTCTTTCAATAACACAATTTTTTTAAATTATATAAATCTTTTTGAAGGTGGAGTATCTGGAGTTGTTTTAGCTGCTTTGTATAAAACCATTGAGTGAAAAATAATATAGATGAGATTTCTTCAGTTATAAAAACTGCTGAGTTATTTTTTTAAAAAAATTGGGAAGTATTTTTTTTGATATACACAATAGGAATAGCAGTTTTATTTCCATTTTTTTGTAAAAAAATAAATTTATCTTATTTTTTTATATTAATTCTAGTGTTAGTGATCTCAATTTCAATCTTTATACAATATTATTATGCTTTTAGTTTGGAAACTTTTACTACAAGCTGATAAAAAAATCATATGTATCATCGTATATTCAAATATTTATTACTATTTTTACTCTTAATGATTTCAGCTTATTTTTATGTATAAAAAAATTAGATATAATATTTGTAAAAATGATTAGTGCAGGAATACTTATATTACAACCACTATTATATACTTATTATATAGGAAAAAGATACATTATAAAAGAAAAAGTAAGGAAATAAATAATAGTTTATTGGCTCAAAGATGGGAAGGATTTGGAATAAATGTAGCAGCTTTTTATCCATAATAATACAGACATTGTATTGATAACTTTGTTTTTTTAACTTTTAAAAAGATGTTTCAGTTTATTCAATATATTACCTAATTGTTTATGGAATAAAAAAACAATAATAACATCTATATCAACTGGATTTTTCACCTATTTTTAGGAAATTTATATGCAAAAAAAATAAAAAAACTAAATTGAATATTTATTTTGGTATATATGAATATGTAATCTATTTTTTTAGTTTTTTTATTTTTTTCTGTTGCTTCAGAAAAATATTTTTTTCTTTTATAGAAAATTATACGAGAGGGGTTACAGATACTGAATATCATAGAGTAGTTTTTTTGCTTACTTAATGATACTGTCATATTTAATTTTTTTGTTTAAGAGAACCATATATAAATATGGCCTATTCAAGTGGTGCCTTTAAAAAAAGTAACGAAGTTTGCATATATGGAAGCTATAATAAATTTAACATTATCTTTAATTTCTTTAAAGTACTTTTGGCTTATGTGGTGTAGCAATAGGAACATTGATTTCAATTCTTTATAGAACACTAGCACAAATTTATTTTTTTAAGAAAAAAATATTCTTTACAGAAAATATAAATTTTTTTCTTAAAAAAAATGTTATTATTTTTTTGTATCTGCTTGGATTATTAGTCATCAAATAATTAAGTTATTAGTTAATGAAGAAAAATATAAATACCTGGTTAAAATGGACAATATATTCAATAAAAAGTATCTACAATAGTTTTTTTATTGTACAAATATTGATATCAATATTATTTTTATAGAAAAACAGTTAAAAAAAATATAGATTCTTGTATTGTAATAAATTAAAAAAAGAAATTAATTATAAAGACAAAAAAACTAAATAAAAGTTATGGAAGTACAAACAATCGATTTTTTTAGTTGAAGTAGAAATAATAGAGTAAGAATTAGATACAGATATTAAATAACATAATTTAATAATAAATTTTTATACAAAAATATTTTTTTGTATAAAAAAAGAAATAATTACATAAAGTATCTAACCTTGTATGAAAAAGAGTTGTTCAAATATTTATAATTAAAAAAATGAAAGGAGGTTGTATGGATAAAATATTTTATCTATACAAATAATTGTATGAAGATAGGATTAATTTTTTGAACAAGACCAGAGGCCATAAAAAAATGGCACCAGTTTACCATGAGTTAAAAAGAATTTTTTTGATGTAAAAAGTAATAGTAACAGGGCAACATAAAGAAATGTTATATCAAATTTTAAATATTTTTTTGAGATAAAACCAGATTATGAGTTAAATTTAATGAAAAAAGGGGCAAGAACTTTCAGAATTAACAAGTAGAATGATAACATCATTAGATCAAATTTTTAAAGTTGAAAAAGTTTGATTATATTTTAGTACAGGGAGATACTACGTCAGCATTTACAGGAGCACTTGTTGCTTTTTTTATAATAAAGTTCCTGTTGCACATATAGAAGCTGGACTTAGAACGGGGAATATTTATTCACCATTTCCAGAAGAAGCAAATAGGAAATTAATAGGGGTTGTGACAAAATTGCATTTTGCTCCAACAAAGACAAACATAGACAATTTATTAAAAGAAAACTATAATAAAAAAATAATATTATAGAAACAGGAAATACTGTAATTGATGCTTTTGACATGGGTGAAAAAAATAAGCAAGAAGAATTGAATTTTTATAAAAGAAAAGTATGAAATAAAAAGATAAAAAAAATATACTTTTAACAATGCATAGAAGAGAAAATTGGGGAAAACCAATGGAAGAAGCACTTACAGCAATAAGAGATTATATAGATGAAAAATAATAATTTTTTTCTTTTGGTCTTTCCTATGCATTTAAATCCTATAGTTAGAGATATTGCTAAAAAAAGTTTTTTTATAAATAGAAAAAAATGTTATTTTTATTAGAACCTTTAGAATATATTGAATTTATTTCACTTTTTAGAGGGGAAGCACACCTAGTAATGACAGATTCTGGGGGATACAAGAAGAAGCACCAACTTTTGGAAAAACCTACACTTGTATTAAGAGATACAACAGAGCGTCCAGAAGCGATAGAAGCAGGAACAGCAATATTAGTTGGAACAAATTATGATAATATAATCTATAATTTAAAAAAATTAGAGGGAGATTTATATCTAAAAAAATGTCTAAAGCAAGAAATCCTTATGGAGATGGCACTGCTGCATTAAAAAAATTAGAAAAATTTTAGAAACTGAATTTTTAAAAAAATTATTTGTCAACTAATGTTAATAAGAAAAATTTTTTTATGATAAAAAGGCTTAAAATTTTATGTTATTTCTAATTAATATTGTTATATTAAAAAAATTAAGTCTTAATTGAAATAATACTTGCTTATGATTGAAAAAAATAAGGTAGTGTATTATATCATAGACATAAAGGACTTAAAAAAATATAATTTTTAGTATACATTATACTATCTAATATAATAAAATTAAGATTAAGATTATAATAAAATATACTTGGTTCTTAATTTATTATATAAATAAAGTTCGATTATTAGAATTTTAAGGAGGTTTCTCTCATGATTAGTAAGAGTGATAATAAAGTTTTTAAAAAAAGTTACTAAAGCAGTTATTCCTGCTGCTGGTTTAGGAACAAGAGTTCTTCCAGCAACAAAGGCATTACCAAAAAGAAATGCTTACAATAGTAGATAAACCTTCATTACAATATATAGTTGAAGAACTTGTAGAGTCTGGGATAACAGATATTGTAATAGTCACAGGGAGAAATAAAAATTCAATAGAGGATCACTTTGATTTTTTTCTTATGAATTAGAAAAATACATTAAAAAAATGATAATAAAATAGAACTATTAGATAAAATATCTCATATTTCAACTATGGCTAATATTTATTATGTAAGACAAAAATATGCCACTTGGTTTGGGACATGCTATCTTAAAAAGCTAAACCTTTTATAGGTGATGAGCCTTTTTGTTATTGCTTTTAGGAGATGATATTATATATAATCCTGAAAAGCCAGTTAGTAAACAAATGATAGAGAAATATGAACTTTATGGAAAAAGTATAATAGGTTGTCAAGAGGTAGCAATAGAAGATGTATCTAAGTATGGTATAGCTAAACTTGAAAAAAATTAGATGAAGCTACCTTTGAGATGTTAGACTTTTTAGAAAAACCTTCTATAGAAGATGCACCTTCAAGAATGGCTTGTTTAGGAAGATACCTTCTTTCAGGAAAGATTTTTTTAAATATTTAGAAGAAACTAAACCAGGAAAAAAATGGAGAAATTCAATTAACAGATGGAATACTTGCTATGATGAAAGATGGAGAAGATGTTTTAGCATATAACTTTACGGGGCAAAGATATGATATAGGAAGTAAAGTAGGTCTTCTAAAAAGCTAATATTGAATTTGGACTTCGAAATGAAGAAACAAAAAGAAGATATAAAAAGAATATCTAAAGAAATTAAATATAGAAGAAATATAAGAATTTAATTTTGAGTTTATAGATGGATTTTCGCAATATAGATTTTATTACTCGTTTTTTTAAAACATATTTATAGTAAACTTATTTATACCCTAAATAAGATAATTTCTTTTCTTTTTTTCTTTTTCATGACAAATAGTTTCAATAATCTCAAAAAAATTTTAGAGTATTTCTTTATTCAAATATAATCTAAAGTTAATTGAAAAAGTAAAAATGGTAACAAAAAGATGGAGAATTTAACTTAACTATCGTTAAAGAAAAAAATGAAAAGATATTAACTTTTAGATATTGTAAGCCCTAGATTTAAAAAAAGAAAATACTTCTATAATTTATAGAAGAAAAAGAAAGTGTAAAAAAAGTTTGTAAATATTTAAAAGAAAAAGTCTTCTATGATTTAATATCTATCATAGAAGACTATATTAATAAATAATGAAAATATAAAAAGATGATTATTTAGAAACTTTTTAATTTATTAGGAAAGTATAAAAATTAAAGAAACTAATGGAATATATTTTTGTTATAAAAATAATAAAATGTTAAAAAGGATGAAAAAAATTATGAATGAGGAATTAAAAAAAGAAAAATAAAAAAAAGATATACGATTATAAGAATAAAGTAGATTTTGATCCTCTTGGAAAAGATTATGTTCAATATAAACCATCAATAAGAGAAATTGATAGAGAATGTATAGAATATATAAAAATTAAAGATTGATGATGTGGAATTAAAAAGATTGGTTTTATATTTTAAAAAAAGAAGAAATAAAGAATAGGATAAAAAGAATATGAATATGGTATAGAAAAAGAACTTAATAAATTAAAAATATTAAAGAAAGAAAACTTAGAAAAATGATAAATATATTAATCAGAAAAAGAAAATAAAAAAATTGGAGTGAAGAAGTAAATAGAACGATAAAAAGAATTGGAAAAACTTCTATAAAGAGATTAATCAAGAGAATATTTATAATTTTATTATAAAAAGAATATAATGAAAATATCAAAGATTATAAATTAACAGAAAATATAACAAAAAGTTTTTTTAATCAAGAAGATTATTTATGTGTGAGTATTTTTAGAACTTTTTATTAAAAAGAAATTTATAAAGAAGAAGAGTTCTATTATGAAATCAATGAGAAAAAAATAATAGGCTGAAAGAAACATACGAATTTATTGACGAAGATGAACAGTATAAAAAAATATGGTTTATTAAAAATTAAATAATAATAGAAATTTAGAAAAACCTATGTTAAACTCACCACCTTACTATATTCATGATAATAGAAAGGGATATATTGTATTAGACAGTAGAACTCCCTGATGAAGTTCTTATCAAATTATATTGCTTAAAAACAAGAAAAATTTAATAGTTGATTTATCTTTAAGAGTAAATTATTATAAAAGAATTGTACAAAAATAGAAGAATTTTAATTAATGAAGAAAGAGCATTTGGAAAATACTTTTTCTTTTGAAAATTTAAAAAAATCTGATTCCTACAAAATTATATTCAACTGTAACAAATAATTTTTTATGGATAAATATAAAAAAATGGAAGTATAACTTTTGAAGAACTTTTTAGATGATTTTTGAAGTAGGGAATAAAGAAGAATTTATTAGAACACAAGTCGTTCATTGTGAGTATTTTTGAAGACGAAGAAGAATTTTTATATTTCACACATTGATCATGAATATTTTTTTATTCTTTAAATGAATATGAAGAAAGAGTAAAAGAATATAGAGCAAAAAGGAAATATAAAAAAAGAAATTGAAAACTTTTAAGGTAGATAATTCTAGAATTCCATTTATCATAGATAATGAAAAATATATTATTGTTCTTTTTAAATCAATATTTTAAATCAAAAGACTTACTATTAGAATATTTTCAAAAATGTGAATAATAGAAGAAAAAAATGGTATAATAAAAGTAAAAAAATATAAGGAGAGTTTAAAAAAATACGAAAACATATTTAGTAACAGGAGCAGCAGGCTTTTATAGGTGCAAAATTTTTTTAAATATATCTTAAAGAAATATGAAGATATAAATGCTATTGTTGTAGATGTATTAACTTATGTAGGAAATCTAGGAACAATAAATATTCTTAGAAACCAATATACTAAGAACTTAAGATCTATTAGATAATACTAAAAAAAGCCTTGAACAGTATCAAAAGATAAAAAAATGGATATCCTATATGTAGAGAAGGGATAAAAATATTTACAAGTTTCTACAGATAAAGTATATGGTAGCTTATCAAAAGACTATGATGAAGCAATAGAACTTGTGATTGATGATAAAGATGTTAAGAAAGTTGTTAAAAAAATAGAAAAAAATCTAAAAAAACTTATGGAAATAAATTTTTTACAGAAAATAGTCCAGCAGATCCAAGAAGTCCTTATTCAGCTAATGATAAAAAAATATTTTTAGAAGGGAAAAATCTTCTAAATGGTATTTATAAAACTAAGAATGGGTTAATGAAGTGATTTTTAGGCAATCATCAAAAATGTATAGAAAAAAAGGGAAATAAAAAGATTATAATCAAAAAAATAACACTAATATAGAGATAAATTGTAGGTTTGATTTATCTTTAGATAACAAAGAAGACTCAATTTAATAATAATCGGTTGTATAATAAATGCTATTGTTAAAAAAATTCTTACATTAAGACTATTTATTATACAATCTTTTTATTTATAATTCTCTTTTCTCAAAAAAATATTGGCTTCTTGTAAAAAAATTTTTAATTTTATGAAAAAAAGTTGTATAATAAAATATATAAATAAAAAAATATGCTATTATGTAGTATGTTTGAAAAGGGGAGGAAGAATTATGGGGAACTTTTATGCAATGGAAGTTGCAGAATACATTATTGGCTATGCTAATGAACAAAATTATCCAATAAGTAATTTAAAAATTACAGAAAATTTTATATTTTATACAAGCACAATTCCTAGTAACTCTAGGATATCCTTGTTTTTAAAGATTTTATTGAAGCTTGGGATTACACCAGTTGTAAGGAGCGTATATAATCAATATAAAAGATATGGAAGTGCAAATATTTATTTAGGAAATATGAGTTTAGAAACTAAAATGAAAGAGGTAGAAAAATTTAATATTCAGTTAGTTGTAGATAAATGTGCTAATTTTTTTCAGCAAATCAATTAGTAGAAATAACTCATAAACCAAGATCCGTGGAGAAATGCATATAAAAGAGATGGTATTATATATAATGATGAAATAAGACGTTATTTTGGGTGATGGATATGGATAAAATTTCTAATTCTAATATACAAATTATAGAAATACAAAGAGGGAGTGATTTAAATCAAAAACCCATAAAAACAGAATGGGATAAAAATGAGTGAAGCTATGAAGCAATTAGTTGATCTTTTTTTCTTAGAAAGGAGTATTTTTATATCACAAAAATCCTCTTGATGTATTAAAAAAACATATATAAAAAAATATGATAGACTTTTATATACTGTTTTAAGTGATGCAATTTATGAAAGTTTTATAAAAAAATGAAGAAAAAGAAGATTTTATTTTAGGAAATATAGATTATCTTTTAGATTTATGTAATAATGATATTGAAGAAAGTTCTACTTCAAGTAATAAAAAAATGAGTTAAAAAAATAAAAAAATACGTAAGAAAAAGTAGCTTTTAAAAATTAAAGATCATACTAATTTAGCAATAAGACAATATCGTACTTTTAAAACAAACAGATGATGAGTATAAGAAAAAAATTTAGTGAGCAAATTGGAGGTTTTTAAAGAAAAACTTACACAAGATATCACATCTCAGTTAATAACTTTAGTAGGAATTTTTTTACTGCAATAGCATTTGTTGTATTTGGAGGAATTTCATCTTTAAGTTCTATATTCTCAGACATTAATAAAAAAATCTATCATAAAATTAATAATTTCTTCAAGTATTTGGGGAATAGCAATGTTTAATTTGATTTTTTTGGATTTCTATTGGGAATTTCCAAAATGACTGGATTAAATATAAGTAGTAGTAATTCTAGAGATTTTTATTAAAAAAATACCTTTTAGTTTTTTTGGATGAATGCAATAATGATAACGATTCTGGTAGTATCTTTATGGGTATATTTTTATGTTTAAGATAAGAATATTAGAAGAACTGTTTTTCTCCTATAAATAAAAAGACTTTTATTTTTTTCTTAAGTGGGTCAATTATAATAGTAATGATAGTCTGCATTTTTAGATATTTAATATCTAAAACAAAAAAATTTAAAAAAATAAAAATTTCTTTTTATTAAAAAAAGAAAAGGTTATTTGTCAAATAGTATTGAAAAAAATTTAGACTATGACCTAACAGAATTAAGAGAATTTTTTTGAGAATTAAAAAAATTTAAGAATTCTCTTTTTTTAAAACTAAATTGTATTATTGTATTAAAAATTAAGTACTAATTGAATAATACCTATTTTTAATCAATATGCATTTTTTAAAAATGAATCATCTTGAATATTTAAAAATATTTTTTTGATAAGATTAAATAAAGTTAATAAAATAAGAAGAATTCTAAATAATTTAGATTTAAAAATATAGATAAGAGGGATTATTATGATAGTTTTTAAACTTAGAATTAGATAATCTGTTTGGTTTTGAAGATTTTTAAAATAAATTTCTATATTCAGATGATATTAAAAAAATTCAAGTATCAAAGATGAATTTTTTTAAAAGATAGACCTAATTTTAAATATAAAAAAAGTTAATATTCTTCTAGGAGCAAATGCTACTGGGAAGACGTCTGTTGAAAAAGCAATGATGGCAATTTTTAATTTTTTTAATAAAAAAAGAAATTTCAAAGGTTACTCAACATATAAGAGATATAAAAAGAGAAATGAGCTTTTCTATAGATTTTTATTTTAGATGAGAAAAATATTTTATACAGAGTAAATTTTTAAATATAAAAAAAGAGAAGGAAAAAGAAAAAAATAAATTTGAATTTATTAAATAGTGTAAGAACACTCATGACTTTAGTCATGAGATGAATTGCACGAAGATTTTAGTAAGCATATAGGGAAACTTGTATGTAGACACAGAGCAAAACCGTGCAACAAAGAAACTGAATTGCTGGGAACTCTTAAAGCTAGTATAACCACAACATAATACCTAAGTAAGAATATGGTATAAGTGTGATGGTGGTGAAAGCAGAAAAAAATATACTAGATGATGCAAGGTTAAATCCCTAAACATTATGATAATAGACAATCAGCAGCTAAGCCTGAAAAGGAAAGTTCAACGACTATCCCTCGTGAGGGGAGTACAATACAAGCGATTGGTATTGGAAGTGGTTTCGCCTAAGGTGTTGAGATACACTATGGATAAGATATAGTCTGTGCTTGTTAGAGATAACAAGAAGTTCATAAGATATAAAGTCTTTGAGAACTGTACAAGGCGTAGCGTCCTTGTATGAACGACACTTCCCACTGTTGTGGGGTTTTAAAAAAACTTTTAAAAATGTTTAAAAAAATAAATAAATAACATTACTTTTTAGTAGATAAAATGTAGAATATATGATATAATATCTCTGATGAAAAGGAGGTGATTATATATGTATTTAACATTAAAACAACAAGTAAAAACATCTTAGCAAAAAGAGTTTAGAAATTTAAAATATTTGTGCCATATAGCTAAGAATTTAAAAAAATCAAGCTATATACAATGTTAGACAACACTATTTTTAACAATAAAAAAAGTATTTAAGCTATAATGAAAAACTATAAAATGCTTAAAAAATAGTGAGAATTACAAGAAGTTAAATTCTAATATGGCTCAACAAATTTTTGAAAGAAGTAGATGAAAGTTTTAAATCATTCTTTGCACTTTTTAAAATTTGCATAAGAATGGTCAATATAATGGTAAAATAAAATTACCTAATTATCTTGATAAAGATGATTTTACAACTCTTGTTATAGGTTTTGTTAGATTAAAAGATGATATGCTGATAGTTCCTTATTCAAATTCTTTTAAGAAAACTCATCAGGAAGTTAAAGTTAAGCTACCATCAGTATTAAAAAGATAAGAAGATAAAAGAAATTAGAATAATACCAAAACAATATTCTAGGTACTTTGAAATTCAATATACTTATGAAGTAAAAAGAAATTCAAAGGAATTAAATGGAAATAACGTACTAGGAATTGATTTAGGTATAGATAATCTTTGCACTTGTGTTACAAAATGCTGGAGCTTCATTCATAATAGATGGTAGAAAATTAAAAATCTATTAATCAATACTATAATAAGATAAATGCAAAATTACAAGGTATAAAAAGATAAACAAAAAGATTGAGCGCACAACATTAAGGCAAAAAGAGAATAACTAGAAAGAGAAATAATCGTATAAATGATTATCTTTCAAAAGCAGCAAGAACAATTCTAAATTATTGTCTTAATAATGATATAGGAAAAACTAGTTCTAGGATATAATGAAGATTTTCAAAGAAATTCAAATATTGGAAGTATAAATAATCAGAACTTTGTAAATATACCATATGGAAAAATTAAGAGATAAATTAATATATCTATGTAAACTATATGGAATAGAATTTAAACTACAAGAAGAGAGTTATACATCAAAAAGCAAGTTTCTTTGATGGAGATGAAATTCCAATATATGATAAAGAAAAATCTACAAGAATATATATTCAGTGGAAAAAGAATAAAAAAAGAGGACTATATCAAACAAGCGTAGGTAAACTCATAAATGCAGATTGTAATGGAGCATTAAATATTCTGAGAAAAAGTAAAGTTGTGGACTTAAGCGTCCTATACAATAGAGGTGAGCTGAACACACCTAAAAAGAATAAGGGTAGTGTAAAACTATCAAACTTCTAGAAAAATTTTTAAAGATTTTTGGAACCCTGCGACTTCAGTCGTGGGAGGTTCAGATAAAGCAGATATTTTAGAAGAAGATTTCTATGAAAACTACCTTAGATAAATTTGAAAAAGTAAATTTAGAGAATGAAAACTATATAGAAACCTTAGAAAAACTAGGAAAAGTCTCTGGATGGTTATTTACATATCCTGAGAAGGATTCAAAATGTTTTAGGAAAAAAATAAAAAAAGTTATGGATAAAAAAAATTTTAGAAAATATTTTTAAAAAAACATTGGATCCATCAATAGAAAAAGTAAGAAAGTTAGATGAAGTGGAAAATGCCTATATTTTTAACTTTAAAAAGAAGAAGATTTAATAATCCAAGATAGAGAATTTATAAAAGAAAATAATATTCTTTCTAGTGGTACAAAAAGCAGGTTTAGATATAGCATATATAACTAGTGCAATTAAAAAAAGAATACTCATGGCTTTTTATTATTGTGACGAAAAAAATTTTCATATATTCATAGTGACATAGAAAAAGCTATTTTTAAGTTTAATGATAGATTTTTTTAAAACCTAATACTCAACTATTTTTTTACTACTCATAATATGGAAGTATTAAATATGGATCTTCCAATACATTGTTTTTACATTTTTTTAAAAAAAAGAGAAAAAAATAGAAGTGGTATATGCCTCTGAATATATTGATGAGGACAACATTTTTTTGATGGAAGCAATAAAAAAATGATGTTTTTTTAATGTAGCACCCTATCTTGATTTAATATATGAATTAGAGGAGGCATAATTAAAATGATACTTCATTATTTTGTTGAAGGAGAGAATGAAAGAAAAATTAATAGAAACAATAAAAAAATAAGTACTTATATTCTGGAAAAAAATAAAGATAATAAATACAATTCAAAAATAAAGTTCCAAACTCTATATTAAGAACACTTGAGAGAGAAACTGTAGTAGTATTAGTTTTTGATACTGATGTAGAAAAAGATTGATATTTTAGATGAGAATATTAAGTTAATAAAGAATAGTAATAATGTTAAAGATGTTATTTGTATTCCTCAGATTAAAAAAATTTAGAGGATGAATTAATTTATTCAACTAATATAAATAAAATTGTAGATCTATTAGAAAGTAAATCTAAAAAAAGATTTTAAGAATGATTTTAATAATTGTAAAAAAATTTGATGAAAAAAAGTTAGAAGATAAAGAATTTAAAAATTTCTAAACTTTGGTCAAGAAATGCAGTAGATATATAAAAAAATATAAAAATGACTCAGAAGTAATAAAAAAAGAAAGTTTAGAAAAAAAGAGTTGAAATATGAAAACATATTTATTAACAGGAGCAGCAGGCTTTTATAGGAGCAAATTTTTTAAAAATATATCTTAAAGAAATATGAAGATATAAATGTTATAGTTATAGATGCACTAACTTATGCTGGAAATTTGGGAACAATAAAAAGAAGAATTAAAAGATAGTAGAGTTAAATTTGAAAAAGTAGATATTAGAGATAGAAAAGAAATAGAAAGAATATTCTCTGAAAATAAAGTAGATTATGTTGTTAATTTTGCAGCAGAATCACATGTAGATAGATCTATAGAAAATCCACAAATATTCTTAGAAACAAATATACTAGGAACTCAAAACCTATTAGATAATGCTAAGAAAGCTTGGACAGTATCAAAAGATGAAAAATGGATATCCAGTATATAGAGAAGGGATAAAATATTTACAAGTTTCTACTGATGAAGTATATGGAAGCTTGTCAAAAGATTATGATGAAGGATAGAACTTGTGATTGATGATGAAGATGTAAAGAAAGTTGTAAAAAAATAGAAAGAATCTAAAAAAACTTATGGAAATAAATTCTTTACAGAAAATAGTCCAGTAGATCCAAGAAGCCCTTATTCAGCTTCTAAAACGGGAGCAGATCATATTGTTATAGCTTATGGAGAAACATATAAGTTACCAATAAATATAACAAGATGTTCAAATAACTATAATCTTTATCATTTCCCTGAAAAAAATTAATACCTTTTAATGATAAAAAAATATTTTTAGAAGGTAAAAAAAGCTCCAGTATATGGAAAGGGAGATAATGTAAGAGATTGGCTATATGTTGAGGATCACTGTAAAGGAATAGACTTAGTATTAAGAAATGCTAAAGTTGGAGAAGTATATAATATAGGTGGTTTCAACGAAGAAAAAAATATAAATATAGTTAAATTAGTAATAGATATATTAAAAAGAAGAAATTACTAATAATGACGAATATAAAAAAAGTTTTTAAAAACAGATCTATCAAAATGTTAGTTATGACTTAATAAGTTATGTACAAGATAGATTAGGTCATGATATGAGATATGCAATAGATCCATCTAAGATAGCAAAAAGACTTAGGATGGTATCCAGAAACAGACTTTGAAACAGGAATAAGAAAGACTGTTAAATGGTATTTAGAAAAATCAAGAATGGGTTAATGAAGTAGCTTCAGGTGATTATCAAAAAGTACTATGAAGAAAATGTATGGAAATAAATAGTGAGATTAAGAGAATTTTTGAGAGAAATCTTAAAAAGATTCTCTTTTTGTAAAAAAACATTTTATTTATTTTGTAAAAAAATGTGACAAATTAAAAAAATAAATTGATTTATCCTATGATATATAATATAATAAAAAAATAATAATGATAATTAAGATAATTATGTAGATGGAGGATGAAAGATGAAAAATATAATTGTGAGATTATTAGAAATAGGAATAATCAATCTAAAGAACGTAAAAAAATGGAAAAATAAATTTTTTTAAACTCCAACATAAAAAGAAACCCCTAACATTACAAATAGGAGATATTCTAGGAGTTTATGGACAAAAATGGGTCTGGAAAAACGACCGTAATTGAAGCTCTATCTATATTAAAATCTATTTTAGTGGGAATGCCATTAGATGATGACTTAAAGAATTTAATAACTTATGGAGAAAAAGAATATTGAACTTTTTATTCAAATTTTTATATTGAAATAGAAGATAAAAAAATATAGTAGAATATAAAAATTGTTATAGGAAAAACAGAAAACAATACTATTGAAATTTTTAAATGAAATTATAAAATATTCAATTTATATAGAAGAAGATAAAAGATGGAAAAATACTCAAACTTTAATAGAAACTCCATTTAGTGAAGATATTATAAAATTGAAAAAAATATAATAAAAAAATTTTCTAATGAAATAGATTTATTAAAAAAATACTTGTAATTCAAGGGATATCTAAAAAAATGAGAGTCTCATCAATATTCTCAGAAGAGATTAAAGTTTTTTTAAAAGATAATACAGATCTAATCTATATTATCGAAGCTTTTAGAATACTATGGAAATTTAAATTTATTTATTGTTTCTAATAAAGAGATTGAATGATAACTTTAAATTTATTATTACCATTAAAAAAATAAAAAAATTTAAATTTTTGTGGTGATCTACCAATTCAAATAGATAAAAACGAAAGTATTATTGTGAATCAATTAATATATCCAAGTGTAGAAAAACGCTATAAACGAGATAAATATAGTTTTTAAAAAAAGAATTATTCCAGATCTTCAATTAAAAATTGAAGAACAAAGAAAAAGAAACACTTCCCTGATGGGAATACAAATATAATTGCTGATTTACGTTCAATTAGAGAGGGAAAACCAATTTCTTTAAGATATGAATCAGAAGGAATTAAGAGGATAATTTCTATATTAGGAGTACTTATAGCTGGATATAATCAACCTTCTGTTTGTTTAGCTATTGATGAGTTAGATTCTGGGATTTTTTTGAATATTTATTAGGAGAAATATTGGAGGTATTATCAAGTGAAATAAAGGGACAATTGATTTTTTACTTCACATAACTTAAGAATTCTTGAAAAAAATAGATAAGAAAAAAATATTGTATTTTCAACAACTAATCCAGAAAAATAGATATATAAGATTTAAGTATATAAAACCTAATAATAATTTAAGAGATATGTATTTGAGAGAGTTAATTATTCAAGAACAAGCTGAACAACTATACAAAGAAACAAAACAATCTGATATAAAAAAAGAGCTTTTTACAAAGTGCGTTAGAACACTCGAGGCTCTAGTACTGTAGGATGTTAGCCATGAGACATGTACTTGTAGGGTATGAGTAACACTAACATTGAAAAATGTTGCTCTAAAAATTTGTAATTTTACTAATTTTAGTGTATAATATATTTAGAACATTAGCAACTGAATATATAAGGTTAAGGCTAGTAAACAGTAGCCTTGTAAAATATTCACTGTTCTGTATAATTGTTCTTTTTAAAATATAATATACAGATAAAAAAAGTAGCAGTGTAGACGTAGGTCTTATCTAGTAGTGGCTATCGTGGACTAGCCAAAAAGAATAAGGATTTCAATATCAAACTTCTTAGAAGATAACTTACTTTTTCGGTTATCTTATAAAGCTCTCGACTCTAGCACTCGTAGGGTGTTAGCCGTGAGTAGTTCACAGAGCAGGTGTTGCAAATGAAAAAGAAAGCTAAAAAAAGGTTGTATTGTTTTTTTAGTTGAAGGAGCTTCAGATCTTACCTCATTAGAATTTATTGATTTTATAAATAATAAAGATTTTAAAGTTTTTAGGAGACTATAAAGCCACTTGGGATTTTATAAAAAAAGATTTAAACTCTGTAAATAGATACAGTAACTTTTTGGTTATTTTTTTGAAAAATCTAAAAATAATGAAAGGAGGCTTCTATGAAAAAAAGGAATAGGTTTAGGAATAGATGATTTTTAAAGAAATAATAAAAAGAAGATTGTTATTATTTTGATAAAACAAATTGGATAGAAGAACTATTAAAAAGATAGGACAAAAAAATAAAATTATTTACTAGACCAAGAAGATTTGGAAAAAAACTTTAAATATGAGTACATTAAAGTATTTTTTTGATGTAAAAAAATGCTGAAGAAAATAGAAAATTATTTAAAGATTTATATATAGAGAAATCAGAATATTTTTAAAGAACAGGGACAATATCCTGTAATATTTATCTCATTAAAAGATTTAAAGAAAAAAATACTTGGGAAGATGCCTTTTTTGAGTTAAAAAGCACTTTTTAAGAGAAGTGTATGAAGAACATAGTTATGTTAAAGAAAAGTTAAGTGATATAGAAAAAGAAGAGTATGATAAAAATTCTAATGAAAAACAGAAGATGCTGAGTATGGAAGGGCATTAAGAAATTTAACAAAAATATTTACATACATATTATCAAAAAAAGAAGTTGTGTTATTAATAGATGAATATGATAATCCTCTAATAGTTGCAAATACATTTAATTACTATAAAGAAGCTATAAACTTTTTTTAGAGATTTCTTCAGTACAGCTTTTGAAAACAAATCCATACTTAAAAAAATAGCAGTATTAACAGGTATAGTTCAAGTAGCAAAAAGAAGGAATATTCTCAGGATTAAATAATGTAATAACTTACAATATTTTTAGAAAATGAATTTGAGACATTTTTTTGGATTGAATGAAGAAGAAGTGGAAGAGGCCTTAAAATATTTTTGAATTGGAATATGAAATAGAAGAAGTAAAAAAATGGTACGATGGCTATAAGTTTGGAGAAAAAAAGAGATATAATCCTTGGTCTATCTTAAATTATCTTAGAACAAAAGAATTGAGAGCTTTATTGGGTAAATACATCAGATAATGCTCTAATCTACGAGAATTTAAGTGTTGCTAATATGGATGTATTTAATTGTTTAGAAAAAAACTATTTGAAGGTAAAGAGATAAAAAAAGAAATAAGTCCATTTTTTTCACTTTTTGAAGAATTGGAAAGATATAATGGAATATGGCAATTAATGGTCTATAATGGCTATTTAAAAATTAAATCAAAAAAATTGGAAGATGATGAGTATCTATTGACTATACCAAACTATGAGATACAAACATTTTTTTAAGAAAGGTTTTTATAGATAAATATTTGATAGGTTCTAATTATTTCAATCCAATAATGAGAACTTTACTGGAAGGGAATATAGACGAATTTGGAAGAATGTTAGAAGAAATATTTTTTAATAAATACAAGTTTCCATGATTTAAAAAGCTGAAAGTGTATATCACACTTTTTTTATTAGGAATGTTAATTTGGTTAAGAGATAAATATGAAGTTAAATCAAATGGAGAAAGAGGACAAGGCAGATATGATATCTTACTTTTTACCACTTGATAAGAAAAACCAGCTTTTTGTATTTGAATTTAAAGTATCAAAAAAACAATAAAGGGATTAGAAAGTAAAGCCGAAGAAGCCTTTAAATCAAATAAAAGAGAAACAATATGATAAAGGTATTAAAGAGTCAGGAATAGATAAAAATCTATAGAATAGGACTAGCATTTAAAGGTAAAAAAAAGTAAAAAAATAAAATATGAATTAGCTTTAATTGTTAGTATAATAAATGGTATTGATGGAAGAAATTTATCAATACCATTTTTTTATATGAATTGTAAAAAAATAGTCAGACATCGTCTGACCAATTAGATGCTCAATTCCCCAGACACTGTCTGCGGAATTCAAATTAAGTTGTTAATGAGAATGGAAGATATAAATGTTAGAAATTTCTATGAGATAGAAGCATTCTTTTGGATGAATTTAAGAAGATTATAGAATAATATTAAGTGGGGAAAATAGTGTAGTGGTATAATAGAATTTATATAAAAAAATAGAATAAATATAAAAAGCAATTGACATTGAGTGGGAAATATTGTATCATAATCTATATTATGTAAAAAGGGAGTGTGAGAAATATGGAAAAAAATTTTAAATGTTGCTGAGTATATTTTTAAAGAATATCAAAGAGTGACTGGGGAATATATTGATGAGATGAAATTACAAAAACTTTTATATTTTTTTCACAAAGAGAAAGTTTAGCTATATTAAATAAACCAATGTTTAGTGAAAAAAATTTGAAGGATGGAAATATGACCAGTTTCTAGAGAAGTTAGAACATACTTTACTCAAGAAGATGGAATACAAACTTATACAGAAGATATAAAGAGTGAAAATAAATATATAGTAAATAATGTGATATTAGAGTATGGTTCGTTAGCTTCATGGAAGTTGAGTGAAATGACTCATAAAGAGATTTCTTGGTTAAATTCTAGAAAAGGATTATCTGAAAATGAAAATGGAAATAAAAAAATAGAGTTAGAAGATATCAGAGAAGATGCAAAAAAAGTGAGACCTTACGACTATATTTGGGATATGTATTATGATGAGTTTGAAGATGTGATACAAATATAGATACTTATTATGATATAAAAAAATTGACCCAATATCTTACCCTAAATTAAAATTAAAAAAATTTCTTATGTGAGAACTCATAAGAGAACATCTATACATCAAGCAAGTATTGATAAAAGTAATATTATAGGAGATTTAAAAAAACAGATTATGAAGAATTATTTTTTTAGAGATACTAAAAAAAGTTGAAGAATTTGACAATGAAGTTATTGAAAGTGCTTTTAAGATAAAAAAATATAAAAAAACTGCAACCCCTAATCTTATAGTTAAGATTTTTTTAGTTGCAGTTTATTTTAATTTAAATCAAAAATCTTATTCCCACTCAATAGTAGCAGGTGGTTTAGATGAAATGTCATAAGTCAATCTATTAATTCCTTTAACTTCATTTAGAATTCTATTAGAAACTTTTTTTCTAAGAAATCATAAGGTAAGTGTGACCAAGTTGCAGTCATAAAATCTATAGTGTTAGCTGATCTTAAAACAGCAGTATATTCATAAGTTCTTTTCATCTCCCATAACTCCAACAGATTTTTACAGGAAGTAAAACAACAAAGGCTTGGCTAACTTTGTTATATAAATCAGCCTTTCTTAATTCTTTCTATAAATATTGCATCAGCTTCTCTTAAGATATCAGCCTTTTTCTTTAGTAACTTCTCCTAAGATTCTGATTCCTAAACCATATCCTGGGAATGGATGTCTATCAACCATATAATCAGGGATACCTAATTCTCTACCTACTTTTCTAACTTCATCTTTAAATAATTCTCTTAAAGGTTCAAGTAATTCAAATTTTAAATCTTCTGGAAGACCTCCAACATTGTGATGAGATTTTATAGTAACAGATACCTTTTAACAGAAAACAGATTCGATAACATCTGGATATATAGTACCTTGTGCTAAGAATTCAGCACCTTCAATTTTTTTAGCTTCTTCATTGAATACTTCAACGAATTCTTTTTCCTATAATTTTTTTCTTTTTGTTTCTGGATCAGTTACTCCAGCAAGTTTAGATAAAAAAATCTTTCTTCAGCATTTATACACTTAATATTCATATCAAAGTTCTTAGCATAAACTTCCATAACTTGTTTAGCTTCATCTTTTTCTAAGTAAACCAGTATCAACGAAGATACAAGTTAATTGTTTACCTATTGCTTTTATTTATAAGTGCAGCAGCAACAGATGAGTCAACTCCACCAGATAATCCTAAGATAACTTGTTTATTTCAACTGTTTCTTTTTATACTTTTTTTACAGTTGATTCAATATAGTTTTCCATAGACCAGTTTTGTTCAGCCTTAGCTATTTCAAAAACAAAGTTCTTTAACATATCAAAACCATGTTGAGAGTGAGTAACTTCTGGGTGATATTGGAAAGCATAGATATTCTTATCTTTATTTTCAATAGCTGCTATTGAAGAATCAGTATGAGCTATGATCTTGAAGTTAGGAGCCATCTCAGTAACATGATCTCCATGACTCATCCAAACAGTTGTTTTATTAGGAATATCTTTGTATAGAATATTGTCTTTGTCATCAAGCTCTAATTCAGCCTTACCAAATTCTTGTTTATCTGCTCTTGCAACTTTTCCACCATGTAAATGAGTTATAAGTTGCATACCATAGCAAAGCCCTAAAATTGGGATATTTTGTTCAAATAATTTTATATCCAAGCTTGGAGCACCTTCAGCATAAACAGAAGCTAGACCACCAGAAAGTATAATTCCTTTTGGCTCTCTAGCTAAAAATTTTATCAACATCTTCATGAAAGGGAACAACTTCAGCATAAACTCCCATTTCTCTGACTCTTCTTGCAATCAGTTGATTATATTGAGAACCAAAGTCAAGTATAATAATTCCACCTTTTTTTCATTATAAAACCTCCACTATTAAATTACATTATTATATCATATTTTCTTTATAAAAACGAAGATTAAAGAAGAATTTTTATCTAAAGGTAATTTAGGTACATAATGAGTACCATTTTCAATAAAATATTTAGTATCATTTTTCATCTTTTTGAGTCAATAAGTTTTTACTATATCTTTAGCTTCTCCTAAAACTATAACTGCTCTTGTTTCATAATCATCAGGAACTTCTAAAAACTTCTTTAAAAAAACATTTTTTTGTTGTATGACATAACTATACAAGCTCCGTAGCCAAGCTCATTAGCAAGTAAAAACAATGTTTTTGAGAAGCAATACCCACATCAAAAATATTGTAAAAAAATCAGGAATATTAACATCTTTCTTTGCTGAAATTAATATATAGGCTCTTGGTCTTTCTTCAAGAGTAGCTTTATCTTCAAGTTTTAATAGACCTCCCAAAGAAACAGCAGAAAAAAAGTTTTTTTACATTTCTCATCATCTACAGTGTAAGAATATCTTAAAAATTGAGAATTCTTAGCTGATACTGAATATCTAGCTCCTTCTAGAATTTTTTTAAAATTTCTTCTTTTGAAATTTTTTTTATCAGTGAATTTTTCTGTGTGAACGAGTATTTTTTTATCTTTTCAATCATAACAATAACCTCCTTAAAAAAATGAACTATATAATAAAAATTATATTAAAATTTAGATATTTTTTTACAAGAAAAAAAGGAGTCATAAAACTCCTTTTACTTTTTCTGAGTTAATTTTTTTAATTAAAGAGAATTTACTAAAGAATTAACTTTTGCTGCTAATCTAGCTTTCTTTCTAGAAGCAGTATTTTTTTCTTTAAAAATTCCTTTGCTAACTGCTTTTATCTAATTCTTTGTATGCAACTGATAAAGCTGTTTTTTTGCAGCTTCAACATCTTTAAGTTCTAATGTAGCTAAAACTTTTTTTAGCCATAGTTTTAACTCTAGTTTTTAACTGCTTGATTTCTAACTCTATTTCTTTCTGCTACTAATACTCTCTTTTTAGCTGATTTTGAATTTGCCATTTAAAAAAACCTCCAAATGATTTTTTTATACCTATTAAAAAAATAACATAATTAAATTAATATTCAATTAAGCTTCAAAGAGACACATATTTTTACAATGAATCGTTAGTATTATACTATGTTTTTTTGTTAAATACAAGTAAAAAAATTTTTATTAATTAATTAAAAAAATCTATTTTAAATTGTTTCATATCAGTATAGAATTTATCACTTAAATAGTAATATCTTTCTGTATATTCATCAGCTTGACCAGCATTATGAACTTCAGAAATTTCTTTAAAGATAAGCTCTAAGTTTTTCCATAACTTCAGCTACAACATCAGGATCTTTTTCCATTTAAATTTCTAGCAACGACATTTTTCTTCCATTTTTTTAAATTGCTACTAACATTAATATATTTTTTTGTTCTTGAATAAATCTGTTAATATTATTTATTACATCTCTAACTTCTGGTTTCATTAAACTCCTCCTAAAAATTAAATAATCTCTCAGATACTTATACTATTTTTTTATTTAATTTTTGTCAATTAGATATTATCGTGATATAATAAGAATATATTAAGTAATAAAAAAAGTATTAATCATTAATATATTAGTAAAAAAAGTTTTAATATAATATAGAATAATTTATTTATTGTTTTTTTATTAATGTTTTTAAGGAGGTTAATATGAGTAGTAATACTGAAACTTCATTGCCTAAAAAAATTAAAAGAAAGATTTAAATTTTTTTAGAAAATGGAACAAATTTAAAAAAACTGAATTAATTGCGGGATTAACTACATTTGCTACGATGTCTTATGTGTTAGCAACTATTCCTAATATGCTGGAGGGAGCAGGACTGAATAGAGCTTCAATTTTAACAGCATTAATCATTTTTTTATTATAATTTGTAGTGTTGCTATGGCATTGTATACAAATCGTCCTTTTGCACTTGCACCAGGCTTAAGTAGTGTTGCTATCATAGGAACAACATTACCACAGATGAATATGCCTGTTGAGGTGGCATTTGGGTTAGTTTTTCTTAAGTGGTGTTATCTTTGTTATAATTTCCTTTGTAGGTATAAGGGAGATTGTTGTTAAAAGCAATTCCAGCAAGTGTAAAAAAATTTCAATAAGTGCTGGAATTGGTCTTTATATCTCCTTAATAGGATTAAAAAAATGGCAGGTGTCGTAATAGCAAATCCCAAAAAAATAATACATTAAATTTAGGAGATATGACTACTCCTAAGTTTATACTTTTTTTGCTATTGGATTTTTTTATTAATATTAATATTGGAGGCAAGAAGAATAAAAAGGAAGTTTAATTCTAGCAATATTAATAGTTACTATTATAGGAATACCTATGGGTGTAACAAAAGTACCAACTAATTTAATTAATATTCCAGCTGGAATATCAGATGTTAGTTTTAAAATAGATATTTTTAGGAGCATTGAAACCTGAATACTTTCCTTGGATTTTTTTACTTTTTTTGTTCCTGATTTTTTTGGAACAATGGGAATAATACTTGGAATTGCAAATCGTGCAGGTTGGCTTGATAAAGATGGAAATATGCAAGATATTGATAGATGTTTTAAAGTTGATTCATTGTCAACAGTTGCAGGAAGTTTTTTTCTGTATGCCAGTCATGACAACATATCTTGAATCAGCAAGTGGTGTTGAAGATGGAGGTAGAACTGGAATGACAGCACTATTTACTTCTTTTCTTTTTGCTTTAACATTATTATTTACTCCTATCGCATTAATGGTACCAGGAGTTGCTACTGCACCAGTATTGACTATAATAGGTTTTCAAATGCTTAGCTCAATGAAGAGCGTAAATTATAATGATAAAACAGAATCTTTACCTGCTTTCATAGCAGTTGCTATGACCATATTTACTTTTTAATATAGCAACAGGATTATCATTATCTGTTTTATCTTACATTATTTTTAAAAAGTATTTTTCAGGAAAAAGCAAAAAGAAATTCCTAAAAGCTATGTATTGTTTAGCATTGGTATTATTGTATTATTTGTTTACTTTAATTAAATAATTAAGAAAATCTAAAAAGTCTTATTAAATAGCTTATAACTATTTTTTTAAGACTTTTTTTCTTATAAAAAAACTATGAATAGTTGACATTAAATATTATAATGCTAATATAAAATTAAAAAAATTTAGATATGGTGATATGATATGAAAAAAATAGCAGTATTTCTATTTGAGGGTGCAGAACTTTTTGAGATAGCAAGTTTTACAGATATCTTTGGTTGGAATAATATAGTTGGCTTTAAAAAGAATTTAGAGATATAAAGGTGGAAACAATTTCGTATAAAGAAGAGATTAAATGTACTTGGGGAGGAGTTTTTAAAAAGCAGAAAAAGCTTGTTACAGAAAAATAATATAGAAGAGATTTTCTCTTATGATGCTCTAGTTATACCAGGTGGTTTTTGGTGGAGCTAATTTCTTTAAAGATAAGGAAAATGAAATATTTAAAAAAATTAGTAAAAATATTTTTTTCTGAGAACAATAAAATTATTGTGGCTATTTGTACAGCTGTTATTAATTTAATAGAAACAAGAGAAATAAAAAAAATAGGAAGGTGACAACTTATCTTTTTAGATAATAAAAAGGTATTTTTAATCAATTAAAAAAATTTGACATCATTCCTGAAGAAAAAAAGAAATTGTTGTAGATGAAAAATCTATTTACTTGTTCAGGAATCGGCTAATGCTCTGGACTTGTCACTATTAATTTTAGAGAAAAATGACATCTAAAGAAAATGTAGAAATAGTTAAGAAAAAAATATGTTTCTAAAATAGCTATTTTCTTTTTACAAAAATATATGATATGCTAAGGGTACAAACTAAAAAAAGAGGTGGTATAATGAAAATAGGTGAAAACAAAGTTGTAGCATTGGATTATAAAGTGTATGATGCAGATACAAAGGAATTATTAGAAGATACAGCTGAATTAGGTCCTTATTATTATATTCAAGGTATGGGATTATTCCTACCAAAAATAGAAGCTGCATTAGACAGCAGATCAAAAGGATACAAAACAACAATTGAAATACCAATGGAAGAAGCTTATGGAGACTATGATGAAGAATTAGTTGAAGAGTTAACAAAGGCTGATTTCGCAGATTTTGAAGATATCTATGAAGGAATGGAATTCGTAGTAGAACTAGAAGATGGAAGTGAAATGGTAGCTGTTATAACAGAAATTGATGGAGATAAAGTTTATACAGATTCTAACCATCCGTTCTCTGGAAGAAACTTATTATTTGAAGTAGAAGTTACTGATGTAAGAGAAGCTACTGATGAAGAATTAGATCATGGTCATGTTCATGAATACGAAAACGAGGAGTAATATAGTATGAAGATAGCATTAGGTGCAGATCACGGTGGATTTGAATTAAAAAGAAAAAAATAAAACAACATCTAAGCAAAAAAAGAAGGAATAGAAGTTATAGATTTTTGGAACTAATAGTACAGAAAGTGTAGATTATCCAAAAATATGGTCATTTAGTTGCAAATAGTGTGGTTAATAAAGAAGTTGACTTTGGTATCTTAGTTTGTGGAACTGGTATAGGAATTTCTATAGCAGCTAACAAAATTAAAGGTATAAGAGCTGCAAACTGTACAAATACAACTATGGCAAAATTAACAAGACAACACAATGATGCAAATATTTTTAGCTTTAGGTGCTAGAATAGTTGGAGATGTTTTAGCTTTAGATATAGTTGATGAGTTCTTAACTGCTTCTTTTGAAGGTGGAAGACATCAAAAGAGAATAGATGAAATAGAAGCTTGTAATTTATTTTAAGTAGGTGATAAGATGGCAACACTGTTTACAAAGATTATAAATAGAGAAATTCCAGCCGATATAGTGTATGAAGATGATGATGTAATTGCTTTTAAAGATATAGCACCAGTTGCACCTATTCATGTACTTGTTGTGCCTAAAAAAGAAATTCCAACTATCAATGATATAAGTGATGAAGATGCTTTGCTAATTGGAAAAGTATATAGAGTAATAGGAAAGTTAGCAAAAGAATTTGGAATAGACAAAGATGGTTATAGAGTTGTTTCTAACTGCAATGAACATGGAGGACAAACAGTATTTCATATCCATTTCCATTTGATAGGTGGAAATCAATTAGGAACTATGGTTTAGGAGAAAAATGAAAAAAATATTAATATTAATAGTAATGGTTTTAGGTTTAGTGGCATGTGGAGAAAAAAATTTCCATATACAAGTCAAAGTACTAAAGAAAAAAATGATAAAAGAACTAAAAGTGGCTATGGAAAAAGCAGAAGAAACAAAAAGTGAAAAAGATGCTCAAGTACTTTTTAGAAAAAAATGGGTGAAATAATAAAAATCTCAACTGAATTAGAAAAAAAAGAAGTTCAGAGGGAGATGAAAAAGCCAAAGAAGAATTAGATAAGTGGGATAAAATGATAACTGAAATAAAACCACTAATAAATTAAAGAAAAAAAGTGTAGTTATTGCTGTTAGCTACACTTTTTTTATATTCTAACATATTCTAACTTCCTAACACTGTTAGAATATGTTAGAAAAAAATAAAAATATTTTTTTAAGGTGGTTATAATGATAAAAAGAAACAGATGGAGATAGTTATGAGAAACTTCGTTCTTTAAATCAAAAATTTGACACTTGACTACACTGAACAAGTTTTTTTAAGGAAAATAATCTGCTATTTGGTTTAAGTCAAAAAAAGACCTTGGGTTTAATAGGAGAAGATGATTTATTTACAAATCTTGCTTTTACTTCTATCTGAGCAGTGCAATCATACTTTAAAAGTGGCAGTATTTGAAGGGATAGAAAAAAAATATTTAAAGATAGAAAAGAATTTAAAGGTTCATTATTAAAGCAAGTGACAGAAGCTTTTGAATTTATCAATCTTGTAAATAAAAACAGAAGCAACTTTTGAAGGTCTAATTAGAAAAGATGAAAGGGATTATCCAGTAGAAGCTATAAGAGAAGCCTTATTAAATGCAGTTATTCATAGAGAATATTCGTTTAGTGGTAGTACTCTTGTAAATATATATGAAGATAGAATAGAGTTTGTTTCATTAGGTGGGATAGTCTATGGCTTTGTCGTTAGATTCAATTATGCTAGGAGTATCACAATCAAGAAATGAAAAAAATTAGCCAATATATTTTTATAGATTACATTTGATTGAAGCCTATGGAACAGGAATAAGAAAGATATTTACTAATTATGAAAGATACAATATGAAGCCAACAATCAAAGCAGAAGTTGGAGCATTTCAAGTTGTTCTTCCGAATATACATTATAAAAAGATAGAGGAAAAAAACTATTAGTAGATAATTCTACTAATAAAAAAATATTGAAAAAAAATACTACAGAAATAAAAACCTTTGTATATGGATATTTTTAAACTTTGTTACTGATAAAAAAATGGAGCGACAAGAAAAGAAATAGAAGAATATATAAATTTTAGCCAAACAAGAGTTATAACCCTTTTAAAAAGAAATGTTAGAATTAAATTTAATAAGAAAAGAAAAGGATAAAATAGATAGAAGAAGTTATAAATATTATAAAAAAAATAAATTTTTTTGTACATTTTTTTGTTTTTGAAATAATTTATGCTATAATGAAATATAAAAAAAATATAGAGGTGATAATATGAAGCCAATAATTGCAATAGTAGGAAGACCCAATGTTGGAAAAATCTACTCTTTTCAATAATTTAATTGGAGATAAGATAGCGATAGTGGATGACCCTACCTGGAGTAACAAGAGATAGATTATATAGAGATACAGAGTGGAGTGGTTCAGAATTTGTAATAGTGGATACAGGGGGACTAGAACCAAGAAACAACGATTTCTTAATGACTAAAATAAAAAGAACAGGCAGAAGTTGCTATGAATGAAGCAGATGTTATTTTGTTTGTTGTGGATGGAAAAAGCAGGACTTAATCCTTTAGATGATGAGATAGCATATATACTAAGAAAAGAAAAATAAACCTGTTATCTTGTGTGTAAATAAAATCGATAATTATTTTTGAACAACAAGATGATATTTATGATTTCTATGGATTAGGTTTTGAATACCTTGTTCCTATATCAGGGGAACACAAAGTAAACTTAGGGATATGCTAGATATAGTTGTTGACATTATAGGAAGAATGGATTTCCCTGAAGAAGATGAGGATGTTTTAAAATTAGCTGTTATAGGAAAACCTAATGCTGGAAAATCTTCATTGGTTAATAAACTTTCAGGTTCAGAAAGAACAATAGTAAGTGATATTGCTGGAACAACAAGAGATGCTATAGATACCTTAATTGAATACAAAGACAATAAATATATGATAATAGATACAGCTGGTATAAGAAGAAAAATCTAAAGTTGAAGAAAGCTTAGAATACTATTCTGTGTTAAGAGCATTAAAAAGTATAAAAAGAGCAGATGTATGTATCTTAATGTTGGATGCTAAAGAAGGGCTAACAGAACAAGACAAGAGAATAGCAGGAATAGCTGCTGAAGAATTGAAACCTATAATAATTGTAATGAATAAGTGGGATTTAGTAGAAAAATAAAAAAATAATGTAACTATGAAGAAAATGAAAGAAGAATTATATGCTGAGCTACCATTCTTATCTTATGCTCCTATAGAATTTATTTCAGCTTTTAACAGGACAAAGAACTACAAATCTTCTTGAAATATCTGATAGAATTTATGAAGAATATACAAAGAGAATTTCAACAGGACTTTTAAATACTGTATTAAAAAGATGCTATTCTAATGAATAACCCACCAACAAGAAAGGGTAGATTAATTAAAATTAATTATGCAACTCAAGTTTCTGTTGCACCACCAAAAATTTGTTTTATTCTGTAATTACCCAGAACTTATACATTTCTCTTATGCAAGATATATAGAAAATAAATTTAGAGAAGCTTTTTGGCTTCGATGGAAGCCCAATAATGATAAGTTTTGAAGCTAAAAAGTAAGGACATATAAAAAAATTTAAAAAAATAAAAAAAACTTTTTAAACTTTTTTTCTTAGGGGTCTCGTCTAAAGGTTATAGATAATAAAAATTTTTTCTCCCCCAGAAAGAAAAAAAAGGCCCTTCTCTTAAATGAGAAGGGTAATTTCCCATAATAATAATAATGAAAAAAATAATAGATATGCTAATCCCACAAAAAAAGTCCATATAAAAAAATGGACTTTTTGAAATACAGAATCTAAAAATATACTTTATCTAGAGTTTTTATATCAGACAGGAAATAGTTCTTTAGTATTATATGATAAATCAAAAATTCTTACTTGTACCAGTAACTAATAACGGAACTTTAGTACCATCATTAACAATAAATAGATAATATAAAAAAAGAGGGTAGATTATGGTAAAATGAATAAAGTAGAAGTAAAAATTTATCATTGAAAAAAATAGGAGAAGAAATGAAAAAAATAATTCTAGTATCAATAGCCAAAGAGAAGAAAAATAGAAGATTTTTAGAATGGTAATAATGCCTTCAGGTAGGGATAAAAATAGGTTTAATCCAAACAAAAGATTATGGAATAATAGCTTATCCAAATAAAAAAATAATTTTTGAAAAAGATAGGAGAAATGATATATTGGGGATTTAATGAAAGTGATGATAAAGTGATTGAAATTTCTCCTAATATAAAGTTTCACAAACAATTTTATAATTGTAGTTCATTTAGAAAAGTACTGAATGAATATAATGAAGTATGGTTTGAATCTATAGAAGGAATGTATAAAATATCACTGTTAAGGAAACAAGGAAATGCATATGTAATTTTTTTGAGGATGAAAATAAAGAAGCTGTTGAGTATATATTTCCAGAAAAAGCCAACAGCATTGGAATTAGGAACAAAAAGTAATGGAGATGTTTGAATATAAAGAAAGATATGATGGTATAATAGAATAGGTAAAGTTAAGCTGAATAGATGAAGATATTTATTCAGCTTTTTCTCTAATAAATTAAAAAAAGTTAGATTTGTAGATAAAGTACATATTTCATAATAGGAGATGGAAGTAATTTAAAAGGAGAAATAAAGTATGAATAAAAAAATTATATAGGAACTTATGGGGTAATTAAAAAAATGGAGGAATAGATCTTATTTGTTCAGTAAATTATGAAGGAGGAGGTTTATTTGCCTCAATATTAAAGTGCATAGATGAAAAATAATGAATATTTAAAAGTTATTATATTTGGAAATTGTAAAAAAAGAAGGTGAAGAAATAGCAATAATAAAAAAAGAAGGATATGAAATAATAAGAAAACCTAAATTTAATGTAGGAGATAGAGTAAGACTAATTAAGTATCCTGATGAAATAGCAGTAGTAAAAAGAAATAATATGGCATGAAAAAAATAGAAGAATTTTCTATATCTTAGATGTTGAAGGAAATAAAAAGAGAAGTAATAGTTGGTATTATGAAGATGAAAATAAGTTTGAAAAAAATAAATGTATAAAGTCTACTATAAGATCTGCTTATATTAAAAAAATAAGACTCTTATAATTATTATTTGCTATTTTTATTCTAGTTTTTATAATTTAAAAGCTGCATAAGCAACCAATAATTTCTATACTAATGCAGGGGTAAACTTAGGTTTTAATAAATCAAGTTCAAAAATCAAACTCGCATAGTGAAAGTGCAGTTGTAACAACAATAAAGGGAAAAAGATGAAAATTCAAGTATAACTTACAATAATGTAAAAAAAATATTACCTATGTTGGAACACAAGCACAAAAATACTAAATTTATCTATAACAATGTGGAAAAATATTACTAAAACTACTATTGAATTAAATAACTATTCTTCATCAAGTAGTAGAAGTAGTGGTATATCAGCTGGTGTAACTATTGGTTATGGAGATGGGACACAAACAGAATTTAATGGAGTAAGTATTTCAGCTTCAAAAATCAAATATGAATAGCAATGGAACTACTTATCAAAAATGGTAGATTTGTAAATGTAGATGAAGTACATAACAATACAAAGAATATGACTTTTTCTGGATTTAACCAAGAAGGTGGAACTGTTACTGGTAATATACAAAAATCTAACTATTTTAAGTAAACAAAATACATCAACAACAAAAAGGAAGTACAAAAAGGAGGAAAAATAAATATGGAAAGGATAGTATATATAAGAGGAAAATTTAAAGGAACTAATAAAGAAATGAAAGAAGCATATTTTTTTATGCAAAAAGAAATGATGAGAAAATATGATTTAAAAACCACAATATATAGGAGTAATGGCAGAAGAAGGTTGGACTGGAGATAAGATATTAACCATTAAAAAGAAAAGAAAAAAACAATTATTAGAAGAATTAGAAAAAAATAAAAAAATATTGAGTATAGGATTATATACAAAACAAATAGAAGGAAAAAGAAATAATATATGATAAATGTTATTTTTTTCAATAAATAAAGAAGAAAGAGTAATAGCATTTTGGACTAATACAAATATAGAAGAAATAGATTTTAAAGAGATATTAGAAGAAATGAAAAAAATATGTAGAACCAGGAATAGAGGAAATATGTGATTGGGAATCAGATGAAATTCTCTAAGATATATTTGGGAGGGAGAAAAAAATATTAATTCCAGATAAAAATATTTCCTATAAAAGTAACTCATATATATAAAAAAATAACACCATTAGATATTTCAATAGAAGTATAGTATTATAAGAAATAGAATAGAGCTATGTAGAAAAGAGAGTTACATAGCTCTTTCTGTATAATTAATTATATATTAAATAAGTAAAAAAAAGTTATAGGAAATATAGAAAAATCTAACTATTGAAAGTAAACAAAAATACATCTACAACAAAGGGAAGTACAAAAGGTGGAAGTTTAAGTGTATCAGCAACTAGAAAATACAGCTTCTGCAATAGGTACAACTGAAAATGGAAAACCCCTTAGGACTTCTCAAGTATCATTACCATTATTTCTTTTAAAAAAACAATATAGTAAGAATGATAAAAGCCATAGAATTAAAGAGTGATGGAAAAGATTATTCTAATGTTGATTTTGGAGAACATGTTGGGGATCGTATAAGTTCTGAAGATTTAAAATTTAAGAACGATTAGAAGAAAAATGTATTACCAAAACATAAAGGTTATCAAAAATTTCTAAAAAAATACTTTAAGTATAACCTTAGATGTTTCACCTTTAGGTGTAGTAAAGGGTGTTACAGAAGCTATACTGGTACACTGAACCTCTCACGACTAACACCCTACGAGTGCTAGAGCTATGAGTGTTCTAACACACTTAATAAAAATTAAATAGTTAAATCAGGAGGAAAAAAATGAAATTTAAATTATGGTATTATAAATCTATAGATAATAAATTTTATAAAGAAAATGAAATTGTACGTGCTTGTAGCTCTATAAATAATACAAATAATGAAGGACTTATAGTTTGTTACATAAGTGATATTAGTAATTTTGAAATCTATTTGGATAGCATTTGTGATAGATTAGAAAAGAAAGAACCTTCAGCAATGGATGGTCAAGTTTGGGGAGGAGATTTTATAGAAGATAGAGTATATATTTATTGGCTATTTGATCCAGATAATGAGGAAGGGAAGGCAGAAATATCAAGAAAAGGTATGTTAAAATTAATGAAAAAAATGGATAGAATTTAGAAAGAAAAAAATTCCAGAAAATTATGAAGAATATGAAGAAATAATAGAAGTAGATTAAGAATTATAAAAAAAGCTATATAGATTGAAAAAAATATTTATATAGCTTTTTTTCTAAAAATGGGTTACAAGTTTCTATAATGTAATAGTTTCAAGAATTGAAGAACTAGCTAGACAGTTTAAATCTGGAACATTAATGAAGAAGACTTAGAAACTTATGGTGTAACATGTTTAATTGATGTAAAAGTTAATATTCCATTTTTGGAAAGAAAGAGCAATGAAAACAGTAGAAGGAACTTTAAATAGGATAAGAATTGCAAAATCTCAAAATCCAGGGATAAGAGTCATATATGAATTTCCTAAAAAAAGAAGCTGCTCAAAAAAATGAATAATTGGTTAAATAATAATCCTGGTTTTATTGGAATTGTTGAGGTTAGAGTTAGAAAATAAAAAAAGAAAAAGGTGAATAATTTGAATAATAAAGAATTAGATAGAATAATTAGAATATATAGAAAAGTAGATAATAATGAACCTATGGAAGAAATGCATAAAAAGAGTTATGAAAGGTTTATCAAAAATAGAAGCCCCATTAGGATTAAAAAGATAGTGAAATTCCAAAAACACCAGATTTTTGGTACAGAATTAATTTGCCATTACTTTACTAAAAAAATATCAAAACAAAAAGGTGTTAAAATAAAAAGGTTCTTATGATTGGAGAATCATAAGTCCATTAGTATGGTGGGATACTTTTAAAATATGAATTTAAAATAACATATAAATTAATAGATTATCAAAAAAATAATTCACACAGATCTTCCTAAAGTAATAGAAATATATGATCCTTATGTTGTTGATGTACATGTTTCACCTATCTATTCTATTGCTTATGAAGAAGGAAGAACACCAGAAACAATAACGTATTATGACAGTGAAAAATCCTAATTTTTTTGAAATTAAAAAGAAACAGGAGTACAAATAGGAATGCTATTTGATGCTTTATTTACATTATCTCCTGTAATGTATTTTAATGAAGAATGTTATAAGAAATTAATAAAAAGTCCCAAAAAGAAGAACTATTGAAAAGATTAGAAGGAAAAAGCAAAAAAAGTATTATTATTGGAAAAAGGAATATATTATTTTTTTAATGATAAAGCAGATATTTCTTATGAAGAGTTTGTAGAAATGAATGAAACTTTTTAAACCATTGTTAGGGTTAATTTAGAAAAATGACGAATAAATATTTTTTTATCTATTCAGCTTTTTTTATTTATTTTTATTTTTTTAGAAAAAAATGATAGAATATCTATTATGAAAAAAATATAGATAAAACAAATAATAATTTAGAAAAAAATTGAAAAATTGTATTGATTTGGCAGAAAAAAACTGATATGATAGTATATAGTAAACAATTTTTTTCCAATATCTCAACTTAATAAGTTGAAACATCATGAACTAAATTTCTCTTTTAAGGGTCTAAATGAAGACTGTGAAAAAAATTATTGGCAGTCTATCCAAAAAGATTTTTACAGAAGAAGATTTGTTTTTCCTGTGAAATACTTTAAAATAGAAAAAGAAATCTAAAATTTATTGACTTGGAACACAAGCATTATCTAGGGAATATCTTAGCTTTTAGGTTTAAAAAAAGAGAAAGTTTAGGAGATTTAATTGTTAAAAATGGTCATTGTTATGGTATTATATTAGAGAATATGTTTGATTTTTTTAAAAGAAAATCTTTTTGAGAGTAAATTCTTCACCTGTTGAAATTATAGAAATAGATGAAAGTGAAGTACCTCAAAATGAATACCAAGAATTAAATATAACTCTAGCTTCTTTAAGATTGGATAGCTTGGTTGCAGAACTGACTAATCTATCTAGAACTTTAGGTACAAAACTATATAGATTTAGGAAATGTACAATTAAATTATGAGGTAGAAAGAGAAAAGAGTACTAAGATAGCTGTGGGAGATACTATAATAATTAAAAAAAGTATGGAAAAATTTAAGATTGTGGAAGAAAAATGGCTTAACTAAAAAAAGAAAAAAATCAAATTAATAATTAGAAAAATATATAGGTGAGGTTATATGAAAAAAATTTATAGGTTTTTTTATTACTATTTATTGTTATTTCAGTTACCATCCTGTTTTTTTGCAAGAGATATTTTGCTAAAAAGCTTATTTAGAAAGAAAAATGTCTCAGGCAAATAATGCAGAAGTTACAATAGGTAGTTTGATTTAGATTATTTTTGAACGTTACATTACTTTAAAAGATGTAAAGATTATGAGTAACTTAAATGAAGAAGAGGTCTTTATTTCTATTGATAAATTAAAAAAAGTTATTACAATATAAACTTTAGAAAAAAAATAATAACTTTTGATGATGCAGAAGTAGAAGGAATATCTTTCTTTGGAGATGCAAAAATATGACTATAACTCTGAAGAAGATATGGTTGTTTTTTTGAAAAATAAAGTGACTGAAGCTGAAGAAAAAGCTAAGAGAGAAAAAGTTCTAACAGAACTTAAAAAAATCTTTATTTGAATAAAATAGAAGAAAATCATTTGAATTTAAATGAAATTTTTTTCAAGAAATTTAAGTAATGGAAAAGATCTTAGTGAACTTGAAAAGATAAAACAAAGCATAAAAAGAATATTAAAGAAAGTACTGAAAAGAATTTAAATATTTCAGAAGTGGTTGGAGAAATCTCTAATATTGGTAAAAAAAGTACAAAGAAACTTGGACAAGATTTAGATATCAAAGATTTGAATAAGACTGAAGATGAACTTAAAGAAGGAATGACTCTAGAAGAATCACTAGATAGAGTTGTAAGAAACTTCTTAAATAGAAATAAACTTGTTTTATTTGATTTAGATGGTTATATCAATATGTATTTAAACTTTAGTTTATGAGCAAAAAAATATAATCTTTCTTTGAAATATAGAAACATTCTTGATGAAATTCGTGTTAGAAAAGAAAAAAAGATTCTAAATTAGATGATGAAGATGTATGGGAGTTATTCTTTAATAGCATAAGTATCACTTCTAATGTTTATGGAATTAGTTTTAATGGTGAAGTTAAGAATTTCTCAACAAGACTTTCAAAGGACACAGATAATACAGAGTTTAAAATTATTTGGAGAAAAAGGAAATACTATAGGTGAATTTAAAGGTTTCATTAACTTTGATACAGAGCTTACAGAGTCAACTTTAAATATTCCTGAAGCTGATCTAAAAGATTTAGGAAGTGATTTACTACAAGGTGGGACAAGGAGTTTTATTCCAAAAACTTTAAAAAAACTGATGGTTCTCATTTAGTTATAAATGGAAGTATACATCTAAAAAGATATGAAACTTGATGTAGCAAAAATAATTGAAACTATGAAAATAGAAGATGAAGTTACTAGAGAAATAATAGCACCTCTATTAAAAAGAATTAAATACTGGTGAAATTTATTATAGTTATGACACTGATTCAAGAACATTACAAATTAAGACTAATATAGTTGAAAATTTTTTTGATGAAATTTTAAATGGAGAAAACTCTTCTTTAAAAATCAAAGATAAGAGAACAAATAAAAGAAGACTTTTTAAATAAAAATTGGTGCATAATATTGACAAATAAAAATAAAAAAATGATAATATATATTGCCCTTTAGGGGATATGATATATTATCATCGAACCGTGTCAGATCTGGAAGGAAGCAGCACTAAGATGTATAGTATATGCATATCTTCCTAAGGGTATCTTTATGTATGGAGAAATAAATTTAAAATATATGGAGGAAACTTTAATGAAAAAAATAATAAAATATGTGAATTATTAGGGATTAAATATCCAATATTTCAAGGAGCTATGGCTTGGGTATCAGGTGGAGAATTAGCAGGAGCTGTTTCAAGAGATGGAGGTCTTGGAATAATTGCTGGTGGAGGAATGGAACCAGAACTTTTAAGACAACATATTAGAAAAGCTAAAGAAATAACTTCTAATCCATTTGGTGTTAACTTAATGCTTTCTACGTCCAGATGTAGAGCAACAAATGAATGTTTGTATTGAAGAAGGAGTAAAAGTTATCACAACAGGTGCAGGAAACCCTGGAGCTTTTATGGAAAAATTAAAAGCTGCTAATATAAAAGTTATTCCTGTTATACCTACAGTTAAATTAGCAGAAAGAATGGAAAAAATAGGAGCAGATGCTGTTATAGTTGAAGGAATGGAAAGTGGAGGACATGTTGGAACTCTTACAACTATGGCTTTACTTCCTCAAATAGTTAATGCAGTATCTATACCAGTTATAGCTGCTGGAGGTATAGCTAGTGGAAAACAATTCTTAGCTGCACTTGCTATGGGAGCAGATGCTATTCAATGTGGAACTATATTCTTAACAGCAAAAGAATGTATAATTCACCAAAACTATAAAGATATAATCTTAAAAGCTAAAGATAGATCAACTGTAGTAACAGGAACTTCAACAGGGCACCCTGTAAGAGTTATTGATAATAAATTAGCAAAAAGAAATGATAGAACTTGAAAGAAGTGGAGCTCCTAAAGAAGAAATTGAAAAAAATTAGGAACTGGAAGTTTAAGATTAGCTGTTGTTGAAGGAGATACTGAAAGAGGAAGCTTCATGTCAGGACAAGTTGCAGCTATGGTAAATGATGAAAAAAACAACAAAAAGAAATTTTTAGAATACTTAATGAATGATTTAAAACTTGAAGTAGAACAATTAAGAAGAAGACTAGAAAAACTGGAATATCTAATTTTTTTCTTAGTGTTTGCAATATTTTTACATACTATGTTATACTTTTTTTAGATGGGTAGAATAAAAATTATTATGTAGGTGGAAATTTATGAGCAACCAGGTAATTATAAAAAGGTAAAAATGATAGATTGGTAATTTGCTTTAAACCCGAAAAAGCTGATTTTTTTAGAATTATGTGATATTCTAAAAAAACTAAAAGATATTAGAAGCAAAGAATTTTATTGGAAACAGTCGTATGGCAATAGAGTTTCAGTGGAAGAAAGTTGACTAGTGAGCAAGAAGATATTCTAATTGGAATCCTAACAGAAAATAGTAATATAGTTATTTCATATTTTTACTGAAAAATGAAAAAGAAGAAAAAATGAGAAAAAAAAGCTAGAAGAAAAAATAATAGATTTAAGTCAATTAGATTCATTGATAGAAGAAGGAAAAACTCATTTTTTTATAGAGGAACTTTAAGATCAGGAGCGAAAAAAATAGAATCAGATGGTAAGTATAGTTGTAGTAGGAGATGTAAATCCCATCCTCTATAATAAGAGCTAGAGGAAATGTTATTGTTTTTAGGACATCTTAATGGAACTGTATATGCAGGATTAAATGGAGATGATGAAAGCTTTTCGTAACTGCTATTTATTTCAATCCTATTCAATTGACTATAGGAATGAAAGACTATAAACTGATATGCAAAAAGGAAATTTTTAGATTCTTCAAGAGTTAACAAAAAAAGATAAATTTAGGATTGCAAGAATAAAAAAATCAAGAAATAGTTATTGAGGAGTTGATATAGTATGGGAGCAAGAGTTATTGTTATTACTTCAGGAAAAGGTGGAGTTGGGAAAAACAACAACGACTGCAAATATAGGAGCTAGCTCTAGCAGACAAAAGGGCATAAGGTTTTTACTTATAGACACAGATATAGGCTTTAAGAAATTTAGATGTTGTTATGGGACTTGAAAATAGAATAGTCTATGATTTAATTGATGTTATTGAAGGAAAGATGTAGAATAAGTCAAGCTTTGATTAAAGATAAGAGATGTCCAAAATCTTGTCTTATTACCAGCAGCTCAAATAAGAGATAAAAATGATGTCAATGCAGATCAAATGAAAGAATTAATTTCTTCTCTAAAAGATAGCTTTTGACTATATCTTTAATAGACTGTCCAGCAGGGAATAGAACAAGGATTTTAAAAATGCAATAGCTGCAGCAGATGAGGCTATAGTTGTTACAACTCCTGAAGTTTCAGCTACAAGAGATGCTGATAGAATAATTGGACTATTGGAAGCAGCGGGAATAAAAAATCCAAGACTTGTTATAAACAGACTTAGAATAGATATGGTAAAAAGATAAGAATATGTTAAGTGTAGAAGATATACTTGATATATTAGCAGTAAAAATTATTAGGAGTAGTTCCTGATGATGAAAATGTAGTTATTTCTACAAATAAAGGAGAACCTTTAGTTTATAAAGGAGATTCTCTAGCAGCTAAAAGCATTTAAGAAATATTGCAAGTAGAATAGAGGGAGTAGAAGTACCTTTACTAGATTTAGATATTAAAATGAGTATATTAGAAAAAAATAAAAATTTGTATTTAAGAGGTGATAACAGTGTTGAATATGCTATCAGGTTTATTTAAAAAAAGAAAAATTCAAAAGATGAAGCTAAAGAAATAGATTAAAAACTAGTCTTAATCCAAGATAGAGCAATGTTACCATCTGGAGTTTTTAGAAAATATGAAAGACGATATACTTAAAGTTTTATCTAAGTATGTTGAAATTGAAAAATCTAAATTAAATATAGAGGTTTCTCCTTGTGATGATGACCCTAGAAAAAAATAGCTTTTAGTTGCAAATATTCCTATTATAAAAAGCAGGAAATAGAAAATAGAATAAATTTTTAGCAAAAAAAGAGAATTTTTTTAAGATTATATTCTTGAGAAATTCTCTTTTATATTATGTAATTTTATGTTAAAATTTAAAGATATTTAGGAATGGAGAAAATTTATGAAAAAAATTTATATAGCTCCTATAGCAGGGAGTGACAGACTATACATTTAGAGGTATACTTGAAGATTTTTAAGCCCTGATTTAATTTTTTTACAGAAATGGTGAGTGTAAATGCACTTTCAGTTTTTAAATGATAAAACTATTTCGAAAAAAATATTAAAAATTAAGAGATGGAAATGCAGTACAAATTTTTTTGGTGAAGATATTGAAAAAAATAAAATCAAGTGCTACAGTATATACAAAATTTAGGAGTGAAACATATCAACTTAAACTGTGGTTGCCCTATGAAAAAAATAGTAAATTGTGGTTATGGAGCAGCACTGGTTAGAGAGCCTGAAAAAAATAAAAAAAGAATATTATCGGAAATTAAAATCAGTTTTTAAAATGATGATGTTAAACTTTCTGTAAAAAAATTAGAATAGGCTATAAAGAGCCTGAAAACTATGTTCAAATAGGTAAAAATAGCAGAAGAAGTAGGTTGTGACCATATAACTGTACATGGGAGAACAAGAGAACAACTTTATTCAGGAAAGGCAGATTGGTCTTACATAAAGGAAGTTAAAGACAATGTTTCTATACCAGTTATGGGAAATGGAGATATATTTACAGCTGAAGATGCTCTAGAAAAAGATATCTTATTCAAATGTTGATGGAGTGATGCTTGCTAGAGGAATTTTTTTGGAAATCCTTGGCTGATAAGAGATATAAGAGAAATTTTAGAATATGGAGAAGTAAAAAAATCCTGTCACTAAAGATGAAAAAAATAAATATGGCAATAGAGCATTTGAAAAGAATAAGAATTGATAATGATGATCAATTTATTTTTTTGATGTTAGAAAAACATATTTCTTGGTACTTAAAAAGGTCTTGAAAAATTGTGCAGAGGCTAAAAGGAAAAATAAATACTCTAAGTGACTATGACGAAATTATAAAATTACTTGAAGATTTGCATTAATATTGGTAAAATATAATGATGTAATAAAATAAAAAAATTGAGAGGTAAATAAATGTCAACAGACACACCCTTAATGCAACAATATAAAAAAAATAAAAGAGGAATATCAAAATGAAATCTTGATGTTTAGATTGGGAGATTTCTATGAGATGTTTTTTTGAAGATGCAAAAATAGCTTCAAAAAGAATTAGGGATTAACTCTTACAAAGAGAAATAAAGAAAAAGGACAAGATGTTCCTTTGGCAGGAGTTCCTTATCATTCGGTGGCTTCCTACATTGCAAAGTTAGTTGAAAAAGGGTTATAGTGTTGCTATCTGTGAACAGGTGGAAGACCCTAAGGCAGCAACTGGTATAGTGAAGAGGGAAGTGACAAGAGTTATAACTCCTGGAACAATTATTGATGTTGATTTTTTTAGATAAAAAAATAATAATAACTATATCGCCTGTGTAAAAATAAATACAATAGAAAATATCTTAGCTATAGCTTATGCTGATATAACAACAGGTGAATTTTCTGTTTTTGAAATAAAAGATAAAAATTTCTTTGAAAAAGGTTTGGCTGAAATAAATAAAAATACAAGCAAGTGAGATTTTTACTTGATGAAAAAGACTTATTCTGAATATATAAGCATATTGGAAGAAAGAATTTCTTTTTCAGGAGTGAAATTTACAGAGATAAAAGAATGTAAAAAAAGCTGAGGACTATTTGACTTCATATTTTGATATTATGTCTGTGGAAGCTTTTTCATTGAAATCTAAAGATTTAGCTGTTTCAGCTGCTGCAAATCTTTTACATTATATTGATGACTTACAAAAGGGTAATGAACTACCTTTTAGCAAGATAGAGTACAAGAATATAGACAATATAATGGAGTTGAATATCAGCACTCAAAAATAATCTTAATCTAGTACCTAAAAAGAAATGAAGAAAGCAAAGGTACTTTATTGGGAGTTTTAGATAGTTGTGTAACATCTATAGGAAGTAGAGAATTAAAAAAAGATTATAAAAGAAATCCTTTTTTAGATATAGAAAAAAATTAAAGAAAGACAGTTTTATGTTGACTATTTCTTTAATGACGTACTTTTTAAGAGAAAATGTAAGAGAAAAAGCTAAAAGATATCTATGATATAGAAAGAATAGCTGGAAAGATAATATATGGTACAGAGAATGGAAAAAGATCTTTTATCATTAAAAGATTCTATTAGAAAGTCTTTAGAAACATATAAACTTTTAAAGGAACATCAAGAATTAAAGAAAAATTTTTGAACTTGATATAGAAATTCTTTTAGATATTTACAATAAAATAGAGTTAATTATCGATGTTGAAGCACCTTTTCTCAGTGAGAGAAGGGTGGGAATAATCAAAGATGGTTATAATTCTGAATTAGATGAGCTTAGAAGGATATCTAAACTTGGTAAGGACTTTATACTTGAGATAGAGCAGAGAGAAAGAGAAAGAACAGGTATAAAAGGTTTAAAAAAATAAAATATAATAAAGTATTTTGGATATTTTATAGAAGTTACTAAAGCCAATGAGCATTTAGTTCCTGAGGACTATATTAGAAAGCAGACCCTTGTAAACAGTGAAAGATATATAGTTCCTGATTTAAAAGGAGTATGAAGAAAAAGGTTATAACAGCTAAAAGTAAGATAGAAGCCCTTAGAATATGATTTATTTAAATCACTTAGTTCAGAGATAAAGGAACATATAGAAAGTCTATATAAATTAGCAAATAGAATAGCAAACTTAGATATAGTTTCAAATTTTGCCCATATAGCAACTAAAAAAATTCCTATGTTAAAACCTGAGATAAGTGAAGAAAATATCTTAGAAATAAAAAGGTGGAAGACATCCTATAGTTGAAAGTTTAATAGCTAGTGGAAGCTATGTTAAAAAAATGATATAGTTTTAGATGAAAAAAATAATTTAATTATCTTGACAGGGACCTAATATGTCAGGTAAGTCAACTTATATGAAACAGGTTGCTTTTAAATATCATAATGGCTCATATAGGTAGTTATGTTGCAGCAGACTATGCAAAAAAATTCCTATTGTAGATAAAAATATTTACAAGAGTTGGGAGCAAGTGATGACCTACTTACAGGACAATCAACTTTCATGCTAGAGATGACAGAGGTTGCAAGTATTTTTAAATAATGCGACAGAAAAAAATCTTTCATAGTTTTAGATGAGATAGGAAGAGGAACATCAACTTATGATGGAATATCTATAGCGACAGCTATAACAGAATATATCCATAATAATATAGGAGCTAAAACTATATTTGCCACTCACTATCATGAACTTACTGAACTTGAGAAAAGAGCTTGAAAGAGCTATAAATTTTAGAGTTGAAGTAAAAGAAAATGGTAAGAATGTAGTTTTTCTTTAAGAGAGATAGTAAAGGGTGGAGCAGATAAGTCTTATGGGATTGAAGTTGCAAGGTTATCTGGAGTTCCTAAAGATGTTTTTAAATCGTTCAAGGAAGATTTTTAAAAGAAAATTAGAGAATAGAAAAAAATTTAATAGAAAGCAAAAATGAAAGCCGAGCAAATGATGCTTTTTTTGGTAATAATTTTGAAGAGGAAGAAGAAATAGAAACTGAACTTATAAATGAAAATGAAATAAAAGTTTTAGAAATGTTAAAAAGTTATGGACTTGAAACTCTTTAAGTCCTTTGGAAAGCTTTATTAAAATTGAGTGAATTAAAGAAAATTCTTCTTGGAGGAAATAATGACTAAGAAAAAAATTGCATATATTGGAGCAGGAATAGTAGCATTGGTGCTGGGATATTTCAATTATTTTTGGTTCTGATAAAGAAACAGGAGATATAAGAAAATTGATTGAAACCATCAATGCAGTCTATGAAAATGATGATCTTCGTATAGAAGCTGAAAAAGAAATAGACTACATAGATGAAAAAAAGAAAGTAAGTTTGAAAAAGGCAAAAGCCTTTATTCAAGGAATGCTTTTTAAGTGGAGATAATGCCTTTCTTGATAAAGATAGAAAACTTAACATTAGATTCTAAATATTTCTAGGAAATAAAGTGCTAATGGTTGGGAAATTAAAGCGTCTCAATTAAAAATATAATAAAGAAACACAAGAGTTAGAATCAACTAAAGCCTATGTATGCTAAAAATGAAGAAAAGGGTATAGAGGTATTAGGAAATAAATTTAAAGACAACTGTTTCTATGGATAATATAACTTTAGAAGATGGAGTTGTTATAAAAGAAATAAACTGTTTTCTATAGTAGCTGATAAAGCAAACTACAACAATGAAGCTAAAGACTATAACATTGGAAGGAAATATTGCCTTATCTAATAAGATAGGAGAAATTGAGATATCAATACTCTTACAGATGTAAGAAAGCTTCAAGTTGGTGAAGTAGAAAAAGGTAAGGAAATGTCAGGAACATTTTCTAAAGTTTATTTTAATCTTAAATGAAAGAAATCTTTATGCAACTGATGGCTCGATATGAAAGTATGGTGAAGTTGGGATTAAAAAGGGTAGAGATATAGTTTTTAAATGAAACTGATCAAAGTTTCAAGGTTACAGGAGATGTTAAATTTCACTTATCAAGACTATGTTTTTTTGATGTAAATTATAGAAAAAAAGAAGCTAATAGTGATACAATCAATGTATATGGACAAATTAAAGGTGGAAATCCTGAATATTCTGTTCTAGCAGATAAAGCTGAATACAATATAAATGATAAGAAGTTTAAGATTTTTAGGTAATGTTGTTGTAACTTCAACAAAAGGGTGAAAAACCTTAAAGCAGATACTTTTTGTATATTCTAGTGAAACTAAAGAAGCAGATATATATGGAAATAAAAATTCTATATACATCTCCAACAAATAATTTAGAAGCAGAATATATTCACTATAATTCAGAAACTAAAGAAGTTACTACTGATAAACCTTTTGATTCTTGGAATGAAAAAGGGTGAAGGAATAAAAGGAACAAGTATAGTATATAACTTTAGGAACTAAAGATTTCTATTCTAAAGAAGAAATTACTGTAAAAAAACAAAGACTATGGTTTAACAACAAAAAAATGTTACATATAAAGAAGAAACAGGTATTTTTATCAGCACCTGAACCTTATGTTATAAAAATCTAAATGATGAAAGTTCTATAATAAATGGAAATAGTATCACTTACAATAAAAAAAGACTGGAGAGCTTACAAGTCCCAGGAAATATTGTAATGAATAGTAGAGGTACTATTATGAAAGGACATGACTTAGTTTTTCAATAATATAACAGGTGAAGGAAAACTTCAAGGACCTATACCTTTTTGAAAATAAAGAAGATAAAATGTCAGGAACTGCTAAAGAAATAATAATCAAAAGAGGAGACTATGTTGATTTAATGGGACCTGTTAAAGTTAAACAAGATACAACAAATATGGTGGTTGATAAGGCTAGATATTCATATAAAGATGAGCTAGTTCATGTAAATACACCAGTTAAATTTGATGATCCAGTTAGATCTATGGTTGGTTCTGTAAGTTCAGCAACATATAGTCCAAAAGATGGAATATTAAGAGGCTCAGATTTTCAATATGAGAGAACCTAATAGAACAGCTAAGGCTCAAAATATAGTTATCTACAATAAAGAAAATAGAAGATTAGAATTAGTAGGAAATGCTTACTTAAGTTCAGGAGCAGATAGCATAAGTGGGCCAAAAATAGTATATTACTTAGATACTAAAGATGCAGAAACTCCAACTAATAGTGTAATCAAAATACGATCAATACACTATAAAATCTAGTTATGGAAAAGTAAATAAAGAAAGTGGAGAAATTTTTTGTAAAAAAATGCTGATGTAAAAATCTGTTGATGGAAATGAATTCTATTCTAATCAGGCTAAGGGTAATATAAATGATGTTGTTCACTTTTACAGGAAATGTAAAAGGTAAATCTAAGCAAAAAAAGAAGGAGATGTATATTTCTCTGGAGATAAAGCAGACTTATATATGGCTAAAGATAGATGATAAAGTATCAAGCTAAGAAAGTCATAGTAAATACTAAATCTACTTTTACTCAATTAAATAGAAAAAAATAGTTTCTAACTACATGGAACTAGATTTAATTAAGAAAGAAGTATATGCAAAAAGATAAACCTGTATTGACTATAGATGATGGACCAAAAGGAAATACTCTTGTTAAAGCTGATGATGTTACAGGATATATTGATCAAGAATTAATTAAACTTAAATAAAGAAATGTCTATGTAAAGAATGTAAACGAAAAAGAAAGAAGAAGTAGTTTTAACAGCTGATAGAGGAGCTGTGACAAAGAAAAATGGCTGATGTATATGATAGAGTTAAGATTGTTACAAAAAGAATCTGTTACAACAGCTAATGAAGGTCATTATGATATGGAAAATAGAAAAAAATAAGAGCTAAAGGAAATGTCCATGTTGAATATCAAACAGATAAATCAGCAGGAAATGTATTTGATAATATGACATCTAACAAAAAAACTACAAAAAAATAAGACTATGATGTCAAAAGGAGATTTGAATGATAACTTTAAGTGCTGATAATCTTGTTAAAGCCTACAAAGGAAGAAAGGTTGTAGACAGGGTTAGTTTAGAGGTAAATAAAGGAGAGATCGTTGGACTTCTTGGACCTAATGGAGCAGGAAAAACAACAACTTTCTATATGATAACAGGGATAGTAAGACCTGATGATGGAGAAGTTTTATGTGCTGAGGAAGACATAACTAACTTACCTATGTATAAAAGAGCAGATATGGGAATAGGATATCTTGCACAAGAACCTTCTGTTTTTAGAAACTTAACAGTTGAAGAGAATATAGAAGTGGTTCTTGAAATGAAAGGTATTTCAAAAAAAGAGCAAAGAGAAACAGTACATAGATTACTTGAAGAGTTTAAATTGACTCATGTAAGAGATTCTTTAGGTTATGCTCTATCTGGTGGAGAAAGAAGAAGAATAGAGATAGCTAGAACAATAGCAAATAATCCAAGTTTTATCTTACTTGATGAACCTTTTGCTGGTGTTGACCCTATAGCTGTTGAAGATATACAAAATATCATAAGACATCTTAAAAAAAGAGGTCTAGGAATATTGATAACAGACCATAATGTAAGAGAAACTTTAAGTATAACAGATAGATCATATATTATGGCAAAAAGGAAAAGTATTAATTGAGGGAACACCTACGTGAAATAGCAAATAATCCCAGAAGCAAGAAGAATATATTTAGGAGAAAAAAATTTAGATTAGACTAAAGGAGATGATTAACAAGGTGGGAAAAAAATAGATTATTGATATTTTTTTGGATTATTGTTAATATGTGGAGTACTTTTCAAGCACTTCTTTATTCGCTAAAAAAGAATCACACTATAAAGCTGAGGAAAATGTATATTTTTTTAATGGGAGATTTTTGTAAATGAGTGGGCTAATACTGATTTTTAACCCGACAGATGAAAAAGTGGAAAAAAAGAAGGAGTTTCTTTACCACCTTTAGTATCAAAAAGATGAAATAAAAAAACTTTACTTGAAATAGAGAAAGAATGGAAAAAGTAGTTCCAGCTACTTCCAAAAAAATCATGATCCTAAGATGTGTATAGAATATGCTCCATTTGATGGAAATATTTATGTGTTTTTATGGAATTTCATCTGAGAAATCTGATACAAAAAAACTTTAATTGTTTATGCTGATGAGAAAGATGATAAGATTTTTTTGCTATGACAAGTGTTGGAGGAAGCACCATATGAATTTGTTGGTGGGTTTTTCATTGCCAGAAGAATATCAAAAAAATGGTCTCATTTAATATCAACTTTAAAAAAAGCGTTTTGAAGAATATAAAAAGAATGAACAAAAATATAAAAAGATAAATAATAAAAGGAGGAGGCTATGTGGAAGAATTCATCTTCCATTATAGATAAAAAAAATGTTAACAGGTAACGAAATTAGAGAGAAATTTATTGAATTTTTTATGCAAAAACAGCATAAACATTTTGAAAGTGCATCTTTGATACCAGATGATCCAACTCTGCTTTTAACAGTAGCAGGAATGGTACCATTTAAGCCATATTTCTTAGGACAAAAGGAAGCACCTTATCCAAGAGTTACAACTTATCAAAAATGTATAAGAACAAATGACTTAGAAAATGTTGGAAGAACGGCAAGACACCATACATTTTTTGAAATGTTAGGAAATTTCTCTTTTGGAGATTATTTCAAAGAAGAAGCTATAGCTTGGTCTTGGGAATTTGTGACAGAAGTTTGAAAACTTGATAAAGATAAACTATGGGTAACTGTATTCACTACAGATGATGAAGCAGAAAGAATTTGGATAGAAAAATGTAATTTTCCAAAAGAAAGAATAGTTAGAATGGGAGAAAGTGAAAACTGGTGGTCAGCAGGACCTACTGGTTCTTGTGGACCTTGTTCTGAAATCCATGTTGACCTTGGAGTGCAATATGGTGGAGATGAAAACTCTAAAATTGGTGATGAAGGAACAGATAACCGTTTCATAGAAATATGGAATCTAGTGTTCACTGAATGGAATAGAATGGAAGATGGAAGTCTAGAACCTCTACCTAAAAAGAATATAGATACAGGAGCAGGACTTGAAAGAATAGCAGCAGTAGTCCAAGGTAAACCTAATAACTTTGAAACTGATTTACTATTCCCTATCTTAGAAGAAGCAGCAAGAATTACAGGAAGTCAATATGGAAAAAATTCTGAAACTAACTTCTCTTTAAAAGTTATAACTGACCATGCAAGAGCAGTAACTTTCTTAGTTAATGACGGAGTTATACCTTCTAATGAAGGAAGAGGATATATCCTAAGAAGAATTTTAAGAAGAGCAGTTAGACATGGAAGATTATTAGGATACAAAGACTTATTCATGTATAAGATGGTGGATAAGGTTGTTGAAAGATTTGAAGTTGCTTATCCAGATTTAAAGAAAAAAATTTAGAAAATATCAGAAAAAAATTGTAAAAAAATTGAAGAAGAAAAAAATTCTCTAATACTTTGGATCAAGGAATACAACTAGTTAATCAAGAAATTGATAATCTACTAGCTAATGGAAAGAATAAACTAGATGGAGAAGTTTCATTTAAGCTTTATGATACTTATGGTTTCCCTTATGAATTGACAGAAGAAATTGCAGAAGAAAGAGGAGTAACTGTATTAAGAGAAGAATTTGAAGCTAAAAATGGAAGAACAAAAAAAGAAAAAAAGCTAGATCGGCTAGAGAAGTTGTAATGGAAAAAAAGGACAAGACAGCTTTTATAGAAGACTTCTATGATAAACATGGAGTAACTAAATTTACTGGTTATGAAAAGACTGAAGATGAAGCTACACTTCTAAGTTCAAGAGAAGCAAAAGATGGAAAGTATCTATTGATTTTTGATAAAACTCCTTTCTATGCTGAATCAGGAGGACAAGTTGGAGATCAAGGAAGAATTTACTCAGATAACTTCTCAGCTAAAGGTCTTAGATGTACAAAAACAAAAAAAGATATATTTATTCATACTGTTGAAATTGAAAAAGGTAGTGCTGAAGAAAACAAGACTTATAAATTAGAGGTAAATCTTCTTAGAAGACTTGATACAGCTAAAAACCATACAGCTACTCACTTATTACATAAGGCTTTAAGAGAAGTAGTTGGAACTCATGTTCAACAAGCAGGGTCTTTAGTTGATCCAGATAAATTAAGATTTGACTTTAGCCATTATGAAGCTGTTACAGCTGAACAACTTGCTAAAATTGAAAATATAGTAAATGAAAAAATTAGAGAAGGTATAGACGTTGTTGTAAGTCATCACAGTATAGAAGAAGCTAAAAACTTAGGTGCTATGATGCTATTTGGGGATAAATATGGTGAAGTAGTAAGAGTTGTAGATGTCCCTGGATTCTCAACTGAACTTTGTGGAGGAACTCACATAGATAACATAGCTAAGATAGGACTATTCAAAATAGTTTCTGAAGGTGGTATAGCAGCAGGAGTTAGAAGAATAGAAGCTAAAACTGGTTATGGAGCATACTTAGTTGAAAAAGAAGAAGCAGATACTTTAAAAAGAAATTGAAAAGAAATTAAAAGCTTCAAATACTAATGTAGTTGAGAAAAGTAGAAAAAAACTTTAGAAAGTTTAAAAGATGCTGAAAAAAATCATTGGAGACTTTAAAAACAAAAAAATTGCTTTATTTGAAACAAAGGCAGCATTGTCAGGAATGGAAGAAATAAATGGAGCTAAAGTATTAATAGCTACATTTAAAGATAAAAACAGCTGACGACTTTAAGAACTATGATAGATACTATTAAAGATAATAATGAAAAAGCAATAGTAGTTCTAGCAAGTACTCAAGATAAGTTATCTTTTGCAGTAGGAGTTACAAAAAAACTTTAACTGATAAGGTAAAAGCAGGAGACTTAGTAAAACAACTAGCTGAAATGACAGGTGGAAAAGGTGGAGGAAGACCAGATTTTGCACAAGCTGGTGGAAAAGATGAAAGCAAACTTTTAGATGCCTTCAAAAGAAATTAGAGCTACAATTGAAATCTAAATTATCATAAAAATCAATTTGATAAAAAAACAGTTCATTGCTAGCTAAATTTCTTAACGATAAAAAAATTAACGTTTCGCTGCAAAACATGAAACTCGCTATGCTCAAACACTCATGCTTTTTTGCTCGGCTCACTTGCCTTAATTTTTTATCTAAAATTTAGATGCAAGTTCACTTGTTTTTTATCCACATTACTAAGTTAAAAAGGCATCTAAAAAAATATAAACTCATGAGAGGTAGAATGAAGAGATATTTAGCATTAGATATTGGTGATGTTAGAATTGGAGTGGCAAGATCTGATTTAATGGGGAATAATTGCCACACCCATTAGAAACTATAAATAGAAAAAAAAGTGAAGTCTGTCAAAAAGGATAGCTGAGCTTTGTAAGGAAAAATAATACAACCTCAATAGTTGTAGGTATACCCTAAAAGTCTTGATGGTGAAGAAAAAAAGACAGGCTGAAAAAAAGTAAGAGAATACATAGAGAAAGTTAAAAAAAAGAAATAGAAAATCTTGAAATAATTGAAATAGATGAAAGATTTTTCAACAGTGATAGCTGACAATATATTAAAAAGATTTAAATAAAAAAATGGAGCTATTGAAAAAAAGAAAGGTAGTAGATAAAGTTGCTGCCTCAATAATATTACAAACATATTTAGATATGAAAAAAATAATTTTTTTATGTGGAGGACGGGAAAAGAATGAATAGTAAGTTATTTATAAGATTGTTAATAGTAATAGCAATTTTTATAACAGCAGTATACTACAGTATAAAGAAACCTATAAAACTTGGACTAGATTTAAAAAGGTGGAGTTTATGTTGTACTTGAAGCTGTGGAAGATAAAAAAATTCAAATGTAAAAATTGATAGCGATGCTATGAACAGACTAATTGAAGTATTAAATAGAAGAATTAACGGAATAGGGGTTGCAGAATCTTCTATACAAAAAAAGCAGGAGATAACAGAGTTATCGTAGAATTACCAGGATTACAAAATGCAGAAGATGCTATAAATCTAATAGGTAAAACAGCTTTATTGGAATTTAAAATAATGAATGAAGATGGAACTTTAGGAGAAACTTTACTTACAGGTTCAGCATTACAAAAAGCTGAAGTATCTTATGATAATTTAGGAAGACCTCAAATATCATTTCAAATGACACCTGATGGTGCACATGTTTTTTTGCAAAAATAACTAGAGAAAAATATTGGTAGACAACTTGCAATCACTCTTGATGGAGAAGTTCAAACAGCACCTAAAATAAATACTGAAATAGCAGGTGGTAGTGGAGCAATAACAGGTAACTACACTGTTGAAGAAGCAACAGCAACAGCAACTTTATTAAATGCAGGGGCATTACCAATAAAAGCAGAAGTTGTTGAAACAAGAACTGTTGGAGCAACTCTTGGAGATGAATCAATAGCACAAAGTAAAAAAATGCTGGTATGGTTGCAATAGGGTTTAATTTGGGTTATTTATGATAATTTTCTACAGATTACCAGGAATTATAGCAGACTTAGCAATAATCATATTTGGATTTATAACATTTGCTTGTCTAAACTTCATAGATGCAACACTTACATTACCAGGAATAGCTGGATTTATCTTATCACTAGGAATGGCAGTCGATGCTAACGTTATCATCTTTGAAAGAATAAAAAGAAGAATTAAGATTTGGAAATAGTATAAGAAACTCAATAGAATCTGGATTTGGAAAAGGTTTTGTTGCTATATTTGACTCAAACTTAACAACTTTAATAATAACTGCTATATTATTTGTATTTGGTACAGGACCAATCAAAGGTTTTGCTGTAACATTGGCTTTAGGAACACTAGCTTCTATGTTTACTGCAATAACAGCAACAAAAAGTATTACTTCTAACTTTTGTAAACGTATTTAGTTTTTAGAAGTCCAAAACTTTTTTTGGAGTTACAGAAGGAGGAGAAAACTAATGAAAGTAAATTTGCACATTATAAGAAAATATGAAAATACTATCTATCAGTTTCAATAATTCTTGTTGTTTTATCAATAATAGTATTCTTTACAAAAGGGATTAAACTATGGAATAGATTTCACAGGAGGAAACCTATTTCAATTAAAAATATAATGACAAAAAAAGTAACATTGACTGAAATTAATGATAATTTAGATAAAGTTATCTGAAAAATTACCTCAGGTCAATTCAAATAGTAGAAAGGTTCAAATCTCTGAAGATGGAACAGTAATTTTAAGAGTTCCTGAATTAAAAAGAAGAAGATAAAAAAAGAAGTTTTTAAATAGCTTACAAGAATTAGGAGCTTTCAATTTAGATAAAGAAGATAAAGTTGGAGCAAGTATAGGAGATGACTTAAAGAAATCAGCTATCTATTCACTAGGTATAGGAGCAATTTTTAATAGTTCTATACATCACATTAAGATTTGAGTTCAGTTTTGCTATTGGAGGTATACTATCGTTATTACATGACATTATCATAGCAGTAGGATTTATAGCTCTTATGGGTTATGAAGTTGACACTCCATTTATAGCTGCTATACTTACTATACTTGGATACTCAATAAACGATACTATCGTTATTTACGACAGAATAAGAGAAAACTTAAAGAGAAGACACAATAAAAATTGGACACTAGAAGATTGTATGGATGAATCAGTTAACCAAACTGCTATAAGATCTTTGAATACATCAATAACTACACTATTTTCTGTAATAGCTTTATTGATATTTGGTGGAGCAAGTTTAAAAAAACTTTTATAATGACTTTATTAATAGGTATACTTGCAGGTACATATAGTTCAATCTTTATTGCAACTCCAATAGTTTACATATTGAATAAGAGAAAAGGTAACAATATGGAAGATATGTTTTAAAAAAATGATGATGATGAAAATAATAATGGTAAGAGAGTAGAAAAAAATCTTAGTATAAATTTAAAGAAAAAAAGGGAGTGGAGGAGAAAAAAATGGATCAAAATGCTGAAAAAAATGAAAAAAATTAGAAAGTAGTTATGATGAGAACCCATATATATCTAAAACATATTATCATACACAACCTGAGAAATTAAAAATCTAATTTAAGATTATTAGATTTTATTAGTCCAGACTTAAAAAAATGCAAAAAGTTCTAGAAATTGGTTGTTCATTTGGTGGGAATATAATTCCTTTTGCAATTGAAAATCCTGATGCAACTGTTGTTGGAGTAGATTTATCTAAGGTTCAAGTTGATGAAGGAAATAAAATAATAGATTTTCTAGGTTTAAAAAAATATTAGAATACACCATAAAAATATTTTTAGACTATAATGAACATTTTTGAACAATTTGACTATATCATCTGTCATGGAGTTTTTTTCTTGGGTAGATGAAAATGTTCAAAAAGGTATATTAAAATTTATAAAAAAACATCTTACAAAAAAATGGTTTAGCTATGATTTCATACAATACTTATCCAGGTTGGAAGAGTCTAGAAGTATCAAAAGATGCTATGAAATTTAGAAATAGAATGTTAGCTAAACAAGATAAAGATGTAACAGGAAAGAATCAAATTGCTTATGGTAAAGGTATATTAGAATTTTTTTAGATGAATATTCTGGTTTAAATAAGAGAATAAAAGATAACTTTTCTTATGTTGCTCAAAAAAAATGACTACTATTTATTACATGAGTATTTTTGAAGTATATAACACTCCTTTTTATATCTATGATTTCAATGAATTATTGGAAACAGAAGGATTATCTCATGTAGTTGATAGTTATTTACAAAAAAATCTTTTCCGTTTTTTTACCAAATGAAATTTTTAGATAAGATTGAAAATGATTGTCAAAAATGATTACATAGGAAAAGAGCAATATTATGACTATCTAACTGACTGTCAATTTAGAAGCAGTATTATAACTCATACAGATAATATAAAAAGATATTAATATCTCAAGAAATATAAAAAAATAGATAGTATAAAAGCTTTTAAATTATAGAGGTTTCTATGTAAAGAATGAAGAAGGAAAAATATGTAATAGGTGAAGATAAAGAAGTTGTGGAAGAGTGAAAAGAAAAGCTTTTATTCTTAGAAACAGTAGCTAAACATTATCCTAACACAGTCACAGTAGAAGATCTTGAAAAAAAGAATTAGAAAATAAATTAACTACTGTTGAAATTTGTGAAATTCTTTTTAGTATTAATCTATCAAAGAAAAAAATAGAAGTTTACAATGATAAATTAACTGTAAAGAAAGAAGAAAAAAAATAAAGATATCAGATAGATATAGAAAAATATGTTGAATATTTTGCTGAAACTAAATTCCCTGTTATAAGTTCATACGGTTTATCAGGAATAAACGATTTAGGTTTAGACTTTATTAAGAGCAAATGTTTTCTTACTATTTGATGGAACAAGAACAGATGATTATATAGTAGAAATTTTTAAAAAGCAAAAACATGCAAGAGATGAAATAAAAGTAGATAATACTGATAGTAAAGCAGTAGAAACTATTTTTAAAAGAGTATGTTGCTACTATGAGAACAATAATAGAAGAAAATTTCTTGAATAAATAAAAAAATAGGTTGTTGCAATCAAATTTGCAACAACCTATTTACTTAATTATATTCTTTGTCTAACCAAGATTTCACAGCATCTTCCAAACCATTCTTAAATGTAGATTTAAAAAAACTTCTAAAGGATTTTTTTATTTCTTTTTGCCTTACATTCTTTACTGAATCTTTTCAAAATAATTACCAAAAGTTACTTGTAGCAGTTCCAAAAGGATAAATAACTTTTATCACTTAAATCATATTTCTTTATAAAAGAATGAATAGGAGGTGCATAAGTAAAGTACCAAGCTATACACTATAAAAATTTTTATCATAATTAGATAAGTCAATTTCATTTTTTTTAATTCCAGGTTCATAATCTGTCTTACAATGAACTAAACCTATAGTGTAAGCTGTTAGTTTACTATATGGTTTTTCTAACTCTATTTCGTAGATATCAGCATCAGTAAAGTTTTTTTAATACATCTACAACTTTTTTTGTCAGTCCACTTAAAGAATAATAAACAATCAATGATTTTTTTTCATAGGTGAGCTCCTTTTATAAAATTTATTCAATTATATCTTTAAAGAATTTTTTTAACTTTTTTTCATAAAAACCTGATTTTTTTGTTCATAGTTTTTTTCATTTAAGCTTTCTTCAAATTTTTTTGTAATAATTCTTTTTTTGTTTATCAGTTAGTTTCTTAGGAGTTTCTATAGTAATTTTTTACAATGATATCTCCTTGTCCATATCCTCTAAGAGATTTTTATACCTTCTCCCTTAACTTTTTAATAGTCTTCCACTTTCAGTTCCTTCAGGGACTCTAATAGTTTCTTTTACCATTTTAAAGTAGGTATTTCAACTTCTCCACCTAAAACAGCAGTTGAATATGATATAGGTACTTCACAATATAGATTTTCTCTATCTCTTACAAAAAAATATCATGAGATTTTTATTCTGATAACTATGTATAAATCTCCATTAGGTCCCACCACTTTGACTTGCTTCACCTAGACCTGCATATTTTTAACTTTTTGTCCATCATCTATACCAGCTGGTACATTAATTTTTCTTTTTCGACAGTTTCTTTTTGCTATACCTGTTCCATGACAATGTTTACATTTCTTTTTCAGGAACTTTCTCCCTTACCATGACAGTCAGGGACAGATAGTTTGAGATTGCATTATACCCAATATAGTTCTTTTGTTGAGTTTTTACTGTTCCTTGTCCATTACAAGTAGGACAAGTTTTTCATTTTGCTGTCTTCTCCACCTGTTCCATGACAATGTTCACATTTTCCATTTCTCTTGTATTTTATAGTTTTTTCAACACCTTTAGCAGCTTCTTCTAAAGTAATTTCAAGATTGTATCTTAAATCATGCCCAGCTTCAGCATAGCTTCTTCTTGAAGAACCACCAAAACCTGCAAATCCTTCAAAGTCACCGAAACCTCCACCACCAAAAATATCACCAAAAATATCACCAAAGTCAAATCCATTAGCATTAAAGCCTCCACCACCAAATCCAGCTCCAGCTTCAAAAAGCAGCATGACCAAATTGATCATATTGTTGCTTCTTTTTGAGGATCTGAAAAGAATTTGATAAGCTTCATTTATTTCTTTTAAATTTTTCTTCTGCATCTTTTTTCTCAGCATCGCTTGCATTTGCAAACTTATCAGGGTGATATTTCATAGCAGCCTTTCTATAGGCTTTCTTTATATCTCCTTCACTTGCACCTTTATCTACTCCAAGGACTTCATAATAGTCTCTTTTTGCCATAATTTTCCCTCCATCTAATTTATTTTTAATATTCAATTAGGTATTATATTTTTTTATTTAAAAAGTTTTTTTCAAGTTCTAATAGATATTTTTTTATTTCAATACCTTTGTTTCCACCTTCTCCACCACTATATCCACCTAAGCTACCATCTTTAGAAACAACTCTATGGCAGGGGATAATTATAGGGTATAGAGTTCTTTTCCATTAGCAGAACCAACAGCTCTAACAGCTTTATCTTTTCCAATTATCTTTAGCTTCATCACTATATGAGATAGTTTCTCCATAAGGAATTTTTAACAATGAGTTCCAACATTCTTTTTTGAAATTCTGTTCCTATAACATCTAATTTAATATTAAATTCTTTTCTTTTTCCCAGAAAAAAATATTCTTCCAATTGCTTTACTACATTTTTTTGTTAAAGGAGATTCTGTAGAAATATTATAGAGTTTTTTTCTTTCTTCTATATTTATATTTCCTAAAAAAACTTATTTCACTTATACCATCTTTTTTTCTTCAATTATCTCTAAATATCCCAATTTTTTTCATTGTATAAAAATGAAATACCTTTAATACTTCTTACCATATCTTCTCCTTCTAATTAAAACTATTAAAATTAGTAAAATTAAGTTTTTCTTGAAATCAAACTAAATAAAACTTTTAAGTAAAACTAAGTGACGTCCTCTAATGTTGAAAGAGCATTTTCTGAGCTCTAGAAACATTAGAGGCTGTCAAGTAGTTGAAATTATGATTTATAAGTTTTTTTAACATTTCTATTTCAAGAAAAAAACTAATAGTCACTTTTATTATTTTAATATTTTATTAGTCTACAACTTCTGCTTCAGCAACATCATCAGCTTTTGTTATCAGAACCTGTATTAGCTCCTGCTTGTTGTTGAGCTTGAGCCTGTGCTTGAGCTTCTCTATATAGATCTTCAGCAAATTTATGAGATGCTTGAGATAATTTTTCAATAGCAGCATCTATAGCTCCTCTGTCATCTCCATCTTTTTGCTTTCTTTAATTCTTCAATAGCATCTTCTATATTTTTCTTATCTCCTTCACTTACTTTATCAGGATTTTCTTTTAAAGTTTTTTCAGTTGCAGAGATTAATTGGTCAGCTTTGTTTCTAGCTTCAACTAATTCTTGGAATTTCTTATCTTCTTCAGCATTAGCTTCAGCTTCTTTAGTCATTCTTTCAATATCAGCCTTAGAAAGATTACTTGAACCAGAAATTGTTACATTATTTTCTTTACCAGTTCCTAAGTCTTTAGCAGATACATGAACGATACCATTAGCATCTATATCAAATGTAACTTCTATTTGAGGGACACCTCTTGGAGCAGCTGGGATACCTTCTAGGTTGAAGTTTCCTAAGCTATGGTTATCAGTAGCTCTTGCTCTTTCACCTTGTAAAACATTTATAGTAACTGCTGTTTGGTTATCAGCATAAGTTGAATATACTTGAGATTTTTTAACAGGGATAGTAGTATTCTTTTCTATCATCTTTGTAAATACTCCACCAGCTGTTTCAATTCCTAATGATAATGGAGTTACGTCAAGAAGTAATATATCTTTAACATCTCCCATTAATACTCCACCTTGTATAGCAGCTCCAGCAGCAACAACTTCATCAGGGTTTATTCCTTTATTAGGTTTCTTTCCAAAGAAGTTTTCAACCCATTCTTGAACTGCAGGGATTCTTGTAGAACCTCCAACAAGTAAGATTTCATCTATTTGATTAGCATTTAGGTTAGCATCTTGTAAAGCAGTCTTTGTAGGACCTTGAGTTGCTTCAACAAGGTGTCTTGTTAAATCATTGAAATTTAGCTCTAGTTAATTTCATTTCCAAGTGTTTAGGACCTGTTGCATCCATAGTTATGAATGGTAATGAAATTGAAGTTTCCATTAATGTTGATAATTCTTTTTTTAGCTTTTTCAGCAGCATCTTTAAGTCTTTGGTAAGCCATTTTATCATTTGATAAATCTATACCATTTTCTTTCTTAAATTCAGCAACTAACCATTTAATGATTTCATCGTCAAAGTTGTCTCCACCTAAGTGGTTGTTTCCAGCAGTTGATATAACTTCTATAACACCATCAGATATTTCAAGAACAGATACGTCAAATGTTCCTCCACCAAGGTCAAATACTAATACTTTTTCTTCTTTTTTCTTTTCAAGTCCATAAGCAAGAGCAGCAGCAGTTGGTTCATTTATAATTCTTTTTACATCTAGACCTGCTATTGTTCCAGCATCTTTTGTAGCTTGTCTTTGAGAGTCAGTAAAGTAAGCTGGTACTGTGATAACTGCTTCTTTAACTTCTTCTCCTAAGTAAGCTTCAGCATCTTTTTTAAGTTTTTGTAATATTTTAGCAGAAATTTCTTGTGGAGTATATTTCTTTCCAAAGATTTCTACTTTGTAATCAGAACCCATATGAGTTTTGATTGAACTTACTGTTGAAGTAGGGTTTGTAACAGCTTGTCTTTTTGCTATTTCTCCTACAACTACTTCTCCATTATCTTTGATATTTACAACTGATGGAGTAGTTCTAGCTCCTTCAGAGTTTGGTATTATTGTTACATTTCCACCTTCCATTATTGCCACACAAGAGTTTGTTGTTCCTAAATCAATTCCTATTATTTTACTCATTTTTTTCCTCCTATAATCTATCTATATTTTTATTTTTTTATTTCTTACACACTGTAACCATTGCTGGTCTGATAACTTTACCTTTCATCGTATAACCTTTTTGTAATACTTTTTACAATTTCATCTTCATTTTTATCTTCACATGCTTCAACACCAACTGCATGATGATATTCTGGATTGAAAGCTCCTTCAGTTGATATTTCTTCAACACCTTCACCAGTCATGATATCTTTTCAAGTTTCTTACTATCATTTCAACACCTTGTAGTAGTGAGTCAAAAGTCTTTACTTTCATTAGAAGCTTCAATAGCTCTTTCAAAGTTATCAAGACTTCCTAAAAAGCTGAGTGATAATTTTTTTCAGAAGCAAATTTCTTTAGTTCTTCAACTTCATTCATTTTTCTTTTAGTAAAGTTTTGAAATTCAGCTTGTTTTCTTAAATAGTCATTTTTTAAAGTTTTCTATTTCAGCTTTTTAGTTTTTTTAGTTTCTTCTTCATGTTTATGTCCATGTTTTTCCACAACAAGTGTGTCCACCATGTTTATGTTCATGCTCATGTTCATGAGCTTCTTCTTTAACTTCCTCTTTATTTATATCCTCTTCTAAAACCTCATCTTTAATATCTTTTATCTTGCATTGACTGCCTCCTAAACTTTTTTTATTTTTTTCTCTTTCCATTGAATTAATGACTTTATTAACTTCCCTACTAACATGATTTATAAGCCCCATCGTTTTAGAATATGCCATTCTCTTTGATCCCATAACTCCTATAATTCCTTGAGCACCACCTAGATTATAAATAGAATAGACAAAACTAAAATCTTCCAATTCTTTAATACCTAATTCATCACCAAGAATTACATTAACATTTGTCTTTGAATTCTCTTTAGCCTTTTTGTTCTATAAGTTTTTTTCAAATAGATCTCTGATATCTTTTTCTTTCATTGAAAAAAACTCAATTACATCTGTAACTTCTTCAATATCTCTATCTTTTTAAAAACACCTGGTAGATTATTGATAAAGTATTTACTAAGTTCATCTTCATCATCATGTTCATAGATGATGTCTGAACTTTCAGTAAAGAACTTTTTCAATATCATTTATAGCAATTTCGTTATTTTTTTAATCTTATCATTTAGTTCAACAACTTTTTTTATCTACTTCATCTTTTTGTAATAGGATAAGGTAAATGGATATTTTTTTAGTTTTTACTCTTCTATCCTCCATAACAATAACTGCCATAATTAGGTATTCATCTATATAAACGAGCTCCACTCTGTCAACTTTTTGTATTATCAGGTTTAGGTTCAACAGCTATACCTGCATAATTTGTCAACTTTGAAAGTAGAGTAGAAGTTTGTTTTAATATATTTTCTAATTCATCAACTCTACGATTATACACATTACTAATATTTTCAATTTCTTCCTGTGTAATCTTTTTCTACTTTAAGAAGCTCAGTTAGGTAATACTTATATCCCATGTCTGTTGGAATACGTCCTGAGGAAGTGTGTGTCTTTTCAATAAAACCCATATCCTCTAAATCAGCCATAACATTACGAATAGTAGCAGATGAGAGTTCTATTCCATATTTTTTTACCAATGTTCTGGAACCTATTGTGTCCCCAACCGTAAGATAATAATCTACAATAGCGTTGAGTACAAGTTTTTCTCTTTCAGAAATTCTCATAATCTCACCTCTTAATTCTTTTCTATTAGCACTCACTTAAAAAGAGTGCTAATTTTTATAAAAAAACAATATACTATATAAAATTATTTTTTTGTCAACTATTTTTTTAAAAATTTTTTTCTTTGAATTATAAAGAAAAAAAGAGAAGTATTTTACTTCTCTTATTTTTTTCAATTCCTAATTCTTTTCTTTAAAGCATTTTTGTAAAACTTGTGAGAAATTAATATTTTTTTATTCTTAGCTAAGATATCTAAATAACTAGGGATAGTTAAAGTCTTTTTTTACATAAGCTAACTTTATTAAAGATTTCTCATATTCATAATTTAAAGTGATATATACAATCTCTTGATTATTTTTTTCAATTTCTTTTTTTAAGTCAGATATTGAACTAGCTTTTTGGAAAATTCTTTTTTTATTATTTTTCATAATCTTCAAGTTTTAAAATTAAATATTCTTTCCCCATTTCTATTGCATCATTGAAACTATCTCCATAAGTTACATAAAAACAATCTTCTATATTTTTCTTCAATATCTGGAAAACCTATATAGAACACATCATCTTCATGACTTATAATTGCTGGGTAAGTTAAATTCATATAATACCTCCATTAAAAGTATGAGGAGAACAAGCAAGGCATTAAAGCCCTGCTTGCCTGAAAATACTCTCAACAGTTTTTCAAAGGTAAATCTTTTTCTAGGATGTGGAACCGTCACTAAACCTTTCTTGCTTTTTATGCTTAAAATGATAATGACTTCCATTTACTCTATCAAGATACCAACCATCTTTTTGAGTAATTTCATTAGGTCTTTTGAGCTCATTAGACCACCTCAGAATAATTATAACACGTATTAAAACACGTAGTCAATTAATGTTTTTCTAATTTAGAATAAACTAAAAATTAAAGTTTTTTTATTTAGCCATTCATCATTTCTACCAAGCTCTTTTAATCTTTGTAGATAGATTAAAAGCAGACTCATAATCTTTCAAGTCAATATAAATGTAAGCTAAATTTGATAATAAATTTATATCATTCTTATATTCTTCCTTAGAAATAACTTCTTCCATCATTTTTAATAGCTTCTTTGTGTTCAGCTAAAGCAAGAAGTATAGATGCCATTCTTGTAGTAAGGACTAAATCTACTTTTCACAGGTGATAGTTTCTTTTAGCCTTTTTTCATATAATCTAAAAAGCTAGTTGAGGCTTTTTTTAATTAAAAAAAGTATGTCCAAGCTATTTCAGAATATACCCAAGTATCTTTTTCTTCCAAGTTCAATAACCTTTTTGATAATTTTCTAAGGCTTCTTCATATCTTTCTTGAGATCTTAAATTATATGCCAGTTGGGAATAAACCCATTCTTCATTATCTCCCAGTGAGATTGCCTTACGAAGATGTATTTCAGCTTCCTTATGGTTTCTAAGTTTGTCATAGTTCCAAGCTAGCTTTTGTTCTATAGAAATTAAATCTTCAGTGATATCTTCTTCAGCATCTAATTTTGAGTAAACATTAAAATAGTTCAAACTTTTATTAAGGTAGTGAATAGCCTCTTCAGGTTCTTCTATGTCTCCTAATTCATGATATAACAGAGCTAAAAGAAAATTGCTAGGCTTATCCTCAGGATTAATCTCCAATGCTTTTTTTAAAAGGTATCTCTCAGCCTCAGAAGGATTATCTAAATAGTAATATGAATGTCCCATACAATAGTTCCATATAGAAGTATTGCTTTCACTATCTTTAATACTTTCTAAAAATCTCTATTGTTTTATCAAATTCATCTATATGACTATATGCCTTAGCAAGACTTAGTTTAATTTTTTTGAGTTTTTTTATCTTCATCAGAAAGAGCTTCAATCATAGTTATTATTTTCTGATAGTCTCTCTTTTTCTAATTCATTTATGAAGTTTTTATTAAATCATCTTTCATTTTAAGCCTCCATTTAAAAATATTTCTAATTTCTCAATTTTTATCTAATAAGCTAAAAAAATGCAATAGATAGACTAGCCTATAAAAAGTAAAAATAGTTTATAATATACTAAAAAGAAAAAAATAGAAAGGGGGCTTCTATGAAAAAAAGGAATAGGTTTAGGAATAGATGATTTTAGAAAGATAATAAAAAGAAGATTGTTATTATTTTGATAAAACAAATTGGATAGAAGAGCTATTGAAAGATAGAACTCAAATAAAAATTGTTTACTAGACCAAGAAGATTTGGAAAAAAACTTTAAATATGAGCACATTAAAGTATTTTTTTGATGTAAAGAATGCTGAAGAAAATAGAAAAGCTATTTAAAGATTTATATATAGAGAAATCAGAATATTTTTAAAGAACAGGGACAGTATCCTGTAATATTTATTTCATTAAAAGATTTAAAGAAAAAAATACTTGGGAAGAATGTTTCTTTGAAATAAAAAGAATTACTTAGAAATTTATATAATGATTTTTTTATCATATAAGAGAAAGTTTGAATGAAAGTGACTTAAGAGAATTTGATAAAATTTGGTTGAAAGAAAAAGAAGCAAATTATGATAGTTCTCTTTTAAATCTTACTAAAATATCTATATAATTACTACAAAAAGGAAGTTATATTATTAATAGATGAATATGATAATCCTTTAATAGTTGCCAATCAAAGAAATTACTATAAAGATTCAATAAATTTCTTTAGAAATTTTTTTCAGCATAGCATTGAAAAACAAATCCATACTTTAAAAACAGCTGTATTAACAGGTATAGTTCAAGTAGCAAAAAGAAGGAATATTCTCAGGATTAAATAATGTAATAACTTACAATATTTTTAAAAAGATAAGTTTGAAACATTCTTTGGTTTGAGTGAAGAAGAAGTAGAAGAATCCTTAAAAATATTTTTGAAAATGGAATATCAAATAGAAGAAGTAAAAAAATGGTATGACGGCTATAAGTTTGGAGAAAAAGAGATATATAATCCTTGGTCTATACTAAATTACTTATCAAATGGTAAATTACAAGCTTATTGGGTAAATACATCAGATAATGCTCTAATCTACGAGAATTTAAGTGTTGCTAATATGGATGTATTTAACTGTTTAGAAAAAAACTATTTGAAGGTAAAGAGATAAAAAAAGAAATAAGTCCATTTTTTTACTTTTCGAAGAATTGGAAAGATATAATGGGTATATGGCAATTAATGGTCTATAATGGTTATCTAAAATTAAATCAAAAATTAGAAGATGATGAGTATCTATTGACTATACCAAACTATGAGATACAAAACATTTTTTTCAGGGCTTTTATAGATAAATATCTGATTGGTTCAAATTATTTCAATCTAATAATGAGAACTTTACTAGAAGGTAATATAGACGAATTTGGAAGAATGTTAGAAGAAATATTTTTTTAATAAATACAAGTTTTCCATGATTTAAAAAGCTGAAAGTGTATATCATACTTTTTTTATTAGGAATGTTAATCTGGTTAAGAGATAAATATGAAGTTAAATCAAATGGAGAAAGAGGACAAGGTAGATATGATATCTTACTTTTTACCACTTGATAAGAAAAACCAGCTTTTTGTATTTGAATTTAAAGTATCAAAAAAACAATAAAAGGATTAGAAAAGTAAAAGCAGAAGAAGCCTTAAAATCAAATAAAAGAGAAAACAATATGATGTAGGTATTAAGGAGTCAGGAATAGATAAAATCTATAGAATAGGACTAGCATTTAAAGGTAAAAAAAGTAAAAAAATTAAAATATGAACTAAATGATTAAACAAAAATTAGAATAGAGGAAAAAAATAATGAAAGTATTAATAGTAGGAGATGTAGTAGGAAGACCTGGGAGAAACACTTTTACAGGCATTTTTTTAGAGAAGTATAAAGAAGATTATGATTTTGTGATAGTAAATGGAGAAAAATTCAGCAGCAGGTTTTTGGTATAACAGTGAAAAATTGCAGATGAATTCTTATCTTGGGGAACAGATGTTATAAGTGGTGGAAATCATAGTTGGGATAAAAAAGAAATCTATGAGTACTTAGATAATTCAGATAGAATGGTAAGACCAGCTAACTATCCATCAGAAGTTCCAGGAAGAGGTTATACTATCTTAGAGGATAAAAAAATGGAAATAAGATAGCTTTTAATCTCTTTACAAGGAAGAGTATTTATGTCAGCTGTTGACTGTCCTTTTAGAACAGCAAAGAAACTAATTGAAGAAATTTCAAAGACAACAAAGAATATAATAATAGATATTCATGCAGAAGCAACTTCAGAGAAAAATAGCCTTGGGAAAAATATTTAGATGGTGAGGTATCATTGGTTTACGGTACTCATACCCATGTACAAACAGCTGATGAAAGAATACTTGCTAATGGAAGTGGATATATCTCAGATGTAGGAATGACAGGTTCTCAAAAATGGAGTTATAGGAACAAATGCTGAAACTATAATAAAGAAATTTTTTTAACTTCTTTACCTCAAAAAGTTTGAAGTTGCTGAAGGAGAGGAACAACTTTTCAGGAATAGAAGTTGAAATTGATGAAAAAGACAGGAAAATGTAAAAAAAATAAAAAAAGAATAAATTGGAGTGAAAATGAAGGTTTTAGAAGCTAAAGTTATATATGAAAGTGACAATATAGAAAAAAATACAAGAAAAATAATTTCAGATATTTTTCTATGATTTTTGGAGTTACAGGTCTAAAGATAGAGGAACCTCTTTTAAATAAAGACCCTTTAAATTTTCTATAAGGATGAAAAAAACAATTTTTGTTATCTGAAAATTCTGTATCGGCATATTTTTCCTTTGAATATCTATTCAGAGAAAAAGAAAAAAAGTTCTAGAAGAAACTTTTTAAAGAAAAAAATTTTCAGAAGATGAAGAAATAGTCTATAACTTAGATTTTTTTATGAATATGATGAAGAAGATTATCAAAATAGTTGGAAGAAATATTTATTTGTTGAAAAAGTCAGTGAAAAAAATTTGTAGTAAAAACCAACTTGGAGAGAATATGAAAAACAAGATGATGAATTAGTTATAGAGCTTGATCCCAGGAAGAGCCTTTTGGAACAGGTTCACATCCTACGACTTCACTTCTATTGAAATTAATGGAAGAACAAGATTTTTACTAACAAAAACAATAATAGATATAGGAACAGGTTCAGGTATACTTATGATAGCAGGGAAACTATTAGGAGCAGGAGAAGTATATGGAACAGATATAGATGAATTTTTCTATGGAAGTTGCTAAAGAAAATCTACTTTTTAAATAATATTTCTTTAGATGAAGTAAAACTTTTAAAAAGGAAACTTACTTGAAGTTATAGAAAATAAGAAGTTTGATATAGTAGTATGTAATATTTTAGCTGATGTCTTAATTAAATTATTAGATGAAATAAAAATATATCTTGAAAGAGGACTCGATAGTTCTTTTCTCAGGAATAATAGAGGACAAGTTAGCAGAAGTTATCTCTAAGGCAGAGTCAGTAGGGACTTGAAGTTGCAGAGATAAAAGAAGATAAAGAATGGAGAAGTTGTCGTCTATTGGTAAAAAAATAAGAATATTATTATAGAAAATAGAATAATAAAAGCTAAATAATCTATTTTTTTGAAATTTTTAATCTATGGAAGTTAGTTCTTTCTAAACCACAATGAAAGGCTCTAGCTTCCATAGCTAAAGTTAAATTATCCACTTTTTTTATAACAGACATCAAAAGTGGAAGTAAAATCAAGCTATATTGAGACAATTTTTTAAAGGGATTCCTAGTTTCAAAATTACCTCCTCTTGCTTGTTGTGCCATTTTAATAGTATTGAATTCCTGTAAAATAGTGGGAATAAATCTTAAAGTGATACTAAGCATAATAGAGAAATCTTGAATAGGTAGCCCTATTTTTTTAGAGGACTCAATAGAGTTTCTAAGGCTAAGGCAATATCCAAAGGTTTAGTTGTCAAAGTCAATAGAGATGAAAAAAATTAAAAAGTAAAATAATTCTTCCCATCATTTTTTTATAGCAGAAAAACACCACTATCATAGACAGAATATTTCCAAACTTTAAATAATAATTCTCCTTCTTGTTTAGAAAAAAATATGAAAAAAACTAGAAAAAAAATTAAAAATATAACTCAGATATTTTTAAACTCTTTAAAAAAATGCTGTTAAAGGAATTTTTTTGAAAGAAAGATAAGAATAAGAGCTAAAACACTATAAATAAGATAAATAGATAGATTGTTAGCAAATAAAAAAAGAGTATAAGAGAAAAAGAACCAATTAATTTAGTTCTTGGATCTAAGTGATGTAACACACTGTCTCTATTTATATACTCTCCTAATATTATATTCATGATTTTATCCTTTATTTATTAATCTTTCTTCAATAACTTTTTAAAAATATCTTCTTCTTTTATTTCATTTTTCAAACTTTTAAGGGATTTTTTTAAATTTTTTTATTTAATCTATTTAAAAAAATCTATGGATTTTGGAAGAACTAATCCTAAACTTTCTAAAGAATCACTATATTTTTTTCAAATAGCTCAGAAGGTTTTGTATGATATAGAACTTTTTCCCTTCGCTCATAACAATAACTTCCTCAGCATAATTCAAAAACATCATTCATATCATGACTAGAAAAAAATAAAAACCACTATTATTTTCTTTTTGCCAATTTAAAAGAATTTTTAAAAAGTTCATTCTTTGACTCAGGATCTAAACCCTACTGTAGCTTCATCTAAAAGTAATAGCTGATTTTTCCATAATGAAAAACTCCAGCCAAAGCCACCTTTCTTTTTTTCACCACCACTTAAGTTTAAAGTTGAACGATGAAGATAGTCTTTATCTAAACCCACAAGTTGTAAAGCCTTTTTCAACTCTTTCAGTAAGATCTTTTTCACTTTAGTTTTTAATTTTTTTAAACCAAAGGCAACATCTTTTAAAAATTGTAGTTTCAAAAAAATTTGATGTTCAGGATATTGAAAAAAATATAGCCAATATCTTCAATTTTTTTCCATCTATACTTATTTCACCTGTTTGATTTTTTTAAAAGTCCTTTTATCAATTTTCAAAAAGTGTAGACTTTCCTGAACCTGTATGTCCAACAATGGCTATTCTTTTTATTTGAATTTATTTCTAAGTTAATATCTTTTTATAGCATTTTTTTCATCATTGAAAACAGAATAACTATAGCCAAAGATTTTTTTAATAGATATTTTTCATAGACTATTTTCACCAAATCTTCCATATTAATATTTTTCATCTTCTACTTTTTATATTATGTTTTTTTCCAAGATATTTTTTTATTTTTTTAGAAGAAAAAGCTATGTCATCATCAAAAACTTTGTAAGGACTTCCTAAATACTTTTATTTCACCTTCTGATAAAAGCATCACTTTAGAGGCTTCTAATATGTCATCTCTATCATGGGTGATATGAATAATAGTTTTTTTCCCTGAGAATTTAATTCTTTCATAATTCTTAAAACTTCTTTTTTTCCAACAGGATCAAGCATAGAAGTTGCCTCATCAAAAAAATTAGAATTTCAGTTCCCATAGCTAAGATACTTGCAATAGCAAGTCTTTGCTTTTTCACCACCTGATAACTGATAAGTAAGCCTATCTTTGTATTCTAGTAGATTAAGATTTTTTTAAAAGCTTTTTTTCAGCTATTTCTTTTTATATCTTCTCTAGGAATAGCAAGATTTTTCTAAGGCAAAGATAACTTCATCGAAAAACAGTAGTTGAGATAATTTGTTCTTCAGGATTTTGAAAAATTATCCCAACTATTTTTTTCTAATATTCAGTAAATCTTTTTGATTTTTTTAGTGTCATAGCCAGAAATTTTTTTATAGTTCCTTCTTGTTGAAAAAAATAAGGGCAGCAAGTAACTTGGCAAGTGTAGATTTTTCCTGAGCCATTTTTTTCCAATAATGCAAAGATATTCTCCTTTTTCTATAGAAAAAGAAATATTTTTTTAAGACCTTATTATTTCTGATAAGAGAAAAGCTAAGATTTTTCTACTTCTATCATAGTATCAGCCTATCTTACAACTTCATTAATAGGACTGATTTCCTTTAATTTATAGCAAAGCACAGAAACAACAACAGCCTTTAATACATCACCTGGGATAAAAGCCATAGTTGCTAAGAAAGCTTTATCTATTGGCATTTTTGTTATATATGATAGATAGATTGCACCAACAAGATATACTAAAAACTATTCCACCAATTATATTAGCTACAATATATTTTTCCTATATTGATATTTTTCCAAAATTTTTCTGTAAAAAATCCTACTAAGAAGGCTGCAAAAGGCCATACTATAAAAAATCCACCTGTAGGACCTGTAAGAACTGCAAGTCCACCTCTACCACCAGACAGAATAGGTAGACCTAAAAGAACAATAACAACCACTAATAACATACTACTAATAAAACCTAATCTTTTACCTAAAAAAACTTCCTGCAAGCATTACTCCCATAGTCTGTAAAGTTATAGGAACAGGAATAAAAAGGTAAAGGTATTGGAGGCATTAAACCTAAAAACAGCAACAATAGCTGCAAACATAGCTGCATAAAGCATATTTTTTTAATTTTTCATTTTTAAAAACTCCTTTTCTTTAAAAAGTTGATTTATTATATCAGAAATCACTAATAAGTGTCAATTTATGATAAATAGAAAATAGTTCGTTACTGAGTAGATTTTAAAAAAAATTTTTCTTTTGAGAGATTCAAATAATTTCTAGTTATATATAACGATTACTTGCCTGCCATTAGTGTCTTTTGAGAGCCTTTCACAAAGGCTCTCAAAACAATAATGGACGTCGCAGTAATCTTATTAAAAACTATTAGTTATTTACTCACAGAAAATTTTTTTATAATTAATTGAAATCCAACTCACTTATTTTTCTATTTTTCTTAGGAGTAAATAATGAACTATTTTTTTATTTTTTTACCAAATTTTAATAATTACATGTTATAATACAGAAAAATCATTACTAAATTAATAAAGAAAGAGATAGGTGGTATTATGTTTGAGAAAATAAAGAAGTTTTTTTCTGTATTTCTCTGTGATATTTTTTTAATAGCTGGAGTTACATCATTCACAGCATATAACTGGGCAACTATGTCTAGTATTGAAAAGTTGGCAGTTCCTTCTGCACTGATTATAGCAGGATTAGGAGCTTATCTATTTTTTTGAAAAAAAGATATTTATAAAAAAATTTAGCATTGTTCTTTTCTTCGTTTACGATAGGAACCTTTGTTTGCAGTCTATGGACAGGTCTATCAAACAGGAGCAGATACATGGATATTATTTAGAAATTGGGCTATATTTTTTTAATTATTCCAATGATAGCAACAGGATATTATTCTATAGTAACACTTTTTTTACTATAGTTGTAGCAGTGGGAACAAAGTTTCTATTTAGAATTATATCTATCAGGATCTATTATTCCATTTTTTTATCTTCTTTAATTTTTGGAATAGTATTATTGGTATATCCGTTTCATACAAAAAAAGATTTAATTTTTAAATTTAACAATATTTTCTACAATATAATGACAGGAATATTTTTATATTTCTTTTTATAGCAAGTGGTTTTGCAGCAATAAATGATCATCATAATGGTCTTACAGCAATAGTACTATATTTACTATTTGTTGCTGCTGTATATTTTGTTGGTTATAAGCAATTAAAAAAAATAACTATAAAGATACTTTCTATAACAGCTCTTGGATGTTTTTGGAGTAGCTATTATTATCAAAAATGATATCTAGTATAATTTATACAGATACGACTATGTATATTTTCTTTTCTTTAATGGTTATTATAGGAACTATAGTAGCAGTAGTTAAATCTTCTAATGAAATAGAAAGTGAAAATATCAAAAAAATTTACAAATGTGGTTGTAGGTTTTTTTAAAAGTTTTTTTGCATTTTTTTCTTACTTATGATTTTTCGTATTTTTCCCTTTTTGGGTCTTATGGGCTTAGGAGAAGAAGCATTTATTGTAGTTGCTATTCTTTTAATTATTTTTTTCATATTTTTGCTGCAAAAAAATGCTTGGCTTAAAGAATGATAAAAATAGAAATAGTAGCTTTTATTGCAGGACTTATATGTCTTGGTATATATTTAAGTGTTTCATTAGAAATGAGTTCTCTATCTGTAATATCTATTATTACAATTATTTTTTTAATCTGTTCTGGTTTTTTTATGCCAACAAGAGCATTGGACTTTACTTTTTATTCCCTGTAAATTATTGCTTACTAGGATTTTTTTCCTTATGAAAAAAAGCTCCTTCTATCAATTATCACTATAGTATTATCACTATAGCACTTATTGTAGAAGCTTACTTTCTATTTTCTGTATGATAAAAAAAGAACTTTTAAATGAAAAAAATTAAAAAGAGTTTTTAATAGGGAATGAAGCTACCTTAATTTTATTACCTCTTAGCTGGCTATCTACAAGAATAGGAAATTTTTTTATAGATGATTATGAACTTATGTTTAAGTATGCTCAATATTATAGAATAGTTGATATAGCACTTACTGCATTAATTGGAGCATTTGTAATATTTCAAAGACAATAAAAAAATCAAAAATTACAAATAGTTTTATGTATTCTTTGGTTAGGCTTTAAATTATTTTTGCATATTCAGAAATTTCTAAGTTTAATTTTTTTGTTATGTTAATTATGTTAATTTATGCTTCTAAAAAAATAGTAAATGGGGAATATTAGTTTCGACTTTAGCAGCATGTTATGTAATATATACTTATTATTTCACAACATATAGGTCTTTACTTGACAAATCAATAGCACTTAGTATTTCAGGAGGACTGTTACTAGTAGCTTATTTAGTGTTAAAGTATGGATTTAAAGGAGTTGAGAATAATGAGTAATAAAATGAAAAAAAGATACTTATAGTTGTAAATATTGTACTTCTTTTTGTAATAACAGGTTTTTTTCTGCTCAAAAAGAAGAAAGTTATAAAAAAACTAGATAGTTATTTCTATTTAGAACTTAGACCAGTTGATCCTCGTTCACTTTTACAAGGTGACTATATGACTTTAAATTATGATATCTTAGATCAAACTACAGAATTTATATATCAAAATAAATCATATGATTACTATGAAGAAGAGAAAAAGAAGAAACTGAAAGCAAGAAAAAGAAAGAAGAGAATTAACTAGAGGCTAAGAAAGCATATATAGCTATCCGTTTAGATGGAAATAAAGTAGCTAAGTTTGTTAAACTGAGCAAAAAGAAAAAAACTGATGAAAAAGATTTACTTTTTCATAGCTTATAAGAGTGATGGTTACAATGTGGATATAAATGCAAATAGTTATTTATTCCAAGAAGGAACAGGGATAAGTATGAAAATGCACGTTATGCAAAAGTTGTGTTAGTTGATAATAAATTAAGGCTTATAGATTTAAGAGATAAAGATTTCAAAGAAATAAAATAAAATCATTTTAAATAAAAAGAGGACTGTTGCAAAATAATAAAAAGTAAAAAAATAGTTCGTTACTGAGGAGATTTTTAGAAAATTTTTCTTTGAGAGATTTTTAAAAATTTTTAGTTATATATAGCGATTACTTGCCAGTCCATTAGTGTTTCGAGAGCCTCACAGAGGCTCTCTCAACAATAATGGACGTCACAGTAATCTTATTAAAAAAAATATTCATTATTCACTCAAAGAAAATTTTCTAATAATAAATTATAAGGTAACTCACTTATTTTTTTACTTTAGGATTAGAATTTTAATTTTGTAACAGTCCCTTTATTTTTATTATTTTTTTCTACTAGCCTTAATTTTTATCAATTGTTTTAATTAAATCGTTATAATTAGGATTAATCTTTTACATTTTTTTAGATGTAGGTCTATACCAGATAAATTCTGAGAAATAGTCTTTTAAATCTTTTTCTAGCAAAAATCATATCCAGCAATAGCATAAGGATAGTTACGAAGAATATCTAGTTGTAAGTTACTTAGATCCCTTTTAAATCATCTGCATCAGAATTTAATAGAAGCAATGACTAGTGTCAAACATATAGTCTCCATCTTTAAATCTATAACCTTGCACTTTTTCCAGCAGGGAATTCATAGTCAAAACCTGGAATATTATCTATACGAGCCATATAGAAATCTGTATCAGGAGAGAAGTTTTTTTAGTTTTGTATTTAACAGAACCATTATCAAGATTTAAATAAACAGCACCATATTTGTCAATTCCATAGCTGTCATCACTGTTTGGATTAGTTGGAGCTATAGAAACCATCTTTCCTTTACCAGCAATTTGCCAATCTATCTTTTTACCATTTTTTTCCAGAAAGTATAAGGTAGTTTAACAAAAGTATTTTTCCTGGAATAACTTCAATTTCAAAATCTTCAACAGTCTTGTTTTTTTCCATTTAGCAAATAGTAGTTACAACATAAGCAAAAATCTCTTTGAAAAATTCCATAAGAACCAGTGTAATAATAACTGTGTTCTACAACATTTTTCACCTTGCTTAAAGTCTGCATTGAAGTAATAAACATAGTTATAGAAGTTTTTTTCTTCTTCTATATATTCTTTTTATAACATTATTATCTAGAAACTCCTCTTGAAAGTAATTTAGATAATAATTCAACATTAGATTTTACTTCTTTTCCATTGACAACAGTTTTAAAGTTTTTTTAATTTTTTTAAAGGTTCTGCTTTTTCTTTTTAGCCTTAGAATAATCTTTCTTCATATTCTTCATTGTTTCCACTTTCAGGGGTAACAAAACCTATTATTTTATTTTTCAGCATTTGGACTATCAAATGTGAATTTAACATTTACAAGCATTCCGTCCTCAGTTAGTTTTTAAAGTAATTTTTTTCTTTCTTTATAGCAACTGCTGAACCTTTTAAAGGAATTATATGTTCTCCTTCAGATCCAAATTCCCAGTCATTAGCAAATGAAAAAAATACTTAAAATGCTAAATAAGCATAGTAATAAAAATTTTTTTCATATCTATTCCTCCTAAAATTATTGTTGACTTATTCTATCATTTTTTTCAAAAAAATTATGCTATACTGAAAAAGATAAATATTATTAAAAAAATAAGGGAAATAGAAGGAGAAAAGAAAAAAATGGATAATAATTTCATATAAAAATTCCAAGCAACAAAAAAACCATTCTCACCAGTTATGAAAAAAATTAATTTTTTTCTAGTAGTTTTTGTAATTATATTACAAATACCTTTTACTTTTTTGTAGGAAAAATTAGTAGAAAGAAGAGGTAGACTATTTAAAGAAACTGTTACAGAAATAGGAAATGAATGGGGAAAAAGTCAAAAGATTATAGCACCAGTAATTTCTTTATCATATACTGATTCATCTCTTAGTAAAGATGATAGTATAAGAAATGAAAAAAATGTTGTAGTTCAGCCAGTACAAAGACGTTTAGCTATATTACCAGAAGAACTTAATGCAACTATAGAAATGAAAGATGAATTAAGACATAGAGGTATATACAATGCTACAGTCTATACAGCTAATATAAAATTAACAGGATATTTTTTTCACCTAAAAGATTTTTCCTGATAAAAAAATGATATGATAGCATATTTATCTATAGGATTATCTGATACTAAAAGCTTTAGTTAAGGTTAATAAATTTAAATTAGGAAATGTAGAGAAAGATTTAGAAGCTATGTCAGGGACTATGGCAAATCCATTATTTACTAGTGGAATCTCAGGTAAAATTGGTCCAGAATATGATGGAATGATGAAAGAAGATAAGATTCCTTTTGAAATAGATATAGATATTAGAGGAAGTAGAAAGATTTCTATATTACCACTTGGAAAGAAAAAAATAATTTTTGACATAAAATCAAATTGGAAGTCTCCAAGTTTCTCAGGAGTTTTACCTACTGAAAGAAATATAGATGATAATGGATTTACTGCAAAATGGGAAATTTCAAACTTGATTAGAGATTATCCTCAAGTCTTAGATATAAATCAAGATGTATATGATGATTTTTAAGGACTCTTATTCTGAAGCAGATCTTGAAGTATATAGAGATTCTGAAGAGTATGAAATATTATAATAGTGATGATAGTAAAATAGTAAAAGTACTGTTATACAATTCTGTAACTGATTATACTCAAATATATAGAGCTTGTAACTATGGATTCCTATTTATTTTTAATGAGTTTAGTTATAGTATATATATTTGAGATTGTCAGCAAAAAGTTGCTCACTATGTGCAATACATAGTAGTAGGATTCTCACTAGTTATGTTTCTATCTATTACTATTATCATTATCTGAGCATTTAGGTTTTGAAATGGCATATTTGGTAGCTTCATTAGCAATAGTAATACCAAATTCATTGTATATTGCAAGTATGACAGATAATAAAAAAAGTTTGGTATAGGAATGTTTATTTTTCTTAAGTGGAATCTATGCAATACTATTCTCTATCTTAAGAATGGAACAATATGCTTTATTAACTGGAACATTATTAATCTTAGCAGTACTTTATGTTGTGATGTATCTAACAAAGAAAGCAGATATATTCTTTAAATTAGAAGAAGGAAAATAATCAATAATCAAATAGACTGTTGCAAACTAATAAAAAGTAAAAAAATAGTTCGTTACTGAGTAGATTTTTAGAAAATTTTTCTTTGAGAAATTTTTAATAAACTTTTAATTATATATAGTGATTACTTGCCAGCCTATAATGTTTTCTAGAGCTCACAAAGGCTCTCTCAAACATTATAGGACGTCGCAGTAATCTTATTAAAACTATTAGTTATTTACTCAAAGAAAATTTCTAATAATAAATTATAGGGTAACTCACTTATTTTTTTACTTTTAAATTAATAATGATTTGCAACAGTCTCTTTTTATTAATAGGTTGGGAGATAAATATGTATGTAGCAGTTACAGGAAAAGGAAAAGCTAAAGTTATTCAATTTTTGTGAGCAACATAGAATACCTAAGACCAATAAGAAAAAAAGACAGTTGTGATAAAAAAACTATAGGTAACTATGAGACTTTACTTAAAGAAAATCCAAATATTATTGAAGAATTAAAAAGAAGAAGCAAAAAGATTAACTATAGAAAAAAAAGAAAAAGATACCAAAGACTAATCTTTTTCCGTTTTTGGACATAGTTTAGTAAATGCATTGTGGAAGGAACTTTCTTTAGATAATATCCTAGGAGAAGACCTATCAAAGTCTTTGTTTGCTTTTAGTTGTTTATAGGTTAGGAAGTTCTTATTCAACTTTCCTAGAAAAACAGAAAAAAACTCCTTTTATCTCTTTGAATTCTCTATCTCATTCAGAGTTCTATGATGTTTTGTTACAACTGGATAAAAAGACAAAAAGATTTAATAAAATGTTTCAATAAGTTTTTTTGATAAAAAAATAAAAAAAGAGATAAAAATATAGTCTACTATCATAGAGGAAATTATATCTATAATTCTTATTGGAAGGTTCTTTATGGACTAGAGTCTAATAATTTTTCAAAAAGGGGAAAAAAAGATTTACCTTTTTAATATGAACTTTATTTTTTTGATTCCTATGGTATTCCTATTTCTTATCACTTATCTCTGAAGGAAGATAATTCCAAAAAAATAAACTAGAAGATTTCAAAAAGAATTTTTAAAAATTCTAAACTTATTTTTAGTTTTGACAAAAGAAAGTGAAATTCAAGAAAAAAGGTTCTATATCTTCTATTTCTTTTGAAGATTTATCTGAAGATATTAAAAAAATGAAATTTTTAAAAGATAATAAATGGAAAAATTTTTAGAAAGAGATATTAAGACAAATGAGGTTTTAGAAAAAGAAAAAGTCTTAGATATTAAAGATTCTAAACTCTATGTTTATTGGAACAAGAAAAAGAGCCTACAAAGATTATTTAGAAAATAATTTAAAAAAATGGATATATATGCTTAAAGACAGATGAAAACTTAGAAGATTATGAGATATCTAATATCTTTCAACATAGTTGGAATATAGAAGATAAATTTAAAAATAACAGATGTAGACTTTTCTAAGAGACATATTCAAGGACATTTTACACTTTGCTTTATCTGTCTTTGTATCATTAGATATTTTTCAATATCTATTAGGTGACAATGGGAAAGTTTTCATTCCTATGATTTATGCAAATAAGGCTATTTCCAATCCCTATGATTTTTTTATGAAAAAAAGTTGGAAATGATAGTTCTCTTTACCCTATACATTTGACTAACTCATATATAAAACTTTCAAAGATATTAGGACTAGATGAATTAAAGGAAGAAATAAATTTTTGAGAAATTTCAAGATAAAATCAAGATGGACTTAGAAAAAGTAAATAATTAACTTGACTTTAATCAATAAATTAATTAAAAATTAATGAAAATTAAAAAAAGGAAGGTAAGAAACATGAATAAAAAAATGTAGGAACTGTATGTGTCCACGGGAAAAAACAAAGAAGAAATGTAGATAATACAGGAGCAGTGAGTTTTCCTATATATCAATCTGCAACTTTTGTTCACCCAGCATTTGGAGAATCAACTGGTTTTGACTATTCGAGATTACAAAATCCAACAAGAGAAGAATTAGAAAGAGTAGTTAATGACTTAGAGGAAGGTGTAGATGCTTTAGCATTTAGTACAGGAATGGCAGCAGTTACAGCTTTATTAGATATCTTAGAACCAGGAGACCATATAGTTGCAACAGATGACTTATACGGTGGAACGATAAGATTGATGGAAAGTATCTGTAAAAAGAATGGAATAAAGACAACTTTTGTTGAAACAGATAAAGTTGAAAATGTTGAAAAAGCTGTAGAAAAAAATACAAAAATGATATATATAGAAACTCCAACAAATCCAATGATGAAAAGTAGCCGATATAGAAGAAATCTCTAAAATAGCTAAAAAGAATAATTGTATTTTTAGTTGTAGATAATACATTTTTAACACCATATTTTTCAAAAAAACCTCTTAAGCTAGGTGCTGATGTTGTACTTCATAGTGCTACAAAAATATCTAGCAGGACATAATGATACTTTTGGCAGGTTTTTTTAGTAACAAATTCTCAAGAAATTAGTGAAAAAAACTTAGATTTATAACAAAGACTATAGGAGCTTGTTTATCTCCTTTTGATTCATGGCTTGTTTTAAGAGGAATAAAAACTCTTCATATTAGAATGGAACAACATCAAAAAAATGCTAAAAAGATTGTTGAATGGTTAAAAACTCAAAAAGCAGTTGTTTCAGTTTACTATCCAGGACTTGAAGAAAATGAATCTATAGAAGTTTCTAAAAAGCAAGGAACAGGTTTTTGGAGGAATGGTATCTTTCCATGTTGATACTCCTGAAAGAGCTAAGAAAATTTTAAAAGATATTAAGTTAATACAATTTGCAGAAAGTTTAGGAGGAGTTGAATCTCTAATTACTTATCCTATGTTCCAAACACATGCAGATGTACCTTTAGAAGAAAGATTAGCAAGAGGTATAAATGAATGTCTTTTAAGAATGTCAGTTGGTATAGAAGATGTAAATGATTTAATAGAAGATTTAGACCAAGCGATAAATAAGAAATAGGCTTACAGGATGTGAGAACTGAGCTGCACCCAAAATCTTGGACACAAGATTGGAGGTGCAGCTCAGATTTTTATCATTAATTTGTGATAGCTTTTTTCTCCCAATAAAAAAAGAGAATTCTTAAGTTTTTTTAATTCTCAAAAAAATTCTCTTAATTCTATCAGGTCATAGTCTAAACTTTTTTTATCAACGCTATTTAACAAATAAGCACTTTTTCTTTTTATTTTTTTCTATTTAAAAAAAACTAGCTCATTTTTTTATAGGATAATTATAAGATATATCTTTATTCATCTTCAATTTATTATAAATTTTCTCCCGAAAAAGGAAAAATAGTAATTGGCTTTTTTTATTAAATGTGTTAGAACACTCGTGGCTCTAGCACTCGTTAGGGTGTTAGCCGTGAGACATGTACTCGTAGGGTATGAATAACACCAACATTGAAAATGTTGCACTAAAATTTGCAATTTTACTAGTTTTTAGTGTATAATATATTTAGAACATTAGCAACTGAATATATGGAGTTAAGGCTAGTAAACAGTAGCCTTGTAAAATATTCACTGTTCTGTATAGTTGTTCTTTTTAAATATAATATACAGATAAAAAGTAGCGGTGTAGATGCAAGTCTTATCCGGTAGTGGCTATCGTGGACTAGCCAAAAAGAATAAGGGTTTAAAAACCAAACTTCTTAGAAGATAACTTACTTTTTCAGTTATCTTATGAAGCTTTCGACTCTAGCACTCGTAGGGTGTTAGTCGTGAGTAGTTCACAAAGTGATTAATATCTGATGTAAATTTGTTTCCATAAAAATTTAACATTTTTCCTCCTACCACATTCTACCTGCAAGCATAGTTAATTTAATAAATGTAAGCACATCTCCATCTTTTAAAGCTAGGTTATCCTCTAGTTTTTCAGTTTGCTCATCATTTACAAAGATACAATATAGTCCATCTTCAAAAGCTAAATAAGCAGTATCTAAAGCTTTTTCTAAATTAGCTTTTTTATCTCCATGAACTTCATCACCAATTTTTCCACTTCTTGCTGCCTCAGCAATGTATTCATTAGTCATAATAGATAAAATATCTTTATCATCTATTTTTTTATTAAACTTTTTTTCTACATTAATTGTTACTAATTCTTTTTATTAAATCTTTTTGTAGTTGAAATTTCATTTAATATTTCTATTTCTTCTTGATGAATAACTTTTTTTCTGGATAGACCTTTTATATTTATACTAAGTTTCATTTTACACCTCCAATTTATCGTTCAAATAATTATATCTTATTTAAATTCAGATGTCTATAATTTATTATAAATTCTTTATTAATTATATAAAGTTTTTAATTTGTTTTTTTCCTACAGTATTGACTGATATAAAGCAAGAAAAAAATAAGTGTACATTAATCAATTAAAATTACTTGTGTTTTTTTATATTATTTATGTTAAATTTTAAAATAATAAGCATTAATAAGGAAGTGATTAGATGATTTTAACAGAGAGACAAAAGAAAATACTTAAAATGTTAAAAGAAAAAAATCATTACTATCAGGAGATGAAATTGCTAAAAAAATTTAAATGTTACTAAATCTGCACTGAGAACAGATTTTTTTCAATTTTAACAGCACTGAAGTTAGTAACATCTAAACAAAACAAAGGTTATAGTTACAATAATAAATGTACAATAATTAGAGTTAAAGATTGTATGAGTCCACAGAACTCAATAGATGTAAAGACTTCTGTCTATGATGCTATTATACATTTGTTTAACTATGATTTAGGAACTTTAGTTGTGGTTGAAAAACGAGAAATTAGTTGGTATCATTTCCAGAAAAGATTTATTAAAAGCTACATTGAATAAGAAAAATATAGAAAAAGACACCTGTCAGTATGATAATGACAAGAATGCCAAATATTGTACACTGTTTTGAAGACGATAATATAATGGATGCGATAGAAAAATTGATAAAGACATGAGATAGACTCTTTACCTGTTCTTAGAAAAGAAAATGGTAAATTATCTCTTGTTGGTAGATTTACAAAAAAACGAATGTGACAAAATTATTTTTATCAAGAGCTTAAAAATAAAAGTATTTAGGAGGCTACAAAAATGAAACAAGTATATGAATTTAGAGATGGTGGAAAAGAAATGATGGCTTTACTAGGTGGAAAAGGAGCTAACTTTAGCTGAAATGGCTAAGATAGATTTACCTATACCTGAAGGGAATAATTATATCTACAACTGCTTGTAATGAATATTTTTAAAAACGATAAAAAGCTTTCTCCTGTATTAGAAGAGGAGATTTTAAGAAATATAAGAGTTTTTAGAATATGAAACAGGTAAGAAATTTCAATCACCAAAGCCTCTGTTAGTTTCAGTTAGATCTGGAGCTCCTGTTTCTATGCCTGGAATGATGGATACTATTTTTAAATTTAGGATTTAATGATTATGTAGCAGAAAAAAATGCTAGAAATAACTAAGGATGAAAAAAATTTGTATATACTTCTTATCTAAGATTTGTACAAATGTTTTCTGAAATTGCAAAAAGGAATAGACAGAAGAAAATTCGTACACTTAAAAAGCAACTGATTACAAAGCTCAAATACTAGAAAGTAAAAAAATATATAGAGATGAATGTGGGGAAATATTCCCTGAAAAATTATAGAGATCAAATACTTATTGCTGTAAAATCAATTTTTGATTCTTGGAATAATGACAGAGCAATATTATATAGAAAAATTGCATAATATTGACAATAATATGGGAACTGCTGTTGTAATTCAAGAAATGGTTTTTCGGTAACTTTTAATGAAAAAAATCAGGAACAGGAGTTCTATTTACAAGAAATCCTTCTACAGGAGAAGATAAAAATATTTGGTGAAGTTCTTTTGAAATGCACAAGGAGAAGATATAGTTGCAGGAATAAGAACACCAGATAATATAGAACTTTTACAAAAATTCTATGCCTGATATTTACAATCAATTAGTAGAAACTGCTAAAAAAAGCTAGAAAAAAACATAATAGAGATATGCAAGATATAGAATTTACAATAGAAAACTCAAAATTATTTATCTTACAAACAAGAAATGGAAAAAGAACTAGCTGAAGCTTCTTTAAAAATCGCTATGGATTTAGTTAAAGAAGGAATAATCACAAAAGAAGAAGCAGTAATGAAAGTTGAGCCAGCATCAATAAATAAACTATTGAATGGTGACTTTGAAGAAAAGTACTTAAAAGAAGCAACTTTATTAACTAAAGGTCTTGCTGCATCATCAGGAGTTGCAGTTGGAAGAATAATGTTTCGATGCTAAAAGAGTAAAGATAAGAGAAAAAACTATACTTGTAAGAGAAGAAACTTCACCTGAAGATTTACAAGGTATGGCTCTTGCTCAAGGAATAGTTACTTTAAAAGGTGGAGCAACATCACATGGAGCAGTTGTGGCAAGAGGAATGGGTAAATGTTGTGTTACAGGTTGCTCAGAAATAAAATTAGATGAAATAAATAAAACTATGACAATAGGAGACCATGTATTAAAAGAAGGAGATTTTATCTCTGTAAGTGGACATACAGGTGAAATATTCTTAGGAAAAATTCCTTTGAAAGAAAATAGTTTCTCAGATGAATTAAAAGAATTTGTTTCTTGGGCTTCAGAAGTAAAGAGAATGAATGTAAGAATGAATGCTGACACTGTTGAAGATGTTGAACAAGGAAAGAGTTTTGGTGCAAAAGGAATCGGACTTTGTAGAACAGAACACATGTTCTTTAAAAACGATAAGATTTGGACTATAAGAGAATTTATACTAAGTGATAGAGGAGAAGAAAAAGAAAGAGCTCTTAAGAAATTACATAATTTACAAAAAGAAGATTTCTTAAATATTTTTTTGAAGTTTTTAGATGGTGATGAAGCTAATATTAGACTTCTAGATCCACCTGTACATGAATTTCTTCCAAAAAAACTATAGATGATAAAAAGAAAATGGCAGAAATTCTATTAATTTCTCTTGAAGAAATAGAAAAAGAATTTATAAATTAAAAAGATGAGAAATCCTATGCTTGGTCACAGAGGTTGTAGATTAGGAGTTAGCTATCCTGAACTTTACAGAATACAAGCTAGAGCCATAATTGAAGCAGCTTATGAATGTGAAAAAGAAAGGAATAAAAAGTTCACCCTGAAATAATGATACCTTTTCATTATGGAAGCTAAAGAATTAGCATACTTAAGAAAAGAAATAGAAGAAGAAATAGAAGATCTGTTTAAAGAACTTGGAGCAAGAGTGGAATATAAGCTAGGTACTATGATAGAAATACCAAGAGCTTGTTTACTTGCAGATGAAATTGCTGAATATGCTGATTTCTTCTCATTTGGAACTAATGATTTAACTCAAATGTCAATGGGACTTTCTAGAGATGACTCTGTAAAAATTCTTAGATGACTACAGAGAAAAAGGTATTTGGGAAGGTGAACCTTTCTATTCAATAGATAGAAAAGCTGTTAGCCAATTAGTTGAACTTGGAGTTAAAAATGGTAAATCAAGAAAAACTAATTTAAAAATAGGAGTTTGTGGTGAACATGGAGGAGATCCAAAGAGTATAGAATTCTTTGAAGAACAAAACCTTGACTATATCAGTTGTTCTCCATTTAGAGTACCTACTGCAATACTTGCAGCAGCACAAGCATATTTAAAAATAACATCATAATTTAAAAACTTGTAATTGCATATAGAAAAAAATATGAGAGTTACATTCTAAATTTTAGATAAAAAAATTAAAGCAAGTGAGCCGAGTAATTGTCAGCGTGTTTGAAGCCAACTTGTTGGTAAGTTTTGCCGAAATTACAGCGATACGTTAATTTTTTATCGTTAAGAAATTTGGCTAGTAACGAACAATTTTTTTCTATTGCAGCAAAGGAATGGGGAATAGTATGAATACAGAGATTAAGTACTTAGAGCTTTTATCTAAGACATTTTAAAAAAATATAGCAGAAACATCGACAGAAATAATAAACTTGCAAGCTATAATGAATCTTCCTAAGGGAACTGAGCACTTCATGACAGATATTCATGGAGAATATGAGGCATTCAACCATGTTTTTAAGAAATGGTTCAGGGACTATTAGAAATAAAATTGAAGAAGTTTACAAAGGATAAACTTACAGAAAGTGAAAAAGAAAGAACTAGCTGCAATAATATATTATCCTAAAGAAAAAAATTGAAATTATGCAAAAATACAGCAAATTTTTAATGTAGATAGATGGATGATAAATATTATCTATAGATTGATAGAAGTATGTAAAAATAGTTTGTTCTAAATATACAAGGTCGAAAAGTTAGAAAAGCTATGCCTAAAGACTTCCAATATATTTTTGCAAGAATTGCTTTATGAAAAAAAAAGAATTGGCAAATAAAAGAGAGTATTTTTGACAGTATAGTCGATACTATTATATCAATAGATAGAGGAAAAAGAATTCATAATAGCAATTTCTAATTTAATTCAAAAATTAAATATAGATCACTTTACATATAGTTGGTGATATATATGATAGAGGTCCATTTCCACATTTGATTATGGATACTTTAGCAGAATATAATAATTTGGATATACAATGGGGAAATCATGATATTCTTTGGATAGGAGCTGCTTTTAGGAAACAAGGCTTGTATTGCTAATGTTATTAGAATTTGTTGTAGATACAATAATAATGACATTTTAGAAGAAGCCTATGGAATAAACCTATTACCTTTTGCAACTTTTGCTATGAAATATTATGGTAATGACCCTTGTAAGAGATTCAGACCAAAAGAAGGTGTAGATAGTGATTTAATTGCACAGATGCACAAGGCTATGAGTATAATCCAATTTAAAGTTGAAGGACTTTACTCAGAAAGAAACCCTGAACTTGAAATGTCCTCTAGAGAATCTTTGAAGTTTATTAATTATGAAAAGGGAACTATCACTTTAGATGGTGTTGAATATCCTTTAAATGACACTAATTTCCCTACAGTAAACCCTGAAAAATCCATTAGAACTTTTTAGAGGAAGAAGCTGAACTTTTTAGATAAATTACAAGCCTTTATTCTTAGGAAGTGAAAAGTTACAAAAACATATGCAACTTCTATTTCTCTAAAGGGAGGAATGTATTTAAAATACAACTCAAACTTACTTTTCCATGCTTGTATTCCTATGGAACCAAATGGAGAATTCAGTGAAATGTATGTTGTAGATGGTTATTACAAAGGTAAGGCATTGCTTGATAAGATAGATAATGTAGTAAGACAGGCTTATTATGATAGAAAAAAATGTTGAGGTAAATAAAAAAACATAGAGACTTAATTTGGTATCTATGGGCTGGAAGATTATCTCCGCTTTTTTTGGAAAAAGATGTTATGAAAAACATTTGAAAGATATTTTATAGATGATAAGTCAACTCATAAAGAAGTAAAAAAATCCTTATCATAAGCTAGTTAATGATGAGAAAAATTTGTGATAAGATTTTTTTGAAGAGTTTGGTTTAAATCCAAGAACTTCTCATATTATAAATGGACATATTCCTGTTAAGGTAAAAGAGGAGAATCTCCAATTAAAGCAAATGGAAAACTTTTGATAATAGATGGTGGTTTCTCTAGAGCATACCAATCAACAACAGGTATAGCAGGTTATACTTTGACATATAACTCTTATGGTATAAAAACTTGCCTCACATTTAAAAATTTATATCTAAAGAAGCAGCAATTAAAGATGGAACTGATATGGTTTCTTCGCATATAATTGTTGAAACAAAGAGTAAAAGAATGAAGGTAAAAAGATACTGATATTGGTAGAAGTATACAAAGTCAAATAAATGACTTAAAAAAATTATTGAAAAGCCCTATAGAATAGGGCTTATCAAATCAAACTAGTTTCCTTATTTTTCCTTTTTTTAGAGTCTCAAGTATTTATAAAAAAATACATTGAGACTCTTTTTAAATTAATAAAAAGTAAAAAAATAGTTTGTTACTGAGTAAATTTCGTAACTCACTTATTTTTTTACTTTAGATTGAAAAATTTGACTTTGCAACAATCATTTTTAAATTTACTTAGAAATTAAAATTATAGCTGACTTTGGTAAAACACAATAGTGATCTCCTTCATGTTTTTATTTCTTCAAAAGCAAAAGTTTCCAGGGTTTTGCAGTATCTGTTAAAATAAACCAAGATTTATTTTTCAAGTTTTGGTAATTCAAAACATAATTGCTCACTATATGAATTGAGAGCTACATAAAAAAATCTGTATTAGTTTCTATATCTTTCAATTGAAAAGCTATAGAAAGAGAATGATAAAGTTAAATCAGGTTTTAAACAGTTCTATTCCATGTAAAGTTATTTCTTCTTCTGTCAAAGGACTTTTCTTTTCTAAAAAAATAGAGTATTTTTTTCTTAGATTTATCATATTTTTTTGTGAAAAGAAAAAAACATCTTCAAATTCTTTTTTTCCTATCCCAGTCAACCCAAGTAGTAACATTATCTTGACAGTAAGCATTGTTATTACCTAATTGAGTTCTTCCCATTTCATCTCCCATAAGTAACATAGGAATACCCTTGTGAGATATATAGAATAAGAAGCATATTTTCTTATTTGTTGTTTTCTTAGAGCTATAATTTTTTGGGTTTTCAGTCAGTCCTTCTTCTCCGTGATTATATGAATGATTATTATTTTTCACCATCTTGGTTATTTTTCACCATTAAGAAGATTATGCTTTTACATTATAACTAACTAAAGTCCCACATAGTGAAACCATCATGGCAACAAATAAAGTTTATACTAGCTTGATAACCACTTTTATTTGAATGGAAAATATCTACACTTCCAAAAATCTTTTTGATAAGTTCAGGAACTTGTCCAAAATCTCCTCTTATAAAACATCTAACTGTATCTCTATATGCACCATTCCATTCAGACCAACCACTAGGCATAGCACCAACAAAATATCCACCCAAATCCCAACTTTCAGCAATAAGTTTTGCATGGGAAAGAATAGGGTGTTCAACTAATTCGTAAAGTAGAGAATATCTAGTCCATTGACTGTCAGCATCTCTTCCTAAGATAGGTGCTAAGTCAAAACGGAAACCATCAACTCCAACTTCTAAATACCAATATAATAGAGATTGAATTATCATATCTTTAACAACTTTATGATTACAATTTAGAGTATTACCGCAACCAGAATAATTAATGAAATTTCCTTCTCTGTCTTTAGTATAGAAAACATCTTCGGCCATAATCTTAAAATTGTATTCTTCTCCACCTGTTCCACCTTCAGCTGTGTGATTGTACACAACATCTAAAAATAACTTCCATACCATTTTTGATGAAGCTTTTGAAACAAGCTCTTTAAATTCTTTAATTTCATCAAAAGAATTTATATCAGTTGATGAAGAATATTTTTTTAGTTAAAGCGAAAAAGTTGATTGGATTATATCCCCAAACATTTTTTTAAAAAGTCCGACTTCTCTATTTAAATTACCAGTACGATCATCCCACTCAAAAACAGGTAAAAAAATTCTACAACATTAATACCTAATTCTTTTTAAGTAATCGATTTTTTTCTTCAAAAAGCAGAGTAAGTTCCCTTTAGTAGTTGTTTGTGAGTTGGAAGATTTTTGTAAATAGTCCAATATGGCTTTTCATAAATTAGCATATCTTTTTAGGGAATAAGTACATGCTTTGTTTCTGTTCCCACTCTTTTAATAACAATAGATTTTTTTATTTTTAACATCTTCATTTCCTGTATAAGCAAGAGCATAAGGGTCTAAGACAGAAAATCCATTTATTTCCCAAGTATATAGAGTCCCTCTTGAATATTCTCTAATGATATACTCCAAATATCTCCTAATTTATGTTCAACAGGGTCTCAGTTTATATTGCATATATGGAATAACATCTTCAGAAGAATGAAATATATTTAAAAATAAGACTGCTAACATTTTTAGCATAAATAGCAAAAGTACAAGCATTTTTTTGTCTAAAAAGCTCCTAAATTTACATATTGATTATAATTGTAATACATATCATTTCCTTTCTAAAAATGGCTTTTTTTCTTATTGTATCACATTATCAAAATTTTTTTGTTAGAAAATTTGCTTATATTAAAGTGAAATAAAAAAATATTCTATAATAGTGAAAAAGATGATATAATTATAAAGATTATTATATTAATAAAAAAAGTGAGGTACAAAAAAATGGTAAAGAAAAAAAATATTGCTCCTAATCTTATTACAGCAGGAAATATGTTTTTAGGTTATTTAAGTATAACTGAATCAATAAAAAGGTAACTACACTATGGCAATATTATTTATTTTACTTGCTATGGTTTGTGATGGTTTAGATGGGAAGACAGCAAGAAAATTAGATGCTTTCAGTGAATTTGGAAAAGAGTTTGATTCATTCTGTGATGCAGTTTCATTTGGATTAGCTCCATCTATGTTAATTTATTCAATCTTAGTAACAAGAGTTCCAGGAAGTCCTTTTGTAGTTCCTGTTTCTTTTCTATATGCACTTTGTGGAGTAATGAGACTAGTAAAATTTAATATTATAAATGTGGCATCAAGTGAAAAAGGAGATTTCAGTGGTATGCCTATTCCTAATGCTGCAGCAATGGTTGTTTCATATATTATGTTCTGTGAAGTTATATATAAAACATTTGGAGTTCAATTATTCCATATAAATATCTTCATCGCTATATCAGTTATATCGGCAAGTTTAATGGTTAGTACTATACCTTTTAAAACACCTGATAAAACTTTTTGCATTTTATTCCTAAAAATTAGCTGTGGTTCTTATTTTAGCACTTTTTAGCTTCTATGTATTGGACTTTAGACTACAGTGTATTTATTATTTCTTATACTTATGTAATACTAAATTTACTAGCATATTTCTATAAGAGATTTGGTAATGCTGGAGACGATGATACATCTGTTGAAGAATATGTCGAAGTAGAAGAAGATACCAACGAAAGAGAGGGATAACTTTGTTTTCTCAAAATGATAATATAAATATTCTAGTTGTGAGGTTTAAAAAGAATTGGAGATGCTATTTTTAAGTTTGCCTCTATGTCATTCTTTAAAATTAACTTTTCCAAATGCAAAATTAGATTTTGTTCTTTATGAAGAAGCAAGTCCACTTTTTGAAAATCATCCCTTATATAGATAATGTTATTACTATAAGTAAAAAGGAACAAAAAAATCCTTTCAGTTATAAAAAAAGGTTTATAAAATAACAAGAAAAAAAGTATGACATTATTATAGATATTATGTCTACTCCAAAAAGTGAGTTATTCTGTATGTTTTCAAGAAAAACTCCTTTTAGAATAGGTAGATATAAAAAAAGAAAAGAGGAATTTTTTTACAATTATAAGATGAAAGAAAAAGATTCTCTAAATAAAGTAGATAAATTTTTGAAATCAACTTCTTCCACCTTTTAGAAGAAGCAGGTTTTGATGTGAAAAGAGATTATGACTTCAAATTTTTTTGCAAAACCAGAAGAAAAAAAGAAAAATATAGAAAAAAATGATAGAAGCAGGAGTAGATTTTTTTCAAAACCTATTATTGCCTTCTCAATATATTCTAGAGTAATGAGCAAAGATTTATCCTATGAGAAAATGAAAATTCTTGTGCAACATCTCATTGATAAAGTATTCAGCACAAATAATATTTTTTTCTATTCAGCTGATCAAAAAGGCTGAAATACAAAAAAATACATAAAGAACTAGGAGATAATAAAAAAATATTCTCTTCTATAGAAACTCCTACAATAAAGGATTTAGTACCATTTTTTTGAAAAATTGTGATTACTATATAGGAAATGAAGGTGGAGCAAGACACTTAGCTCAAGGAGTTGGAATACCATCATTTGCTATATTTAATCCTTCAGCAGAATTAAAAAGAATGGCTACCATTTCCTAGTGATAAAAATATGGGAATTTCACCTGTTGATATGCTAGAAAAAAAGGTATTTCAAGAGAAGAGTACGATAAGCTATCTTTTGAAGAAAAAGTTTTCTTTAATAGATGTTGAAACTCTTATAGAAATGTCAGATAAATTGATTGAAAAAAATAAAAAGGAAGTAAAAAAAATGAATACCAGAATTATATCTTATGTTATATCAAATTTATTTAAATTAATGATGTTCTTACTTTTTATTTCCACTTGCTGTAAGTGTCTATTATCAAGAAGGTTTAAAACTTTCAATGGCTTATATAATTCCTATAATTATTTTAGGGATTTCAAGCTATTTTCTATCAAATAAAGCACCAGAAAATCAATCTTTCTTTTCTAAGGAAGGTTTGGTTATAGTTGCTTTATCTTGGTTGTTGATTTCATTTTTTGGAGCCCTACCCTTTGTAATAAGTGGAGATATCCCAAATATGATAGATGCTTTTTTTGAAAGTGTAAGTGGATTTACAACAACAGGAGCTACAATATTACCCGAAGTTGAAAGTCTAAATAAGTCCATTATATTTTGGAGAAGTTTTACCCATCTTGTTGGAGGTATGGGAGTCTTAGTCTTAGTTTTAGCTATATTACCTAAGGGAAATAACCAAGCTCTACATATCATGAGAGCAGAAGTTCCAGGTCCAACTGTTGGAAAACTTGTTGCAAAAAAATGAGTTATAATTCAAGAATACTTTATATAATCTACATTGTTATGACTATAATTATGATAATTTTTATTATTAGCTGGAGGTATGTCTTTTTATGATGCCTGTATACATGCCTTTGGAACAGCAGGAACAGGTGGATTTAGTTCTAAAAAAATACAAGTATAGGTTATTATAACAGTGCCTATATAGACTATGTTATTTCAGTAGGAATGTTAGTTTTTGGACTTAACTTCAACTTATTTTTATCTTTTTACTTTTTAGGAAATATTAAACAAATTTTTTAAAAAGTGAGGAGGCTAAATACTATCTTCTTATAATTTTTTTGGAATAACAGCTCTTATCTGTGTAAATATTTATCCAACTTACACATCTATTTCAAGACTGATAAGAGATGTATTCTTTACAGTAACCTCAGTTATAACCACAACAGGTTATTCAACTGTTGACTTTAACACTTGGCCAACTTTCTCAAAAACTCTTATTTTTATTCCTGATGTTTTCTGGAGGTTGTGCAGGATCAACAGCAGGAGGTTTTAAAAGTTTCAAGAGTGGTTATACTAGCTAAAAAAGTTGTTAGAGAATTCAAAAAAATAGGTCATCCTAATAAGGTTGTAAATATTAATTTTGAAGGAAAAAAACTTTAGATAAAGAAATGCTAGATGGAATTGACAGTTACTTTATACTTTACTCTTTTTACAACTCTTATTTTACTTTTTAATTACATCTTTAGAATCAGATACTTTTTTTAACAGCTGTAGGTTCAGTTTTTGGAACATTCAATAATATAGGACCAGGTCTTGATGCCACAGGGCCTACATCAAACTTTTTCAATATTCTCACCATTCTTAAAGTTTATTTTTATCTTTAGGAATGTTGTTAGGACGTTTGGAAATAATACCACTTTTTAATTTTAGTTTCACCTAGAATATATAGAAAAAAAGAGATTAAAATAAAAATATAGACAGGGAGTGATAAAATGGAGAACAATGGAAAAGGTAAAAAAAGTTGTAGGAAGAAGTTTTTAGATTAAATTTTTATCTTATATAGTTGTTTAATACTAGCTTGTTATGCTCTATTTAGTGTAAATAAATTTTTTTGTTAAGGATTTTTGAAAGAGGGTTATTCAGCAACAGGAACAGGTTATGTTTTTAGGTATAGTTGCAATTAATTTTTTTATACTACTTTTTTTACTACTTCCTTATATATTACTAAAAACTTTCCCTAAATTTTATTTTTTTATGATGAAGGTTTTTACACGTGGTAAAAATGGAGCCTTTTATTTATTATGAAAAAAATGGATTACTTTTTTTATACCTGGTCTTGTAAAAGGAAAAGAGTTCTTAGAAATAAGATATACAAATAATGAAGGAGAATGGAAAGCTATACCAGGACAAGGTTACCCTACGAATGGTTTTGATTTATTTCAACAAGATTTTGTAAATCTAAATTATCCAAAAAGCTATGAAGTGTCTTGAAAATAATGAAAAAAATTGAATTTTTTTATTCAATGATCCTAAAAAAAGAAAAATAATAGCCTTTTGGTAGAAAAAAATTATATGAAGAAAAAAATTAGAACAAGCTATGAAAAATAAAAGTTACTAGAGAAAGTATAACTTTTGATAATGAAAGTTTATGAATGGGATAAATACAAAAATTTTTTTGTAAATCTTGGAAATATAATAGTTAGAGAGCAAGATGGAACAAATATTTTTAAGTTTAGAGTCCAACTGCTCTAATACACAGACCAAATTTATTGGAACTTATAGTCTCAACATTAGGGAAAAAAATAAAAAGGAGTTGAAAAATTTTTGTCACAAGTAAGAGGTTTTGAATTTAAAAAAAGAAGAAAAACAAATTAAAAAAATGTCAATAGCAATGTTTATAGTGTTTTTTTACTTACAACACTTATTCTATATATATTTGGAATACTTAATTGGAGTTCTATCTATGTTTGCATTTATAGCACTAGGTATTCCAATAGGTTGTGCTACATTTATAGATAATATGTTAGAAAAAAATCTAAAGAAAAAAACAAACAAATACTGAAGATAGTTGGGCTACTAATCCTGATGAATTAGTTAAAAACTAAAAAAACAAGATTTAGCAAATTTAAAGGAACAGAAAGTAAAGATATAAGCAAGTTTGCAGTTGCTCTTTCGATAATAGTTTCTTATGTATCTGTCTATATCTCTGAAGTTTTTTTATTTGGACAAAAAGCTGTTTTTAGAAAAATTATCCAGATAATACATTTTCTGATGTTTTTACATATCTTCTAAAAAAATATATTAACAGAAGAATGGTCAAGAAAATATTTAGTTATGTATTGGATATTAATGACAGGATTTATCATTTTCATAGCAATAGGATATTTTTTTGGAATAAAAGAAAAAAATGGCAAAAATGCAAAAGAAAGAGGAAGAACAAAAATAATAACATAAGAAAGTCTTAAAAATTTTTCTTGACATTTAAAAAAAATACAGTATACTTACTAAGTATTAAATTAAAAAAATAATGTAAAAAGTAGAAGCAAGCCTGTTTCTCACCTTATGGACTTTAAGTCTTCATCGGGTTTCAATAGTATATAAATCAATAAATTAATTTTTTTATATTAATTTTTTTATGTTAGTATTTAGAACAGGCTTTTTGCCTGTTTTTATTTTTTCAATGGAGGTGTAGTGTTATTTCTGATAAGACTAGAATAAACGAAAAGATTAGAGGGAAGGAATTCAGAATTATTTCTTTTGACGGGGAACAATTAGGAATTATGAGTGCAGAACAAGCTTTTAAATTTAGCTTCATCACAAGGGTATGATTTAGTAGAGATTGCTCCAGGAGCAAATCCACCAGTTTGTAAAAGTAATGGATTACAGTAAATATAAATATGAGCAAACTAGAAAACTGAAAGAAGCTAAAAAAAGAATCAAAAAGCAAGTTGTTGTTAAGGAAATTAAAGTAACAGCAAGAATTGATAGCCATGATTTAGAAACTAAAGCTTAATCAAGTTACTAAGTTCTTAGAAAAAGAAAAATAAAAGTAAAGATAACTTTAGTGTTATTTGGTAGAGAAAAGATGCATGCTAACTTTAGGAGTTACGACACTGGATGAAATAGCTGAGAAATTTGCCGAAACTGCTGAAGTAGAGAAAAAAATATGCTGATAAACAAAAACATTTAATCTTATCACCTAAAAAGGCGAAGTAATAATTTTAAATTTACATATTTTTTTAGAAATTAGCTAGATGTATTGATTATAGGATAATAAGGAGGAATAAATATGCCAAAGATGAAAACTCACAGAGGAGCTAAAAAAAGAATTAAGGTAACTGGAACTGGGAAATTTGTTATTAAACACTCAGGAAAAAGCCATATTTTAACTAAGAAAGATAGAAAAAGAAAGAACCACTTAAAGAAAGATGCTGTGGTTACTGAAACTTACAAGAGACATATGCAAGGGCTATTACCTTATGGAGAAGGAAGATAATTAATTAAGCATTTATTCGTTAGGAGGAGTAGAAGATGAGAGTTAAAACTGGAATTATAAGAAGAAAAAGACATAAAAGAGTATTAAAAGCTGCTAAAGGATTCAGAGGTGCTTCTGGTGACGCTTTTAAACAAGCTAAACAAGCAACAAGAAAAGCAATGGCTTATTCTACAAGAGATAGAAAAGTTAATAAGAGAAGAATGAGACAATTATGGATTACAAGAATAAACTCTGCTGCAAGAATGAATGGAGTTTCTTATTCTGTATTAATAAATGGTCTTAAAAAGGCTGGAATTGAATTAGATAGAAAAGTTCTTGCTGACATAGCTTTAAACAATGCTGCTGAATTCACAAAATTAGTAGAAACTGCTAAATCTGCATTATAATTTTTTTCTTGACAAAACTATAGCAAATATGATATTATAACTAATGCGTGGAAGGTTATGTAAAAATGACCTTCCAGCATTAAGAATATTGGTAAGTTTGGTGAGATGGCAGAGTGGCCTAATGCACTGACCTGCTAAGTCAGAGTACCGTTTCGGTACCGAGGGTTCAAATC
>BNJS01001220.1_pt1 | contig 105928 bp, 119 predicted proteins | sample 8540461 | NCBI WGS metagenome assembly BNJS01 (sample SAMD00202454, study PRJDB9452) | human saliva metagenome | isolation source: human saliva | place: Japan
ACATTGAAAACTAAACGAATTAAGTCAACGTTAATTCCAAAAAAAGGACAGTTTTAAAAAGAAACTATAAAAACTTTTTAATGAGCTAATCAAGCTAACAAATTTATTTGGAGAGTTTGATCCTGGCTCAGGACGAACGCTGGCGGCGTGCCTAATACATGCAAGTCGAGCGAAGTTTTTTTCTGGTGCTTGCACTAGAAAAAAACTTAGCGGCGAACAGGGTGAGTAACACGTAAAGAACCTGCCTCATAGACTGGGACAACTATTGGAAACGATAGCTAATACCGGATAACAGCATTAACTGCATGGTTGATGTTTAAAAAGTTGGTTTTGCTAACACTATGAGATGGCTTTTGCGGTGCATTAGCTAGTTGGTGGGGTAAAAGGCCTACCAAGGCGACGATGCATAGCCGACCTGAGAGGGTGATCGGCCACACTGGGACTGAGACACGGCCCAGACTCCTACAGGGAGGCAGCAGTAGGGAATCTTCCGCAATGGGCGAAAGCCTGACGGAGCAACGCCGCGTGAGTGAAGAAGGATTTCGGTTCGTAAAAGCTCTGTTGTTAGGGAAGAATGATTGTGTAGTAACTATACACAGTAGAGACGGTACCTAACCAGAAAGCCACGGCTAACTACGTGCCAGCAGCCGCGGTAATACGTAGGTGGCAAGCGTTGTCCGGAATTATTGGGCGTAAAGCGCGCGCAGGTGGTTTAATAAGTCTGATGTGAAAGCCCACGGCTCAACCGTGGAGGGTCATTGGAAACTGTTAAACTTGAGTGCAGGAGAGAAAAGTGGAATTCCTAGTGTAGCGGTGAAATGCGTAGAGATTAGGGAGGAACACCAGTGGCGAAGGCGGCTTTTTTTGGCCTGTAACTGACACTGAGGCGCGAAAGCGTGGGGAGCAAACAGGATTAGATACCCTGGTAGTCCACGCCGTAAACGATGAGTGCTAAGTGTTGGTCTCATAAGAGATCAGTGCTGCAGCTAACGCATTAAGCACTCCGCCTGGGGAGTACGACCGCAAGGTTGAAACTCAAAGGAATTGACGGGGACCCGCACAAGCGGTGGAGCATGTGGTTTAATTCGAAGCAACGCGAAGAACCTTACCAAGTCTTGACATACTGTGAGGACACAAGAGATTGTGTTGTTCTGACCTTTGGTTGAGACACAGATACAGGTGGTGCATGGTTGTCGTCAGCTCGTGTCGTGAGATGTTGGGTTAAGTCCCGCAACGAGGCGCAACCCTTATATCTAGTTGCCAGCAGTAAGATGGGGACTCTAGATAGACTGCCAGTGATAAACTGGAGGAAGGTGGGGATGACGTCAAATCATCATGCCCCTTATGACTTGGGCTACACACGTGCTACAATGGATAGGAACAAAGAGAAGCGAGCTCGCGAGAGTAAGCAAACCTCACAAAACTATTCTCAGTTCGGATTGTAGTCTGCAACTCGACTACATGAAGCTGGAATCGCTAGTAATCGCGAATCAGAATGTCGCGGTGAATACGTTCCCGGGTCTTGTACACACCGCCCGTCACACCACGAGAGTTTGTAACACCCGAAGACGGTGGCCTAACCTTTTAGGAGGGAGCCGGTCACGGTGGGACAGATGATTGGGGTGAAGTCGTAACAAGGTAGCCGTATCGGAAGGTGCGGCTGGATCACCTCCTTTCTAAGGATAAGGAATACGTTGATAATTCGTTTAGTTTTGAGTGTTCAAGTAATACTCAAGCACAATGAAAACTGAATATATATATTAGATCAAAGATAATTTTCTATAAGTAAAGAAACAGATTTACAAAACCGAGAAAAAAGTAAGTAAGTTGTAAAACTTATTCACAAGAGTTCAAGGAAGAAGAACGAAGCGTAAAAGCTACACACGATTAAGTAGTAAAGGGCGCACGGAGGATGCCTTGGCACTAGGAGCCGATGAAGGACGTGACAAACGACGAAATGCTACGGGGAGCTGTAAGTAAGCAAAGAGCCGTAGATATCCGAATGGGGGAACCCACCGTTTTTAAAAGGACGGTACGCGAAAGCGAGGTAACGCAGGGAACTGAAACATCTAAGTACCTGCAGGAAGAGAAAGAAAAATCGATTTCCTTAGTAGCGGCGAGCGAAAAGGAAGGAGCCCAAACCAATGTGCTTGCATATTGGGGTTGTAGGACTCTCAACAAAGCGTATGATAAAGTATAGTAGAACTAGCTGGAAAGTTAGACCGTAGAAGGTAAAAGTCCTGTATACGAAATGCTGAGTTGGCGTGAGAGAGCACCTGAGTACGGCGGAACACGAGGAATTCCGTCGGAATCTACCAGGACCATCTGGTAAGGCTAAATACTACCTAGTGACCGATAGTGAACCAGTACCGTGAGGGAAAGGTGAAAAAGAACCCCGGGAGGGGAGTGAAAGAGAACCTGAAACCGTGTGCTTACAAGTAGTCAGAGCCCCTTGTGGGTGATGGCGTGCCTTTTGTAGAATGAACCGGCGAGTTACTTTATCATGCGAGGTTAAGTGGAAGACATGGAGCCGAAGCGAAAGCGAGTCTTAATAGGGCGAAATAGTATGATGGAGTAGACCCGAAACCAAGTGATCTACCCATGGCCAGGTTGAAGTTTAGGTAACACTGAATGGAGGACCGAACCAGGACACGTTGAAAAGTGTTTGGATGAGCTGTGGGTAGCGGAGAAATTCCAATCGAACTTGGAAATAGCTGGTTCTCTCCGAAATAGCTTTAGGGCTAGCCTCGTTGTGAGTTTACTGGAGGTAGAGCACTGTTTGGACTAGGGGCCCATCCCGGGTTACCGAATTCAGACAAACTCCGAATGCCAGATAAATATCAACGGGAGTCAGACTGCGGGTGATAAGGTTCGTAGTCGAAAGGGAAACAGCCCAGACCGCCAGCTAAGGTCCCAAATTGTATGTTAAGTGGAAAAGGATGTGATGATGCACAGACAACCAGGATGTTGGCTTAGAAGCAGCCACCATTTAAAGAGTGCGTAATAGCTCACTGGTCGAGTGACATCGCGCCGAAAAATGTACCGGGGCTAAAACATACAACCGAAGCTGCGGATATAACTAATGTTATATGGTAGGAGAGCGTTCTAACATCGTAGAAGCCGAGCTGTAAGGCGAGGTGGAGAGGTTAGAAGTGAGAATGCCGGTGTGAGTAGCGAAAGATAGGTGAGAATCCTATCCACCGAATGACTAAGGTTTCCAGAGGAAGGCTCGTCCGCTCTGGGTAAGTCGGGACCTAAGGTGAAGCCGAATGGTGAAGCCGATGGACAACAGGTAGAAATTCCTGTACCACCAAATATCGCCTGAGAGAAGTGGGGACAGAGGAGGCTAATTGATCGTCCTGATGGAATAGGGACGTCTAAGCACAAAGGTTGAGTAGTAGGCAAATCCGCTGCTCGTAAGACTGAAGTGTGATGGGGGAGCGAAATAAAGTAGCGAAGTCAATGAAGCCAAACTCTCAAGAAAAAGCCGCTATCGAGATAAGAGGTGCCCGTACCGCAAACCGACACAGGTAGTTGGGAAGAGAATTCTAAGGTGAGCGAGAGAACCATCGTTAAGGAACTCGGCAAAAATGACCCCGTAACTTCGGGAGAAGGGGTGCCTACGAGAGTAGGCCGCAGTGAATAGGCCCAAGCGACTGTTTAACAAAAAAACACAGGTCTCTGCAAAACCGTAAGGTGAAGTATAGGGGCTGACGCCTGCCCGGTGCTGGAAGGTTAAGAGGAGTGCTTAGGAGTAATCCGAAGGTATGAATTGAAGCCCCAGTAAACGGCGGCCGTAACTATAACGGTCCTAAGGTAGCGAAATTCCTTGTCGGGTAAGTTCCGACCCGCACGAAAGGCGTAACGATTTGGGCACTGTCTCAACGATGGACTCGGTGAAATCATAGTACCTGTGAAGATGCAGGTTACCCGCGACAGGACGGAAAGACCCCATGGAGCTTTACTGTAGCTTGATATTGAATTTTGATGCAGTATGTACAGGATAGGTAGGAGCCAGAGAATCATGCACGCCAGTGTATGAGGAGGCGTTGTTGGGATACTACCCTTGCTGTATTGAAATTCTAACCCTCGGCTTAGAAGACCGGGAGACAGTGTCAGGTGGGCAGTTTGACTGGGGCGGTCGCCTCCCAAAGAGTAACGGAGGCGTTCAAAGGTTCCCTCAGAATGGTTGGAAATCATTTGCAGAGTGTAAAGGCACAAGGGAGCTTGACTGTGAGACTTACAAGTCGAGCAGGTGCGAAAAGCAGGACTTAGTGATCCGGTGGTTCCGCATGGAAGGGCCATCGCTCAACGGATAAAAGCTACCCTGGGGATAACAGGCTTATCTCCCCCAAGAGTCCACATCGACGGGGAGGTTTGGCACCTCGATGTCGGCTCATCGCATCCTGGGGCTGTAGTCGGTCCCAAGGGTTGGGCTGTTCGCCCATTAAAAGCGGTACGCGAGCTGGGTTCAGAACGTCGTGAGACAGTTCGGTCCCTATCCGTCGTGGGCGTAGGAAATTTGAGAGGAGCTGTCCTTAGTACGAGAGGACCGGGATGGACGTATCAATGGTGTACCAGTTGTCACGCCAGTGGCATAGCTGGGTAGCTAAATACGGAAGGGATAAGAGCTGAAAGCATCTAAGCATGAAGCCCCCTCGAGATGAGATTTCCCACGGATATTAAGACCCCTTGAAGACGACAAGGAGAATAGGTTAGGAGTGTAAGCACGGTAACGTGTTCAGCTGACTAATACTAATAGGTCGAGGACTTAATCAAGTGAAAGTTCTTTGAAAGAAACTGTTGACAAAAAGAAAAAAGATGATATAATATGTATATGAAGTTTTCGTCTGGTGGCGATAGCGAAGAGGACACACCTGTACCCATACCGAACACAGAAGTTAAGCTCTTTAGCGTCGAATGTAGTTGGGCTTACGCCCTGTGAGACTAGAACGTTGCCAGGCAATAGAGAGGGCCTTCCTTTTGGAAGGTTCTTTTTTTATATAATCCTTACATATATTTTGATTTTATTTTCAAAATAGAGTATCATAAAGTAGTAATATTTTTTTGGAGGTTTAGGGAATGTTTTATTTAGAAGATGAGAAAACATTAGTTCTAACTAGTGAAAATAAGAAAGATATTTTTAAGTGCGTTAAAATTAATTAATAATATATCTAATAATAAAAATATAAAAAGTTGCATATATTAAAAATCTTAGGAAAAGTATTAGAATTTAATAAAGCTATAGAAAACTATTATTATTCACAAAAAGCCTGGATATAATGATGTTTATCAAGAAAGAATTGATAATTTTGATAATAGTAGTGATGAATTTAAGCGTATAAAAGCCTCGTTAAAAACCAGATTTTGATGATGATAATTTTTGACAAAGAATTAGAAAAAGAATTTAACTTAATTCTTACTAGAATTGAAAGTAGAATTTCTATAATTTTTTTGAAGATGAGCAGCAGTATAATTTTAATAATTATTTAATTACACTTATTGAAAAAGAAAATCTTGATGAGTTTATCTGGTTAAATACTATTTATAATATTTATAAAAGAAGGTAAGAGTTTGAATAGTATTGTTCATGATTATTTAAAACTAAGCGATGTTGAATTTTCAGATCTTTATAAGATTTATTTATTCGTTACTGACTATAATATTAATAAGTTGTTATTAAAAAAATGAATCTAAGATTATTAATAATGACTATTTAGAAAACCATGATATCTTCTTTAATTATATGTATAAACTTATTGAAGATTTAAGAACTTTTGTAACAAAAAAATGACAAGAAAGAAATATTCTTAGCTTTTTCAACTATTATAGAAAGTCATACTAATATTAGTACTCCTAATAAAGAAGAATTTCTTGACTGTGTGTATAAAGTGTTTAATTTCTTAAGAGAACTTTATGAGAATGATAATGCTAAAATTATTATTAGATAATATCTATCCTATTTTAGTTAAAATCTTTCTTTCGCCCCTCTACGAAATGATGATAAAATAAAGTATGACTACAATCAAAATTTTCATTTTATGCGTTAGAGTATACTCAAATTATTATTGAAGTAATGGATGATAATCATGAATAATAAATTTTTCGGTTAAAGATTATTATTGCGTCTATAATGATTATGATATATCTAAACGCATTAAAGAATTACATAACTTATATTTACCACTACTTGGTAACGATGCGATCAGTCTTTATACTTTTTTTGGAAGTAAGATGCTTAGTGATAAAAATCTTTCTAAAAGTTATCTGCATTATGATATACTTGATAATCTTGGTTTATCAGATAATAAGTTTTTAATTTCAAGAAAAAAATTAGAAGCTTTTAGGCTTTGATTCAGTCACTATATTTTTGACAATAATGGAGTTGGACAATTTATATACAAAAATTAAAAGAAGCATTAAGTTTTGAAGAGTTCTTTTAATACACCAGTTCTTGCAAAAATTATTAGAGAATACATTGGGGATCTAATAATTATTCTGAATTGGTTAATTATTATTCTTTAGATAAAGTAAGTTTTAAGAGTTTTTGAAGACATTTACAGCGAAGTTTTCCGATGTTTTTCCGTTTAGAAAAACTTAAATGATTTTAGCTTTGATTACATAACAAGTGAAAAACTGTTAATGGTCCAAATTTTGATGAATATTTCTTTTGATTTTTGATAAATTAAATTTCTATTTAGCTAATAGTTACCTAACTGATGTAATATCAAATACTGAAGTTAAAAAAACAAAAATTTTTAGGTTTAGCTCATATTTATAAAATGTCTCCAGAGGATATGTCTAGTGCCATAGAAAAAAATCTGTAAAAATTTCTAATGGAGCTAGTGAAATTAATATTAAGGTTCTTAGTGATTATATAGCTCAACTAAATGTCAATGTTAGAAAAGCAAGAGGTGCCAACGCTTGATCGTATGGTAAATAAAAAAACCTTGCTAGTATAAAAAGAAGAGCAGTTAACTGAAGATGAAAAATTTGCTAGAGAAGTTGATAATACTAATTTTGTAGAATATTTAAATAAGCAGGTAGGTATAGTAATCTCTAAAAATAGATGCTAAGAATATTGAAGAATTACAAAGTAAATATAATTTTTCCAACAGGTGTACTTAATATATTATTAGAGTATTCAATTAAGCAAAGTGGTAATAACTCAGTACCACATATAAACTATATTGATAAAATTGCAAGTACTTGGAGTGCTCAGAAACTTTTTGGAGCAAAAGACGCTATTGATTTTGTTAGAGCTAATAGAAATAAGAAGACTAAAGCTACCAGCAGCACTAATAAGAGTCCTCAAAGAACTTATTCAAATAATAAAAAAACGAATTATGCACCGTTTCCTGAATATTTACAAAATAGGCAAAATAGCTTTAATCAATCAAAAAAGGAAGAAGACAGAGTGGTTACAAAAGAAGATGAGGATACTTTTAAAGATTTGATGAAAGTATTATATAATAAAGGGGATGTATAATGAAAAAAATTATCCAACATAGTATCAAGTAATACAGAAAATTCATTTAAGAAGTTTATCACAGAAAAAGTTCTGAGTGATGTAGAGATAATTAAGTTTATTCGTGATAATAACTTTTCTAAAATTGACGTTGAAAATAATCTTGAAAAAAATTTTATCAATATTATATTTCAAAAGATACACTATTGAAATATCGAACATAGTCCTAAAATTGGTTTGTAGTGATAAAGAGGTTAATATAGTTTATCAAGAGACTGAAGAATATAAACAAAAAGTTGAAAAACCAAAAAAATATCGAATAAAATTAAGACAGAATTTATTCCGAAAAGAGTATTAACATATACTTTTGATAATTTATCGAAAAAAATAGTAAGAAAGCAAAATTAGCAATAGAAATTGTCAACTCTTGTATGAGTATCCTTAATAAGAAAAGTACAAGAGGCGCTTATGTGTATGGTCCTACTGGAACTGGAAAGACATATTTGATGGGATGTATTTATAATTATTTTTAGGAAAAAGTGGAAAAGAACCAACAATTTTATATTATCCTGAATTTCATTAGAAAAAAATAAAATCTAAAATTAGTAATAATAGTTATGATTTATATATAGATTTAATTAGAAATGAAGAGATTTTAATAATTGATGATATAGGTGCAGAAAAATATAACGGAATTCATTCGTGATGAGGTTCTTGGACCTATTATAAACTATAGAGAAGCAGAGAGATTACCGACATTTTTTTCTCATCTAATTTAAGTATAGATGATTTAGCAGAATTGCTATCTAATGGAAAAAAACATCAGTAGATAAAACAAAAGCCTTAAGAATAGTGGAAAGAATACATTCTTTAAGTGTCGCACATTTTTCTAGATGGAGAGAAATGAAAGAGAATATTATAATTAAAAAGAAAAAGCATTTTTTAAACATTTTTAGTTTGATAAATGCTTTTTCTTTTTATGGTAAAAATTCAAAAAAAATTCATTTTTTTAGAAATTAGTGGAAAAAAAGTGGGGAAATGTGGTAAATTATAAAAGTAAGGTGGTGAGAAGTAGTGTTTATTGGTCAATACAATAATAAAATGGATGCCAAAGGAAGGCTTAGTATTCCAATAAAGTTCAGAGATGAACTAAGTGAAAAATTTATTATTACAAGAGGTTTAGACTCTTGTTTATTTGGCTATTCACTACAAGAGTGGCAAAAAGTGGAAAGTAAGATAAAATCACTACCTATTACAAAGAAAAATGCTCGTACTTTCCAACGTTTCTTCTTTTCTGGAGCCACTGAAGTTGAAATAGATAAACAAGGAAGAATTAATATTCCAAACGCCCTTATAGAGCACGCTTTTTTAGATAAGGAGTGTGTTGTAAATGGTTTATCAAATAGGATAGAAATATGGGATAAGACTCGCTGGGAAGATTTACTTGTTGAAAGTGAAGCTAGCGTAGAAGAAATAGCAGAAGAATTAGAAGATTTTGATTTTTAGGATGGATGAAAATGTTTAAACATTATAGTGTATTATTAAATGAAGCTGTAGAAGGCTTAGATATAAAAGAAGATGGTATATATGTAGACTGTACTCTTGGTGGAGCAGGGCATAGTTTAGAAATTTTAAAGCGATTAAAAAATGGTAAACTATATGCATTTGATCAAGATAATGTTGCATTAGAAAATGCCAAAGAAAAATTAGCTGAATACAGTGATAAAGTTGTCTTTATTAAATCTAATTTTGTTAATTTAAAAGAAAAATTAGCAGAGCATGGTGTAAATGAAGTGGATGGAGTTCTTTATGATTTAGGAGTTTCTTCACCACAATTAGATACACCTGAAAGAGGTTTTAGTTATAACTATGATACAAGATTGGACATGCGTATGGATACTGATGCAAAAATTAGTGCATATGAAGTCGTTAATGAATATAGTTATCATGATTTAGTAAAAATATTTTATCGTTATGGAGAAGAAAATTTCTCTAAACAAATAGCGAGAAATATTGAAAAAAAACGTGAGCAAAAACCTATAGAAACTACTTTTGAATTAGTAGAAATTATAAAAGAATCTATCCCTGCTGCTAAAAGAAGAACTGGTGGACATCCAGCAAAAAGAGTATTCCAAGCAATTCGTATTGCTGTAAATAATGAATTATCTGTATTCGAAGACTCATTAGAACAAGCAATAGATATCGTTAGTGTAGGTGGAAGAATCTCTGTAATTACCTTCCATTCTCTAGAAGATAGAATTTGTAAACAGATATTTAATTCTTATTCTAAATCAAAGGATATTCCCAAAAACCTTCCTATTATGCCAGAAGAAAGTTTATCTAAATTAAAAGTAATTACAAGAAAACCTATATATCCTAGTGATATTGAATTAGAAGAAAATAATAGATCTAGAAGTGCCAAATTAAGAGTTGCACAAGTTCAGACGAAATAGAGGGGAGGAAAGGAAATGGCTACACTAAAGGTATATAGTCGTGAATATGGAGTAAGAAAAGTACAAGAGAAAGTAAAGTTTAATTTACTAGAAAAAAAACTGCATATGGAGTTTTTGTAGGAGTTATTTTACTTGCTAACGTAGTTATGTTAAACTATAAAGGAGAGATTTATTCACTACGAAGTGCTCAACAAAAAAATGATATTGTAATATCAGAAAAACAAAAAAATAATAATGAACAAAAAGTTATGATAAACAATCTATCATCTTACGAAAGAGTTAAAAAAAATTGCTGAGACGGTAGGAATGAAAACTCAAAAAGATAGTATAAAGGTAGTGAGATAATTGATAAAACTTTTTTTAAGAAAATATTAACTTTAAAGTTTTTTTGGAAGATAGAAGAAGTTTAGAAAGAAAAGATTATATCTCTCGAGAAAGAACAAAAAAATTGTATTTTTTTCTAATTTTTTTGTTTTTTTCTTTGTATGGATATTAATATTAAATATAGGACAAATGATGCTAATTGGAACTGTAAGGGGACATAATCTTTCAGAATTAGCAGATAGAAAAGTATAAGATAGATAGTAGTTTACAAACCAAATCGAGGTAAAAATCTATGATAGAAATGGGAATATACTAGCTGACAATATTGAATCTTACAAGCTAGTAGCGGTAGTTTCAGATAAAAGCTACAGAGGATGAAACAAATCCACGACATGTTGTAGATATTAACAAAAACAGCAGAAGAACTATCTAAATTTATAAAAATTAGATAAAAAAACAAGATAAAAAGATATACTTAGTAAACAAGGAGTATATCAAGTAGAATTTGGAACTGCTGGTAAAGATATAAGTGTAGAAGACAAAAAGAAAATCGAAGAGTTGAAATTGCCAGGTATCGAATTTATAGCGACAACAAAGAGATATTATCCAAACGGAAGTATGCTTGGAAACTTTTTAGGGTTTGCTCAAAATTCACCAGATAGTGATTTGATTACTGGTCGTTTAGGTGTCGAAAAGACTTTTGATTATTATCTAAGAGGAAAAGAAGGGCATATTACTTATGCTAAAGATGCATGGGGGAAAGTCGTTTCTAATATTCCTAAAGTTGAGATTAAACCTGTTGACGGAGCAGATATATATTTAACAATTGATAAGAATATTCAAGGTTTTATAGATAATACACTGAAAGATATTCATGATAAATATGAACCAGAAAGTGCATTTGCAATAGCTGTTAGTCCTAAAACTGGTGAGATATTAGGATTGGGACAAACACCTGCATTTAATCCAAATACTCAAGAAAATCTGGCAAGTGCATGGTCAAATATTTTCTATAACTCAGCTTATGAACCAGGTTCGACATTTAAAACATTTACAATGTCGATAATGGTAGAAAATAATATATATAAACCAGATAGTTACTATAGATCTGGTTCATATCGAGTGGAAGACGCTACAATTTTTGACTGGAATAAGATTGGTTGGGGAACAATTACTCAACGTCATGGTTTCCAACAATCTTCAAATACTTTAATGTTAACATTATTAAATGAATTGGGAACTGAGAAATTAAAAACAGGCTTAGAAAACTTTGGATTTGGAAAAAGTACAAATTCATTATATGGTAATGAAGCAACTGGTGATTTAGTATTTAATAATAAAGTTTCAGCTTCAACAACAGTATTTGGACAAGGTAGTACGGTAACTGCGATGCAAATGGTTCAAGCAGAAACAGCAATTTTAAATGATGGACAGATGTTAGCACCATACTTTTTACAAAGAATTCATGATAAAACAATTGATAAAGATGTCAATATTGGGCAAAGAACGGTAGTAGGAACTCCTATTTCTAAACATACGGTAGATATAATGAAAGAAGAATTATATGGAGTTGTAAACGGAACTTGGGCCCAAGGTGGTAAAAGATATGCTGTAGACAACTATAGTACGTCAGGAAAAACAGGAACAGCACAGGTTGTAGATTCGAAAACAGGTACATACTATAAGAGTCAATATCAAGTATTACATTCATTTATAGGGTATGCACCGAGTGAAGATCCACAAGTTATTTTATATGTTGGTTTGAAATTACCTTCAAAAAAATTGGGGGAAAGTTATGCTAATGGTGCCTCTGAAATATTTAAACCAATAATGGAAAATACTCTTAATTACTTAAATGTTAAGAAATCAAATGACAATAATAGTGTGAAAAATTATTATATGGAAGATTTTATAGGAGAAAATATTGATTCAACTATAGCTAAACTACAACAAAAAACGAAAAATATTATAACAATTGGAAGTGGGAAAGATATTATTGGTCAATATCCTTCTAGTGGTAATCTAATTCGTCAAGATGAAAGAGTATTTTTTTATTAGTTTCTGATGAAAATATAGTTTTACCTAATTTTTGTCAGGATGGTCAAAAGATAGATATACTTAACTATGGAAAATTATCTGGTTTAGATATAGAAACTGAAGGAAATGGATTTGTCAAAACAACAATCTATTCCAGCACAAAAAAATTGTGAAAAAAAGGGGAAAAAGATAAAAAAATAAAAATTTAGTTAGGAGAATGAAATGAGTAATTCAGATACAATTTTTTTGCTATATCGTTATTAATGGTAGCATTCTTTCTGACAGTGTTAATGCTACCTAGATTAATAAAATATTTACACGAACTAAAGTTTGGTCAAGCAATCAGGGAAGAAGGACCACAAAGTCATATGCATAAAAAAGGAACACCTACTATGGGGGGGATTTCCTTTATAATTGCGATAGTTATATCACTAATAGTTGCTAGTTTTCTTAGATAGCGCAAATATAAAATATTATATACTATTCATTTATACAACTATTTCATTTTTCGATAATAGGATATATTGATGACATGTTAATAGTGGTGAAAAAAAGAAAAAAATGATGGCTTAGCACCAAGAAAAAAATTAATGTTACAAATACTATTTTTCTGTAATATTTTTATATACTAGTAACATTTATCTACAAAGATATTAACTATATACATATTCCAGGATTTGATTATAATTTAAATATCTCATATTTATATATAATTTTTCTTAGTATTTTTGGCAAACAGGATTTTTCTAATGCAGTTAATTTAACAGATGGATTAGATGGATTGGCAACTAGCGTAACAATTATTACAACTAGTACATTTGCTTTATTAGCATATAAAGAGAATAACTTCCCTGTATTAGTATTTTTGTTTAACAATAGTAGGGAGCACTTGTAGGATTTTTTTATTATTTAATAGAAATCCAGCAAAAAAATATTTATGGGTGATACTGGATCATTGGCTTTAGGGTGGAATTCTAGCAGCAATTTCAGTAATCTTACATAAAGAAGTAGCATTTTTTTATTTATTGGTTTAGTATATATATTAGAAACACTATCAGTGATTATTCAAGTAGCGTACTTCAAGAAAAACTGGTAAAAAGAATTTTTTTAAAATGTCACCATTACATCACCACTTTTGAATTATCAGGGTTATGGTGAAGTAAAAACTGTATACATTTTTTTGTTATTATAGCTGTTGTTTCTTCAGCTATAGGGTATTTTTGTAGGGGTAATATAAAATGATAAATTTAGAAGATAAAAAAAAATATTAGTATTAGGATTTGCTAGAAGTGGTTATTCAACAGCAAAAAAATTTTAAATAAACTAGGTTATGATGTAATATTAAATGCATATGATGATTTAAGTAGTGATGCAAAAGCTATTGAGTTGAGAAACTTAGGTGTTGAGATTGTTGATGGAGGCCATCCTTTAGAACTGTTAGATAATATAGATTTAATTGTTAAAAAAATCCAGGGAATTAAAATATGAGATTGATTTTTTTACAAGAAGCAATTAAAAAAAAATATTGATATTATTACTGAGATAGAATTAGCTAATACATTATTTAATATCGATATGGTTGCAATAACTGGAACTAATGGGAAAACTACAACAACGCAAATGACGTTTGATATACTGAAAAATGCTCATAAGGATGTTTATTTAGCAGGGAATATTGGTTATCCATCAATAGAAGTTGCATACAATCATCCTAATGCTTTAATAGTTACTGAAGTATCATCATTTCAATTACAAGGAACTAAATACTTTAAACCCTCAATTGCAGCTATTACAAACTTAGGAATCGGACACTTAGATTATCATGGAAGTGTGGAAAATTATAGAAATGCTAAAAGAAATATTTACAAAAAAACCAAACAAAAGATGACATACTAGTTTTTAAATATTAAAGAAGTTGAAAAAAATATAAAATAAGTGAAAATTAATTCACAAGTGATTTTTTTATGATACTAAAGAAAAATCCAGAAGCAGATGTATTTGTAAAAAAAATAATATGGTAGTTTATAAAGATATAGAATTATTTGATATTACAAAAATATCACTTCCAGGTATGCATAATATAGAAAATGCTATAAATGCAGCATTAATTTCTTATATAAAAGGTGCAGATATTTCGACAATACGTGAAGTACTTTACAGTTTTAGCGGAGTAAAACATAGATTGCAATTTGTAGGAGAACACAAAGGAGTGAAGTTCTATAATGACTCTAAAGCTACTAATCCAGTAGCTACAACCACTGCACTTTCTGGATTTGAAAATAATATAATATTAGTATGTGGAGGGAAAGATAGAGGAATTGACTTTAAAGAACTTGTTCCATTTTTCCCGAGAATTAAAGCAATGGTTGTTGTTGGTGAAAGTAAAGAGATATTATTTAACTTAGCAACTACTAATGGGGTAGAATGTGAGAGAGCAACAAAAATAGATGATGCAACTTTCTTAGCAAATAAACTTGCAAAAAGAGGAGATATAGTTTTATTATCACCAGCATGTGCATCATGGGATCAATATAGATGTTTTGAAGATCGTGGAGAGGAATTTATAGCAACGTTTGAAAAGATTAGCCAAGAGGATTAAAGAACTATGAACAGGAAGAATAAAAAGTTACTTTCAAAATTGGATAATGAGAAAAGAAGAAGTTCATTAGAGAAAATTAAAAGGAAGAAAAGAAGAGAACTAATATTTATAGTAACTTTATTTTTTTAATTGTAATATCAGTATTTTTATTACTATTTAGTAATTATTTAAAAATTAAAAACTATTAAAATTGAAGGTAATAATCAAATTAGTAAGGAAGAAATACTGAAAGCAGGAAACATAAATAATGATTTAAAAACTTGGGCTATAAAAGATAATGAAATTCAAAAATAACATACAATCAAAGTTTGAAATATTTAAGTTCGTATCAGTTCATTCAAAATTACCCTCTACTATTGAGATAAAAGTAGAAGAATATAATTTTATTGCACAAAATAAAAAAAGAAGATGGTAGTTTTGAGATAATTATGGAAAATGGGAAAACCTTATTCAGGTAATGTAAAAAAATAATTATAATTTACCAATTTTAGAAAAATTTTAAAGATGATAGCAGTAAATTAGAAGAAATATACAAGAATTTAAATAATTTAAAAGAGGAAGTAAAATCTCAAATTTCAGAAATTATTAATGATGAGAATGATAATATTATTATTTATATGAAAGATGGTCAAAAAGTTAAAAGCTCTAAGGTCAAGTTTTTTTCGAATAAGTTAAATTATTATGAAGAGATATCTAAAATATATTGAAGATAAAAAAATAATACAACTTTAAATTTAATAAATGGTTCATATCTTGAAACTCCAAAAATCAGAGCAAAAAAAAGAAATGATAGTATAAAACAATTATTGACAAGACAAGGTTTAAGGGAAGATTCTACAGAAAAAAAGATAGTAAATATGATAAAAAAATAAAAAAACGAAGTAAAAAAAGATAACAAAAGCTGAAAAATTCTACTACAAATAAACAAAATAACTCTTCAACGACAAACAAAAAAATAATACAAAACAATAGGTAAATAATAATATAAGGAATAGTAAAAAAAGTATCCAAAATTTTATATTTTTGGATACTTTTTTTAGTTAAAAATAATATAAATTTTAAAAAAAGTTTCAAATTATATTACAAATTGAAAAATATTTTTAATAAAATTTAAATTTTTTTGAAGTTTTTGCATATGATTTTTATGTTATAATTTAGTATGTGTAAATAAAAATCAGTGTGTATTTACAATTTTATTATAATAACAAAGTTTTAAAAGGAAGGAGTGTTTGACTTGAGTTCACAATTGTATACTTCAATAGATCTGGGATCATCTAGTATAAAAGTGATTATAGCAGATGTAGTATATGAAAAATTGAATATACTCGGAGTAGGAATTGTAAAAACTACATCCATTAAACGTGGGAACATTATTGATGTAGAATCTGCCTCTAGAGATATTCAAAAAGCGATAGACATTGCAAAAAGTGAAGCTAATAAAGACATAAGATCGTTATATGTAGCAGTTCCAAGTATACACACTCATATAAAAAAAAGTGTAGCGGAAATTAAATTTGATACAAAACATGATATTGATGGTAGGGATATCGAAGAAGTTGTTGAAGAAGCTAAAATTCTACCATTGCCACGTGAAAGAGAAGTAGTTCAAGTAATTCCAGATTACTATCGCCTTGATGATATTGAAAATATAAGAAAACCAAAAGGAATGACTGTTCATAATACATTTGAAGTTACAGGTAATAGAGTTTTAACATCTAAAACTCACCTACACACAATATATAAAAGTATTGAAAATTTACGTTTGGATTGTAATGAAACATTTTGTACATCACATTCATTGGGTGAATTATTACTTAATGAAGAAGAAAAAGATTATGGTTCAGTGATAATTGATATAGGTGCTGGGCTAACGACAGTAAGTTATTTTGAAGATGGAATACTACAGTTGTCACAATCAATAGAACTAGCAGGTGAAGATATTACACGTACAATCTCTGATGTATTGAATGTTCCTTTGAAGAGAGCTGAAGAAATAAAAGTTACGCAGGGACATGCATTTTATGATTTAGCCTCTCCACAAGTAATTATTGAATTAGATAACTTAGAGCCAGATGAAGAACCATATACTCAAAAAGAGCTTGCCGACTATATTGAGGAAATAGTTGAAGAAATAATCTTACGTTCATTTGATGTTCTTAGAAAAGCTGGAATAAATAGAGTAAAAGGAAATGTAGTACTAACTGGTGGTACAACTTTAATGCCAGGAGTATTAGACTTAGCAAAAGAAATGTTAAGAAAAATGAATGTTAGAATTGGATCTCCAAAGATTATTGGAGCTAATTCTCCGGAACTTTCAGTAGTAGTTGGAACGTTAACTAGTAGTTATAAAATTGAATCATTATTTGGTTACCAAGTAACAGATGAAATACCAACAGTAAAAAATACAAATTCAACATTTGAAAATGTTTCTGCAGTGCAAGAAATTTCGGTAAATAGTTCAAATGTTGATGCACCGGTAATAACTGAACCTCATAAAGAAGAGTTAGAGGAAGAAGTTTATTACGAAGAAGAGAAAAAAGATAAAGACAAAGAAGAGAAAAAAACTTTTTTGATAAAATAACTAAAATGTATAATTCGTTTTTTGAATAATAATCAGGAGGAAATAAAGAATGTTTGAAGAATTTGATCAATCAGCAGTAATTAAAGTAGTAGGTGTTGGTGGCGGTGGTGGTAACGCCGTTGACCGAATGGTAGAAAGTGGAATTCAAAATGTAGAGTTTATCGCAGTAAACACAGATGCTCAAGCATTAAAACGTTCTAAAGCAGACGTAAGAATTCAAATTGGTGAAAAATTAACTAAAGGTCTTGGAGCTGGAGCTAATCCAGAGGTAGGACGTAAAGCAGCTGAAGAAACTAAAGATAAAATTGAAGCAGCACTAGAAGGAGCGGATATGGTATTCGTTACTTCTGGTATGGGTGGAGGAACAGGTACTGGTGCCGCTCCAATCGTAGCAGGTATTGCTAAAGAATTAGGAGCATTAACAGTAGGTGTTGTTACTCGTCCATTTAACTTTGAAGGTAAAAAACGTCAAGTACAATCTACAGCAGGAATTAACTCACTTAAAGGTGCAGTAGATACACTTATCGTTATTCCTAACGATAGATTATTAGATATCGTTGATAAATCTACTCCAATGATGCAAGCATTCGTTGAAGCTGATAACGTATTACGTCAAGGGGTACAAGGTATTTCTGACTTAATTAACGTATCTGGTACAGTTAACCTTGACTTCGCTGATGTTAAAGCTATCATGGCTGACCAAGGTTCAGCATTAATGGGTATCGGTGTAGCTTCAGGTGAAAACAGAGCTATCGAAGCAGCTAAAAAAGCTATTTCATCTCCATTACTAGAAACTTCTATCGTTGGAGCAAAAGGTGTGTTATTAAACATCACTGGTGGACCATCATTAAGTTTATTTGAAGCTCAAGCAGCTGCAAGTATCGTTCAAGAAGCTAGTGACGATGAAGTAAACATGATCTTCGGTACAGTATTTAACGAAGAGCTAGAAAAAACTGATGAAATCGTTGTTACAGTAATCGCTACTGGATTCGAAGAAGATGGAGTGAGTGTTGAAAGAGATATCTTAGCACAACGTCCAGCTCAACCAGAAGCTAGCTCATTCACAAGTGGATACGGTAAAAACGAAGTAGAACAAGAAATGTACCCACGTCCAAGAAGAAGAACAAGAAGAGAAATCTAATACATGAAAAAAAAGAAAAATCGAGATTGCTCGATTTTTTCTTTTTTATGTTGTAATAGATCGAGAATAGAAAACTAAAAAAATATAGATAAATTAAAAATTATAGGGAGTGATACTACAAAATTACTCAAGATCACGATTTTTTTGAATCACTCCCTGTATTCTAATCAATTAGAATAAATTTTTATTTTTAAAATTTATTACATTTTTTTAGTGTATTGTAAATAAAGGATTTTTTTAGAGATGAATTACAAAAATTCTATAAGATTATTTTTCATCAATATCTGCATATAAATAATATGTGATTAAACAATTATCAATTTTTTTGGTTCTTCACTATAACCTCTAACATTTAATAAGGTTAGAGGATTTTTTTAATACTAGATGAATTTTTTTCCCTTCAAGTTCTTCAATGATCTATATTAGAATGTTTACTTTCATTTATTATAGTATGGGCTATCCCACCTAATATTGAAGATGCTAAATAATTTATGCTACTTCTATAATCTGCATTAATATCAAAGTTAATATCACTTGAAACTAAAATAGTATCATTATTAGTATATAGTTTAAAATCATTATTAGATAAAATCCCTCTAAAGCTAAGGTCATAATTATTTGATTCGTATAAATTAGTCATATAGCTGCCTCAGTGTGTTTTTAGCCTCATTTAGACGAGCTAATTTTTTATCAATAATCTCCATTGTACTTACCGGTCTATTTGCAAATGTAGCAAAGCCGCAGTCGGGATTTAACCAAATTCGTTCCTTAGGAATATATTTCATAACCTCTTCTACACGTGCTAAAATATTCTCTAATGGCTCGATATCATCGGTTCTTGGATTCATAACTCCAAGTCCAAGTATACAGTTATTTCTTATTAAATCACTACTAAGTAATGATGATATTTCACCAGCACGAGGAGTAGAAAACTCTAATGTAAGTATATTAGGAAGAGTTTCTTCGAATAGTGGAAGTAGTGGAGTATATGGTCCAGTAAGGAGAATACTTTCATCACGACTCCAGTTACCTCGGCATACATGAAGAGAAACTAATACTCCTTTTTTTTTAGCATAATCTATTACAGATTTAATTAATTTAGTAGCGAATTTTAATTCTTCAGTAGGATCTTTTTTTTCGGATAGTGCTGCACACATAAATGATCTTGTTTTTCCTTCAGAAAATACTACTTCGGTTAATACAGGCTCATCAAATTGAATAACATCTACTCCTATTTTTGCTAATGAATCAATTTCTTCTTTTTAATATTTTAATAATATCTTCACCTAGAGAATCCTTGTTATCGTAATATTGTTTTGATAGAGCAGGTAACCACATAGATCTAGTTATTAAATAGGGACCTGGTAATGTTGCTTTGATCTTCTTATCAGTTAGTTTTTTTAGTTCAATCATTTCATCAGCAACCAAAGGTTTATTATATTTTACTTTTCCAGTACAAATTGCATTTTTTATACTAATTGCAGGAACGTCTAGTATTTCTAATATTTGTTCAAAGCCCTGCTTATCCTCAATATAATCAAACATATCAGCCATACTCATCATTGTAACACCATTTCTAAACGCTCAGCAATAAATGAAACATAATTATCTCGATTTAGTTCACCGCTAGTTATTATATCGATATAATTATTTTTCTTGAAGTTCAACTACATATTTTGTTTCTTCATCTAAGATTTCTTGATATGTTTTTAAGTCGATATTTCTTTTATTTAATTTTCGTTTTGCGGTTAATAGTTTTTTTACTACGAGGCATACTGCCAAGAAGAGAAACTAAGAAAGATGAATTAGTCATAATTATTCACCATGAAAACTCTTTTAAAAGAAAATCTAAATATTCATTTGCTTCTGTAAGTTGTTTAAATCCAGAAGTACGACCAGAAATCCATTCTTTTAACCCTTCCATATCCATCATTTCTTTATGATCTGGATTATTATAATCCATTTTATGTAATACTTCTATGAATTTTTCAAAACGAGCCACGTCTAAATCTGGATGTCCTGAAAAGATACAGTGATCAAAGAAATCTGTTTTTGATAAGATTTTAACCTGATTTTCATCTAGAGTTCCATCTGCAATCCATGCATTATAGTTTAAATCTAGCATCCACGTAGCTGCTACTTCATCATTTTTTAAAGCAATTGCTGAATCAAGTTCTCCACCAACATGGTCACCATGAAGTCCGACACCGATATCAAAATCGTTTTTCAGTATAATCTTTTCCAAATTCTAAACCAAGTTTGTGAAGGTGGTTAATAGGAATTAATCTGGCTTGTGGTGAATCAATTGCACCGAATCCAATTGTTTTATCTTTTAAGTCTTGAATAGAGTTATGTTGCTGTTAGCTTTTACTACTAAATATGAACTACGATCGCGGTCTGTATCACGCATAGAACCATTTAACGCAGTTCCGTTTAGTACGTAGGTGAGTATCTAACCAGGCTAAAGGAGAATTCCAAGCCACATCAATTTCTTTAGCTAATAAACCATCAACTTGACCTTTGTAATCCTTGTAATAAACTGGTTCGATAGGGAAGTTTTCATCTTCAAAAAATTTTGCAATAATTCCCCAGATTACAGTAACCTTAGGATCATAAATAACAGCTCCAACTTTTAATTTTGTCATAATAATATACCTCTTCTTAATTATATTTTTTTAAAAATAGGAGGTGACTCAAAAAAATCGTGATTTCGATGAAATCAGATTTTTGTGGAGTCACCCCTACAAAAGCTTATAAGTTCTCATATAAACTTTTGAAAATTTAGGACTTTTGAGGTGTCCTCTCATATGAGTTATTTTAGAAAAATGTTCTATGGTAATTGTTGACCTGTGATTGCTTTTCCTAACCAGATAGTAAGCACGTCAACACTAGGTGCCATAATATGACTTGCGAATGCATCTCTTAGATAGCGTTCCATATTTCCAACACGGTTATATGCTTTACCACCACCAACACGCATTCCAAGACGAGCTAATTCAATAGCAGCTTCACTAGCAAAGATTCTAGCTGATAAAGATTTTTGCTAGCATATCAGCATCTTTATCTAAGAAACTACGAGCTGCTTCGTTTGTTCCAAGAACTGCTGCATTAGTTTGGCTATAGATTTTAGCAAGATGAATTTGCACTGTTTCAATTTCGCTTAGAGATTTTCCATCAGGATATTTTCTATTAGTAGTGTGTGCGACAGCTTCTTCTAGTATTGCTTCGCAAAGACCACTGTAGACAGCAGCAAGTCCTGTGATGAAGTATGTTGCTACAATAGTGAATACTTGGTCAACTCCTGATCCAGCTTGACCAATGCGTAGTTCTTTATTTAATTCAACATTGTTAATTGCCATTTGGCAAGAAACATTACCACGCATTCCTAGACCATGCCAAGTAGAAGGTTTGAATTCTAGACCATCGCTACATAGAGGGAATACCCAGTTATCAATTCCACCTTTCACATCTGAAGGAGTAAGAACAAGATAATAAGATGCAAATTCTGCAGAAGTCACCATACTTTTTAGTCCATTGAATACTACTGAATTATCTTTAAATTCAGTTTTTACATCTGAGATATAGAAATGCGTCCCAGTTCCTAATTCGCTGTATGCAAGTGCCATAAATTTCTCGTTTTCGACTATATCTTTACAAATTTTCGATTTTAGATTATCGCCAGCATAAGAGAGAACACAGTTTAGTGCAACATTATGCATCATATAACATAGACCTACTGTAGCACTTGATTTAGCAAAAGCACGGCAAGCATCTGTATGTTCTTGCATATCTTTTCCTAATCCACCTAGTTCAGTTGGAATCATAAGTTTAAAATATCCTGCTTTTCCTAATTCTTTAAATACTTCTTCAGGAAATCTTTCTTGTTCGTCTATTTCTTTTGCAATAGGATCTATATATTTTTTTGCAAACTCCCTAGCTTCGTTGTAAAATGTTGTCATAATAATGCCTCCTAACATTAATATATCTAATATTTTTTTATACAAAAAAATTATATCATAAAGAATATTTCCTGTAAATGCTTTCTATATAGTTCTTAAAAGGACATCTAAAAAAATAAATTTATATAAAATATATAATAAATATCTTATAATTAACTGATGTAAAATAATATATTTATAAGCATTTTTAATAAATATATTATATTTTTAAAATATAAAAAAATAAATTTTTTTGCAGATGATAGGTGATATCATTTTCAAAAAAATGCACAACTACGTTATAAGTATAAAAAAATTGAAAAAAATTATTGAAAAAGTCTGAAAAATTTATTTACAAATGCTATTAAATCTAGTATAATCTATATTTATAAAATAAAATAATGAAAGGATGAAGAATATGTCAGATTCAAAGATGGAAAGAAAACTGCAAGCTCGTCATATTAGTATGATAGCTATAGGTGGATGTATAGGTACGGGATTATTTATGGCAAGTGGAGCAGTAGTTAGTAAAGCTGGTTCTTACGGAGCAGTTTTAACTTATGCATTAATTGGAGTTATTATTTACTTTTTAATGGCTTCTATAGGAGAATTGGCAACATTTTATCCAGTTTCGGGTTCATTTGGAGCATATGCAACTAGATTTATAGATCCAGGTATTGGATTTGGAGTAGGTTGGTTGTTCTGGATACTATGGATTTTAGTAGCAAGTGTAGACATAATAACATTATCGAAAATATTGCACTATTGGGAATTCTTTAGACAATTTTCAACGTTTTCGATTTGTATTGTATTTTTAGTATTATTGTATTTATTAAACTTAGTAAGTGTTAAAGTATTTGGTGAGGTTGAATACTGGATAACAATTATAAAAGTAATGACAGTTGTTGCATTTTTAATTGTAGGAGTTGCAATTATTTTTGGAGCTACTGGAAATAGTGAGGCTGGTATTCATACTTTTATCCAGAATGGAGAAAAAACAAGTAGTGCGGGTATGTTAGGATTATTTGGTGTTCTGTCAACTGCAGCATTCTCATTTGGTGGTACGGAAGTAGTAGCTGTTACAGCAGGTGAATCACCAAATCCTAAAGAGACGATGCCTAAGGCAGTTAAACAAGTATTCTGGAGAATATTAATATTCTATATCGCTACAATGTTGATTATATCTTCAATAGTTTCAGCGAATGATCCAAGATTACTAGATACTAATAATGTAACAGCATCGCCTTTTACAATTGTATTTCAAAATATTGGTTTAGAAGTGGCAGCAGTTATTATGAATGCGGTCATTTTAACATCAGTTCTATCTGCAGCAAACTCAGGGATGTATGTTTCTAGTAGACAGCTATTTTCATTAAGTTCGCACAATTATGGACCTAAAGCATTTAAAAAATTAAATACTAATTCAGTACCGGTATTTGCTTTAACTTTCTCGGCAATATTTATGGTATTATGCTTTATTTTTGAAAGATTAAATCCAAGTGGATATTATATGTTACTTTCTATGGTTGGTATAATAGTAATGATAATTTGGATGGTCTCTTTAATATCTCAAATCCGCTTAAGAAGAGCAATTGTGAAACAAGGGAAAAAAGCTGAAGATGTTCTTCCTTATACATCGAAAACAGGTGTTGTAGGATCATATATTGCACTTATTTCTTTTGCAACAATAATATTACTACAATTAGTAGCTGATTACGCAACAGGTGGTTTTGTAAAAATGTCATATAACCTAGTTTGTCCAGCTATAGGGGTGGTAATGTATATAGTATTTAAAAATAGTGACGAAGAAAAAAATTTGTTAAATTAGAAGAAATGGATATACATCCATATAAAGGATAATTAATATTAAAAAAAGATTAATGAGTTATAAACTTGTTAATCTTTTTCTTTTCATATTAAACTATATTCTTTAGTTATTTAGTAAAGAGACTGAATAGTTTTTTTAAACTATGGTAAATGCTTGCAGTTTATGATAAAATTGTATTTAAGTAATTTAATGGAGATGATAATTTGAATATTGGAATTACAGGAAGTATAGCATGTGGAAAAAGCACTGTATCAGACTATTTAATAGAAAAAGGGTATACCATTATTGATGCTGATAAACTTGGACATGTTGCACTTACTAGCAATGATGTAAAAAGAAAAACTAACTGAAAAAAATTCGGTGATAATATTTCTAGAAAATAATGAAATAAGTCGAGAAAAAAATTAGGTAAGTTAGTTTTTGGTAATGATGATAATTTAAAAAAATTTTAAATAGTATTATTCATCCTAAAATTAAAGAATTAATTTTAAAATTACAAGAGGAACATAAAAGATGAAAATCTGGTCTTTTTAGATATAGCCTTATTGTATGAAGCAAATTTTGTAGATTTAGTAGAAAAAAAGTTGTAGTTGTCTATACAGATGAAAAAGTTCAATTAGAAAGATTAATGACACGGAATTTTTTTATCTATGGAAGAAGCTCTCATGCGTATAGAAAGTCAAATGAAGGCACAAAGAAAAAAAGCATCATTAGGTGATTTATGTTATTAAATAATAGCTATAGTAAAAGAAGACACATTTCAGCAAATTGATAAAATAATAGAAAGAAGCTAAAAAGAGGAGATAAACATAATGACTAATGTATTAGAAATTAGTAATCTTGGTGGGGGATATAATCGTAGGAAAAGATTATAGAGAATATTAACATACAAATACCGAAAGGTAGTATAACAGCTCTAATTGGTCTTAATGGAGCAGGTAAAAGTACTACAATTAAACATATACTGGGATTACTTAGACCTATGGAAGGTGAGATAAAGGTTAATGGTATTACAATTACTCGTGATAATGAAAAAAATACAGAAAGAGTATAAGTTATATTCCAGAATCACCCATTTTATATGAAGAATTAACACTAGAAGAACATATAAATCTAACAGCAATGGCCTATGGATTAAGTATGGAAGATACGTGGAAAAAAGCTGAAAAATTACTAGAGTTGTTTAAACTAAGTGATAAGAAAAAATTTTTTCCGGTACACTTTTCAAAAGGTATGAAACAAAAAGTAATGATTATATGTGCCTTTTTAGTAGAACCAAATTTATATATAATTGATGAACCCTTTTTGGGACTTGATCCAATAGCTATTAATGATTTAATTAATTTAATGTGTGAGAGAAGAGATAATGGAGCTAGTTTATTGATGTCTACACACATATTAGCTACAGCAGAAAAGTATTGTGATAATTTTGTTATTATTCACGAAGGAAAAATTCTAGCGAATGGGAATTTAGAACAACTAAGGGCTGAATTTAATATGGCAGGTGCGTCTTTAGATGAAATTTATCTATCATTAACGGTGAGAGATAGTAATGAGTAATATAGAAAATATTTTTGCAGATAGACGTAAGAAAGAGCAGGAGCTAAAACTAACATATAGTAAGTATATTTTTAATTCGCACCTAATTATGTTTCTTATTATTGTGTTAGGAGCAGCGCTTATTAATTACTCGAAGTGGATTACCATTGCTAATCAGTTTGAATTATATTCGGTACTTATTGCAGCTTCTGTAGCATTCAGTTACTTTTTAGTTAGTACAAAAATTAAAACGTACATTAAAGAAGCAGATGCTGTATTCTTACTTCCATTAGAGAAGTACTATAAAAAAATGTTGGAAAAAAAACAGTTATTAATATATCGGTGATGCACATTATAGCATTTATTATCTTTTTATTTTACGGTGAAACCTATTACTAATATTATAGGTAATGTTGATAAATTAGCTATATGTTTGTTGATTATGGTAATTGTATTAAACAATCTACTAAAAATATGTTCAAGTTATTCATTATAAAGAAATTGTTTGGATTAAAAATTTTACAACTTGTAGTGACTTTTTGTACAAATCATTGCAGTATTTATAATAAATTCTTATATTCTTATTATTGATATAGCTGGAATAATTTGTTTATCTTTCTGTACATATTATATTTTTTTAAGAATGCAATGAATGCAAAAGAATTTAGAAGATCAAGAGAAGCTAATTGTTAAATGGAGTGAAGCAGCTGAATACGATAAACATCGTATAGAAAGTTACTTGAAATTCGTTAGTATGTTTGTAGATGTACCATTAAACGGAGTAAAAAGTAGCTAGAAGGAAAAGTATTTTTGATGCACTTTTACCTAAATTAACTAAACGATAATTTCAATAAAGATAATAGCTTTAAATATTATTATTATAGGGTCTTTTTAAGACAGGAAAAATACAGTATTTTTTTAGCTTTAAGGCTTTATGCTATTATCAGGATTAATAATTTTTTTAGTTTTAAAAAAATTCGTACGTAAGTGCAGTAGCTATTATATCTTATAGTTATTTAACAATTATTCAACTTGTTCCTCTGTATAAACAGATGGGTAATAATATTTGGCATAGTATACTACCAGTTGATGAAAGTATTAAAAGTCGGTAGTTTTAAGAAATTATTAACTGTTGTAATGTTAGTAACTACAATACTACTTGCATTATTTGCAGTATTATTTAGTAATTTTCGAAGGAATACTGATAGCAATAATCACAGCATCATTAGTATTTGCTAATATTATAGCTAAAGATTTTTTTATTGAAAAAGTAAAAATAGAAGGAATTGTCATGAAAAAAATATAGCAATAATAGGAGGAGATTTATCAGGGAGTGAGTTGTGCTTATTTTCTTAGATAAATTCTCGGGAGTAAACTCAAGAAAATTTAATATAGATTTGATTGAAAGAGAATTAGAGTTTGTAAATGATAGGTTTGGAAAATTTCAATTTGGTCAAGAAATTTATGATAATGGGTGGCATAATTCAATTAGTGAACAAGGGAGTATTATTTTTATCTAATGGTAGAGCTTGGTCTACATAGATATCTAATAAAAGAGTGGAAGTACGAAGAAAGTTTTTTTACAAAAGAAGGAATAAAATACTTACCAGAAAAAAATGCTTTTATGGTGTCCCTTTAGATAAAAGAGAGTTATTAATGTCAGATTTGTTTACTTTTTAAAGAAAAAAATTATCTATTTTTATATAATATGTATAATACTCTAGAAGATGAAGATATAAAAGGAATTGACAGTTGAAAGAAATTTTTTTAAAACTATTATTAATGAGCGAATATATGAAAAACTAATAGAACCATTATTAACAAGTCACTATGCTTGTGATATTTCTAAAGCAAAAGTATGATAAGTTTAATGCCAGAACTATCATTTTTAACAATTCAAAAAGAAGATATTAATAAAAATTTTTAGAAGATATGTATAATAGAAATGTTATTGATAATATAACTGTAGGTTCTGAGTATAGATTAAAATTTCACTTTAAAATCTTTTATAGAAACATTAGAATCTAATTTTTTTCTGATAAAGTATTTTTTTAGAGTTAAATCGTAAAGTTGAAAAAAAATAGAAAAAAAGGTGATAAGTATCTAGTTCATTCAAATGGCAGTATCTATTATTATGATTATATAATACTTACATTAAATCAAAAGAACTTCTTACCATTATTTAATGGAGATGAAAAAAATAAATGAATTTTTATTCAAGTATGAAGTATGCATCTAATATCGTTGTAACTCTAGTGTATAAAAAGAGATGAGTTACATATTAATCGTGAAATAGGAGAAATTATTTTTTTCCAAAAAGATGATAGTGAATATATAACAAAAGTTAGAATATGTAAGTAATAAATGGATTGATATTAAAGATGAGTGGAATACAAATCGTAAGAGCCTATATTGATAGAGAAGAAGCGGTTAGCAAAATTAATGAATAAAGATGATGATGAAATAAAAGGAAATAATAGAAAAAGTGAACTGAGAAAAGTTCATGGCTCAGTAGGAAAACTAAGTAGATTTTATGTAAGTAAGATTAAAGACAACTATAGATTTCCGTTGTAAGAATTATAATAAGAATATAAATAAGTTTCAATGAATATATGAAAAAAAGAATATCCAAATGTATTCATTATAGGGAAATCAAAAAAAGGCACAACTTTAGAAAATACAGTATTAGAAGCTAAAGAAGTAGCTAAACAAATATTAGAAAATATAAGATAAGAAAGGACGTACATAGTACGAAGTGAAAAAGCAAATGAAATTTTTTTCACTAAATAAAAAAAGCAGGTGTAAAAAGTAACACCAATATTTGAAAATGAAGCATACGAAAGTAAGTTATTAGAATATACAAAAGAAAGAGAATTATTCTCTGGAAAAACTTAATGAAATATACGCTAATCTCCCTTTTAATGGAGAAAAAAAGAAATACTTTTTAGGATTAGGAAAAAAAGAAGATCTAGTAGAAGATAAAGTACGTGAAGTATTTTTTTCAAAACTAGTCAAAAATCTTTAATAAGTAATAAAGAATTACGAAGTTTATGTGACTTTTACCTAAAAGTTGACAGTGTACCAACTGAAAAACTAGTAAATGCTGCAGTGGAAGGTGCATTACACGCAACATATAAATTTGATAAGTATAAATCAGATAGAAAAGAACTTCCAGAGATTACAATAAATATATCGACAGAAGAGAAATTAGATAATTTAGAAGAGGTAATAAATGAAGCTCGTGATATTATGAGTGGAGTTTTCTTCTCACGTGATTTAGTAAATGAAAGAGCAGAATATTTATATCCAGAAACTCTTGCTAATATTGCTAGTAAGGAACTATCAGCATTAGGTGTTGAAGTAGAAGTATATGATGAAAAACAATGTGAAGAGCTAGGATTAAAAGGTTTATTAGCCGTAGGTCGTGGATCAGATAGAAAACCAAGATTTATCGTTATGAAATACTTAAATAATCCAGAGGAAAGCGAAGTAGTTGGATTAGTAGGTAAAGGTGTAACTTATGATTCAGGTGGTTACTCAATTAAACCTACAGCTAATAGCATGGATATTATGCACTGTGACATGGGTGGTGCAGGAACTGTAATTGGAACAATGAAACTGGTTGCGACTAGAAAATTAAAAACTAATGTAATTGCAGTTGTTGGTGCATGTGAAAACATGATAGCTGGTGGTTCTTATAAACCGGGTGATGTAATCTCAACACTTTCAGGAAAAACTGTAGAAGTACTAAATACAGATGCAGAAGGACGTATCACTTTAGCAGATTCAGTATACTACGCTACTGAAAAATTAAAAGTTAGCAAAGTAATAGACTTAGCGACATTAACAGGGGCATGCTTAGTAGCATTAGGTGAATTCTACACAGGTGCAGTAACAAACAACCAAGAATTCTATAATGAACTAAGCAAAGCTGCGAAAGAAGCGGGAGAAAGAGTATGGCAAATGCCAGCTGATGATAGCTTCAGAGAATTAAATAAATCTTCTGTTGCTGATGTAAAAAACACAGGAGGAAGACTTGGAGGAACAATAACTGCGGGATTATTCATAGAAAACTTCGTAGCGAATAATGTTCCATGGGTGCACTTAGATATAGCAGGAACTGCATACCTATCAAAAGCTGAAAAATACCTTCCAAAAGGTGCTACAGGAGTACATGTTAAAACATTGTATAATTTATTAAATAAATAATATTTAGAATTAAGAGCAGAACTCAATGGGAGTGACTCAAAAAAATCGTGATTTCGGAGAAATCGATTTTGTCGAGTCACCCCCGCACAGTTTATTAGATATCTAAAAAGCTTTTATAAAGCGAATTTAGATATCAATAAACCACTGCGTCTATGAGTTCTCATCTGAAATTTGTTACATTTTAGGACTTTTGGGTCAGCCCCATTTTTTTATAATGGATAAAGATGAAAAAGAGTGAAAAACAAAAAAAATTCAAAAAAATACTAATTTTTTTACTTGACAAGAAAAATACTTAGGGTGTAAAATAATTAACAATAAAAACTAAAACCTTAGAAAAGAATAGTAATTTGGTAAAAAAATTTTTTTAGCGAGCTAACGTTGGTGTGAGGTTAGTAATTTTTTTCTAGATGAACGCACTTTTTAGGCAATTATTAAATAATTGGTAACTCTGCCTTAAAGAGATTGAGTGGGTATACTAAATACCAAGAAAAGTGGCAACGCGGAATTGATTTCGTCTTTTTATAGTTTCTTAGGAAATTATAAAAAGACTTTTTTATTTATATCGGGCCTTTATATACAGACCATGGACTGTATATTTCTTAGATTTAGTATATCAAAAAGAGTGGCACCGCGAAAATTCGTCTCTTTGTAGCTAGGATAACTAGTTACAAGGAGTTTTTTATTTATAATTTAGTTCTTTTTCTAAAAATATAATATAATAAAGAAAAAAAAGGAGACAAGACAATGAAAAAAATTATTATTATTCATTACATCAATTATTACAGTAGTCACATTAACAGCATGTTCAAGTAGCAGTACTAAAAACAAATTACAAGAAGTTAAAGAGAAAAATAAAATAGTATTAGGAGTATCACCTGACTATCCACCGTATGAGTTTTTAACAACAGAAAATGGTAATAAAAAAGTTGTTGGTGCAGATATTTACTTAGCAGAGCAAGTTGCTAAAAAATTAGGTGTTCAAGTTGAAATTCAACAAATGGCATTCGATTCACTAATTGCAGCATTAAATGCTAACAAAGTTGATATGGTAATCTCTGGAGTTAACCCAACAGAGGAAAGAAAAAAAGCAGTTGATTTCTCAGATGTTTATTACACAAGTAAAGGTATTTTCGTAGTAAATAAAGATAGTGAAGAAATCAAATCAGTAGCTGATCTTAAAAACAAAAAAATCGGTGTTCAAAAAGGTTCAACTTATGAAACTTATGCTAAAGAACAACTAAAAATGGATGATAAAAATATCCAAGCTTTAACTGACGTACCAAGCTTATTACAAGATCTTAAAAACAAAAAAATTGATGTAGTATTAATTCCAGATGACGTTGCAAAAATCGCAATGAACAAATATACTGATATTAAAAATTAGTACATTTACAGCAGATAACGATCCAGAAGCAACAGGTATGGCAATTGCCTTTAAAAAAGGAAAAAATTATAGTAACAAAGAATTATTAGAACAAGTTAACGCAGTAATTAAAGAGATTCAAGATCAAAAAGCATTTGAAAAAAAGAGCTTGATAAATATGCTAAAGTTGCTGCACAAAGCGAATAAAAAGAGGTATAAAATAGAATGTTTGATTTTCTTCCAAATTATTACACAGCGTATTTAGAAGCTACGGTAACAACTTTAAAAGTTTCACTTATAGCTTTACTAGTAGGATTAATACTTGGAATTGTAGTATGTTTAGCAAAAATTAGTACTTTTAAAGTACTTAATGTAATAGCAGCAGTATATGTAGAAATAATTAGAAATACACCAATACTAGTGCAAATTATGATTATCTATTTTGCATTACCTGAAATTGGTATTTCATTCACACCATTTATGTCAGCGATAATTGCTCTTTCAATTAACTCTGGTGCATATGTTAGTGAAATATTCCGTTCAGGAATTTTAGCAATTGATAAAGGTCAAATGGAAGCAGGTCGTTCATTAGGACTTAGCTACTTCCAAACTATGAAATTAATCATTTTACCGCAGGCATTAAAAAATAGCTTACCAGCTTTAGGTAATGAGTTTATTTCACTAGTAAAAGAATCTTCAATAGTTTACTTCGTAGGAGTAGCAGATATTATGTTTACAGCAAACACTGTAAAAAACGCTACATACCAAACATTTGGACCATACTTAGTAGCTGCTGCAATATATTTTATAATTACATCAATATTATCACTATTGGTAAAACGTTTAGAGAAAAAATTAACGAAGTAGGTGAAGAAATTGTTATTAGAAATAAAAGATTTACATAAGAAATTCGGAAAATTAGAAGTATTAAAAGGTGTAAACATCAGTGTTGAAAAAGGGGAGAAAATCGTAATTTTAGGTTCGAGTGGTAGTGGTAAGAGTACAGCGTTACGTTGTGTAAACTTACTAGAAACACCTACAAGTGGACAAATCTTATATAACGGTGAAGATATTACAAAACAAAATATCAATAAATATAGAAAAAAAGTAGGAATGGTATTCCAAAACTTTAACCTATTCCCAAATATGAGTGTATTAGAAAATATTACACTTGCTCCTAAAACATTCGGAGATGATACTGCTGAAAATATAGAGAAAAAAGCAGTTGAGTTATTAAAGAGAGTTGGACTTGAAGATAAAAAGGATGTTTATCCAAATAGTCTTTCAGGTGGACAAAAACAACGTGTAGCAATCGCACGTGCCTTAGCTAATTCACCAGAAGTGTTACTATTCGATGAGCCTACTAGTGCTCTTGATCCAGAGATGGTAAAAGAAGTACTAGACGTAATCAAAGAGCTTTCAGAAGAAGGATTAACTATGTTAATAGTTACTCACGAAATGAACTTCGCAAAAGAAGTTGCGGATAAAGTAATATTCATGGATGGTGGAGTAGTATTAGAAGAAGGAACTCCATCGGAAATATTCGATAATCCAAAAGAAGAAAGAACAAAAGAATTCTTCTCGAAAATATTATAATATAGTAAATATCACTAAGGAATTTAAAAGGATTCTTTAGTGATATTATTTTTATATTGAACTAAATATATATGCTCTACGAATGTAAACGTTTTACATTATATTGACTCTTTGATATAATAGGAGCTAGTATAGAGGTGTTATAAATGAAGGATACGAATTATATTATGTGGAGGTAGTATTATGGATATACTAGAAAATTTTAGAAAGATTGAGTTTATTTCCTATTGTTATTATATTTTTTTGAATATTAAAAGTATCAGGAGAAAAACATTTTAAGATAGCTTCTGTTTCACTATTATTCGTAATTTTTTCTAAGATTTTTTTCTTTTTTAGATTATCATGATTTTCCCAATTACAAAAGATGGTTTATCTATTTTTTTAGCACTATATGCTTTGCAGATGCTTTTTTTGAATGGGATAAATTGCTAAAAATTAATGGGAGTTATTCCAGAGGATAAAGAATAATATAAAAAAAGTTCTTTAAATGATTATATTTAGTTATGAGAGTATAGTGTTTAAAGAATTTTTTTATTTATTTTAATCGAATTTTTATAGATGGAAAATAAAACTTAAAGTTCGTTTATAACGAATATTCCTTTATGTAAACTCTCATATTTTTTTAAAAAAAGATAAGGTGATTTTTTGTCTGAATTAATATAAAAGTATAGAAAATATTTACGTAAAATATGAACTTTAAAAACAAAAAGTTCTTGACTTTTAGAGATAAAACATATATTATTATCTATGTGCTTCGGCATTAATAAAAAAAACTAAGGAGAATTTTTCTATTTATGTTAGAACGTCTTTTTAAATTAAAAGAGAACAATACTAATACTAGAACTGAAGTAGTTTCTGGTTTGATTACATTTTTTTCTCTATGAGTTATATTTTAGTAGTAAATCCAGCTGTACTATCAGCAGCAGGTATTCCATTAGATAGAGTATTTACAGCGACAATAATCGCGATTTTAGTAGGTACTTTAATTATGGCATTAGCAGCAAACTATCCAATAGTAGTTGCACCTGGTATGGGTATAAATTCATATTTTGCAACATTAGCAGCTACATCAGGGTATAACTATAAAACTTTATTAGCAACTTGTTTTTTAGGAGCAGTTATTTTTGTAATATTATCAGCAACAAAATTTCGTGAAAGTTTAATTGATTCAATCCCTAATAATTTAAGACATGGGATTTCAGCAGCAATTGGATTATTTATCGCATTCTTAGGGCTTAAAAACTCTGCTCTTATTGTAGCTAATCCACATACAATCCTTTCACTAGGGGATTTAAAAAATCCAGTAGCTTATATGACAATCTTAGGTATCTTTATTATCCTTGTTTTATTAGCTTTGGAAGTGAAAGGAGCTATTTTCATAGGAATGGCAGTAGTTGCGGTTATTTCATACTTTACAGGAATGTTAAAAGTTGAAAAAGTATTTGGTATTCCTCACATGGATTTAAGTTTATTATACAATCCAGTCAGTGAAAGTATTAATGCCTTACAGTTAGGATTATACGGAATAGTATTCACATTCTTAATGGTTACATTATTTGACACAACAGGTACAATGGTTGCCGTAACTACACAAGCAGGATTAGTTAAAAATGGAAAAATGGAAAAAGCAAAAGAAGCTTTATTAGCTGACTCATTTGCTTCACTAGCAGGATCATTATTTGGAACTACACCAACTTCAGCTTATATTGAATCTTCAGCAGGGGTTGCAAATGGAGGACGTACAGGTCTTACAGCTTTAACAACAAGTTTCTTGGTTGTAATATCAATTTTCTTATTCCCATTAGCGAGTAGTTTAGCTTCAGTACCAGCGATTACATCACCAGCATTAATCATCATTGGTTCATTCATGATGGAAAGTATTGCTAAAATTGATTGGAGTGACATTACAGAAGCTTTCCCAGCATTTGTAACAATTGTAGGAATCCCACTTACAGGTTCAATTAATGATGGTATCGCATTTGGATTTATCTTCTATGTAGTATTAAAATTATCAAAAAAACAATGGAAAGATATTCATCCATTAATGTATTTATTCGCAATATTATTTGTAATTCAGTTACTTTGGTTACATGTTTAAAAAACGGATTCGAAAAACATTTTTTTCGAATCCGTTTTTACAATTATTTATACTATTATCAGAAAACGTTATATTATTTTTTTAAAAAAATGTTTGCCTTTTTTTATTAAGGTATAGTATTATGAGTATACTATATAAATTAAGAAAGGAAATATTATATATGAAAAAAGGTTTATTAACCGGATTGTTATTATTTGGTATATTTTTTGGTGCTGGAAACTTAATCTTTCCACCAGCGCTAGGAGTAAGTGCAGGAGGAAACTTTTGGCCAGCAATTTTAGGGTTCGTTGTATCTGGAGTAGGTATAGCAATTGTTACATTAATTGTAGGAACACTAAATCCAAATGGTTATGGAGCAGAGATGGATGAAAAAATTTCACCATTATTCTCAACTGCGTATTTAGTTTTACTTTATTTATCAATTGGACCACTTTTTGCGATTCCAAGAACTGCAGCAACTGCATTTGACATTGGAGTAGCACCAGTTGTAGCTGGAAGCAGTTTACCATGGTTATTAATTTTTACAATTATTTATTTTGTATGTGCGTTCTTATTAGCGGTAAACCCAACTAAGATTTTAAATAGTGTAGGTAAAGTTTTAACACCTATTTTTGCGTTATTAATCGTAATTTTAGTAATCTTAGGAGTTTCTAAATTCAACTCAACAGGAGAAGCTGCTAAAACTTATGCTACTAGTGGTTTAGCATTCGGAACAGGATTTATCGAAGGATACAACACTCTTGATGCATTAGCATCAGTGGCATTCTGTATCATTGCGATGAGTGCTTTAAAACAATTAGGGTTTAAAGATAAAAAAGAATTTTTATCAAGTGTATGGATTGCTGGTATTGCAACAGGTATTGGATTTAGTATACTATATGTTGGGTTAGGATTATTAGGGAACAAATTTGCAGTTCCTGCAGAGGTACTAGCTAATCCTAAAGTTAACAAAGGTGCATATGTACTATCTGAATCAGCGCGTCAATTATTCGGTAACTTCGGAAGTATGTTCTTAGGAATCATGGTAATTCTTACTTGTTTCACTACAACAGTAGGATTAATCGTGGCAACTTCAGAATTCTTTAACAAAAAATTCCCACAACTTTCATACAAAACGTATGCTACATTATTCACAGTTGTAGGATTTGCTATCGCAAACGTTGGATTACAAAGTGTTATCCAATTCTCAGTACCAATGCTATTATTCCTATACCCAATCACAATTGCATTAGTATTAATCGTTATTGTTAACAAATACGTTGCACTATCTAAGTTAGGAATGCAATTAACAATGGCAGTAGTTACACTAATTTCTATTCTTTCTGTAGTAGGAAGCACATTTAAAGTAGTGGCTTTAAGTGGTTTAATCGCAAAACTTCCTTTAGCAGCTCAAAGTTTAGAATGGTTAGTACCAGCAGTAGTTTGTTTAGTAATTGCGGCTGTATTACCAAATAAACAAAAAGGTAAAGTTTACGACTTTAGTGAACTATAATTCTTAGTATAGCAAAAAGCATTAGCTCGAAAGTAAGAGCTAATGCTTTTTTTATATTAATTTTTTTGCTTCATCTAGTAAGAACATCTTCACATTTAAAGATGTTGTGAATTTTTCAATATTAGATAATTTATCTTTGTCTACATTATTTGTAGTTTTATATGCGCGGATAAGTTGATTTTTAGGTGTGTTCTCTGCGGAGATAAACTCAACAATGTCAGATTTATATCCGAATGCTTCTAAGACTTCACTACGAACAGAATCCGTAAGAAGAGTAGAGAATTTTTCTTTCACAATCCCATGTTTTAACATAAATGGAAGAAAATCATCATTAAGTTGACTATTAACTTCTTTTTGACAACAAGGAACTGCGAAGAATACTTTTGCTTTCCAACCAAGAGCTTTAAGTATAGCTATATCCGTTGCTGTATTACATGCGTGAAGACTTATAACCATATCTATCTCATCTTTATTTTCATAGTCGATAACATCACCATATATAAAACTAAGATTAGAAAAATTAAGTTTTTCAGCTATATTGTTACAATGTTCAATAACTTCTTTTTTAAGATCTATTCCAATAATCTTTACATTCATATTAAGAACTTCAGTTAAATAATAGTAGGTAGAAAATGTTAGGGTAACTTTTACCACTACCAAAGTCTAGAATTGTAATCTGTTTATTAGAATCTAATTGAGTAGTAGCTTGCTTTAATAAATTCAAGATATTTATTTATCTGTTTAAACTTTATTGTATTTACTTTTAATAACCTTACCGTCCTTATTTTGAATACCAAGCTCAATTAAAAATGTGTATTTTTGTTTTTCATCTAAGAAAGTAATCTTTTTTTCTTATTGTGTTCAAATGAAATAGTTTTAGTAGCTGTTTTTCTTTTCTATTTACACTGATTTTTGAATTTTTTTTGAGACTTTTAATATTGATATTTTCATCTACAGTAACTACATTTATATCTTTTGCTAATTCGAAAAAGTTCTTTAATCGAATTCTTCAATGCTTTGAAGATTCTGTAGTAACTATATTAGTATGTTTTAATTATTCTTTTATAGCGATATTCTAACTGCAGGTTAATACTGTTTTTAATATTAACCAATTTTCCAATGACTTTGTCAAGTTCTAATTCTTTATTACGAATATTTGAGAAAAGTTATCTTTATTAATATTGTTATTAGTTATATGCGTCAAATATTTCTGAAATAATTTCGTGTTCCATCGTTTCTCCTTAAAGTTTCTTTTAATAATGATTTCTTATATATATTACACTAGATTTTTATTAATTATCAACATAACAGAAATATAATGTCGTAATCTAGAGTGAATGATTAAAAAAATACTAATAAAATAAAATTTCAAAATTTTTAAAAAGTTTTAATAAAACTCATAGATACAGTGTTTTTTTGATACCTAAATAGGCTTTTATAAATACTTTTTTAGATAACTAGTAAACTTTGCTTTGATAATTCTTTAAAATTGATTTTTTCGAAAATCATGATTTTTGTATCACTCCTAGATAAAATTATTATCGTTGTTGGTTGAGTATTAGTATCATGCGTGGTATAATTTAGTAGTTAGAAAAATAAGAAAAAGGTAGATAGTATGAATATATTAGATATTATTGATAATATAAAAGTAAAAACTATTTATGGAAATTTGCCAGAATGTGTAAATAATATATCTCAAGACTCTAGAAAAATAGGTAAGGGAGATGTATTTGTCGCTATTAAAGGTTATACGGTAGATGGACATAATTACATAGAGAAAGTAATTGAACAAGGTGCAGCATTAGTAATAGCTAGCCGTTATGAAAATTATAATGTAGAAAACTGTGCTGTGATTGTTATTAAAGAGCATGAAATTGAAAAAATTGCTAGTATGATAGCTAAAAAAATCAATGGGGGTTCTAAAATATATACGGTTGCGGTAACAGGGACAAATGGAAAGACTAGTATTTCAACATTAGTACATAATACGTTAAGAATTTTAGGAGAAAGTAGTGCTTATATAGGAACGAATGGTTTCGGGAAAAATGATGAAGAACCTTTTTACTTCGGGAATACTACGCCTGATGTAGTAACTCTACATAATCAGATAGGAGAATTACGTCGAGATAATATAAAAAACCTAGCATTCGAAGCGTCATCACATGCAATGGCGTTAGGACGTATTTATAATGTAGATATCGATGTTGCGATATTCACGAACTTAACACATGAGCACTTAGATTTTCATGGAGACATGCAAACTTATGCTTATGATAAGAGTTTATTATTCTCAACATTAGGAAATAATCTATCAGAAGCAAAATATGGAATCTTGAATAAAGATGATAGTTACTATAAAGTTATTTCAAAATGTTTATATCAACAAGAAATAAATTATTCAATAGTAGATGAAACAGCAGATTTTTATGCTTACAATATAAAACAATATAAAGAAGATAAGATTTATAAAACAAGTTTTATGCTAAATTCTCCAGAAGGAACATTTGAATGTACTACTAATTATATCGGAGACTTTATGGTAAGTAATGTTCTTGCTGCTCTTATTGCTGTGTGGGTAAAAGGTTATAGTGTTGAACAGTTAGTTGGCATCTTACCTAAGCTTGGAGCGCTATACGGTCGAATGGAAATCTTAGGAGATGAACTACCGATTGATATTATAAGTGATTTTGCACATACTCCAGATGGATATGAAAAATTATTAGAAGCCACTCGTGAGATGAGAAAAGGAAAACGAACTCTTCTTGTAACTGGAATGGGTGGTGGACGTGATATTTCTAAAGGACCATTAATTGGTGAAATTATCTCAGAAGCAGATTATGTTGTTATTACAACTGATAGCCCTCGTGATGAGGACGTAGAAGTTCTTATGGGGTCAATTGAAAAAGGAATGACTCATAAAAATTATGAAAAAGTATGGTTTAGAACTGATGCTGTTAAACGAATAATTGAACTGTCTGAACCTGGAGATGTAGTAATTTTAGCATCAAAAGGACGCGAAGATTATGAAATTCTCCAAGGTGGTAAAAAAGTTTGGCACTCAGATCCAATCGTTGCAGTAGAAGAAGCGAAAAAGAAATTTAATATTAAATAAAAAATTGAAAGGAAAATAACGTGGTAGAAAAAATTAGAGAACAAGTAGAAAAAAGAAGAACATTTGCGATTATCTCCCACCCCGATGCTGGTAAAACAACATTAACGGAGAAATTACTATTATTCGGTGGAGCTATTCGTGAAGCAGGAACAGTAAAAGGTAAAAAGACCGGAAAATATGCAAAAAGTGACTGGATGGATATTGAGAAACAACGTGGTATCTCTGTAACTTCATCAGTAATGCAACTTGATTATGATAACAAAATTATCAACATCCTAGATACACCAGGGCACGAAGATTTCTCAGAGGATACATATCGTACGCTTATGGCAGTAGATAGTGCTGTAATGGTTATTGACGGAGCTAAAGGGATTGAGGCTCAGACATTAAAACTATTCAAAGTATGTCGTATGCGTGGTATTCCAATCTTTACATTTATCAACAAAGTTGACCGTGAGATTAAAGATCCATTAGAATTATTAGAGGAAATTGAAGAAAAATTAGAAATAGAAACATATCCGATGAATCTTCCTGTAGGTATGGGACAAAACTTTTTTGGTATTATGGATAGAAAAAATCATTTTATAGAGCCATTTAAGGAAGATAGTGATTTCGTAGAATTAGATGAAGAGTATAATATCGTAGATGATAATCCGCTTGCTCAAGATACTATGTATCAAAAATGTGTAGAAGACATGATTCTTATTACTGAAGCAGGTGTTGACTACGACTATGATAAACAACTAAAAGGGGAACAAACGCCAGTATTCTTTGGATCAGCATTATCATCATTTGGAGTAGAAAGTTTCTTAAACTACTACGTGGATAATGCACCAACACCAAAAGGTCGTCGTGGAGTAAATGAAGAAGATATTCAACCAACAGGTGAAGACTTCTCAGGATTCATCTTCAAAATCCAAGCCAATATGGACCCTAAACACCGTGATAGAATCGCATTTTTACGTGTGTGTTCAGGTGAGTTTAATCGTGGTATGGATGTAAACTTAGCAAGAACAGGAGAAAAACTAAAAATTTCACGTTCAACTAACTTCATGGCAGATGATAAAGCCACTGTAGATGTAGCTTATGCAGGAGATATTATAGGGCTTTACGATAGTGGAAACTATCAAATCGGTGACACACTTTATCAAAATAAAAAAGTTGAATTTGAAGCACTTCCTTCATTCACTCCAGAAATATTCGTAAAAGTTTCTGCAAAAAATGTACTGAAACAAAAACACTTCCACAAAGGTGTTGAGCAACTTGTACAAGAAGGAGCTATTCAATACTATAAAACATTACATACGAACCAAATTATCTTAGGGGCAGTAGGTCAATTACAATTTGAAGTCTTTGAGCACCGTATGAAAAATGAATACAATACTGAAGTAATAATGGAACGTATTGGACAAAAAACTACTCGTTGGATTGAAAATGAAGAATCAATTAATGAGAACATGTCAAGTTCAAGAAGTATCTTAGTTAAAGATTTATACGATAATTACGTATTTTTATTCGAAAATGATTTCGCAATGAACTGGTTCAGCGATAAATATCCAGATGTAAAACTGTTTAGTAAACTTTAATATAAAAAAAGAGTATCTCAATCATTTCTAGAGATACTCTTTAATTTTTTCTAATTATATCGATGTATTAGTTAAACAAAAAAATGTTGCTTAGTTATAATAGTTTTTATATGTAAAAAAATTTGAAAAAAACTGCTTATAGGTATATAATTAAGTGTTGGCAAAAATTTTTAATATAAAGAGGATAGCATGAGAAATTTAATAAAAGAAAAATGCTGGATCTTTTACAAAGAACCTAAATACAAAAGCATAGTTAACTACATATTCTTTTGGAGTTTGTACGACACTAGTAAATGTTGTTACATATTTTTATTTTTGTATTATTATGGGATGGAAGTTAGACCAGCGAATTTAATATCTATAACATTATCAATTTTATTTGCATATTTTGTTAATGCTAAGTACGTATTTAATTCGAAGGCTGTAGGATTTAAGAAGGTATTTTATGAACTTAGTAAATTCTTTACAGCTAGATTATCTACGCTTGTTATAGAAGTATTTGGAGTAGAATTATTCATTTACTTAGGAATGAATGCCTATCTAAGTAAATTTATTATTCAATTTGTAGTACTTGTTGCTAATTATGTTATTAGTAAATTTTTAGTTTTCACAAAGGAGAAAAAAATAACTAATGAAATGGTTTATTACAGATATGGATGGAACTTTTTTTAAATGATAAAAAAAGAAGTTGCACCAAATGCGAAAAGATGTAATAGTAAAACTGCAAGATAAAGGAAGTAAATTCATAATTGCCACGGGAAGACCTGATATTGCGGTTAAGCATTATTATTACAACTTAGGGATGAACGATGTAGTTATTTCTAATAATGGAAGTTTAATAAGAAATCTATCAACAGGTGAAATAGTTTATCAAAAAGAGCTTTTAAAGATAGAAGAAATTGAAAAAAATTTACAGTATGTTTAAGGAACTAAATGATGATGAAATAGAATTTCACGTGTATACATTAAATTATATTTATTGCACGCACTTATCGTTTAGTATGGCTAGAATGAAAAAGCTTGAAGCGGATATGCCAGAGGAACTGAAAACGCCAATGTATATTCATGATGACATTATAGGTGAAATCAAAAAGAATAATGAAGATTGTCAAAAAATTATGATGATTGCTAAAGATCATGATAAAGTAGTGAACTTCTTTAATAAGGTAAGTAAAGTTCTAGAAGTAGATGGAACATTTTCAGCGACTAATTTCTTCGATATTATGCCAAAAGGATGTAATAAAGGAACAGCAATTGAAAAACTAGCTGAATATTATAATTCTCCAATTGAAGATTGTGTAGTATTTGGTGATAATTTTAATGACAAAGAAATGTTCGACGTAGCAGGATGGAGTGTTTGTCCAAATAATGCTAAAGAAGAAATTCAAAATATGTGTGATGAAGTTATCGGAAATAATAATGATTTTTTTCTGTTATTAAATATGTAGAAGATTATTATAAAAAAATTAAATAAATACTTGATAACTTAGCGAAAATTTGATAAATTAGAAGGTAGCGTATTAATTACCTATATAGCGATTTACATATAAATAATTTTATATCTGATTACTATAAATTGTACAATGAAAAATAAAATAAAGGAGAACTTTCATGAGAGGAAGAAGAAATGAGAAGAAAAAGTTCAGTAGGATACTTGCTTTCTTGTCATTAGTTGTTATTATTCTTACTTCAATAGGATTAACATCGAAATCTAATGCACAAAAAGTAAATCTTGGACTGGATCTTCAAGGAGGATTTGAGGTACTATACCAAGTAGAACCTCTTAAAGAAGGTCAATCTATAGATGAAGCAGCTGTTAAAGCAACTGCTGATACTATTAGTAGACGTATTAACATACTTGGGGTAAGTGAACCTGTTATCACTGTTGAATCAGGAAACAGAATTCGTGTCGAACTTGCAGGTGTGAAGATCAAGAATCAGCTCGTAAAGTATTATCAACACAAGCGAATTTAACTATTCGTGATATTGAAGATAAAGTATTGTTAGACGGTTCTGATTTAGAAGAAAATGGAGCTTCTCAAGGATTTGATCAAAACAACAAGCCAGATGTTAACTTGAAGTTAAAAGATGCTGATAAATTCGGTAATATTACATCTGAAATTAGCAAACGTGGTCAAGGACAAAACTTAATGGTTATTTGGATGGACTTCAATGAAGGAGATTCATTTAAAGCTGAAGCGGCTAAAGAGAAACCTAAATACGTTTCTGCACCCCAAGTTGCTCAAACTATTAACTCTAAAGATGTTCAAATAACTGGTAACTTTACTGTTAAAGAAGCTAAAGAAATGGCAGCTTTACTAAACTCAGGTGCACTACCAGTTAAATTAACAGAAATTTACTCTAACTCAGTAGGTGCTCAATTCGGTGCTGATGCATTACATCAAACAGTATATGCAGGTGCTATCGCTTTAGCTATTATCTGTTTATTTATGTTAGTTATTTATCGAGTTCCTGGATTCGTAGCGAGTGTAATGATGGTTGCTTACGTGTATATTACTGTGGTATTCTTCAATATGATCTCAGGGGTGTTAACACTTCCTGGTATTGCAGCTTTAATTCTAGGGGTTGGTATGGCAGTTGATGCTAATATCATTATGTACGAAAGAATTAAAGAAGAAGTACGTGCTGGATATCCATTGAAGAAAGCATACTTAGATGGTGCTAAACAGTCGCTATGGACAATCTTTGACTCACAATTTACTACAGTTATCGCGGCAGTAGTACTATTCATCTTTGGTACAAGTAGTGTTAAAGGTTTCGCGACAATGTTATTACTATCAATACTTGTCAGCTTTATAACTGCGGTCTTTGGTACTAGATTATTACTAAGCTTATTGGTAAACTCTAATATCTTTAATAAATGCCCAGGGTACTTTGGTGTTAGCAAGAAGAGTATTCACGAAACTAAATTCGGTATCAATTCACTTAACTTAAGTACAAAATTTGAATGGTTAAGCTTCACTAAGCACATGAAGAAATTCTTTGCATTAAGTATTGCGATTATGATAGCAGGATCTATTTCTCTAGGAATGAATAAACTTAACCTAGGAATTGATTTCTCTAGTGGTACTCGTATAGATGTAGCAGCAAATACTGAATTATCTGTAGAAAAAATTCAAGAAGACTTAAATAACTTAAAAGTAAAAGATGAGAAAATAGTTTTATCACCAGATAAAAAACAAGCAACAGTTCACTCTAAAGAGAGTTTTGAACAAGATAAATCAATTGAAATAAAAGAATACTTTGCTAAAAAATATGAAAAAGATGCTAATCTAAGTGTTGTATCTCCGGTAATCGGAAAAGAGTTAGCTAAGAATGCATTATTCGCATTAATGTATGCTTCAATAGGTATCATTATTTATGTAGCATTCCGATTTGAATGGCGTATGGGACTTACGAGTGTTATTGCTTTACTGCACGATGTATGTATAATTATCTTCATAACAAGTTTATTACGACTAGAAGTAGATATTACATTTATTGCAGCAGTACTGACAATTGTAGGTTACTCAATTAATGATACAATCGTTACATTTGACCGTATTCGTGAACATATGCGTCATGAAAAAGTACTAACATCTAAGGAACAAATCTATAAACTTGTAGATGTATCGTTAAGACAAACATTAACACGTTCTATTAACACAGTATTAACGGTTATTATTACTGTAGTAGTAATGCTGTTATTAGGAAGTAGTTCGATTTATTCATTCAACGTAGCTTTACTTATTGGATTAGTCTTTGGTTTATATTCATCACTATTTATCGCAGCACAATTATGGGCAGTGTTAAAAGTACGCGAATTAAACAAAAAAGGAAAAATTGAAGTAAGTGTACGTCAATCTTCAAAAGAGAGAAAAGAAAACGATAAAGTTTTAGTATAGAAATATATAGACTCAAAAATTAAGGAAACTTAGTTTTGGGTCTTTTTATTACAAAATGTATTTAGTTATACATAGTAAATAAGTTTGAATTTCAAAATATAAACTAAAAAAATATATTATATATACTGAGTATATACTATTTATATTAGAAATAAAAAAATCGTAGTGAAAGTGAAAAAAATTTTTTAATAAAAAAAGCATTTCAAAGTGAAAATTTTTAGGTAGAATTAATAAGATTATAATTAATAAATTATATAAATTTAAATAATAAAAAGATAATTATAATTACTTTATAAAATAGAGTTTTTTTATGGTAAAATAATTTACAAATATAAATTTAATTGGTTTGAGTTTATGAAAACTATAGAAAGAAGGAAAAAAAAGTTATATGATAGGAAAAAAATAATATAAAAAAACAACTTGAACGCCGTGGTGAAAAAGTAGAAACCTACTCTATAAAAAAATTCAAGGTAGGAGCAGCGAGTGTTCTAATTGGGGTAGGATTATTCTTTGGAGCTGGTGCTGTAGAAGCAAGTGATAGTGTTGCTCAATCACGAGAAACCACTAATAGTCCAGATGAAGGAGTGAATACTGCTAATATCGTTTCAGAGAATTCAGTAAAACCAGTAGCTAATAAAATTGAGAATACTCCTGCAAAGGTAGCTGCAGCTGTTGCGGAAAAAATAGCTAGCCAATCTAATGATAATAAGAAAAATGAAGTTGAAGCAGAAGTTGTAGATGATTCAGTTTTTAAATTTAAAAATTGAAGAATTGAAATCTCAATTAGAAAGAGTTAAAAAAATAATACAAAACAAAAAAATCATTGATAGAAGAAGCTACTAAAAAAATTAGAATCAGCTGAATCTTTATTAAAAAAATAATCCTACTAAACAAGAAGTGAGACAAAAAGCAAAAGAGATTAGTTCATTAATTTCTATTTTAAAATCGATTAAGACTGAAGAAACACCTAAAGAAAATAAAAATCAAGATAGTCGTAATGGTAAGAAGATGGAAGAAGGAACTGGTTTCCGTACTGGAGTGACAGATCAGGCTTTAACAGGGTCAATTCATTTCGATACATCAAAAGGTTCAACTGAAAAGAAAATTCCAGTTGCAAATAATGGTGACGGTGAACGTGTCATTAATATGGCGATTACTTATTCAGCGTCTTCGAGTGAAACGGTTACAGATGGTAAAGTTCGAGTTACTATTCCGAAAGCTTTTCTACACTCTAAGAAAAAACCAGTATTTACAAATTCATCTTTTGTAAAAAGTATTGATGATCGATCTACAGATACTGATTATGTTTATGATTTAAACTTAAATCCAATGTCTGGTGGATCTGTTGCTGAAAGTTTATTAAAGCTTTATGTAGGAACATCTAGAACAAATGCACCATCAAAGGATGATTCACTGACAGTGAAGACAGAGTTTATAAGTGGTGATAATGTATTATCTACAAAAACAGCAACAGCTACTTTTGACTATTTATCAGAGATTATTTATCGTGAAAAGGACACAAGAGAAAAGTTAGTAAAAAATTATGTATCTCAGGAACAACGTGAATATAAAATAGGTTCAGTTGTTGATGGTAAGTTAGTTCCTGTAAGAAGTCCATTTAGAATCCCATTAATTATGACAAATGATCCATTCTTCAATAATGGAGAAGCTGATGATCATAATCATAATGGTAATGGTCGATTAATAAGTTATGATTATACGATTAGTGGCATTCCAGATTTTCTAGAATTAGATCCTACTTCTCCTAGAAATTCAAAATGGACATTAGAAAATGGAGTAGCTACCTTACATCCAGATCAAACTCGTGGAATTGATCAAATGTTATACTATGCCGGACCTGTATTAAGATTAAAAGAGGGAGCATTAAGTACACCTGAACAAATTGCAAAAGTTATTGAGACGAATGGAACAAAAGGTTATAGTGCTAAAATTGTTTATAATGCTGTAGGACATAGACCAGATGGTTCATCATTCACGCAATCTCTAGAAAATCCAGATGGTTTTAGAATCTATGCAGGCGATGGTTTACCTTCGATTGGAATGATGGAAGATCGTATAAATGCAGCTACTAATCAAAGACTATTTTCAAATGCCAGTAATGTAGATACTTTTGCAGCAATTTATAGAGTTCCATTTAATAAATTAAAAGCTGATGGAGGGACGTTACCAAGTCAATATTTAAACTATTTCATTCCAAAAGATCAAGCGGGAAATTATTTTACTAAATTCAAAATAATAGAAATTGCAACTAATGAATTAGAAAATGGGAATGCTGGAGTAAAGGGATACCATGCAGGTTATAAAGATTTACAAGGGCAATTTAAAGAAAACTTTAAATTATATGGAGTTAATGAAAATAACCAACCTGAGTTAATTAAAGAATTTAATTCTGTTGATGAAACATTTGATGAAGTTGCTATTAATCCTGAAAAGAAATTTACACATTTAATTTTAAAAACGCCTGGAATTGTTGATGAGGTTCAAGATAGAAAGAAAGCTTTTAAAACGATTCTTGGAATGAGAGCAGATTTAGATGTAACGGTAGATACTTGGAAAGAAAAAGCAAAAGATGCTACTATTCAAAAATATGAAAATAAAATTTCTCAAGTTTTAGCAGCTAGTAATACAATTGAGAGTGCTGTAGCTACAGAACGACCAAATACTGGTAGTAGTACGCCTGCTGTTCATACTAAAGAACCAACAACTTTAAGTTTAGGAATGCAACAAATTGGAGACCAGGAGTTAACGAAAGATAACTTAACAAGAGGAAAGAAAGTACCAATTACAGTTCTATATACTGCAACGGATTATTTTTAAATTAGCTGAATCTGAAAAAAATGGTATTAAAGTTTATGATTTAAACAAATTAGATTCTAATATTAATAAAACAAGTGTAATGTTATTAGCTGATCCAAAGCTACCTATAAAAGATTTCAGATTAACTGCTGATAATCGCTTATTATCAAAATACACCTTACATTTTTGGGGGACAAATGGTAGTGCTGCAAAAGATGGCTATAATCAGATTAAAGAAACTTATGATACTGTTAATCCAACACGTATTATTGAGAATTATAAGGGAACAGGTAAACGAGCATATATTTTCGACTCAAAAGATTTAGGGTTATCTAGTTATGATTTAAATAGAGATGGATGGATTAAAGGTGGAACATATAGTCCTGTAGCACTAACTTTTGAAGTAGAAAATAATGGTCAAATCGAAAGTGGAACTTATAATATTGAATCTTATCTTGTATGGAATAGTAATTCTGAAACTTTATTTGGTAATGATCGTTCTTTAAATGCAAATTATGTAGAAGGACATGAACCTGGTGCAACTATAGCAAAATCAAATATTAATGTTACGATGAATAATGTTATTGAGTATTCAACATCATTAACAATATCGAAACCAGGGACAACAGGAACTAGAGGGATTATTGATGTGAAGAATGGACAAGAAGTTATTCTATCGCCTAGAGTTGAAAATTTAACAGATACACCTCAAAAAATCAAAGAAGCAGTTGTTTTAATTCCTAAGAGTGAAGCTGTAACCTATTTAGAAGGACCTATTGTTGAGAATTCAGATGAGTATGATGTAGTTTATACGACATCAACAGCAACTGACAAAACTACAGGAACTTATGTAACTGCTGACCAAATCACGAATTGGAAAGATGTTACTGCGGTTAAATATGTATTTAAAAATGATTATACGGTAACCAAAGAACATGCCTTTACACATAACTTTAATCTTCGAGTGGATGCTGATAATCCAAACTTTGTTGAGAGTACGTCTCAAATTTTCTTGAAGAATAATCAAAATGTTTGGTTAGAATCTAATATTGTAGGATTAAGAACAGAAGATGTGCGAGGTAAATTAGAAGTTCGTTATATAAATAATAGAAAAGATGACATTCTACCAAAAATTTCTGAAAAAGATTTTGCAGGACAACCATATACTACGACAAAAGAAGATGTCATTCCTAGAGGTCATTGGTCGGGATTACCATATTTATTTAAAGAAATCCAAGCAGATTCAGTACCAGAAATAGGAACTTATGAAAGACAAGTAACGAAAAAAGTTACTTATGTATATGAGGAAGCAACATTTAAAGAAGAAAGCAAAACGATTACTCGTACAATTAACTACCTAGAAAAGGATAATGAAAGTAATGTACTTGCTAATCAAGTTGTACAAAATATTACAGTTAAAAGAAAAATTTATACAGGTAAAGAAACAGGACGAGTAGTAGAAGGACCATGGGAATATAGAACAGACGCTTATCAACCAAATTGGCCAAGAACAAATTCACCTAAAGTAGCTAATTTTGAAGCTCCAGATAGAGAAATTATCGATAGAGTATTGGTTTCTCAAGAATTAGTTAATAATGGGAATGTAGTTGAAAATGTATATTACGAAAGAATTATGCCTATAGGTGGAGATGTAGTAGCAAAATACGTTATCGAAGGTACAACAACTGAATTAAAACCAGCAACAGATGTAGCTAAGGGATTAAAAGTTGGAAAAAACTATACTTCAACAGCTCCAGTAGCAGGTGAAGAATTAACAGCTACTGATGGAAAAGTATATGTATATAAAGGACATAAAGCTACATCAGCTGCAGAAACTGGAAAAATAACAGCTGATAAACAAGAAGTAGTTTATGAGTACGAACCAAAATTAGGTGGAAACGTTGAAGTTAAATACGTTGTCGCAGGAACAGAAGAAAATCTAAAAGATCCAGTAACATTAGTAGTTAATGGTCAAGTAGGAAGTGATTATACTGCAACGAAAGATGCAACTATTACAAAAGAAGATGGAAGAGTTTATAAACTTGTTGAAGCAAATAATGGATTGAAAGAAGGTTCAGCTGGAGAAACAGGTAAAGTAACTACAGAAAAACAAACAGTTACTTATGAGTATGAGTTACAAAAAGGAAATGTAACAGTAAACTATACAGACACAGAAGGAAATGCGATTGAAGGTAAGACAAGTGTAGTAGTAGAAAATCAAAGTCCAACAGGAAAAGACTACGATACAAACACACCTGATTTGAAACCAACTACAATTACAACACCAAGTGGTAAAGTTTATAAATTGGTTTCAGACCAAACAGTTGGTAAAGAAACTGGTAAAGTAACAGTTGACTCAATTGAAGTAACGTATAAGTACGAACTTCAAAAAGGTGATGTTACAGTAAACTATACAGATATAGAAGGAAATGCGATTGAAGGTAAGACAAGTGTAGTAGTAGAAAATCAAAGTCCAACAGGTAAAGATTACAATACAAATACAACTGATTTGAAACCAACTACAATTACAACACCAAGTGGTAAAGTTTATAAATTGGTTCCAGACCAAACAGTTGGTAAAGAAACAGGTAAAGTAACAGTTGACCCAATTGAAGTAACGTATAAGTACGAACTTCAAAAAGGTGATGTTACAGTAAACTATACAGATACAGAAGGAAATGCGATTGAAGGTAAGACAAGTGTCAAAGCTGAAAATCAAAGTCCAACAGGTAAAGATTACAACACAAATACAACTGAATTGAAAACCAACTACAATTACAACACCAAGTGGTAAAGTTTATAAATTGGTTCCAGACCAAACAGTTGGTAAAAGAAACAGGTAAAGTAACAGTTGACCCAATTGAAGTAACGTATAAGTACGAACTTCAAAAAGGTGATGTTACAGTAAACTATACAGATATAGAAGGAAATGCGATTGAAGGTAAGACAAGTGTCAAAGCTGAAAATCAAAGTCCAACAGGTAAAGATTACAATACAAATACAACTGAATTGAAACCAACTACAATTACAACACCAAGTGATAAAGTTTATAAATTGGTTCCAGACCAAACAGTTGGTAAAGAAACAGGTAAAGTAACAGTTGACCCAATTGAAGTAACGTATAAGTACGAACTTCAAAAAGGTGATGTTACAGTAAACTATACAGATATAGAAGGAAATGCGATTGAAGGTAAGACAAGTGTCAAAGCTGAAAATCAAAGTCCAACAGGTAAAGATTACAACACAAATACAACTGATTTGAAACCAACTACAATTACAACACCAAGTGGTAAAGTTTATAAATTGGTTCCAGACCAAACAGTTGGTAAAGAAACAGGTAAAGTAACAGTTGACCCAATTGAAGTAACGTATAAGTACGAACTTCAAAAAGGTGATGTTACAGTAAACTATACAGATATAGAAGGAAATGCGATTGAAGGTAAGACAAGTGTCAAAGCTGAAAATCAAAGTCCAACAGGTAAAGATTACAATACAAATACAACTGATTTGAAACCAACTACAATTACAACACCAAGTGGTAAAGTTTATAAATTGGTTCCAGACCAAACAGTTGGTAAAGAAACAGGTAAAGTAACAGTTGACCCAATTGAAGTAACGTATAAGTACGAACTTCAAAAAGGTGATGTTACAGTAAACTATACAGACACAGAAGGAAATGCGATTGAAGGTAAGACAAGTGTAGTAGTAGAAAATCAAAGTCCAACAGGAAAAGACTACGATACAAACACACCTGATTTGAAACCAACTACAATTACAACACCAAGTGGTAAAGTTTATAAATTGGTTCCAGACCAAACAGTTGGTAAAGAAACTGGTAAAGTAACAGTTGATCCCAATTGAAGTAACGTATAAGTACGAACTTCAAAAAGGTAGCGTAACAGTAACTTACAAAGATACTGAAGGTAATACAATTGAAGGATACGGAACACCAAAAGATGCAGAAAAAGATGCACCAACAGGAAAAGACTTCAATACAGCAACAGAAGCGTTGAAACCAACTAAGATCACAACGCCAAGTGGAAAAGTATACAACCTAGTACCTGAACGTACAGAAGGAAACGAAAGTGGAAAAGTAACAGAAGAACCACAAAACGTGACTTATGTATATGAATTAGCTAAAGGTGATGTAACAGTAAGCTACAAAGATACTGAAGGTAACAAGATTCCAGGGTATGAAACACCTAAGACAGTGGAAACACAATCACCAACGGGAAAAGAGTACACTACTGTAACAGAAGCGTTGAAACCAGCTAAGATTACAACGACAGATGGAAAAGTATACAACCTAGTACCTGAACGTACAGAAGGAAACGAAACTGGTAAGGTAACAGAAAAACCACAAAAACGTAACTTATGTATATGAATTAGCTAAAGGTGATGTAACAGTAACTTATAAAGATACTGAAGGTAATAAGATTCCAGGTTATGAAACACCCTAAGACTGTGGAAACACAATCACCAACAGGAAAAGAGTACACTACTGTAACAGAAGCGTTGAAACCAACTAAGATTACAACGACAGATGGAAAAGTATACAACCTAGTACCTGAACGTACAGAAGGAACTGAAAGTGGAAAAGTAACAGAAAAACCACAAAACGTGACTTATGTATATGAATTAGCTAAAGGTGATGTAACAGTAACTTATAAAGATACTGAAGGTAATACAATTGAAGGATACGAAACACCAAAAGATGCAGAAAAAGATGCACCAACAGGAAAAGACTTCAATACAGCAACAGAAGCGTTGAAACCAACTAAGATCACAACGCCAAGTGGAAAAGTATACAACCTAGTACCTGAACATACAGAAGGAAACGAAACTGGTAAGGTAACAGAAAAACCACAAAACGTAACTTATGTATATGAATTAGCAAAAGGAAGCGTAACAGTAACTTATAAAGATACTGAAGGTAATAAGATTCCAGGTTATGAAACACCTAAGACTGTGGAAACACAATCACCAACAGGAAAAGAGTACACTACTGTAACAGAAGCGTTGAAACCAACTAAGATTACAACGACAGATGGAAAAGTATACAACCTATTACCTGAACGTACAGAAGGAAACGAAACTGGTAAGGTAACAGAAAAACCACAAAACGTAACTTATGTATATGAATTAGCTAAAGGAAGCGTAACAGTAACTTATAAAGATACTGAAGGTAATACAATTGAAGGATACGGAACACCAAAAGATGCAGAAAAAGATGCACCAACAGGAAAAGACTTCAATACAGCAACAGAAGCGTTGAAACCAACTAAGATCACAACGCCAAGTGGAAAAGTATACAACCTAGTACCTGAACGTACAGAAGGAAACGAAAGTGGAAAAGTAACAGAAGAACCACAAAACGTGACTTATGTATATGAATTAGCTAAAGGTGATGTAACAGTAAGCTACAAAGATACTGAAGGTAACAAGATTCCAGGGTATGAAACACCTAAGACAGTGGAAACACAATCACCAACGGGAAAAGAGTACACTACTGTAACAGAAGCGTTGAAACCAGCTAAGATTACAACGACAGATGGAAAAGTATACAACCTAGTACCTGAACGTACAGAAGGAAACGAAACTGGTAAGGTAACAGAAAAACCACAAAACGTAACTTATGTATATGAATTAGCTAAAGGTGATGTAACAGTAACTTATAAAGATACTGAAGGTAATAAGATTCCAGGTTATGAAACACCTAAGACTGTGGAAACACAATCACCAACAGGAAAAGAGTACACTACTGTAACAGAAGCGTTGAAACCAACTAAGATTACAACGACAGATGGAAAAGTATACAACCTAGTACCTGAACGTACAGAAGGAACTGAAAGTGGAAAAGTAACAGAAAAACCACAAAACGTGACTTATGTATATGAATTAGCTAAAGGTGATGTAACAGTAACTTATAAAGATACTGAAGGTAATACAATTGAAGGATACGAAACACCAAAAGATGCAGAAAAAGATGCACCAACAGGAAAAGACTTCAATACAGCAACAGAAGCGTTGAAACCAACTAAGATCACAACGCCAAGTGGAAAAGTATACAACCTAGTACCTGAACATACAGAAGGAAACGAAACTGGTAAGGTAACAGAAAAACCACAAAACGTAACTTATGTATATGAATTAGCAAAAGGAAGCGTAACAGTAACTTATAAAGATACTGAAGGTAATAAGATTCCAGGTTATGAAACACCTAAGACTGTGGAAACACAATCACCAACAGGAAAAGAGTACACTACTGTAACAGAAGCGTTGAAACCAACTAAGATTACAACGACAGATGGAAAAGTATACAACCTATTACCTGAACGTACAGAAGGAAACGAAACTGGTAAGGTAACAGAAAAACCACAAAACGTAACTTATGTATATGAATTAGCTAAAGGAAGCGTAACAGTAACTTATAAAGATACTGAAGGTAATATAATTGAAGGATACGAAACACCAAAAGATGCAGAAAAAGATGCACCAACAGGAAAAGACTTCAACACAGCAACAGAAGCGTTGAAACCAACTAAGATCACAACACCAAGTGGAAAAGTATATAACCTAGTACCTGAACGTACAGAAGGAAACGAAACTGGTAAGGTAACAGAAAAATCACAAAACGTGACTTATGTATATGAATTAGCTAAAGGTGATGTAACAGTAACTTATAAAGATACTGAAGGTAATAAGATTCCAGGTTATGAAACACCTAAGACTGTGGAAACACAATCACCAACAGGAAAAGAGTACACTACTGTAACAGAAGCGTTGAAACCAACTAAGATTACAACGGCAAGTGGAAAAGTATATAACCTAGTACCTGAACGTACAGAAGGAACTGAAAGTGGAAAAGTAACAGAAAAACCACAAAACGTGACTTATGTATATGAATTAGCTAAAGGAAGCATAACAGTAACTTATAAAGATACTGAAGGTAATAAGATTCCAGGTTATGAAACACCTAAGACTGTGGAAACACAATCACCAACAGGAAAAGAGTACACTACTGTAACAGAAGCATTGAAACCAACTAAGATTACAACACCAGATGGCAAAGTATACAACTTAGTGCCAGGCCGTACAGAAGGAAACGAAAATGGTAAAGTAACAGAAGAACCACAAAACGTGACTTACGTATATGAATTAGCTAAAGGTAATGTAACAGTAACTTACAAAGATACTGAGGGTAATACAATTGAAGGATACGAAACACCAAAAGATGCAGAAAAAGATGCACCAACAGGAAAAGAGTACACTACTGTAACAGAAGCGTTGAAACCAACTAAGATTACAACACCAAGTGGAAAAGTATATAACCTAGTACCTGAACGTACAGAAGGAATTGAAAGTGGAAAAGTAACAGAAAAACCACAAAACGTGACTTATGTATATGAAGTGGAACCAAACAAACCGGTGGAACCAACAAAACCAACTCCAGAAACTCCAAATACAGGTGAATCTAAATCTACAATTTGGAAATCAGTTGATGGGGAAACTCTAAAACCTAGAGAAAAAGGAACGAAGGATAAATCTTCAATTCCAGGATATGAATTTGTACGTACTGAAAAAGATAAAAAAGGAAATACTGTTCATATCTATCGTAAAATTTCTTCACCAACTCCTGAAGTGAAGGAAAAAATAACATCATATGTAGATGAAAAAGGAAAAGAAATCAACCCTTCAGACAAAGGAACGAAGGATAAGAAAGATATTCCAGAATATATTTACAAAGAAACGAAGAAAGACGAAAAAGGAAATACAATTCACGTATATCATAAAAATCCAAAACCAGCTGAACCAACAAAACCAGCTGAACCAACAAAACCAGCTGAACCAACGAAACCAGTTGAACCAACAAAACGTTTAGCTAACACAGGTACAACTGAGACTAATACAGGATTAGCAGGATTAGGATTAGGAATCCTAGGTGGATTACTTGCAGCAGCAAGACGTCGTAAAAATGACAAAAACTAATTTAAAGTTTATAATAAATCTTTAAGTATAGTAAAAAGCCCTCGAAAAATATCGGGGGCTTTTTCTGTGCCCTGTATTCCCAATAACGAGGTATATTAAATAAGAGCCCTTCGCCTAGTGCGGAGAGCTCTTTCTTTATCTACAAGTTTCTTGTATATTTTTATTCCATGGCAAATAAGCCTTTAGAATCTCATTTTTTCTAAAGTGTCTTCATTTGGTAAATTTGTTAATAAATAGTTGATGTATTTTTCTAGATCTAATCCATTTCGTTTGGCAGTTTCGAGTAAAGTCATTATGGTGGCACTAGATTGTGTCCCTTCAAAACTTTGCGAGAATAACCAATTCTTTCTTCCTATTACCAATGATTTTACCGCGCGTTCTGCTAAATTATTCGAAAGAACAAGATTCCCATCTTCCAATATAGTTCGAAATGTTGATTCATATTTCAAACTATAGTCTATAGCTTTTCCTAATTCTGGACTAGACATGAAAATAGAATTTAATCAATATAACCGAGATATAGTAGGTATAATAAAGAGATTATGTAAGTATAAAGGTGTAGAAATAATAGAGGGACATATAATGCCAGATCATATACATTTGCACTCCCGACTTTGACAGTTTTAGATACAACAAAATCCTGATGAAAGGCGTAGCTATAGCGTTTCATCAGGATCAATTAGTCATGATTTTCGAGAGTGTGAATAAAACTCTGTAAATTCTTTAAGTTAACCAAAATTTACTAGTTTATAAGTAAGCGACCAATGACAAGGTATATTGACAAAGAGCCAAACATCAATACTCATTTTTATATTAGCATAACCTATGCTAGCAAGTCTCTCCACCTCAAGATGAACCAGCTCCTGCTGTACAACCATAACAATGTATACCAGTAACAATTCTACGTACACCTGTATGATTATCTACAAGCTGACTTACATGATTAACTTCACCAGAGATTTTAAGCTTTTCGATGTAGTTAAAGTCACAATCATATAAAGATCCATCAGGACCAACAGAAATCATGTTTCTACACATAAGCCCAGGCAAGGTTGCAGGATTATATGCTTTATAAAGTTTGTTCATATATCCTTCATATAAATCTTCTCTATGTAAGAATTCAGAGAATCTTCCTATAGGATTGTTTGTAATTGCAAATAGGTTGTTAAAGACAATTTCAAAATTGTCATATAGTTTTTTCTTATACATTTTTTCTAGTGCTTCTTGTTTAGGAGGTAAAAACGCCCCATTTGGATTATAGACTAGGTTTAAGATAAGGTCTTCATCTTTCCCATAACCTAGTTCATTTAGTTTTCTTAGTACTTCTATTGACTTAGGAAAAACACCTTTTCCACGTTGTTTAGCTACAACTTTTTCGTTGTAATAGGGTAGAGATGCCACTACTTGAACTTTTAAGTCACGATATAGTTCTGGTATATCTCTATAAGCTGGGACATCTAGGATAATAAGATTTGTTCTTACGATTACAGTTTTAGCATACTGAGAGATTTCTTTCAGAAACCATCTGAAGTTAGGATTCATCTCAGGAGCGCCCCCTGTAATATCCATTGTTTTATATTTACCAACCTTAAATGCTTCAATTATCTGTTCAAAAGTTTCCCGAACCATATTATTTTTCCTTGTAGGTCCGCCATCAACGTGACAATGACTGCATGTAATATTACATAAACTACCTACATTGATTTGCATAACTTCAGGAAATTCTTCAGTTAATAGATATTGTTTTTCCTCAACTTGGTCAAAAAATTTAGGAATATTTAATTCTGTCATAATAATACTAGTTTGTTAATTTATCAGAAAGTTCTTTACTTTGAAGACCGTGTACAAGAGTAATACCAGCTTTCATTGCAGCCGCAACGTGAATAGCTTCTGCGATTTGATCTTGATCGCATCCTTCTTCTAAACAAGTACTAGTATAAGCATCAATACAATAAGGACAAGCTTCAGCATGAGCTACCGCAAGTGCAATAAGAGCTTTTTCACGAGTTGTTAGTTCACCTTCAGCCATAACATTACCGTAGTAATTCATAAAGTTTTTCCAGTAATCAGGAGCGTCTTCGCCAAATTTTCCTTCACCAAATTCGATTAAATGTTTCTTTTTAAAATAATCTGCCATATTTATTCTCTCCTTTAAAAATTTGTATATAATTTTTATTATATGTTAGTTTGCATAAATAATCAATGAAATTGCCCAATTTATGGGAGTGACTCAAAAATCGTGATTTCGGAGAAATCGATTTTGTCGAGTCACCACTGCACAGTTTATTAGATATCTAAAAAGCTTTTATAAAGCGAATTTAGATATCAATGAACCACTGTGTCTATGAGTTTTCATGTAAACTATTTTTAAAATTTAGTACTTTTGGGTCAGCCCCTCGACTAAAAATAACTCTAAAAAAATCCTTAACTCTATTATCTTATATCCCTATACATTTTTGCTATTTCTTCTACTGGAACCCCACGTCGATACATTTTTTGGTATTGTTGCATCTGCCACATTGTTTTTACAGTATGATTTTTATATCTTCTTGTAGATGTTGTGATAGAGGAGTCAATTACTGTAATTTTATAACTTAGTGCACTTAAATCTTCAGAGAGTTTATAATCTTCCATTAAAGGCATATCTTTGTAGCCCCCAATTTCATTGAATACTTTCCTGGTTAGGAATATCGCCTGATCTCCAAAGGCAAGGTTTGTAATACTTGCACGCATATTAGAAACAAGAGAATTTACCCACATAGGAAAGCTACTAGGATAGAATCTAATCTTTAGACAGCCAACTTCAGTAGGGCAGGCAAGCACTTTTTCTATAACATCTTTTTGAAGTACACTATCACAATGAATGAACCATAGAATATCCCCTTTAGCAATTTTTGCACCATAATTCATCTGATTTGCACGACCTTTTTTATCCGATAAGTGATATGAGTAACCGAAATAAGAAAGTTCATCTAGAATTTCTTTTGTTTTATCTGTAGAACCTCCATCAACAAAAAGCACCTCATGTTCCTTTATATTATGCAAACAATACAGATTATAGACAAAATCACGTATTGTTTTTTCTTCGTTATAAATTGGCACAATAATAGTAATCATAAATACACTCCTAAAATAATAGTTAATATAATTATAACATGTAACAAAGTATTTCAAAATGATATTTACCTTTAAACTTAGGATTTAAAGTATTTTTTAATAAAAAAATATAAGAAATTACAAAAATATATATTGACAAAAGCAACTGTGTCTATCGTATAATCACAGTAGACACAAGAAAAACGTTTTTAATATCTAATTGAATTATACAAATTAATTTTAAAAAGAATTAATAAGGAGGAGTATGATGGATATAAAAATTTCTAATGTGTCATCTGTTCCGATTTATCAACAGGTGGCTACACAAATAAAGAGTAGTATTCTTAATGGTAGCTTAAAAATGCAATGATCAATTACCCTCTATTAGAAGCTTATCTAAAGAGCTAGAAGTAGGTATAATAACAGTAAAAAAATCATATGAAGTATTATTACAAGAAGAACTCATATATTCTAAAGGAGCTGTGGGATATTTTGTAAATGATATAGATTTAGATACTATATTATCTATAAAAAAAGAAGAGTATTTAATAGAATTAAAGGGAATTATTGATAATGCTATTAATGATGGACTTAATATAGAAGATATTAAGGATATAGTTGATAAAAGTATTGGAGGAAAAAAATTTATGATAAAAAGTTAATAATTTACAGATTAATAAAAAAAGTCATTTCAACTAGGTCCAATAGATTTGGAGTTAGAAGACGGATATGTCTATGCAATCACGGGTAACAGCAGGGAGTGGTAAAACATTATTTCTTCAAACAATCTTAGGCGCAATATCATCAGATAACAAGTCTATTAGCTATAACAATTTGAACTTTCAACAAAATGCAGTAGAAATTAAGAAAACTATATTCATATGTTGCTGATAAAACATTGTTTTCAGATACTTTACAAGTAAATGAAGTTTTTATATAAAATATCTAAAAATAGATGAAAGATTTGATTTAGATAAATGTTTTAAATTTTTAAATAAACATAAGATTGTTCTTCATAGTAAAATTTATGAATTGTCTCAAGGGAGAGGAAAATATTATTATTTTTCAATAGGATATTTTACTATGTCTAGAATATTAGTACTAGATAATCCATTTTTCTGGAGTAGGACTAATAGCTAAAAAAAGAAATATTAAATCTTCTAAGAGATTATATGGATGAAAAATAAAATGATTATTCTTGTGACTGAAAGATCCTTTTAGTGATAAAGAGTTTAGCAGATTATGTAATTGTTTTTAGAAAATGGAAGAATTAATACTAAAGAAGATATAGTAGAGCTACAAGAAAGATTTAACACTACAGATATAGAAAAAAATTTTACTTTCTATTATGAAGGGAGAGAACTCAAATGATTAAACAAAAAAATATGATACAAACTTTGGGGCAATTTGGAATTTAATTTCAAATAGAAATTATACGAAACCTTTATTATATAAGAGTTTATATTTACTATATTATTTTTATTACGATCACTGTAGTACTTGAATTATTATTTCATAAAAACTTATATGATTTTTAGCTGTTATTAGTTCAATAATTATTGTGATAAATGGAAGAAAATATGATGATCCTGAACATCAATTTATTGAATATTTACCGATTTCATTAAAAGATAAAGTAAGATATATTTACTATACAACTTATATAACTTTATTCTTTGGGGGAATAATATCTCTTGTATTAGATTATATTTATCGTGAAGTTAATCCTATTGAATACCTATATGCAATAATAGTAGTTATAGCACTATCAAATTTTTGCTGTAATCCAAATGATTAAGACAAAAAAATAACACTAATATACTTCTTTATATATGATATTATTATTTATCAATTTATAGTAGGAATCTTTCGATTTTCTTTAGTGCCTTTTTAGTGGATATATAGGTCCAAAAATATGATAATACGCAATTTAGTTTAATAAAATTAGCACTATTAATAGTAATCACATTGTTATATTACTTTGTTAGCGTAAATATTTTTATTAGCTCATAATAGAGAAAAATAAACGAGTAGATAAAAAGTATAAAGGAAAAACTTGCTTTTAATTCTGTTCCTTTTAATAAGTACAAGTGTCTTAAAAATTTATACATTTGAAGCTAATATGTTCTTTGAAGGAATTAAAGAAGGAACTAAAGATGCGACTAGAGTTGAATTAATAAATACTTATAATGAAACCAAGTAAGGTTAAGCAAGAATAAAAACGAAAATAAAAGAATATAAGAAAGCTAGTGACTTAGTACAGAAAATAGTGTTAGTCATAGCTTTTTTATTTATGTTATAGTGAGGTAGGGAAAGAACGCAAAAAAAGAAGACTTGGAGAACCAAATCTTCTTTGTATTAATATTTCTTATTTGAATTCTGCTGTGTTAACACGAACTCCAGGACCCATAGTTGTAGTTACAGCTACAGATTTGAAGTAAGTTCCTTTAGCAGCAGCTGGTTTAGCTTTAGCTAAAGCGTCTTGAACAGCGTTGAAGTTTTCAACTAAGTCTTCAGTTGAGAATGAAACTTTACCGATTGGAGTGTGAACAACACCAGCTTTTTCAGCACGGTATTCAACTTTACCAGCTTTGATTTCATTAACAGCTTTAGTAACGTCCATAGTTACAGTACCAGTTTTAGGGTTTGGCATTAATCCTTTAGGTCCTAATACACGACCGATTTTACCAACTTCTCCCATCATGTCTGGAGTAGCTACGATTACGTCAAAATCAAACCAACCTTGTTGGATTTTAGTGATGTATTCACCTTGTCCTACGTAGTCAGCTCCTGCTGCTTCAGCTTCTGCTGCTTTATCACCTTTAGCAAAAACTAAAACTTTAGCAGTTTTACCAGTTCCTTTAGGAAGAACTACTGCTCCACGAACTTGTTGGTCGTTTTTACGAGTGTCAACTCCTAAACGGAATGCAACTTCTACAGTTGCGTCAAAATTAACTGTGCTTGTTTTTTTAGCTAATTCGATTGCTTCTACTACAGAGTATAGACTAGAAGAATCTACTAATTTAGCTGCTTCAAGATATTTTTTACCTTTTTTTGCCATTATAATTATCCTCCTATTCTCCTATTAAGATACCCATACTTCTTGCAGTACCTTCGATCATACGCATTGCTGCTTCAACAGAAGCTGCGTTTAAGTCAGCCATTTTAAGTTCAGCGATTTCTTGAACTTGAGCTTTTGAAACTGTAGCAACTTTGTCACGGTTAGGAACAGAAGATGCTTTTTCAATTTTAGCTGCTTTTTTAAGTAATACTGGTGCAGGTGGTGTTTTAGTAATGAAAGTAAATGAACGGTCTTCATATACTGAGATTACTACTGGAATGATTAATCCTGCTTGGTCTTGTGTACGAGCATTGAATTCTTTACAGAATCCCATGATGTTTACACCAGCTTGACCTAACGCTGGACCAACTGGTGGAGCTGGGTTAGCTTTACCTGCTGGTACTTGTAATTTAACAACTTTTATAACTTTTTTAGCCACGATAAAACCTCCTATATATTTTTCGTGATGTGGTCATTTGAACGTCTTTAAATTTTTCGTTCTCCCACTCAATCAAGTTTTGTATTTTTTTACATACTTGACTATGATATCACACTGGATAAGTAAATGCAAGTATTTTTAATAAGTTTTTGAAAAATTATTTTTAGTGGTAAAAAAATAATTCTACTTTATATTGAGCAGATAGTAAAATAATACAACTAAGTCGGCTAAAATTCAAGTAGTAAATTTAAATATATAGACAATAAAAAGTTATAATTTGAAAGGAAACTTATAAACTATATTTTATAGAAGAAAAGTTTTTACAAACTGTAATTTCCCTAAGTGAACTATTGACTTTTTACTATAGGTAGTGTAGAATTGTAGTTATGGTATGTGACAATTTATTCGAATTTTTAGTTGTCGACTAGTTGTTATATCATAATAAAAAAATTTTTTTCAAAAATAGAAAGAGGTTGCAAAATGATTTATGGAATAATCAGTATTGCAGCTTTACTTGTTGGACTTTTTAGTTGGATATATTATTTCGAAAAAAATTCTATTCAAAAAGAAATTAGAATTATCTAAGCAAGATGCTCGATCGTATTATTGGAGAAGCGAGAAAAGAAGCTAGATATATAGTTGAAAAAGAAACTACTATCGCTAAAAAAGAAGCTGAAGAGATAATTAATATTGCTAATAAAGAAGCAGAATTTAAAAAACAAGATATTCAAAGACAAGAAGATAGAATTGTTCAAAAAGAATCTTCATTAGAACGCCAAACAGAGCTCCTAAATAAAAAAGATGAGTTGTTAAGTTCTAGAGAGATGAAATTGGAAGAGAAATCTCAACTTCTTGAAGAGAAAAGTAGTGAGGTTAATCAACTTAAGATTCAACAAGAAACAGAGTTGCAAAGAATTGCAAACTTAACAGAAGAACAAGCTCGTGAAGAGATTATGGCCGCAGTTGAGACTGATATGGCTAAAGACATGGCAATATATATAAGAAATAAAGAACTAGAGGCGAAAAACGTTGCTGATAAACGTGCAAAAGAACTTATTGTTCAATCATTACAACGTTTTGCTACAGATGTAGTTAGTGAAACTACTGTATCTGTTGTAGATCTTCCAAGTGATGATATGAAAGGTCGTATTATCGGTCGAGAAGGAAGAAACATTCGTACTTTAGAAACATTAACAGGGGTGGATTTAATTATTGATGATACTCCAGAAGCAGTTATCCTTTCTGGATATGACCCAATACGACGTGAGATTGCAAAAACTGCGATTAAATCACTTATTGATGATGGTCGTATCCATCCTTCAAATTGAGGAAGCTGTTGATAAAGCACGTAAAAACATTGATCAAGTTATTCGTGATGCAGGAGAACAAGCTACATTCGACCTTGGAATCCACAATATGCATCCAGATTTAGTAAAAATTGTTGGTAAGTTAAAATATAGAACAAGTTATGGTCAAAATGGACTACAACATTCTATGGAAGTAGCATATATTTCTGGACTTATCGCAGCTGAGTTAGACTTAGATGTTGCAACAGCTCGTCGTGCAGGTTTACTACATGACATCGGTAAAGCACTTGATCATGAGGTTGAAGGTTCACACGTTGAAATTGGTGTAGCTTTAGCACTTAAGTATAAAGAAAATGCAATTGTTGTTAATGCGATTGCTTCTCACCATGGTGATACAGAACCAACAAATCCAATTTCTGTTATTGTTGCCACAGCGGATGCACTTTCTGCATCGCGTCCAGGAGCTCGAAGAGAGTCATTAGAGAATTATATTAAACGTCTACAAAAACTTGAAGAAATTGCGAATGAACACAAAGGTGTAGAAAAAACATTTGCTATTCAAGCAGGTCGTGAGATTCGAGTAATCGTAAATCCAGAAGAAGTAGATGATACAAAAACTTACAAAATTGCCAAAGAAGTTAAAAATAAAATCGAAGAAACGATGCAATACCCTGGGAACATTAAAGTTAATGTTATCCGTGAGGTTAGAGCAGTTAAGGTTGCAAGATAGTAAATTAAGCGATTGGAATTATCCAATCGCTTTTTTATATGTATAATTTAAAAGATAACGTCTAACTTTATATTTTTATACATAAGTTAAGTTTCTGAGTAAAAGTAAATAAATAAATTACTAAGAAATTAGTGTAATTTACAATTGAGAATGATTATTATAACAGTAAGATACAATAAAAATCGAGTTAATTAAATTAGAAAAAAATAATTGAAAAGAAGAGAGTAAAAAGGTGTGAAAAATTAATTAGAATTTTTCAATAATAACATTTTTTTGTTGTAATTTATAATTCTGATAATTATATATTTAAAAATTACTAATATTTATTTAAGAATTATTTTTAGGTTAAAAAGGTTAGGGCACAGCTGTTTTTATAGACTGTTTCAAGAAAAAGATAATTTAAATATTAAAAAAATAAATATATAAGAAAATGCTGTTAATTTCATATTTATTATAGAAGAAACTGCAAGCTATGATAATATTTTTTTATAATATTAGTTTTATATTTTTAGGAGAAATCTTTGTTAAATTATAAGTATTTTTAATGAAAACTGTATTAAAACAGGGTTGAAAAAACATCTATGTTATAGTATAATCTTTACTATAGATGTAGGATATTAATATCTATGTAATTATTATAAATTTTTTTAAGGAGAGTGTTATTATGACAAACACTGTAGAATCTAAAGCATTTTTAGAGCCTCAAGAAGTTTATGAACTAACTATTAAAAAAGGTACTGCAAAAGCAACTGCAAGCCTTAAATATATGTTAAGTTTAGGTTTCTTAGGTGGGGCATTTATCGGGGTAGGATTTTTAGCCTTACTTCGTGTATCAGGATCAATTCCTAAAGAGTTTGGTGGAATCGGTGCATTACTAGGAGCGTCTGTTTTCCCAATTGGACTTATTTGTATTTTAGTAGGTGGTGGAGAGTTAGTTACAGGTAATATGATGGCTGTAACTGTTGCGTGGTTTAATAAGAAAATTAGTTTTAAACTGTTGGCTAAAAATATGGTAGTTATTACATTTGCTAACCTTGTTGGTTCTTTAGTTATTGCTTATTTCTTAGGTCATTTAACTGGATTAACTGGTGGAGCTATTGCAGCTAAAACTATCTCAGCAGGTGAATCAAAAGTATACTTAACATTCTGGCAAGTATTCTTCTCAGCTGTAGGTTGTAACTGGTTAGTAGGTATGGCAGTTTGGTTAAACTTTGCTGCTAAAGATGTAGGTAGTAAAATGTTTGGTGTATGGTTCCCAATCATGACTTTCGTTGCTATTGGATTCCAACACTTGGTTGCGAACATGTTCGCAATCCCAGCTGCAATGTTTGAAGGTGCAAATATCTCAGTTTTACAATTTATCCAAAACATGGGAACAGTATTTTTAGGTAACTTTGTCGGAGCTGTTACATTAGTTTCTGCACTTTACACATTTGCTTATAAAAAATAATAGTAGAGAATTATTATATTCTTTAAAATAATAAAAAAATGAAGTATTTTTCAACGATACTTCATTTTTGTTAACTAGAATCTTTTGTTGTAAAATAGTAAGTAATATAGATTGAAATATTAATTGAAGATAAGGGAGATTTTACTACATAAATAATAGTTGAATAAATAAAAAGATTCCAAATTATTTAACTTGGAATCTTTTATTTATATTAGTCTTCTACTTTTACAACCCAACCAAATTTATCTTCAACTTTACCTAATTGGATACCAGTAAGTAAGTTATAGATTTTTTGAGTCCATTCTCCTGGTTTATTGTCTTTGATAAGTTCTAATTTTTTAGTGCCATCGAATAATTCACCAACTGGAGCGATTACGGCTGCAGTACCGCATAGGAATACTTCTTCAAGTTTTCCATTATCATAAGCTTCATAAACTTCTTCAAGAGCTAATTTTCTTTCTTCTACTTTTTCACCTAGTGATTTAAGTAATTCTAATACTGATGCACGAGTGATACCTGGTAAGATAGAACCATTTAATTCTGGTGTAACGAAAGTTCCGTCAATTTTGAAGAAGATATTCATTGCGCCACCTTCTTCGATATATTTTTGTTCAACTCCATCAAGCCATAGAGATTGAGAATATCCTAACTCTTGTGCTTTCTTTTGACCTTTAAGAGATCCAGCGTAGTTACCTGCTGTTTTAGCGAATCCGAATCCACCACGAACAGCACGTACATATTCGTGTTCTACGAAGATTTTGTTTGGTTGTAATCCTGCTTTGAAGTAGCTTCCTGATGGAGATAAGATGATTACGAATTTAACTTCGTTGTTTGGATGAACTCCTAGAGCTTCTTCTGCACCGTATAGGAAAGGTCTAACGTATAAAGAAGTACCTTCTGATTTAGGGATCCATTCTTTATCGATAGAAATTAATTTTTTAAGTGCAGCTAATGCAAATTCTTCATCTAACTCAGGTAAAGCGATACGGTTTGAAGATTTGTTTAAACGCTTAAAGTTTTGCTCAGGACGGAATAAAACTGCTTCTCCATTAGCATTATATGCTTTCATACCTTCGAAAACACTTTGTCCATAGTGTAATACGTTTAAGGCAGGTGAAACTGGAATAGGTCCGTAAGGAACGATACGAGGGTCGTACCAGCCTTTGTCAGATGACCAGTCCATAACGAACATATGGTCGGTAAAAACTGAACCAAATCCTAGTTTATCATCAGGTGTTTTTTCTTTTGGAGTAGTTGTAAGTTCTACTCTGATATCATTTACTGTTAGTTTTGTCATAATTATATTTCTCCTTATCTTTTTAAAAACAATTAATTTTTTTAATGTGTTAGAGATATTATAATACTAATCGAGTGTTTTTTTCAATACTTTCCTTAGAATTTTTCTGAAATTTTTATTTAAAAATATCCGATATTTCATCTTGAAAAGTGATTGAAAATACTTTAAAAATGTTATATAGTCATTGTTGATAAATTAATCTAATATTCTAGATACTAATTTAATTTTTTTATTTAAAAATATGTTACAATATTAGAAATGTTATTTTAGCAATGTACCTATTAAAAAAAGAAAGGTAGATATTTATATGGAAATTAAAAAAATCATTAGAAAAATAAATTTAACACATCTTTAGCGAATCTTACAGGATCTCCAATTAGAGAATTTGATGCATTCGCTTCAACGATTGAAGGAATTATTAAGTTAACATTAGGAGAGCCTGACTTTGATACTGCTGAAGAGGTTAAAGAAGCTGCGAAAGTTGCTTTAGATAATAATAGAACACACTATTCAGTGAACAATGGTATTGAGCCGTTAAGAGCAGCGTGGGCTAAGAATTTAGAGAAAAGATATAATTTAAAATACAGTTCAGATGAAGTTATCGTAACAATTGGTGCTTCTGCAGCTATAGAACATACTATTTCAGCTATTACAAATCAAGGGGATACTATTTTAGTAGTGACACCATATTTCTCAGCGTATGAGGGTGTAGGTATTCTAAATAAATGTAATATTAAATTTATTGATACAGCAGATAATGGCTTTAAAGTTCATCCAGGTGATTTAGAAAAAGCTTTAGAAGAGAATAAAGATGCAAAAGCAATTTTAATCAACTATCCAAACAACCCAAGTGGTGTTTCTTATACTAGAGAAGAAGTTAAAGAAATTGCTGATGTATTAGGGAAATATGATATTTTTGTTCTTAGTGATGAAATTTATGGAGATATTACGTATAACTATAAACACACATCACTAGCTGAGTTTATTCCAGAACAAACAGTTCTAATCAGTGGATTATCAAAATCTCATGCTATGACAGGATGGCGTGTAGGATTTATCGCAGCTCCTCAAGCGATGATTAGAAAAATCGGGGTTTTCCATCTGTTTACAGTATCTGGAGCTCCAACATTTATTCAAGATGCTGCTGTAGTAGCTTTAACAGATGAAAATGTAGATAAATATAATAATCATATGATTGAAACTTATAGAGAAAGAAAAGATTATATGGTTCCAAGACTTCGCGAATTAGGTTTTGAAATTCCTGAAATTGATGGAGCATTTTATATTTTTGCTAGAATTCCAGCAGAATATAGAGAGCTTGGTGCTATGGAGTTTTGTAAATTATTAGCGAAAGAAGCTCGTGTTGGGGTTATACCTGGGACGGCATTTGGGAAAGCGTACAATGATTTCTTTAGAATTAGTTATGCTACAAGCATGGAAAATATAAAAGAAGCTGTTGAAAGAATTTCTCAATTTATGAATAAGTAATTGTAATAGAAGAAAGGTTATTTAAATGAAAGGTAAATTCATAACAGTAGAAGGTTCAGATGGTTCAGGTAAAACGAGCTTTATCAACTTTGCTACAGAATATTTGAAAGAAAAGGGATATAAAGTAATAACAACACGTGAACCTGGTGGTACAGAGTTTAGTGAAAAAGTGAGAGAACTACTTTTTGATAGTTCAAATGATATTGATGCTAAGACTGAAAGTTTACTGTTTTGTGCTAGTCGTCGAGATCATATCGTAAAAAAAATATTGCCGTATGTAAATGATGGATATATAGTAATTTGTGATCGTTTCGTTGATAGTTCAGTTGCGTACCAAGCTTATGGACGAGGACTTTCTAAACAAGATGTTTTAGACATTAATGCTTATACGACAGATAATCTTGAGCCAGACTTAACTCTATATTTTTGTGTAGATGTAGAAGTTGGATTAGCTCGTACAAAAAACAGAGATGACAATAACCGAATGGATCAAGAAAGTTTGAATTTCTATAAAAATGTCAAACGTGGTTATGATGATCTTTCAAAAGAAAACACCGAACGTATTAAAGTAATTGATGCGAGTGATACATATGAGAATGTGCAAAAACAAGCACTTTCTATATTGGAAGGATTTTTAAACAATGAACTTTAGTAAAGATACAATTGTAATAAAATCTTTAACAAATACATTAAAAACAGATAAACTATCCCATGCCTATTTAGTAGTAGGCGAGGATAGTTTATATTGTGATGAGTTTATTTTTGAGTTTTTGTTAAAGCAATTTTTTTGTTTGGAAAAATAAAAAAAGAAAGAATTTTATAGTTGTGAAAATTGTAAAAACTGTAACAGTATAAATCATGGGAATTATGTAGATTTTTTATAAATTAGAAAGCGAAACTTCGATAAAAAAAGAAGAGATTCAAACGTTAAAATCTGATTTAAGTGTTAAATCATTTTATGGTAAGAAGATATATTGGATAAGAGATATTGAAAAAATGACAGAGCAAGCAGCAAATAGCTTACTTTAAGTTTTTTTAGAAGAACCCGAAGATGATATTATAGCTATTCTTAGTTGTAAGAATATTAGTGCAGTACTACCGACGATTATTTCACGTTGCCAACAAATTAAACTCATAGGACAAAGTGAAAATATAGAGATTGAACAAGATGAAGAGTTAATAAATATTACTAAAGAATATGTAAAAAGATATATGAGGAAACCCTCATTTAGCTAATATTTATCTACTAGAAAAAAATTAAAGTCTAAAGATGAAGTAGTAGAGTTTTTTTCAAATATTTAAGTCTGAAAGCTGCTAAAAGTTATAATGAAGAAACCGTAAGAGATATTGTTAATGTTAGTAGGGTACAGGAAAAATACTTCAAGCATTAACAGATTTAAATGGGAATGTAAATGCAACATTGGTACTGGAAAAAAATTTGTCTTTACTATTTTTATTAGATAACAATAATTTAGAATTTTTTTAACAAGAGGTTAGTATGGAAGATAATTTAAGAGTTGATACAGTTTCTAAAAAAATTTTTAAAATATTACAAAAAGTTGATCATTATAGTATGTCAACGGACTCTTTTTACTACCATATTTTTGCCAATGTGCCGAGAAGTTTTAAGAAGAATATTATAGAGCTTTGTAGTGGAAACGGTGGTATTTCGATAATTCTTAGAGAAAAGTCTGATGCGAAAATAGAAATGTTAGAAATTCAAGAAGATTTGATTGAACTGAGCAAAAAAAGTTTAGAGTTAAATGATATTGCTAATGTAGATGTACGAAGTGGCGATATAAAAAAATGTAAAAGAATATTATAGACCATCTTCTTTTGATTATGTAATTTGTAATCCGCCGTATTTTTTCCTGTTGAGAATATGCCGAATCAACGTGAAAAATTTAACCATAATATTTCACGACATGAACTCTTATGTAACCTTAGTGATGTAGTACAGGCGATTAGGTATTTAGTTAAACAAAATGGAAAGTTTGCACTGGTTCATAGAACTTATAGAATAAGTGACATCATTTCTGAATGTGAGAAAAATGGACTTGCAATTAAGAGAATAAGATTTGTATACAGTAAGCCTTCAAGTGAAAATAGTAAAAATAGTATTAATTGAGGGAAGTATATCGAAAAGTCAGTGATATTAAAGTTGAACAACCATTTTATATTTATAATGAAGATGGTAGTTATACAGACGAAATGAAGAAAGTGTATGGTATTTATGAGTAGTTTTATGTATGTAGTTGAGTGTTACGACAAAACTTGGTATACTGGATATACAACAGATATTATAAGAAGAATTAAAACTCATAATGCTAAAAAAGGTGCGAAGTATACAAGGGTGAGAGTACCTGTAAAACTAATTTATTTTGAAGAGTTTGAAACAAAAAGCGAAGCAACGAGTGCAGAAAGTTTATTCAAAAAACGTACTCGTAGTAGTAAAGAAGGGTATATATTATCTAATTTAGATACAGAAAAAAGACAAAAAATAAAGGAATATAATAAAAAAATAAAGGAAAAATAACTATGTTATATTTAGTGGGAACGCCAATAGGTAATTTGGAAGATATTACATTAAGAGCACTTAGAGTGCTAAAAGAAGCGGATATAATAGCTTGTGAAGATACGAGAAATACTCAGAAGTTATTGAATCATTATGAAGTAAAAGGTAAGAAACTACTTAGTTATCACGAACATAATGAGGATAAAATGAGTGATAAAATAATAGAATACTTAGAAGAAGGTTTTGACATAGCATTGGTAACAGATGCGGGTATGCCATGTATTTCAGATCCAGGGTATGTACTTGTAGAGAAAGTGAAATTCAGGGCTTGATGTTGTTGCTTTACCAGGTGCTAATGCTGGTCTTACAGCGCTGGTAGCTAGTGGAATAGAATCTTATAATTATACTTTTTATGGATTTTTACCGAGAAAAAGTAAAGAACTCAAACAAAAGTTAGAAATTATTTTAAGCTCAAAGACAACTGGGATTTTGTATGAGAGTCCACATAGAGTGAAAAACTTAGTAGAAGAGATTTCTAAGATTACACCAACAAGAAAAATTGCAGTAGCGCGAGAGCTTACGAAGATGTTTGAACAAATAGAAACATACGAAGCTAGTGTGATATTAGAAATGTTGGGAGGAGAAATTAAGGAAAAAGGGGAATTTGTTGTTATTATTTCTCCATCAAAAGATGAGGAAAAGACGGAAACCAACCTTGATGATATTGTAGAAATAATATATGAAAAAAAGTTCAAAGTGGTGAGAAAAAAATCAGAAGCTATTAAAAAAATACTGCTAAAGAATATGGCATAAATAAAAAAAGAGGTTTATAACTTATATCATGAAAAAAATATGATTAGTTTCATAGTAGTAAATATATTAATAGTAATATTTTTTTAATCGCAGCGATTCACATAAAAAGTATTTTTTTCCTACCTTTAACGTTTTTTTGTATTTCTAAATATATATTTAATATATAGAAGAAGTTCTGATTTAGATAAAAATGAACAGAAGAAAAAAATTATGCTTCATAATGTCAAGAATTCTTTAGGAGTAATACTTGGATATACAGAAGCGCATAATGATGAATTAATTACAAAAGAAGAACTAGATAAAAAGAATTAATGAGGAAATTCAAGAAATAGTTTCAATGATAAAAAGACGAGATTTATAAGTAAACCTCGTCTTTTTGTTTTTTTATTTTGTATAAATCAAAATTTACATAGGAGAGATGGTTTTTAAACCATCTCTTTTTTTATTATCGCAATTTTTGCGCAAAAAGCATTAAAATACTTATAAATTTTCTTGATGTTTAAAAAAATATAAAATAAACTATAAACATCTATAAATGTTATTATAACAATGTTTTAAAGTGTTTAATGATTTCCTATCGAATTTAAAAATTAAGTATTTTTTGCTATATCCCATTATTCGTTGTAATTATTGATTATTCTATTGTTTTCTCTAGCTTTTTTTCTACGTTTTTTTCCATGTATTAGCAGAGAAGAACACTATTAATGGCATTAATTCTAAAACGTCCCAGTAACATTGAAATAGATAAAACTATTTTTTTGTAAAGTAAGGTATTTCAGAAAAAAATTACTCATAGGACCATAGTGATTAAATGCAGGTCCAGCATTGCTAATAGATGTTACTGTTAAAGAAATTGCATCTTCAAAGTCGTTAATTTGAAATGTTATTAAGAAAAGGATAATAACATATACAAAGCCAAATAATAGTAGATAGTTAGATAATGGGGTAGTATCTTTAACTATTTCCATCTATCTTAAACATTGAAATTTTTCGTGGATTTAGTGCCTTACTTATACTTTGTTTAGCATTTTTAACGAAGAAGATTAGACGTGGAATCTTAATTCCACCAGCAGTACCACCAGTACAGCCGCCAACAATCATAAGAATCAATATTATCATTTTAGAAAATACAGGCCAGATGTTAAAATCGTTGTAGGTGAACCCTGTAGTTGAGACCACTGAAGAAACGGTAAAAAATACATCTAGTAAGCTGTGATTTGGTGTGTCATAAGACCTATAGATATCTAAAAACATTATTATTGACAAAATAGAAATCATACCGAAGAACCAACGTAACTCTTCACTTTTCAATACCTTAAAGTATCTTTTGAATACAATGAAATATATTAAGGTAAGATTCATAGAGAAAATTAGCATGAAAATAGCTATAACTACAGTAATATATGTACTATTATAATATGCTATTCCAGCATTCTTTACAGCGAATCCCCCAGTCCCAGCAGTAGAGAATGCTAGATTTATACTATCGAAAGGTCCGATTCCACCTATCATTAATAAGAAGAATAAAATAATAGTTAGGGAAATATAAATTCCGTATAGGTAAATTGCTGTTTGTTTCATAGAAGATACAACTTTCCCAAAGTAAGGGCCAGGAACTTCAGCTTTTGCAATATGAATAGTGTGAGGTGAACGTGGGAGAATTGCTAATGCAAATACTATAACTCCCATTCCCCCGATGAAATGTGTAAAACTACGCCAAAATAACAAACTCTTTTCTATAGCTTCAACGTCTTGTAATATTGTTGATCCTGTCGTAGTAAAACCACTAACTGTTTCAAAGAAGCTATCAATATAATGTGGGATTTCTCCAGATAGATAGAATGGAAGAGCCCCAAGTATAGAAAAGATAATCCATGTTAATGTAACAATTACATATCCCTCTCTTTTATAAAAATCACGTTCAGTGACATCTCTTGTAAGAAAATGTATTATCCCCGATAAAACAAAACAAATCAGAATTGTACTGAAAAATGAATTAGTAATTCGGATAGGTTCATGATAAATCACTGACACTATCGTAGGTAAAATTAATAAAGCAGATAAGAGCATTATCATCTTACCAACAACGTGGAAAACCATTTTAAAGTTCATAGATTACCTCCTTACAAGAATATCGTCAATATGTTCAATTTTATGACCATAGTTTACTACGACAACATTATCATGTACTTTTATCTCATCTTCACCATTTGGAAAAATTTGTTTATTATTACGAATTATAAAAAGCAATAAGCATATTATCGTTAATATCTAACTCTCTTAGTTTCTTTCCAAGAACTTTAGTATTGGGGCTAGAAATTTTAAATTCAATAACTTCAGCTTTACTGTTAGCTATACGATAGTAGCTTTCTATATCAGTGGCTCTACTACATTGTAATGATTTTAGTGTACTTTTTTTAATAATATTTCCAACAATTTCTTTTTGGTGTGATATATGAATATTGACCAATATCTTCAGCTATTTGTTTTAGTGATGCTCGGTTAACTTTAGCGACTGTCTTTTTAATTCCTAATTTATCAGCGTATAGGTTAATTATAATATTTTCTTCATCCAGTCCTGTTAATGAGATACAACTGTCAAATGTTTGGATACCTTCTTCTATCAAGGTATCACGATCACTCCATCTGCCCATATAACATCAATTTCAGGAAAAGTCTCGCTTAAAGAAATTGCCTTCTCTTTGTCAATCTCGATTACTTTTGTGTAGAAAGATGCTTTTTGTAAAAATTCTACTAAATAATAAGCAACTTTTCCTGCACCAATTATTAAAGAAGAGGTTACTTTTTTTTCAAGATTTTCTTTATTTCCTAGTAATTTATAGAATTTTTTTAAATTTTTATTAGAAGCGGTAATATGAACTTTATCACCTACTTTCAAAAAAATATAATTTCCTCGAGGAACAAAAAAACAGTTCCTTTTCTTTCTACAAGACATACTAATGAAGGAAAATCAATATATTTTTCTACTATCAATAAGTGAAACACCGTTAAGTAAGCTATTTTTCATTGATAATAACTTCTAAAATATTGAATTTATTGTTAGAAAAAGCTCTCAACTTTTTATTGCAGTAGGATATTTTAACATATAGAAAATTTGTTTTGCAGCCTCATACTCTGGATTAACCATTAGGTCAATTCCTAGAGATTTTTTTATGAATTCTTTTGTTTTTGAATATTCAGGATTACGAATTCTCGCAATTGTGTATTTAGCGCCCATCTGTTTAGCAGCTATACATGCAATCATGTTTATTTCATCACTAGTTGTAACCGATATAAACATATCTGTATTTGCGGCATCGGCTTCAGATAATATATCTGAATTTGCGCCATTTCCGACTAATCCATTAATATCATATGTTTCAACTAGTTTTTCAACACGACGTTCATTTGTGTCAATAATTGTTACTTCATCAAATGTGTTAGAAAAGTCTGTACACAATAATTCACCAACTTTTCCACCTCCGACTATAATTACTTTCACGTTAATACTCCTTTTTTTAATGATATTCATATTATAACGCAAAAATATAATAAAATTTCTATAAAGTATTTTTTGGAATTAATATCCATATATGAAATAGATAAAAAGTAATGTCTAAAAAAATTTAATTGGTGAAGATTTATAAATAATTAAATAATCTATATTAAAAATAATTAAGTTTATGATATAATTAGTGTTGGGAAAAAAATCTTCTCATTTTATTCCTAATAATTAGTTTTTAAAATAAGGAGGAGTCAGGTGGCAAGAATATCTAAACAAGACATCGATTATATTTTTGATAACATTGATATAGTGAGTTTAGTTAGTGAATACGTCAAGTTAGAAAAAAGAGGGCAAAACTACTTAGGATTATGTCCGTTTCATAATGAAAAAACACCATCTTTTACTGTTTCTCCTGAGAAAAAAATAGCCCATTGTTTTGGATGCGGTAAAGGTGGGAATATTTTTCAGTTTGTATCGTTGATAGAAAATATTACATATAATCAAGCAATCGCTAAACTAGGAACAAGGTTAGGACTAGATTTAGAGTCAAATGATAATAAAGAAGCTAGTTACGATTTTAACAATGAATTGGATGTAATGTATTACGGGCACAGGCTTTTATCGGATTATTATAATTATATTCTACTAAATACGAAAGAAGCAGAAGATGCACTTAAATATTTATTAGATAGGGGACTAAGTGAGGATGTTATTAAACATTTTAATCTTGGCTATGCTCCTCGAGATAACAATATTGCTTTAAACTTTTTTAATTCGAATAAGATTAATTTGGATTTAATGGTTGAAGCGGGATTACTAGGAAAAAAATGATAATGGAGATTATTATGATGTCTTCAAAGATAGAGTAATGTTCCCTATAAAAAATAATCAAAATCAAGTTGTAGCATTTTCAGGAAGAACAATGTCTTCTGATAAGAATGTTCCGAAATACTACAACACGCATGAAACGAAGATTTTTGAAAAAAGAACAGTTTTATATAATTTTTCAGATGCGCGTTCATTTATAGCTAAAGAAAATGAAGTGATTTTATGTGAAGGATATATGGATGTTATTAAAGCTCATCAAAATGGTATGAAGAATACTGTTGCATTGATGGGAACAAACATAGATAATAATAAATTAAAAAGAACTTTTATCACTTGTAAAAAAATAACACTAAGCTTTAGATAATGATGAAGCGGGATCAAAAGCTCAGATAGAGATTGGAAACAGAATTATCCAAACAACTGACAATGTATATAAGTTGAAATTTTTCTGGTGCGAAGGACTTAGATGAATTTTTTTAACTGAAAAAAATATTAAAAACTCCTGATTTTTGATGTTGAAAATTATTTAAGAAATAATAAAGAACACTTTATTAATTATAAAATTGAATATTGTAAAAAAATGATTCAAAGTCAAATATAGAACAACGTATCAAATATAAAAAAACGAAATACTTGTCAATATTGCTTATGTAGAAGATGAATCATTAAAATATATATTGCTTACTAATTTGGCAGAGGAGTTTGGAATCGAACGACAAGTTCTTCTTAAAGAATTAGGTAAAGTGAATGTGAAGAGGAAGAAAGCAACAGTAGAGTGGGTGACGCCAACAAATCCAGAACTGTTGTTTAGAACAATTAATTACGATAAGAAAAATGTGTAAGTTATTTAAATACTTTTTTTGTCGATAGATCATTATTTGTAGAAAAAAATATAACGACTTAGAAAAATGTCAATTTCCTCAAGAAGCCTTTGTGAACCTAATGGATTACTTGGTAATTTATTATAATAATAATTTAGAATTCCATATCTATAAGTTTATTCATAGCATTGAGGATGATGAAGTGGTACGACTTGCAACATATATAGATGAAACAGATTTTTCTAATTGAAGAAAAATCCAACTGTTGATGTTGTAGGTGATTATATACGCTATTTTTTTCAAATACACAAATGACATTAAAAAGAAATAAAAGAAAGACTTAGAGTAGCCATTCAAGAAATGGATACTGAAACTCAAAAAAAGAATTATTAATAAAGTTAAAAACAATATAAAAAAATAGAGGAGAATGACATGGCTAAGAAAGTAAAAGATTTTGAAACAATAAAAAAAGAATTACTAGAAAAAGGTAAAAAACAAGGAGAGTTAACGCAAGAAGAGATCGTAGATGCTTTATCGAAATTAGATGTTTCTTCAGAAGCAGTCGACGATTTTTATGAAGAGCTAAATAATGAGGATATCATATTAATCAATGCTAATCATGAAGAAGAAGAGGAAGAAGAATTAGATTTAGAAGATTTATCAGTTCCAGCTGGGATTAGAACAAATGATCCAGTGAGAATGTATTTAAAAGAAATCGGGAAAGTACCACTATTATCAAAAGAAAAAGAATTAGAGCTTTCTAAAATTATCGAAACAGGGACTGAAGCAGAAAAAGAACAAGCTAAAAAAGATTTAGCTGAAGCTAACTTACGTCTTGTAGTAAGTATCGCAAAACGTTATGTAGGTCGAGGAATGCTATTCTTAGACTTAATCCAAGAAGGTAACATGGGATTAATCAAGGCGGTAGAAAAATTCGACTACTCAAAAGGGTTCAAGTTTTCTACTTATGCAACTTGGTGGATTCGTCAAGCAATTACCCGTGCTATTGCAGACCAAGCTAGAACTATTCGTATTCCAGTTCACATGGTTGAGACTATTAACCGTCTAATTCGTATTCAAAGACAATTGCTTCAAGATTTAGGTCGTGAGCCAAAACCTGAAGAAATCGCTAAGAAAATGAATATGACTCCAGAAAAAGTTCGTGAAATTTTAAAAATAGCTCAGGAGCCAGTTTCATTAGAAACACCAATCGGGGAAGAGGATGATTCACACTTAGGAGATTTTATCGAGGATAAAGAAGCACAATCTCCAGTAGAACATGCAGCAAATGAGTTATTAAAAGAGCAATTAGAAGAAATATTAGAAACACTTACTGATCGTGAAGAAAATGTGTTGAAATTGCGTTTTGGGCTAAAAGATGGTAAGACTCACACTTTAGAAGAAGTAGGTAGTGCGTTTGGGGTAACTCGTGAACGTATTCGTCAAATCGAAGCGAAAGCTATTAGAAAATTAAAACATCCATCTAAACTTAATAAACTAAAAGGATTTATGGAGTAATTCCAGAGTGTTAGGTTAATTAGATATTTATGAAAAAAAGTCAAGGTTAAAAAATTTTTTAACCTTGACTTTTTTAGTAGTGGATAAATATATCGCCGTGTTCATTTGTTGGTTTGAATAACGTCACTACGAAAGTAAAAAAACTGCTATGATTGATGGAATAAAAAGTCCAACAAAAATAGTAGACATAGTAGTCCTTTGAAGTTCTTTCCTACATAAAAGTATTGAATTCCGAAGTGCCCTAAAAAGAAGGTGATTAATAAGAATACTACTTTATTAACATATCTTCCAGGAATATATCCGCGATTATTAGTGGGATCATAATAGTATTTAGTCATTAGTAGACCTCCATATGGATTATTTAAGGATAATAATAACATAAAATAATTTAGTATTCAATAGTAAAAAGCTAATCTCTGTATTTTTTAAGTAATTTAATATCGTTCTTTGAAATAATAAAAAAATATACCTAACATAATAAATTAGCCAGGTATATTAAAAATTATTATCGTTTTGTTTTTAAGGTTTTTCTTTCCAATCTTGAAGACCATTTTTTAGCATATAAACGTTTGTATAACCATTCTTTTTAAGAGTTAAAGCAGCACGTGGAGCTAAAGTTCCATTTTTATCACATAGATAAATAGGTTGATCTTTTCTTAAAGATGTATATAAGAAATTGAATTGAGAAGAAGGCATATTACGAGCACCGTTAATGTGAGCGTATTTAAAATCTTCTTTCTCTCTGACGTCGATTAATTGAACTTTTCTAAGATTTTTTCTGAATTCTTCATAAGGAAGTTTCGTTACAGCGCCTTTTAATCTGAAGTAATTAAATAGTCCCACTGCTCCTAAAACAACCACTAAAACTATTGTCGATAGTAAAAATGATGACATAATGAACTCCTTTTTAATAAAATATATGTAAGTGAATTATATCATAATTTGAAAATTTGTTCAACATTGATTATAATTAGTATGAACGCTAAAAAAATATAAAATGTATTAATTGGAGATAAAAATGATTACATCGATTGGAAATAAAAAAAGATAAAAAGATATTCAAAAAAATTAAAAGAAAATAGAAATATAAAAAAATATGGTAGGTATTTAATAGAAGGAAAACATCTGGTAGAAGAAGCTTTAGAAGCAAAAGTAGTAGAAGAAATTATCATTTCAGAGAATTTTTGAAGAATATAATATAGTTGATTCTTTTTAATGGTGAGTTTAATTAGAGTTTCTGATAGTGTTATGAAAAAGTTTATCTGATACAATAACTACTCAAGGTATTATAGCTGTATGCTGTATCGATAAAAAAAGAGTTAGATATTAATAATTACAGTAGGGTTCTTATTTTGGATAAGATTCAAGATCCAGGGAATTTAGGAACAATTATAAGAACAGCAGATGCATTCAATTTTGATTGTATTATTCTTGGAAAAGGTACTACAAGTTTATATGGACAAAAAGTTATTCGAAGTACACAAGGGAGTAATTTTCACATAGACTGTTTTGATAATATAGATTTAGTTGAGTTAATTGATAAAATGAGTAATTTCAATATTTTTCGCTACTAGTCTAAAAAGCGGATAAATATATAGAACAATTAGATAATATTACAGGAAAAGTTGCAGTTGTCTTTGGAAATGAAGGCGCGGGAGTTAGTGAAGAAATATTATCAAAAGTAAATAATTTACTTAAAATTGCAATGCCTGGAAGAGCCGAGAGTTTAAATGTATCCATAGCAGCTGGGATTGTAATGCACTATATTTCTACCAATTTAAAATAATAAATTTACTATTTATTATAAGTGTGGTATTATGGTAAATGTGAAAATAAAGAGAGAGGTGAAATCTAATGTTAAAAACTATAGCAGTAGACAAAAAAGGAGATATCCTTACTGACGTTAGTTTAGAAAGACTAAAAGAGCAAGACATAGCTTGGTATTGGGTTGATTTTGATACACCAACACGAAGTGAAATACAATTGCTTACAACATTCTTCAAGTTTCACGAACTTTTAATTGAAGACTGTTTAACACTTTTACAAAGACCAAAAATTGAAATTTCAAGACAACAAATATTTTTAGTATCGCATGTTCTTAAAAATATTGATTCAGATTATGAGACTTTAAATATGTTTGTTGGAAAGAACTATATAGTAACGTTCCACCTCTCACACATACGTTACGTAAATAAAATAGTTCCAAAAATCTTACAACGTGGATCGGAGTACTCTCCACTACATGTGATGCACATGTTAGTGTCGGAAATTGTAGAAGGGTATATCCCGATAATTTCTAAAATTGAAAATCGTCTTGATGAGATAGAAGAAACCGATTTTTATAAATCAGGTAGTAAAATTATGGATGAGGTTTTTCGAATTAAGAGGAGATTTATTAAAGCTTCGTCGTGGTCTAAGACCAATGCGTGAGGTTCTACACAGATTCTTAGTTTCGCGTCGTGTAGAAATGACAGATAATGATAGAAAATACTTCCATGATATCTATGATGACCTTGTTCAACAGACAGAGATAATTGAGGCAAACCGTGAGTTAGCTAGTGATATTCGTGAGAACTTTATGACATACAACTCACTTAAATCTAACAATATTATGATGATATTAACGGTTATATCTACAATTTTCTTACCGTTGACCTTCATAGTAGGATGGTATGGTATGAACTTTAAGTATATGCCAGAATTAGAATGGCAATATGGGTATTATATCGTTGTTGCTATAATGTTTGGTATAGCATTTGGTATGCTATGGTTCTTCAAGAAAAAAGGTTGGCTTGATATGTTTAAATAACATTGTCAAAAAGGTTGGAATAATGAATATTTTTTTAAATTAATGATCTTATTTTTTTATGATATTACTTGCAAATTTTCTCAATGATACGAATTGATTTTTGTGAAGTTTTTTTCAAAAAAAAATAGTACGAGAGAAATAAAAAGTTTTCGTAATGTTAGTTTCTTTTTGCACTAGGATATATTGCATATATGACTATTATTACAATTTATGAATTATCTTTAACTATTGTAAGATAATTCATTAGAAAGGAAATTGTATGGATAAAGAATTAAAAAAAAATAAAAAAAGAAACAAGGATTGAAAAAGTCACGTGAAGATAAATTATTAGCTTTTTATTGGTGGTAAATTTATAATTTATATACTATTAATAATTATTCTTTTGGGTATAGCTATTTATCTTTATACAGAAATATCGTATATTTTTACACCAATTAATACGATAATTTCAAGCATTATTACACCGATTATAGTTGCGTATGTATTTTTACTACATGTTGAATCCATTGGTGAATTTTTTTGAGAAGAAAATGTCTAGGTTTATAGGAAGTTTACTTGCGATATTCGTTGGTATAATTACTATACTTATTGTAATTATTGGAGTAGTTCCTATTATTGTGGAACAAACACAGAATTTAATAACTGCATTACCTAGATATATTGAGATAGTTAAAGGTTACTTAGAAACATATTCAGATAATGCGTACGTACAGGTAGTTGTAGAATATGTTAATAATAATCTTAATGTTTCTAAAATTAGTGAAAAACTAGTTAGTATTGCTACATCTATTGCACAAGGGGTAGTATCATCTATTTCTTCTACTGCTTCAGTTTTAGTTACTATGCCATTTGTGTTATTTTTCTTATTAAAAGATGCATCACATTTTAACAAGTTTGTAATCAGTTTACTACCGAAAAAACTTGAACAACCAGTAGCTGATACTATTGATGAAATTGATGAAAAAGTTGGGTCGTATATTCAGGGGCAAATGCTAGTATCACTATGCATAGGTATTATGTTATTTATAGGTTATAATGTAATAGGTTTACACTATGCTTTCTCATTAGCTACTATAGCTGCATTCTTAAGTATAGTCCCTTACCTAGGACCTGTTATCGCAATTACACCTGCAATGTTAGTAGCAGCTTCAACAAGCTGGGTCATGGTTGTTAAGATGCTTGTTGTTTGGGGAATTGTTCAGTTTTTAGAAGGGAATATTATTTCACCTAATATAATGGGAAGAAGCATGAATATGCATCCGCTTACTGTTATCTTTGTAATTCTTATAGGAGTTAATATTGCAGGTGTAGTGGGAGCTATTCTAGGGATACCTGTATATTCTATCTTGAAAGTTTTAATAGGAAAATTATTACTTTCAATAAAAGATAGATATAATAAATTTTATGGATAAAGTTAATAAGAAGCTCTAGAGTTTAAATCTAGAGTTTTTTTATTTTTTTAGTAGAGTAAAATTTTTTTAAAAAAATATATAAAGAGGTATAAGATTAAGAAAAATATAAAAAAATATCTACTTTTAAAAATCAATAAACAATATGTAAAACCAAGTAAAATAACGTTAAAATCAAAAAAAGTTTTGAAAGTGTTTGTTACTTATTGCTTTATAAATCATCACTTACATGCTATAATGATATAGTTAAATATTAGTAATTGAGGTTTGAGAATATGAATATGATGAAAAAGTTCAATAATCTTTTTGTAGGAGAAGATGATTTTGAAGAAGTAGTAGAAAAAGAAGAAGTGAGACAAGAACAACCTAAGCCAAAACCGATAAAAAAGGAGAATTCAGTGGTAACTAAACAAAATGTACAAAACCAATCAACAGGAAGAACTAGTAATGTTATATTAACAGAACCATTAGTTTTTGCTGATAGCAAGGATATTGTAGATGACATTAAAGCGAAACAAAGTAGTAATTATAAATTTAAGTAAATTAGATGTTGAAACATCAGACAGATTATTAGATTTCATTTCTGGCGGAATTTATGCATTAGGAGCTAGATTAAAAACAATAGGTGAAGATATTTATTTATGTGTTCCTAATGGTGTTGAAGTTTCAGGAGACTTTTACGAAGGAGAGTATTAATTTGCTAAATATTACAGAATATTTTTTTGGGTATATAAATTCGTAAAATATCTTTTTTTAACTTTTTATGAATATAGCTTGTTAGCTTATATTTTAACTTCTGGGTACCACAAATAAAAAAATAATTTTTATTGTAGAATTTCTTGAAGCTATTTGTGAACCATACTTAAAAATTCTTTAGAAAAAAATAATTCCACCATTAGGAATGTTAGATATTTCACCAGTAGCTGCACTTATAGTATTAAGTATTATAGAAAAATATTATAATAACATTATTATTTAAAAACAAATTAGTGTCATGAGGAAATTGAATTTTTTTACAGCAAGCATCTGCTGAGCATAGAGAAGTAGCTGAGAAATTATTACAAAGTGTTAGTTTTGTGGAGAATCGCAACACTGTTACAAAATTCTTAACAAATTTTGAACAAGTGATTCTAAGTCAAATAGTATCGTATAACTATAGTGACTTTTAAAGTTGAATTTTTTTGGTGGTTTTTAATGATGCTGAAAGAAAAAAAGCTAAGATTATTTCTAATGAATATTATGATGTAGATTTTGACATTGTTTGTTTAAAAGCGAAATTTAATAATAAATTCAATAAAGTAGAACATAGAAATATTTTAGGAGCTATTCATAATCTTGGTATTAATTTTAATAGATTTGGTGATATCATTGTTTTAGAAGATGAAGTTTTTATTTTTGTTGATGAAGAAATTGCGGATTTTATCTCAATGGAATTCACAAAAGCAGGAAGGGTAAGCTTAAATTTTGAAAGAGTTGATCTTTCTGATGTGACTATCAAAAAAAAGTATGAAGACTTTGAGATAATTAGTTCATCCTTTAGAATTGATTCAATAGTAGCGAAGATTACTAATAAATCTCGTAGCAAGGTAAAAGAATTTTTTTAGAACAAGATTTTCATTAAACTAAAACCATGTTGTTTTTAAGAAATGGAGAGAAAACATGTGCTACAGAGGACATTATTTCTATTAGAAAGTATGGGAGATTCGTAGTAAAAGATTATAGTCAAAATAAAAAAAAGTTTAAAAATATAGAATAACAATTTTCAAAAATTAATTTAAAAAAATAGCTAGTATAAGAAATACTAGTTATTTTTTTGTTGTTAAATTTTTTTTATGAGCGTTTTTCATTTTTGTTAAAGTAAATTCTGTGATATACTTTGTGGTATAAAACAAAAAATATATATAAATATGAGGTAGGTAAAAATGAAAAAAATATTATTAACTATTTTTTCTTTTTTATTGGTATTTTCTTTAATTGGATGTTCTCAAAAGAGTACAACGAAAGAAGAAAAAGTTTTAAAATTAGGTGTAGTGCCTAGTAGTAATAGTGAAAAGTTAGTAGATGACCTGACGCCATTTGCAAAGGCATTGGGTGATAAATTAGGGATGAAGGTCGAAGTGTTTACGGCAAGTAGTTATATAGGAGTTATAGAAGGAATAGGAAGTGGAAGTGTTGATTTTGGATTAGTTCCACCGTTCTCAGCAGTTCTTTCTAATAAGCAAAGTAATACAAAAAACCTTCTTGTGGGAAGAAGTACGAGTGGTAAACCTGGTTACTTTGCAGAAGTATTTGTTAGAAAAGATTCTGACATAAAAAGTATAGCTGATTTAAAAGGTAAGAAAATAGCTTTTGTTGATCCATCTTCAGCTTCTGGGTATATATATGCAGGAGCAATGATGAAAGAAGCTGGTATTGATTTAGAAAAAGATATTCAGTACCAATTTAGTGGCGGACATGATAAAAGTTTACAATTATTATTAAATAAAGATGTTGATGCAGTAGCAAGTTATGAAAATGTCATAAGAAAATATACAAAAAGAATTTCCAACATTAAAAAGAGGATGTTAAAGTTATCGCTAAAAGTGAATTAATACCAGGAGTAACGGTGGTTGCATCAAACAATCTTGATGAAGAAATGCAGAAAAAAAGTTAAAACAAGCGCTATTGGATATTCAAAATGATAAAGAAACACTACAAATTTTTAACAAATTTATTTAGTATTACAGGTTTTGAAGAACCAAATAATGATGCATATAAAGCTATAGAAAAAAATCTCTGAAAAAAATGAATATAGACTTAAATAAAGTTAAATAATAAGGTTAAATAGAAAAATAAGTTTAAATATTTTTTTCAAAAAAACAATATTTTTTTATTAAGTGATAAATCTTGATATATCAACGTTTTTTAGAAGTTTATTTAAAATAGAAATTAAAAAACAGAAAAAAAGTTATACAAAAGTATTGACATTATGTTAATACTTTTGTATAATAAATATTGTTCGTTAGGAACACAAATATTTATCCACAGTAGCTCAGTTGGTAGTAGCATCTGACTGTTAATCAGAGGGTCGCAGGTTCGAGTCCTGCCTGTGGAGTTGGAGTAGTACTCAAGAGGCTGAAGAGGCGCCCCTGCTAAGGGTGTAGGTCGGGAAACCGGCGCGAGGGTTCAAATCCCTCCTGCTCCGTTTTTTTATTGGCCCGTTGGTCAAGTGGTTAAGACACCGCCCTTTCACGGCGGTAACACGGGTTCGAATCCCGTACGGGTCACCATTTGAATTAATACATTGAGAATAAGAGTTAGGTCCCGTGGTGTAGCGGTTATCACGCCTGCCTGTCACGCAGGAGATCGCGGGTTCGATTCCCGTCGGGACCGCCATTATTGCCTTGATAGCTCAGTTGGTAGAGCAATGGATTGAAGCTCCATGTGTCGGCAGTTCGACTCTGTCTCAAGGCATTTTTTTATTTTATCTTACTATTTTGGCGGCTGTGGCGAAGTGGTTAACGCATCGGATTGTGGTTCCGACATTCGGGGGTTCGATTCCCCTCAGCCGCCCCATTTTTTGAATTAGAGTGAAGAAGTAGTGTAACTGTACATTGCTTCTTTTTTGTTTGTTTACTTTTGTAAGCAAAATATTAGCATAATTTAAAAAAGAGGAGTAAAATAGTATCTATAAAATATTAGGAGATTAAAATCATGGAAAAAACATTCGAACAACACTTAGAGAACTTTAAAGTAATTGATTCAAAAACTGCATTAGAAAAAATTGAATCAAAAGAAAAATTCGTATTATTTATTGGGAGATCTTCATGCCCATTTTGTAGAAAATTCATGCCGAAAATTAGTGAAGTTGTAGCTTCTAATAATGTAGAAGCGTTCTTCATTAACTCTGAAGATTTTTCTGATGCTTCAGGAATTGAATCATTACGTTCAAAATACTCTGTAAGAACTGTACCTGGTTTACTAGTTTCTGAAACTGGTGAAGTTAAAGTTGTATGTGATTCTAGCTTATCTGTAGAAGAAATTATTGCATTTATTAAATAATTTTTATACTCGTCTATTTTAAGTAGGCGAGTTTTTTATTTTTTGATATAGAAATATTAAGATAAGAATTAAGACTGTAAAATATTAAAGAAAAATATAATATTAAAATACTGAAAAAAATACTATGTTAAGTGATATAATAGTAATTATAAAAATTTTACTAACTATAATGGATAGTAATGCATATAAATCATTATAGAATAATGAGGTGATAGAGTGAAAAGTGAGAAGTTAGAAGTTAAGAATCTAGTGTTTTAATTACGGCGTAAAAAAACATTTTAAATGATATATCATTTGAGGTTTCAAATGGGGATTTTATTGCAGTCGTTGGTAAAAGAGTGGTGCAGGGAAATCTACGTTGTTAAGGTGTTTAAACTTGTTAAATAAACCTAAATCTGGTGAAATTATTATTTCTGACGAAAAATATAGTTAATTTTAATAGAGCAAAATTGAAAACTATTAAGAAGAGATATTGCTTTTATATTTCAAGATTATAATGTACTAGATAATTTATATACAGTTGAAAATGTTTTTGACGCCATATTTAGTAAAAAAATCTGTCATAGGTCTTTTATTAGGATATACAAAAAAAGAATATAATGAGGGTGTTGATTTCCTAAAAGCAAGTTGGACTAGGAGATGAAGCTTTTAAAAAGTCTAAGTATTTATCAGGTGGTCAAAAAAACAAAGGGTTGCTATAGCTAAAAGCATTAGCACAAAAATCCAAAAAAATTTCTACTAGCTGATGAACCTGTAAGTAGCTTAGATGAAAAAAATACGACTCTTATAATGGATACATTTAAAAAAAATTAAATGTAGAAAAAGGAATAACAGTACTTATAAATCTTCACGATGTTAATCTTGCGAAAAAAATATAGTACGAAGATTTTAGGATTAAAGGATGGAAAAAGTTTTTATTTTTATAAAGATTCTGAGAAGGTGACTAAAGATGAATTTGAAGAACTTTATAATTAAAAAAATCTATAACGAAGTTAGCTTCATTGGCTTTTTATTGTTTTGATTATTTTTTTATTGCATATAGCCAATATGATACAAAAGACTTTTTCATTAGGATTTAAAAAGGATACAGAATCTTCTGGGACGCATGTATCCTGTTGATTTTTTTCTATTTTTACCTGAATTGAAACAACCGATTATAGAAACAATTAATATTGCTCTATTTTTCATCTATATTAGCTTTATGCACAACGTTAATATTACTACCAATACTAACTAATGTACTATTTAAACTTAAGATAATTCCAAAAATATTTAGTGCGGTATTCTCTGTTTTCAGAACAATGCCATTTCTAATAATTGCTGCGATCTTAGTAAGTTTATTTAGTACTGGAGTATTCAGTGGTTTTGTGAGTATATATTTAATAAATATTCTAACATCAGCTAAGTTATTGAAAAGAATATGCAGAGGAAGTTGAGATTAAACAGTTAGAAGCTATGGAATCATTAGGAGCTTTCAAAATTTATTATCTACAAAAATGCAATTTTATCTAATCTTAAGCCCCAAGTTATCTCTGTATACTTTTTAACTTTGGAATCAAGTATACGTGGAGCAAGTGTTTTAGGATTAGTAGGAGCAGGTGGAATAGGTCAAAGATTATGGCAAGAGCTAAATCACCTTAGATATGATAGAGTTTCTATAATAATTATTACTCTTGTTATTTTTAATCTTCGTAATTGATCTAGTAAGTTATTATTTTTAGAAATTTACAGAATACCTCTCAATTAACTTTTTGAAAAGTTTATGCTTAGAAGAAATCTAGTAAAATTTGGTATTCCTGTTGTTATAGTAGGAAGTATACTATATGTTACTAATTTCATTAATATATCACAAGAGAGATTTTTCATAGGATTAAAACAGTTAAATGTGCTAGCTAAAGGGATTATAAATCCTGATTTAGCATATGTTCCAAAAATGCTTAGCGAGCTGTTTATTAGTATAGAAATTGCATTTAGTGCGACGATTTTTGCGGCTATAACAGCTATATTTACATCTTATTTATCATCGGTGAATCTTTTTGGTAAGTATAAAGCATTAGGTGTAAAAGTCTTTATCAATATATTAAGAACATTTCCACCGATAATAGTGGCATTAATATTTTTCAGAGGATTTGGGCCTGGAGCAATTAGTAGTTTCTTTGCATTATATATTTATACAGTTGGTGTTATGACGAAAATGTATAATGAGGTATTAGAAGGGAATTAATAACAATGTATTACTAATGACAAAAAGTCTAGGACTTGGAAGTTTTATTAGTTATGTTAAAATAATATTTAATGGATACTTTCCTGAATTCGTTACTATAGTTTTATATAGATTTGAATCAAATATCAAAAAAATTCAACTATTTTAGGTATGGTTGGTGCAGGTGGTATTGGACATTTGCTTGTAAATAATATAGAATATAGAAATTGGAATAGAATTTCAACATTATTAATTGGTTTATCGTTATCGATAATTATTATAGAAAATATCTCATACTTTATTAGAATGAGAGTGAAAAAAATAATTAAAGAAAATATTAAAAACAAGGAGAAATAGATGCGTCTTAAAAGTAGGAAAAAAATTGTTAATACCCATTCTTTAAAAAGGAGAGGTGAAAGTAATTTCATCAACTGACTTTGAAGAACAACGTTTTTAAAAAGGGTAGTGAATTATTAATAACTAGAGGAAATCAAGTTGTTAAAAGAAGTAGTTGTAGAAAGCTACAGAACTCATAAAAATAATCTTCTAGTAAAATTTGTAGGAATTGATACAATTGAAGAAGCAGAAAAATTTAAAAATCTACAAATCAAAATCGATTCTGATAATATCGGAGAACTTGAAGAAAATGAGTTTTATTTCCATGAAATTATCGGATGCGAGGTGTTTGATGAAAATAGTAAATCACTAGGTGAGGTAGTTGAGATCCTTACACCTGGTGCAAATGATGTATGGGTAATAAAAGCAGAAAATGGTAAAGAAATTTTAATACCTTACATTGAAGATGTGGTTAAAAAAATAGATGTTGCTAATAAAAGAATTGATATCGAAGTTATGGAAGGGTTAATTGACTAATGAAGATTGATATATTAACGCTGTTCCCAGATATGTTTGATTCATTAAATCATTCAATCTTAGGAAAAGCAAAAGATAATAAGTTATTGGATATAAATATAGTCGATTATCGTAAATTTTCTGGAAATAAACATAACCAAGTAGACGATTATCCATTTGGTGGAGGTCAGGGGATGGTATTAAAACCAGAACCGATATTTAATGCTGTTGAAAGTTTAGATAAAACCGATAAAACACGAATAATTTTACTGTGTCCACAAGGTGAAAGATTCAGTCAGAAAAAAGCAGAGGAACTTTCTGAAGAAGAACACTTGATTTTCATCTGTGGTCACTACGAAGGTTATGATGAAAGAATTAGAGAGTACTTAGTAACAGATGAATTATCGATTGGTGATTTTATTTTAACAGGTGGAGAATTCGCTGCAATGACAATGGTTGATAGTATAGCGCGTCTTGTTCCGGATGTCCTAGGGAAGGAAGAATCTCACAAGGATGATTCATTCTCAACGGGATTATTAGAATATCCTCAATATACACGACCAAAGGACTATAAAGGAATGGTGGTTCCTGATGTATTGACAAGTGGGCACCATAAAAATATAGAAACTTACAGAAAAAAAGAAAGTTTACGGAGAACATTGACTAGACGACCAGATCTACTGGAAAACTATGAATTAAGTAAAGAAGAAGCCAAATTACTTGATGAAATAAAAAAAGAATTAAAAAATTAACGTAAAATAAATGACATAACTGTATTTTTGATGTATAATATTAATATAGTATGTATTGTAAGCACAGGAGGATTAGAAGTAATGACAACTTCATTTGAGGAATTATTAAATAGCTCAGAAATGCTGAAAAAAGGAGATAAAGTAACTGGTACAGTATCTAAAATCGATAACGATAAAGTATACGTTGATGTAGCAGGAGCTCAATATGACTGCGTAATTTTACGTAACCAAATTACTAGAAAGCCATTTGAAAACATTGAAGACGTATTATCAGTTGGTGATGAAGTAGAAGCTCAAGTAACTGGAATTAGAGCAGACCGTGAAAAAAGATTAGAAGATGTACCTGGTGTAATCTACTTATCTCACAAAATTTTAGAAAATGCCGAATATAAAAAATTAATGGAATTATCATGGACTGGAATTATTGAAAAATTCGAAAACGGAGAATTAATTCAAGCAACAGTTTCTGGACAAACTAAAGGTGGATTATTAGCTGATGTAGAGGGATTACGTGCATTTATCCCAGGTTCATACATTGACACTAAATTCAGAAAAGATTTATCTAAATTTGTAGGAAATGAATATACATTCAAAATTGAAGAAGTAGATAAATCTAAAAACAAAATTATCTTAAATAGACGTGTAATCTTAGAAGAAGAAAAAGCTAAAAAATTAGCTGAAGTTTATGGAAATATTAATGAAGGTGATGTAATCGAAGGTAAAGTTAGTCGTATTACTGACTTTGGAGCATTCGTTAACATCGGTGAAGTTGATGGATTATTACATATCTCAGAAATCTCTCACGCTCGCGTAGAGAAAGTTGCTGATGTATTATCAGTTGGAGATACTATTAAAGTTGCAGTTATCGCTGTAGACAAAGAAAATGAAAAAGTTTCACTTTCAGCTAAAACTTTATTACCAACACAATGGGAAGTAGCTCGTGCTACAATTAAAGCTGGAGATGTATTAGAAGGTGTTGTTCGTAACACAACTGCATTTGGAGCATTTGTTGAAGTATTACCAGATGTTGAAGGATTAGTTCACATTTCTCAAATTTCTCACGAAAGAGTTACAAACGTAGAAGACGTTCTTAAAAAAGGTGATAAAGTAAATGTAAAAGTTTTAGAATTTGATTTCGAAAGCGAAAGATTGTCTTTATCAATCAAAGAACTATTAGAAAAACCAGTTAAAGAAGAAGTTAAGGAAGAAGCTGAGTACGATACTTCTTACTTAAAAGATGAAGATACTTCATTCAATCTAGGGGACAAATTTAAAGATATCGAACTTTAATTTGAAAAAATAAAGAAATAAAGGCAGTAGATAGCTTGTCTATTGCTTTTATTTTTTAGGTAGAAATGAATAGTGAATTTTAGTTGAAATGTGGATTTTAACTATGTAACTTTCGCTATTTTAGCTAAAAATATTTAAAGATATGGAGGTAAAAACATGGCAAAACCAACAGTTGCGATAATAGGTAGACCAAACGTCGGTAAATCTACAATTTTTAATAAAATTATTGGTGATAGATTATCTATCGTAGAAGACGTAGCAGGTGTTACTCGTGATAGAATTTACTCAAAAGCAGAATGGTTAAATTACTCATTCTTTATGATAGATACTGGAGGAATTGAATTAGAAGATACTCCTTTCCAAAAACAAATCAGAGCACAAGCTGAATTAGCAATCGATGAAGCAGATGTTATTATTTTCTTAACAAACGGTCGTGATGGAGTAACTAGTGATGATGAAGAAGTTGCTAGATTACTTTATAAAACAGATAAACCAGTTGTACTTGCAGTAAACAAAATTGATAACTTTGATATGAATCATATGATTTATGATTTCTATTCATTAGGATTTGGAGATCCATTCCCAATTTCTGGATCTCATGGATTAGGTATTGGTGATTTACTTGATGAAGTTTGTAAAAACTTTAAAGTTCTAGAAGAAGAGGAAGAAGATGACAAAATTAGATTCTCTCTTATCGGTCGTCCTAATGTAGGTAAATCTAGTTTAATTAATACGATTTTAGGTGAAGAACGTGTTATTGCATCTGATATCGCTAGGTACTACACGTGATGCAATCGATACTGATTTCAAACACAATGGAGATGAATATGTAGTAATCGATACAGCTGGTATTAGAAAACGTGGTAAAGTATATGAGAACTGTGAGAAGTATTCAGTACTTCGTTCTCTAAAAGCTATCGAACGTTCAGATGTGGTCTTAGTGGTTCTTAATGCTGAAGAAGGTATTATTGAACAAGACAAAAAAGTTGCAGGATATGCACACGAATCTGGAAAAGGTGTAATCATCGTTGTTAATAAATGGGATGCAATTGCTAAAGATGATAAGACGATGAAAGAATTTGATGAAAAAATTCGTGATAGTTTTGCTTACTTAGACTATGCTAAAATTATCTATGTTTCAGCGAAAACAAAACAACGTGTATTTAACATCTTCCCGTTAATTAAAGAATCATATGAAAATAGACAACGTCGTATTCAAAGTTCAACACTTAATGAAATCGTTGTTGATGCTGTTTCTATGAATCCAACTCCTCAAGATAAAGGTAAGAGACTTAATATTTTTTATGCATCACAAGTTGCTATTAATCCACCGACATTCGTGTTCTTCGTGAATTATCCAGAGCTTATGCACTTCTCTTATGAGAGATTTTTAGAAAATAGAATTCGTGATTCATTTAATTTTGAAGGAACTCCTATTAAGCTATTAGCTCGTCAAAGGAACTAATAATAAGACGAAGATATTATTATACGGTCTAGAAGTAAATAAACTTTTGGATCGTATTTTCTATATAGAAAAATTTTAAAATACATATTAATAAATAATAGTGAAAACAAAATGAAAAATAATGGGAAATTAATTACTATGAATTATCAATGGTGAAAAATTAGTCAAAATACTAGCAAATAACTTTAGAACGTGGTATAATTCTTCTTATATACTTTACTAATTAGGAGGTAATCTATATGCCATTAGGATATTATGGAATGTCAGGAAGTTATATACTTTACTTTTTACTAATTATGCTGATTCCTTTATGGGCTCAATTTAAAGTAAAAAGAACATACGAAAGATATAAAAAAGTAAGAACAAAATCAGGATTAACTGGAAAAGAAGTTGCAGAAATTATAATGCAAGCAAATGGAATAACAGGTGTTAAAGTAGTAAGAGGTGAGGTTGAGTTATCAGATCACTACGATCCAACTAATAATATTGTAGTACTTTCACCTATTGTTCATGATCAACCGACAGTTGCATCAGTAGCGATAGCAGCTCACGAAATTGGTCACGTTATTCAAGATAAAGTAGCAGATTATAAACCAATGAGATGGAGACACTCATTAGTACCATTAGCTAATCTTGGAGGAAACTTATCAACAATTCTTATTATGGTAGGATTCTTATTAACAGGATTAATTGGTCAATTCGGTTATACTGTTGCTTGGATTGGAGTAGGATTCATGCTATTTGCAGTGCTATTCCAAGTAGTGACATTACCAGTAGAGTTCGATGCTTCGAAACGTGCATTAGAACAAGTGGTTGACTTAAACATCGTGGACGATCAAGAACACAGACACTGTCGTAAAGTTCTAACGGCAGCAGCTTTAACTTATGTTGCAGCAGCAGTTGTAGCTTTAATGGAGATGTTAAGATTCGTCTTCATATTATTAAATAGTAATAATAGAGATTAATGAATAATGGATTGTCAATGGAAATTGGCAATCTTTTTTGTTTTATAATGTACACATTTTTAATTATTTTTAATATCAAAGTTTTACTTAACTATATCTATTGGAAATATAAAAAACAGCTAAACTTATGTAAATAATAAAGGAAAATATCAAGCCATTATTTCTTTCATAATATCTCTATTAATGATATAATATTGTAAGACTATATAATAAAGAGGTAATAAAATGATTTACGGAATTGGTTGTGATATTGTCGATATTCATCGTTTTGAGAAAATATGTCGATGACAAAAAAAGCGACTTGAAAAAAATTATATACAGAAAAATGAGTTAAATGAATTTTTATAAAATAACAAATCATAGAAGAAAAAAATGGAATACTTTGGCTGGTCGTTTTGCTGTTAAAGAGGCAACATCAAAGGCGCTAGGAGTTGGAATTTCTAAGGAATTTTTCTTTTTCATGATGTCGAAGTGAAAAAAAGATGATAAGGGAAACCTTATATTGATTACAAAAATTTTAAAACACATCTTACAATTAGCCATACTGATACAACGGTTGTGGCATTTGTTGTTTTAGAGAAGGGAGATAAGAATGATAATTAAAGATAGACCGACACAACTTAGAGTTGATTTAGATGCACTACTTAATAATTATAATAAGCTAAATAATCTTAATATTGAAAAAAATCGGTTTAGCAGTTGTTAAAGCAGATTCATATGGACTTGGTGCAAAAGTTATTGCGAGACATCTTTATGAAAATGGGGTTAGGCATTTTGCAACTGCAACGTTAGAAGAAGCGCTAGAATTAAAAGATATAATTAAAGACAGCATGATTCTTGTATTAGGGATAATAAATCCTCTAAATGTTAAATATGCTGTAGAAAATAACATATCTTTAACATGTCCATCAAAAGAATGGTTAGAAGATGCTTTATTACAAATACAGGGATTCAATAAAAAAATTAAAAAAATACATGTGAAAATTGATACCGGGATGGGAGAATTGGAGCATCTGAATTAGAAGAATTAGAAGAAATTAATAACTTATTGGCTTCTAGAAAAAAATAGATTTTGAAGGAATTTTCTCTCATTATTCAAATGCTGATGGAGAGAATGATAATTATGATAATTATCAGACCGAAAACTTCGAAAGAAGTATTAAAGTTTTCACGCACAAACCAAAATACCTTCATATTGAAAACTCAGCAGGAACAGTAAAATATAGTGACAGAGAAGATCAATATAATCTTTCTAGAATAGGTATTACCTTATATGGTTGTTATCCTAGTGAGAATATAGAGAAACTAGATAAGATAAAACTAGAATCAGTAGCTTCGTTAGTTAGTAAAGTAACTCATGTTAAGAAATTTTCAAAAGGACAAAGGTTAGGGTATGGGGTAAGTTATGAGGCTGAACAAGATGAGTATATCGCAACAATACCTGTAGGCTATGCTGATGGTATTTTAAGGAGAGCTCAAGGGTTCAAGATTAAAGTAGGATTAGAAGACTGTGAGATAGTAGGACGTGTTTGTATGGATCAACTTATGGTACGTTGTAGTGAAAATATAAAAGTAGGAGACGATGTTTTAATTTTTGGAGAGAATAATGGCCAAAAAATATTAGTCGATGATTTCGCTACATATCAAGATACAATAAGTTATGAAATATTCTGTTGTATAAATAAACGTGTTCCAAGAGTTTATTATAAAAATAAAATGGAGTTATAAAATGTACGAGAAAATTACAAAAAAACTTAGCAACTAAGTTAAAAATACAAGATAAGTATATAGTGAATGTATTAAACCTACTAGAAGAAGGAAATACAATTGCTTTTTATTGCAAGGTATAGAAAAGAACTAACAAATTCTCTAGATGAAGTTGCTATTAAACAAATTCAAGATGAATTTAATTATTTAAAAATCACTTGAAGAAAGAAAAGAAGAGGTAATTAGATTAATTTCAGAAAAAGGTCTCACTTTACAGATGAACTAAAAAAAGATATTTTTAGCTCAAGAAAAAAATTACAAAGGGTAGAAGATCTATATCGTCCGTTTAAAGAGAAAAAACGTACTAAGGCTACGATAGCTAAAGAAAAAGGTTTAGAGAAACTAGCTAATTATATTCTGAAACTTCCTAAATCATTAGAAGATTTGAATAAAGAAGCTGCTAAGTATATAAATGCTGAAAAAGAGGTTAATACAGCTGAAGAAGCAATTAACTATGCATTAGATATTATCGCAGAAAATATTTCTGATAGTGCTAAATATCGTGAATATGTACTTGAAAACACTAGAAAATTCGGTCAAATTACTTCAGTACTTAAAAAAGGTGGAGAAGAAAAAGATGAAACCGCTACTTATAAAAATTACTATGAGTTTGGAGAACAAATTTCGAAAATTGCTTCGCACAGAATTCTTGCATTAAACAGAGCGGAAAAAGAAGGTATAATTCGTGTAAGTATCGAAAATGATAAAGATAGACTACACAATTATATACTACGTGGTTTAACAAAAAATCGTCAAACAGCGATTAGCAACTTACTACTAGAATGTATCGCTGATAGTATGAAAAGATTAATCTATCCATCAATTGAAAGAGAGATTCGTAGTGATTTAACAAAAAAAGCTGAGGAAGATTCTGTTGTCATTTTCTCAGAAAACTTAAAACAACTATTAATGCAAAGTCCTCTTAAAAATAAAAAAGTTTTAGGAATAGACCCTGCATTTAGAACAGGTTGTAAGATGGCAATTGTTGATGAATATGGTAATTTTATAGATAAAATGGTCATCTATCCGCATAAACCAGCTTCAGCAGATAAGCAAGAAAAATCTAAAAAAGATTTAATTAAATTTATTAATAAACATAATATTAATTTAATAGCTATCGGAAATGGTACTGCATCTCGTGAAACTGAGAAATTTGTTGTAGATAACTTAAAAGAAGCGGGATTAAAAATTGACTATGTTATCGTAAATGAAGCGGGAGCTAGTGTGTACTCAGCTAGTGAGGTAGCTCGTGAAGAATTCCCAGACTTTAATGTAGAAGAAAGAAGTGCTGTATCTATAGCGCGACGTATTCAGGATCCATTAAGTGAACTTGTAAAAATCGATCCTAAATCAATCGGTGTAGGACAATACCAACATGATATTACGCCTAAGTTTTTAGAAAAAGAGCTTACTTTCGTAGTTGAAACTGCGGTTAACAAAGTAGGGGTAAATGTTAATACGGCATCTGTTTCACTACTATCATATGTTTCAGGTGTTAATAAACAAATCGCTAAAAATATCGTAGCGTACCGTCAAGAAAATGGAAAAATAGAAACTATTAAAGAAATTGCTAAAGTACCAAGACTTGGTAAAAAAACATTCGAACAATGTGTAGGATTCTTTAGAATTCCAGATAGTAAAAATATTTTCGATGCTACAGGTATTCACCCAGAAAGCTATAAAGCTGCAGAGAATTTACTAAAAGAGCTGAAACTATCTACTAAAGAAGTAGGAACAGAAGAGTTTGCTACTACAATAGACGGAGTAGATAAAAAAGCCCTAGCAGAAAAAATCGGTGTTGGACTTGAAACATTAGAAGATATAATTAAAGATTTAAAACAACCGCTACGAGATGAACGTGAATCATTCGCTAAGCCGTTGTTAAAATCTGATATTCTAACTATCGATGATCTTCAAGTTGGTGTGAAATTAGCAGGTACTGTTAGAAATATTACGCAGTTTGGAGCATTTATTGACATTGGTTTAAAACAAGATGCTATGGTACATATTTCAAAAATTAGTAAAAATTATATAAAAAATCCACTTGATGTTCTTAGTGTAGGTCAAATTGTAGATGTTTATGTAATAGACATAGACAAAGAACGAGGACGTGTTGCACTAGCAATGTTTAAAGATTAAAGGAGGTAAAAATGAGTAATAACAAATCAAAATACCTTCCAAGTATAGATAGTTTGAGGGCATTGGCAGTATTAGCCGTTATTATTTATCATGTTGATGTAAATTACCTACCGGGTGGATTTTTAGGGGTTGATCTATTTTTTGTTTTATCAGGATATTTAATTAGTTCATTAATTATAAAAGAATTCAGAAAAACAGGGACTGTAAATTTATATAACTTCTATATAAGAAGGGCCAGACGTCTGTTACCAGCAGTTTATTTTATGATAACGGTTGGTTTAGTAGTAATGGTGCTTTTTAATGAAGTTCTACTTCGAAAAAGTCATCTAGACGCTATATTTGGTTATATATATTCTAGTAACTGGTGGTATATATTTCCATAAAGCTTGACTATTTTGATAGTTTCGGTGCGCAAAAGTCCATTTAAACATTTATGGTCTTTAGCAATAGAAGAGCAATTTTATATGATTTTTCCATTGCTATTTTTTTATTAGTCAATGGAAAGAAAAAAATCAAAAAGATGGAACGTATAAATTAAATAAGAACTTTTTTTATATGTTGTTCTTGGGTTAATATTAGTATCATTAATAGCTCATATTCTTTTATTTGATATAAACAATATTAGCAGAATTTATTTTGGAACTGATACAAGAGCAGTTTTCTCTGCTTGTAGGAGTAGTAGGAGCAATATTATATCCTATGGAAAGATTACATTCTAAGGTAACCCCTCAACAAAATATGATTTACAGTATACTTTCACTAGTTTCTATCGCTAGGATTAATAACTGTTATGATTTATACATCTGAGTATAATACATGGTTATATAGAGGTGGATTTCTTCTTGTAGCTATATTAGGTTTAATTGTTATTATTAGTAGTGGTAAACAACACACGTTAATGTCTAAATTATTATCATTTAAACCTATTGTGTTTATTGGGAAAATCTCATATAGTTTATACTTATGGCACTTTCCAGTATTAGTACTAACAACTCCGGTATCAGAAATCGGTAATCCAAACATATTCTTTGTAATTTCTAAGAATAATTTTAACATTTGTTTGTAGCAATTAGTGAGTTATGTATTTGTTGAAACTCCGATAAGAAAATTAGGATTTATAAATTACATAAATATTATTTTCAAAAAAATAAGAAAAACGATCTAGAAAATCTCGTAAAGATTTATGTAGGTATTGTTGGAGTAGTTTCAATATTATTCTTAATGGGGTATTTTTGGGAAAAGAGTGTTCCATTTATTTCTACAGCTTTTGTAAAAAGAAATGGAAAGCTAAATAAAGAAACTCAGTTTGTAAATAACGGAAATAATAAAGATAATAACCAAGAAAAAAATCTAGTGATTTCTAACAAAGATAACAAAGAGAATAAAGATGATAAAAATAATTCTGATAAGAAATATAGTTCAGTATTGGTAATGGGAGATTCATTGACAGTTGATATTGGAGAAAAATTCCAAGAACTATATCCAGGAGCTGTTATTGATGGGAAAATTGGTCGCCAATTATATGTAGCAGTAGAAGAGGCGAAAAGCTATTCTAAATACAATAATGAAAATTCAGCGATAATCTTCCAATTAGGAACTAATGGTCCATTTACAGAAAGTCAAATTGAAGAATTAGTAAAAGAGTTCGATAAAGCTGATATTTACTTTGTTAACATTAAAGTACCAAGAGCTTGGGAAAAAACGGTAAATACAGCATTAAAAGAAACGCAAGAAAAGCATTCAAATGTTAAACTTATTGATTGGTATTCAGTGGCAAATAGCACTAAGGATTTATTCGAACCAGATAGAGTTCACTTAAATCAAACTGGTATAGCTGAAATGGTAACATTAATAGAGAAAAACTTAAAACGCCCAGTGGAAATTAAAGAAAAATTAAAAAAATAATTTAGAGAACTAAGTAGTAAAATGCTATTTAGTTCTTTTTATTTATAAAAAGAATTAGTATTTGATAATAGATTTGATTAAAATATTATGAAATTAAAGTATCAATTCTGTTTGAAATATTTAACTTTCGTTGAAATATCAATATAGTTTGTGATATAATATTTTAGTATTATAATTTATTGAATAATAAAAAAAGGAGATAACTATGACAAAAGTAAGAGTAAGATATGCACCATCTCCAACAGGAAATTTACATATCGGAAATGCAAGAACTGCATTATTTAATTACCTTTTTGCTAAACACAACGGTGGAGATTTCGTATTAAGAATTGAAGATACGGACTTCAAACGTAATAAAGAAGAAGGTGAACGTAGCCAGCTTAAATACATGAACTGGTTAGGTTTAGATTATGATGAAGGTATTGGAAAAGAAAAAGAATTCGGTCCATACCGTCAATCTGAGAGAATCGATATTTATCAAAAATATGCTGATCAACTTATCGCAGAAGATCAAAGCTTATAAATGCTACATGACAGCTGAAGAATTAGAAGCTGAAAGAGAAGAGCAAATTGCTAACGGATTACCACCGCGTTACAGTGGAAAACATGCTAACTTAACAAAAGAAGAGCAAGAAGCTTTTGAAAAAGAAGGTAGAAAACCTGCTATCCGTATCCGTGTTCCTCAAGACAGAACATACAAATTTGACGATATGGTTAAAGGTGAATTATCATTCGAAGGGCATGACTTTGGTGATTTCGTAATCATTAAAAATGATGGAGTAGCAACGTACAACTTCGCTGTTGTTATCGACGACTACTTAATGAAAATTTCTCACGTATTACGTGGAGATGACCACGTTTCTAATACACCAAAACAACTTGTTGTATATGAAGCATTAGGATTTGAACCACCAAGATTTGGTCACATGACTCTAATCGTAAATGAAAATAAGAAAAAATTATCAAAACGTGATGAAAGTATTATTCAATTTATCGAACAATACGATGAATTAGGATACCTTCCAGAAGCATTATTTAACTTTATTGCTTTATTAGGATGGTCTCCAGAAGGTGAACAAGAAATCTTCTCTAAAGAAGAATTCGTGAAAATTTTTGATGAAAAACGTCTAAGTAAATCACCTGCGTTCTTCGATAACAATAAACTTACTTGGATTAATAACCAATACATCAAAGCTCAACCTTTAGAAAGAATCGTAGACTTATCATTACCATTCTTCATTAAAGAAGGTGTAGCGACAGCTGAAGAAGTAGAAGCTAATAAAGCATGGTTTGAAAAATTAATTTCATTATACCAACCACAAATGAGTTACGGAGCTGAAATCGTTGAGTTAACAAAACAATTCTTTGTAGAAGATGTTAAATTCGATGAAGAAGAATTAGAGATTTTAAAACAAGAAACTACAGCAACAGTGTTCGAAGATTTCTTATCAAAAGTTACTGAAGTAGAAGAATTTACAGCTGATAATATAAAAGCTTTAATCAAAGCAATTCAAAAAGATACAGGGGTAAAAGGTAAAAACTTATTTATGCCAATCCGTATCGCATCAACAGGATCAATGCACGGTCCAGAATTAAACACAAGTTTAGAATTACTTGGTAAAGAACGTGTGGCTGCTAGAGTAAAAGCTGCATTAGAAACAATTAAATAGTATAAATTAAGAAAAAAATAACGAAAGATTAAGGGTGAAATAAGTTAGAACTACTAAATTTTAGAGTAGCTCTTAATTTTTAATTTTTTTCGAGCTAAAAAAAGATAGAGAAATATATATAAAAGTAAAGAAAAATATCTTGACATTTATCTTCAAATAAGGTATTATTACTTATGATATTGTTTATATATCTTCACGAGTAAGCCCCGGAAAACTTAGTCGTTATGACAGATTAAAAACAACATCTAGGAGGAAAAAAGACATGCGTCAAACATATATGGCAAAGCCATCAACTGTAGAAAAAAAATGGTATGTAATCGATGCTGAAGGACAAACTTTAGGTCGCTTATCATCAGAGGTAGCTTCAATTTTAAGAGGGAAAACACAAACCTACTTATACACCACACATCGATACTGGGGATAATGTTATCATTATCAACGCTGAGAAAATTGTGTTAACTGGTAAAAAATTAACTGATAAAATTTACCGTCGTCACACAATGCACCCAGGTGGGTTAAAAGAAAGAACTGCTGGATTAATGGTAGAAAAATATCCAGAAGAACTTTTAGAACTATCTATCAAAGGTATGTTACCAAAAAATACTTTAGGTAGAGCTCAAGGAATGAAACTTCACGTTTACCGTGGAGCTGAACACCCACACGCAGCACAAAAAAACCAGAAAAATACGAATTACGTGGATAATATAGGAGGAAATAATTAAATGGCACAAGTAGAATATCGCGGTACAGGACGCCGTAAAAGCTCAGTAGCACGTGTAAGATTAGTACCTGGAACAGGGAAAGTTGTTATCAACAACAGAGAAATGCGTGAATACTTACCATTAGAATCATTAGTATTAGACTTAATGCAACCTTTAGAAGTTACATCTACTACAGGTAACTATGACGTTTTAGTTAACGTTAACGGTGGAGGATACACAGGACAAGCTCAAGCAATCCGTCACGGAATTGCACGTGCTTTACTAGAAGTAAACCCAGAATACCGTAAAGACTTAAAACCAGCAGGATTACTAACTCGTGACCCTCGTATGAAAGAACGTAAAAAATACGGTCTTCGTGGTGCGAGACGTGCTCCTCAATTCTCAAAACGTTAATATTGGTCTTATACCAAATTACGTCAAGACATCAGAGAACTTTCTCTGGTGTCTTTTTTTATGAAAATTGAGAGGTAGAATTAAAAAAATAATGATATAGCTAACTGATAAGAAAAATACAAGTAATTATTTTAGAAAAAAATGCTTGAAAAATCATTATATTTATAATAATTTTTCAAGTATTTTTAAATTAATATATTATTCGTAAATCTCTGAATCTTTTTAAAGTAAAAACTACTTCTGTTCCAGATGGATAATTATCTAATGATAAGAGAAGTATTTTTTTCTTCAATTTTTTTAGGTTTAATTTCTGCGCTTACTTGAGCTATTTCATTTAATTCATCGTATAAATTTTTAAATAATTTTGCATCTTTTACTTTAATCTTTGGATTTATTTGATAAATTGGGTGTTTCACCAAACCAAGTATCTTCATTTTGGAAATCGATTTCTGATTTCTCATTGATTTTTTTAATTTTATTGCAATATCATAATCAAAATGTATAACGATCAAAAAGTTTAGCTAGATTACTGATATAGTCATGGGATCCTTTATTTGATCCATTGATAAATTTTAATTTTGCACTATAATCTATAGCATTAAGATCGAAAATTTCTGCCATTTTGAAAACGTCAAATTCATCGTAAACATCAGAAGTTACAAAATTGACTTTTAATATCATATCCCACACGTTGAAATTCTTGATATTTTTTTCTAGAAGTTGTTCTACTGTAGCATCTTCAATGTTTTTCTTTTTACATTTGTAACAGATTCTTTTCCATCTTCAATAACTTCTTGTTTAGGATACTTAACTGTTAATATATAACTCATTCAATTATACCTCCTTAAATTTAACACAATTTATATTATACATATCTTTTTCATCTATTTACAATAGTGTAATATTAGATTTAATAAATTTACGATTATTATCATAATTTATTAATTAATTGTTTTTTTCAAATTTTTCAGAAACGTCTGAAAATAGTGAATTTATAATCTTGACATTTTTTTATGCAAACTTTATATAATAAGAAACATAAATTAAAAGAGGAGGTCATTGCATATGAAAATAATTGCAATTTCAACAAGAAGTGTAGATTATCAATCGGATGCTGGTATAGCAAAAAGACGTTTATACATTAATGGTTATTTTTCAGAAGTTGCAGAAAAAGCTGGATTTATTTTATTCCCAGTTTGTTCTGATAATGGATTAGAGGAAATTGCAACGATGTGTAGTGGCCTAATAATTGCTGGACGCGATAGAGATATAAATCCGAAATATTATGGAGAAAAGCCCCTAGAAGGATTAGAGTATCCTGATGATCCTTATGAGGATGAGTTAGACTTTAAACTTATTGAACTTTTTGAGAAGATTAATAAGCCTATCCTAGGGATTTGTAGTGGATTACAGAGTTTAAATATCTATCACGGTGGTACGTTAAAACAACACATTGAGGAACATACTAGTAAAGAAGAGCTAGTTCGTCATAAGATAGATATAGAGGAAAATTCATTTGTTTATAGCTTATATGGAAGTAAAACTGAAGTGAACTCAATTCATCACCAAGCAATAAAAGATGTTGCAGAAGGATTTAAAGTTACTGCTGTAGCAGAAGATGGAACTATTGAAGCGATAGAGAAGGGAAATCTTATTGGTCTTCAATGGCATCCAGAGGTCGATTACGAAATAGATACCTTTAAAAAATTTCTTGACTTATGTGAATAATTAAAATAAATTCGCTATTTAAAAATAGAAATAAAAAATAAAGAATATGTTATCAAAATAGTTGACTATTGTGTAAAATGATGGTAAACTATTCTTTGTGTAAAATAATAGCAGTGGATTAATTGTTATTGCCTCTATGTTATACATTTATATAATGTGGCAACTCGTAGCCTATGCTGCTAGGCGAAGTTCCAGTTTTATAACATATACAACAACGATAATCGTGCTTTTTGTTTTCACAACAATAAAAAACAAAAAGATAAAAGGAGGAGCACATAATGGCTCGTTTTACAGGTTCAACTTGGAAAAAATCTCGTCGTTTAGGAATTTCACTAAGCGGTACTGGTAAGGAGTTAGCAAAACGTCCTTACGCACCAGGACAACACGGTCCTAACTTAAGAAAAAAACTATCTGAGTATGGTTTACAATTACAAGAAAAACAAAAACTTCGTTACCTACACGGTATGAACGAAAAACAATTCCGTAAATTATTTCGATAAAGCTGGTAAATTACAAGGTCTTCACGGTGAAAACTTCATGGCATTACTTGCTACACGTTTAGATTCAGTAGTATACAGCTTAGGTTTAGCTAGAACTAACCGTCAAGCTAGACAATTAGTAAACCACGGACACGTTCTTGTAGATGGTAAAAAAGTAGACATCGCTTCTTACGCTGTTAAACCAGGTCAAGTAGTTTCAGTAAGAGAAAAATCTAGAAACCTTGAAATCATTAAAGAAGCTGTTGAAATCACTAACTTTGTACCTGAGTACTTAACTTTTGATGCTGATAAATTAGAAGGATCATTAGTAAGACTTCCAGAAAGAAGTGAATTACACCCAGAAATCAACGAACAACTTATCGTTGAGTACTACAG